>Ga0299914_10000114_pt1 | contig 45950 bp, 32 predicted proteins | sample RVTome_10_FD_201361 | JGI IMG/M metagenome (GOLD analysis project Ga0299914, IMG submission 201361) | Soil microbial communities from uranium-contaminated site in the Upper Colorado River Basin, Wyoming, United States - RVT153D57 (version 2) ... | reverse complement strand
CCGTGCCGATCGTCGCGCGTGCGCCCGCCCCCGCGCCAGTGGCGATCATCAGCGGCACGGCGCCGGCCGCCGTGGCGATCGAGGTCATCAGGATCGGCCGCAGCCGCCGCCGCGAGGCCTCGCGGATCGCCTCGCCGATGTCGCGCCCGGAATCGCGCAGCTGGTTGGCGAACTCGACGATCAATATGCCGTTCTTGGCGGCCAGTCCGACCAGCATCACCAGCCCGACCTGGCTGTACAGGTTGATGCTGTGGCCCATCACGGCGAGGCCGATCGCGCCGCCGGCGACGGCGAGCGGCACCGTGCTGATGATCACCGCCGGATGGACGAAGCTCTCGAACTGGGCGGCGAGCAGCAGATAAACGACCAGGATGGTAAGCGCGAAGACGAAATAGATCGAGCTTCCGGTCTCGCGAAACGCCTGGCTCTCGCCGCGATAGCCCACGGCGATCACCTCGGGCGAGGCGGCGGCCTGCTGCTCGAGGAATTCGAGCGCATCGCCGAGTGCGTAGCCGGGCGCGAGCCCGCCCGACAGGGTGATCGCGCGCAGCTTGTTGAACCGGCCGAGCTCGCGCGCGCCGGCAGTCTCGCGCACCGTGACGAGGTTGGACAAGGGGATGAGCTCGCCGGTGCGGCTGCGCACGTAGATCGAGGTGAGATTGGCCTGGGTCGCCCGCGCTTCGGCCTCGGCCTGGACGATCACCCGATATTCCTCGCCGCGGTCGAGATAGGTCGAAACTCGGCGCGATCCGAGCAGGCTCTGCAGCGCCTGGCTGACCGCCTCGACCGACACGCCGAGATCGCCGGCCCGCGCGGTGTTCACGTCGATCCGCAGCTGCGGCTTGGTCTCCTTGTAATCGCTGTCCAGGTTGACGATGCCGGGATTTTCCGCCGCCGCGGCAATGATCCGATCGCGGGCGCGGGCGAGCGCCTCGTAGGTCGCGCCGGCGATGACGAAGTTGACCGGCTGGCCGCGGCCGCGGCCCAATGAGGAGCGGACCTGGGCGTTGCCGCGCACCGCCGGCACGTCGGCCAGGATGCGGTTGATCTGGCCGACCACGTCCTCGGTCGTCTCGTCGCGATCCTCCCAGGGCTGCAGGAAGACGATGATCGACCCGCTGTTGAAATCGTCGCTCTGGCCGAATCCGCCCGGCGTGCGGGTGATGATCGAACGGACCGTGCCCTGCTCGAGCAAAGGCAGGACGCGCCCCTGCACGTCGACCATGTAGCGATCCATCTCGTCATAGCCGGTGCCTTCCGGCGCCGAGACGTTGGCGCTGAGGATGCCGACGTCCTCCGGCGGCGCCAGCTCGGAGCGCAGGGTGGCGAACAGGCCGCCGGCGGCGACGAGGAACAGGCCGACGACGATCAGCGGCACCAGCGGTTTGCGCAGCACCGTGTCGAGCAGCCCCGCATAGCGCTCCTCCAAGCCGCGGAAGCGCCGGTCGAGCCAGGCGGAGAAGCCGCGCCTTTCCTCGTGGCGGAGCAGCTTGGAGCAGAGCATCGGCGCCAGGCTGAGCGCGAAGAAGCCCGAGAAGGCGACCGCGCCGATCATCGCCGCGGCGAGCTCGCGGAACAGAAGGCCGGTCTGGCCAGCGATGAACATGATCGGGACGAACACCGCGCACACCACCAAAGTGGTCGAGACGATCGCGAAGCCGACCTGGCGGGTGCCCTCGAATGCCGCCTTCAAAGGCGGGTCGCCTTCCTCGATGCGGTGATAGACATTCTCGAGCACGACGATCGCGTCGTCCACGACGATTCCGATCGACAATACTAAAGCGAGCAGTGTGAGCAGGTTAATCGAGAAGCCGAACAGCCACAGCACACCAAAGCTGGCGAGCAGGCACAAGGGCACCGTTACGGCCGGGATCAGGGTGGCGCGCCAGCTCCCCAGAAACAGGAAGATGACGAGGACGACCAGAACCGCCGCTTCGGCCAGGGTCACCCACACCTTCTCGATCGCCCGGTCGATGAACTGGCTGTCGTCCGATCCGACGACGATCTCCATCCCCTCGGGCAGGGTCGCGCGCATCTCCTCGGCCGTCGCTTTCGCGGCCTCGGCGACGGCGAGCGTGTTGGCCCCGGACTGGCGCACGACGCCGAGGCCGACCGCCGGATTGCCGTTGAGGCGGAAGGCCGAATAGGGATTTTCCGGCCCCTGCTCGACCCGCGCGACGTCGCCGAGCCGGACCTGGTAGCCGTCCTCGCCGCGCCCGACGACCAGGCCGGCGAAATCCTCGCGGGTGGAGAATGGCCGGTCGACCCGCAAGGTCACGTTCTGCTGCGCCGATTCCAGCCGCCCGGCCGGAAGTTCGACATTCTGGCGGCGCAGCGCCGCCTCGACGTCCGCCGGAGTGAGGCCGAAGGCGGCGAGCCGCTCGGGCTGCATCCACACCCGCATCGCCGGCCGCGCCTCGCCGCCGATGAACACTCGGGCGACGCCGTCGATCGACGAGAAGCGGTCGACGATGTTGCGGTCGACATAGTCGCTGAGCTGGAGCCGCGACCAGCCCGGCTTGGAGATGACGAAGAACATGATCGGCGAGGCGTCGGCGTCGACCTTGCGCACCTCTGGCGGCAGCGCCTCGTCGGGCAGGTCGTCGACGACCGCGCCGACCCGGTCGCGCACGTCGTTGGCGGCCGATTCGACGTCGCGTCCGGCGACGAACTCCAGCGTGATGTCGGATTCGCCATCCTCCGACTGCGAGGTGATCGTCTGCAGGCCCTCGATTCCGGCGAGGGTATCCTCGATCACCTGGGTGACCCGCGTCTCCATGACGCTCGCCGCGGCGCCGATATAGCGGGTTTCCACCGACACGATCGGCGGGTCGACGTCCGGATATTCGCGCACCGACAGGCTGAAGAAGCCGACGATCCCGACCACGGCGACCAGCATCGCCAGCACTGCGGCGAATACCGGGCGTTTGACCGAGACGTCGGAGATCTGCACCTTAGAGTCCTCAGCCTCCCTGCCGCACCGGCGCCGCTTGCGCCCGTTGCGGCTGCGCATTTCGCGCCCCGGCCAGCCGGACCGCCATGCCGTCGGCCACCTTGACGACGCCTTCGGTGATGACCCGCTGGCCGGGCCGCAGCCCCGCGACGATCTCGACCCGCCCGCTTTGACGGGTGCCGGTCCGCACAGGCGTGCGCTGCGCCCGGCCCTCGCCGTCGACGGTGTAGACGAAGCGCTGATCGCCCTCGCCGATGACCGCCAGCTCCGGCACCGACAGCGCCATGCGCGGCGACTGCTCGATCGTCACGGTGAGCAGCATGCCGGGCCTGAGCCGGCGCTCCGGATTGGGCAGCCGCGCGCGGACGGTGACCGCCCGCGTCGCCGGGTCGATCACCGGATCGATGGTGTGGATCTGGCCGCGGAACGGCTGGCCGGGATAGGCGTCCGACCGCGCCTCGATCGACTGGCCCTCGCTCAGGGCCGCGAGCATCGTCTCGGGCACCGTGAAGTCGAGCTTGATCGTGCTGACGTCGCTGATCGTCGCGATCTCGGTGCCCTGGCTGGCGATCGCGCCGACCGAGATGTTCCTGAGCGACACCCAGCCCGCGAACGGCGCGCGGATCACCCGTTCGCCGATCTCGGCGGTCACCCCCTGCGCCTGCGCCCGCGCCGCGGCGGCGGCGGCGACCCGGCTGTCATAGTCGGATCGGGTGGCGAAGCCGCGATCCTTGAGCTGCTCGATCCGCTCGAGCTGCTGATCGGCCTCGCGCGAGCGCGCCTGCATTTCGCGCAGCTGCGCACTCTGCTGCGCCTGCTGGAGCACGGCGATGACCTGGCCGCGCCGGACGAAACTGCCGTCGTCGAAATTGAGCCGAACGATCCGCTCGGTGACCGGCGCAGAGATCGTCACCTGCTCGTTGGCGCGCGCCGTGCCGACCGCTTCGATCCGGTCGGCGAAGCGCACGCTCGTCGCCGGCTCGGCCTTGACCAGGGGCACCGGCCGATCGCCTTTCTCAGCGACGCCGCTCCCGCAGGCGGCAACCAGCAGGGCGGCGATGACGGCAAAGAGAGGCGCGATCCGCATTGCAGGGCTGCTCATGCCGAAAATGTCGGTCTTGTCGAGACAGGGTTTGTATCAATTTGTCGTGGCCGCCGGACCTTTTACGGCCGCCAGCAGAAACTCGATATTGCCTTCCGGACCGGTGATCGGACTTTGCGTCAAGCCGATGACGGTCCAGCCGCGCGAAACGAGCCAGTCTGCCGCCGCCGCGCACACCCGTTCGTGCACGGCAGGATCGCGCACCACACCGCCTTTGCCGATCTCGGCGCGCTCCGCCTCGAACTGCGGCTTGACCAGCGCGACCAGCCGGGCGCCGGGCCGGGCGAGCTCGAGCGTGGTGTCGAGCACCTTGGCGAGCGAGATGAAGCTCGCGTCGCAGACGACGAGGTCGACCGGCTCGGTCACCACCGTAGCGTCGAGATAGCGCGCGTTGGTCTTCTCATGGACGGCGACGCGCGGGTCCTGGCGCAGCTTCCAGGCGAGCTGGTTGGTGCCGACGTCGACCGCGAACACCTTCGCCGCCCCCCTCTGGAGCAGCACGTCGGTGAACCCGCCGGTCGAGGCGCCGACGTCGAGCGCCGTCGCGCCGGCCACGTCCCAGCCGAAATAGTCGAGCGCATGCGCCAGCTTGATCCCGCCGCGCGATACCCAGGGATGGTCCTTCCCCCGCACCTCGAGCGGCGCATCGGTGGGCAGGGCCTGCCCGGCTTTGTCGATCTTGCGCTCCCCCGAGAAGACCAGCCCCGCCAGGATCAAAGCCTGCGCCCGCGCCCGACTCTCGGCCAGGCCCCGGTCGACGAGCATCTGATCGGCGCGATTCTTGCTCATGCGCCCAGGCCCCGCCTGGGCTTCCCCAGGTCGAGCGGCCGTCCGATCGATCCGGGGAAGGTCGGCATGTGCTGGCCCGTTGCTCCTCTTGGCGACGGAACTAGCAGCCTCGGACCCATTCACGAAGCCGGTCGTGAAATCCATGATTTCGACCCATCCCGTCTTCCAGACACTACACGAAAACCGTAGCCACCAGAGCTACTTAATTGAAATGCGCCCGAGCCAACCTACATCAGTTACGCTCGAGGGCAGGGGGCGCGAATCGAGCAGGCTCCGCCGCTTTATCCCCTTTCGCGGCGGAGCCTACCTCCTCTCGATTTCCGATAGAATAGCTCTGCGCCAACCCGCTCAGGCGGCGCGGACGTCCCTCCACGGCCCCCGGATCGCCAGAGTCCGGCCGGGCCGGTAGACGTTCAAGAACATTGTCGCGCCGTCGGGCGAGAAGCAGGCGCCGGCCAGCTCGGTGTCCCAGTTGAGCCGCGCCAGCGTGTAGAGGCGCCCGTCAGGCGTGACGCCCTTGAGGTGGCATGGTCCGCCGTCCGCCCGATCCTCGCAGACGATGAGATGGCCCCACGGCGCAACGGTGACGTTGTCGGCATAGTCGAGCACGCGTGGATCGGTCGATTCGACGAACAGGTCGAGGTGGCCCGGCTCGAGATCCTCGCCCGGATGCCCCTCGTGCGGGCTCGGCATGTAGCGGAAGATCTGCCCAAGCCTCGCCACCCCGCCCGACGTGCAGCAGAAATAATAGTCGCCCTCGCCGCGATGGATGCCTTCGCCGCGGGCGAAGATCGCCGCTCCGGCCGCATGGCCGCGGGTGCGCAGGTCGTCCTGCGGGCTCTCCGGCTCGTCCATATCGATCCAGCGCACCGCATGGCGGCTGCGTGGTGCGATCGTCGCCGCTTCCCAGTTGCGCGTGTCGGCACCGGCCAGGTCGGCTATCGCCAGCGCCTGTAGCCGCCCCGGCCCCTGCAGCTCGCCTGGCCGCTCCGGCACGAAACGGTAGAACAATGAATCGGTTCGGTCCTCGGTCAGGTAGACGATCCCGGTGTCGGGATCGACCGCCGCCGCCTCGTGACGGTAGCGGCCGAGGCCGCGCAGCGGCACCGGCCTGACCAGGCCGCGCTGGCGCGCCGGCACGTCGAACACCCAGCCGTGCGCCTGAGCCACCTCGCCGTCGCGCGACGTATTCTCCTCGCAGCTCAGCCAGCTTCCCCACGGCGTCGACCCTCCCGCGCAGTTCACCACCGTGCCGGCGAGGCTGAGATATTGCTGCTCGCGCCGGCCGCCGGCGAGGTCGTAGACGATCGTGGAGGTGCCGCCCGGCAGCGGCCGTCCCTCCGCGTCGCGGCCGTAATGCGGCTCGCCGCGCAGCCGCTCGATCAGCGCGGGCCGACCGCCGGTCGGGCCGACGCCGATCATTCCCGCCTGCAGCTCGTGATTGCGCACCAAAGCCACCCGGCGGCCGTCGAGCGGAAAGCAGCCCATGCCGTCGAAGCTCTCGGGGGCGAAATAGCCGTCGTCCATCACCTCGCCCGCGCTCGACACGACCGAGTAGGAGAATCCGGGCGGCAGATCGAGCAGGCCGGCCGGGTCGGCCGCCAGGTCGCCATAGCCCGGCACTTCGTTGCGATAGCTCCCCTCGCCCGTCTGCGCCCAGCTCCGCCGCGCCAGGCCGGCAAAGGCGATCGCGGCGAGCGAGGAAGCGGTGAAGGTACGGCGGTTCAGCATCGTCGACGGCCCTCGTGTCATCGCGACACCTTAGCGTCCGAAAGATGACGCTTCAAAGACCCCATCCCGCCGTCCGGCGGGCGGGTCCCCATCATGAAATCCCGCGTCCTTGAGGCGAACGACCTACGCCCGGGCGCCCTCGACCACACCGGCGCTGTTGTGCCGCAGTGCCTTCAGCACCGTCTCGACGATGGCGTCCGCATCGAGCCCGGCTTCGGCATATTGCTTCTCGGGCTTGTCCTGGTCCTGGAAGCGGTCGGGCAGGCGCATGGTGCGCAGCTTGAGGCCGGAGTCGATCAGTCCCTCGTCGCTCGCCAGCGTCAGGACGTGCGCGCCCAGGCCGCCGATCGCCGCTTCCTCGATCGTCACGCACACCTCGTGCGACGCGGCGAGGCGGCGGATCAGGGCCTCGTCGAGCGGCTTGGCGAAGCGCATGTCGGCGACCGTAGTCGAAAGGCCGCGGCCGTCTAGCCGGTCGGCCGCCTTGAGCGCTTCGGCAAGTCGGGTGCCTAGCGACAGGATCGCCACCTTCTTGCCTTCGCGGACGATCCGGCCCTTGCCGATCTCGAGCCGTTCCGGGACCTCGGGCAACGGCACGCCGACGCCGTTGCCGCGCGGATATCGAACCGCGCTCGGGCCACTGTCGTGCAGCGCCATGGTGTGGACCATATGGACGAGTTCCGCCTCGTCCGCCGCCGCCATGACGGTGAAATTGGGCAGGGTGCACAAATAAGCGAGGTCGAAGCTGCCGGCATGGGTGGCGCCGTCGGCGCCGACCAGCCCGGCTCGGTCCATGGCGAAGCGGACCGGCAGATTCTGGATGGCGACGTCGTGGACGACCTGGTCGTAGGCGCGCTGCAGGAAGGTCGAATAGATCGCTGCGAACGGCCGGTAGCCCTGCGCGGCGAGGCCGGCGGCGAAGGTCACGCCGTGCTGCTCGGCAATACCGACGTCGAACATGCGTTCCGGGAAGCGCGCGCCGAACTTGTCGAGGCCGGTGCCGGACGGCATCGCGGCGGTGATCGCCACCACCTTGTCGTCGCGCTCGGCCTCGGCGGTGAGCGCCTTCGCAAAGACCGACGTGTAGCTCGGCGGGCCGGGCTCGGCCTTGGCCTGGGCGCCCGTGATGACGTCGAACTTCTGGACGCCGTGATACTTGTCCGCCGCTGCCTCGGCCGGACCGTAGCCCTTGCCCTTCTTGGTGACGACGTGGACGAGCATCGGCCCTTCTTCGGCGTCGCGAACATTCTCGAGGATCTGGACGAGCAGGTCGACATTGTGGCCGTCGACCGGCCCGACATAATAGAAGCCCAATTCTTCGAAGAGCGTGCCGCCGGTCGCCATGCCGCGGGCATATTCCTCGGCCTTGCGCGCCGCCTTGTGGAGCGGGCTGGGCAGCTTGCGCGCGAAGCGTTGGGCGAGATGCCGAAGGGTCAGATATTTGCCCGACGAGACCAAGCGGGCGAGATGGTTGGAGAGCCCGCCGACCGGCGGAGCGATCGACATGTCGTTGTCGTTGAGGATCACCACCAGCCGGTTGCCGGCCTGCTCGGCATTGTTCATCGCCTCATAGGCCATGCCGGCCGACATCGCGCCGTCGCCGATCACCGCGATCGCCTTGCCCGGCGTCCCCGCCAGCTTGTTGGCGACGGCGAAGCCCAGGGCCGCCGAGATCGAGGTCGAGCTGTGCGCCGCCCCGAACGGATCATATTCGCTCTCGCTGCGCCTGGTGAAGCCGGAAAGCCCCCCGCCCTGGCGCAACGTCCTGATGCGGTCGCGGCGGCCGGTCAGGATCTTGTGCGGATAGGCCTGGTGGCCGACGTCCCAGACCAGCCGGTCGCGCGGCGTGTCGAACACGTAATGGAGGGCGACGGTCAGCTCGACCACGCCCAGACCGGCGCCGAGATGGCCGCCGGTGACCGACACCGCCGAGATCATCTCCAAGCGAAGCTCGTCGGCGAGCTGGCGCAGCTGCGCGTGGTCGAGCTTGCGCAGCTTTTCCGGCGTCTCGACCGTGTCGAGCAAAGGGGTTTCGGGATGTTCGGCCATGCGGTTCCTCTTCGGCGCCCTTCATAAGTCGCCGTTCGGACTGAGTCGAACCGAAAGGGCGTGCAGATTCAGCCGAGATTCCGCAGATCGGCCAGCGCGGCCTTCCGCATTGTCGGATCCACATGCGCGGTTGCGGTCTGCGGACGGCAGGCCGCGCGCGAGTCAGTCGTCGCCGCATTCCCCGCAGCGGCCACGAACCTCGATCACCGGTCGCGCCGGCGAGAATCCGGCGCGCTTCGCCGCTTCGCGGACGCCGCCGGAAAGGCTGTCGTCGTCGATATGCTTGGCCTGCCCGCAGCTGTCGCAGATCAGGAAGATGCAGTCGTGCAGGCAGTCGGGATGGTCGTTCGCAATATAGGCGTTGGCGCTCTCAACCCGGCGGGCGAGGTTCGCGCCGACGAACAGGTCGAGGATCCGATAGACGCTGTTGGCGGCGACCCGGCGGCCCTCGTCCTGCGAGACTTTCTCGGCAATGTCGTAGGCCGAAGCCGGCCGATCGAAGCCGGCGAGCGCGCCGAACACGGCGGCACGCATCGGCGTCCACTGCTCGCCCGACCGCTCCATCGTGGTTCGCGCGGCGTCGGTCAGATCGGTGCCGGAGTGGCTGTGGTGGACGTGATCCATGCTGGAGAAATAGGCCTTTTGGCGGCTGCGAACAAGCAGCCTGGCGGCAGGACCGGTTCTCGCCTGCGCAGGAACACAAGGGGAGGACGGCGGCGGACATGGGGGACGGGCCGCGGTAAAGGTTGTGAAAGTTGCGGCTGTGCGGGGTTTGGGGCGGAAGGTCAGATCACCGCGCGGCGGTTGAGGTCGTGGCCGAGCGCGAGGGTCAGCACGCCGACCACCGAATAGACGGTGGTGAGACCGTCATGGTCGAGCGTCAGCGCGCCGGCCATGATGCCGAGGCCGAGGCTGCCGATCGCCGCCGGCAGCATGAAGCCGTGGGCGACGATGCCGCGACCGAGACCGACGATGCCCAGCCCCAAAGCGAGCATCATGCCCACCTCATGCACGATCGGATCGAGCAGCAGCCCGCCGGCCGAGGCGAGCATGGCGAGGAAGACGGCGCTGGCAATGCAATGGACGAGGCAAAGGCCCGACAGGCCGATGGCCAGCCGGTCGATCTTCTCGCTCCTGATAGCGCCCTGAATCACGCGCACAGCCTTTCCATCGGCCGGATATAGCCCACCCGGACCGAAGTTACAATATAACATCAGACCAAAAGTTCCATCGCTTTGGACATCCGCCGGGAACGCGATCCGCACTCCCGCACGGCTCTTGATGCTACAGACGTAGCATGCTACACATGTAGCATGGACAAGGAGGTTAGGTAATGATTTCTTCCCGATCGATCCTGCTGTCGGCTGCGATTGCCGCCGGCCTCGCCGCGACCACCCTGCCCGCCTCGGCCGAGGCTTCGGAACGCGAGCTCGGCGCGCTGATCCAGCAGAGTCTTCGCGCGGGGGGCCCCTTCTTCACCGCCGGGGAGCAGGCCGTGATCAACCGAGCCTGCGGTTATGCTCAAGGCGAATGGGACGGGTTCGAGCTCAGCATGCATGGCGATATCCTCCACTGCACCAACGGCAGGGACGTTGACGATCCGCAGGTCCGCCGGGTGGTGCGCCAGGCGGCGCCGCGGATCAGCCGGCGAGTGAGCGCGGTCATGGCCCGCGCCGACATACGCGACGCGATCGGCCGCATCTCGGAGGAGGCGACCGACCGGGCGATGCGCGAGCTTGCCCGGCACGGCTACTGAAGGCGCGCCGTTGGCAAGCGCGCGGGGCTCCGCCATAGGCCGCGCATGCTTTCGAGACCCGCAGCGGCCCGCCCGCGGCCCGCCGCCCTTTCCGTTTGGCTGCTCGCCGTCGCCGCTTTGGTCTTCCTGATGGTGGTGGTGGGCGGAATCACGCGCCTCACCGAATCGGGCCTGTCGATGGTGCGCTGGGAGCCGATCTCGGGTGCGATCCCCCCGCTCGACCAGGCGGACTGGCAGGCCGAGTTCGACCATTACCGCGCCACGGCGCAATATCGGATCAACAACAGCGCGATGACGCTGGACGACTTCAAGACGATCTTCTTTTGGGAATATGTCCACCGGCTGCTCGGCCGGCTGATCGGGCTCGCCTTCGCTCTGCCTTTGCTCTGGTTCTGGTGGCGGCGGGCCGTTCCGGCCGGCTATGGCTGGAAGCTCGGCGGGCTGCTCGCGCTCGGTGGCGTTCAGGGCGCGATCGGTTGGTGGATGGTCGCGTCGGGCCTCGTCGACGTGCCCGAGGTCAGCCATATCCGCCTCGCCGTCCACCTGCTCACCGCGCTCCTGATCTTCGCTGGCCTGATCTGGGTGGCGCTCGATCTCAAGGCGGTGCGCCGGCGAAGAACGACGCCACCTTCCCGGATGCCGCTGCTCGCCATCTGGACCCTGTGCCTGCTCTTCCTGCAATTCCTGTTCGGCGCCTACGTTGCCGGGCTCGAGGCAGGCTATGCCTTCAACACCTGGCCTCTTATGGGCGGAGAATGGTTTCCGGCGGGAACGCCGATGATGGAGCCGTTCCTCCGCAATTTCGCGGACAATCCGATAATGGTCCAGTTCGTCCATCGCTGGCTCGCCTTCGTCGTCGCCGCCGCCGCGATCTGGCTCGGCGTGCGCGCCTGGGCCCACGGCCTCAGGGCCGAAGGTTCGGCGCTGATCGGCGCGGTTGCGCTGCAGATCATGCTCGGCATCCTTACCTTGCTGTCGGGCGTCCAGATCGACATCGCCGTCGCCCATCAGGGCATGGCGGCCTTGCTGCTCGCGGCGACGGTGTTCGCCGCCCATCGGCTCGGGGAGGCCAGGACATGAGCGGGACCGCCGAAGAGGCGATCGTCACCGTCTACGCGACCTTCGGGGACGACGAGGAAGCCCGCCGCATCGCCCGCCTCCTGGTCGAGGAGGGGCTCGCCGCCTGCGCCAACATTCTGTTGCCCTGCCATTCGATCTATCGCTGGCAGGGCGAGATCAAGGAGGCCGCCGAGGTGCCGGCGCTGTTCAAGACCCGCGCCGACGCCGCGCGCGCGCTGGTGGCGCGATTGGCCGAGCTGCACGGCTATGAGACGCCCGCGGCAGTGGTCTGGCCGATCGCGGATGCACTCCCCGATTACGCAAGGTGGGTGCGGGAATCTGTTCAGAGGTAATATGATACCATCCGCGAAACCCGCACTTTCCCTTGACTTTAGACCCTTCCACTGCCATCTCGCCGCCGTCCGCGCCGCTCGCCTGAGAGCGGCGCTGCTCATTTGAAGAGGTCCGGGCCCATGAAGGCGCTGATGAAGACCACCAAGGCCGCCAAGCCGGCCGAGGTGGAGAAGAAATGGCATCTGATCGATGCCGATGGGCTGGTGGTCGGGCGTCTCGCCTCGATCGTCGCCAATATCCTGCGCGGGAAGCACAAGCCGAGCTTCACGCCTCATGTCGACTGCGGCGATCATGTCGTCATCGTCAATGTCGACAAGGTCCGCTTCACCGGCCGCAAGCTGGCGCAGAAGACCTATTACAAGCACACCGGCTATGCCGGCGGCATCAAGGAAATCACCGCCGGCAAGGTGCTGGAAGGCCGCTTTCCGGAGCGCGTGCTCGAAAAAGCGATCGAGCGGATGATCCCGCGCGGTCCGCTCGGCCGTCAGCAGATGCGGTCGCTTCACCTCTATTCCGGCGCCGAGCATCCGCACGGCGGCCAGAGTCCCGAGATCCTCGATGTCGCGGCGATGAACCGCAAGAACAAGGTGGGTGCCTGATGTCCGATACCCGTCAATCCCTTTCCGACCTCGCTGAGCTCGCCACCGGCGAAGCTCCGGCGGCGGCCGAGTCCGTCGCGCCCGTCGAGCCGCGGGGCGGCCCCCCGGCGCCGTTGCGCGAGCAGCAGCTCGACAAGCAGGGCCGCGCCTACGCCACCGGCCGCCGCAAGGACGCGGTCGCCCGCGTCTGGCTGAAGCCCGGCAACGGCACGATCACCGTCAACGGCCGCGACCAGAGCGTCTATTTCGCCCGGCCGACGCTTCGCCTGGTGATCAACCAGCCGTTCGACATCGCCGAGCGTCAGGGCCAGTATGACGTGATCTGCTCGGTCATCGGCGGCGGCCTCTCCGGGCAGGCCGGCGCGGTCAAGCACGGCATCGCCCAGGCGCTGACCCGCTACGAGCCGGCGCTGCGCGCCGCGGTCAAGCTGGCCGGCTTCCTCACCCGCGATCCGCGCGTCGTCGAGCGCAAGAAGTACGGCCGCGCCAAGGCCCGCCGCAGCTTCCAGTTCTCGAAGCGCTAAGCGGCGGGACGAAAAGGTGGATCAACGAGGCGGCCCGGAGAGATCCGGGCCGCTTCTCCTTTCGATCACGCCTGAAGCGTCCTATCCTGCGTGGGGGCCGCGGCTCCGTTCAGCGAGCTCCAGATTCCTCCCTGCCCAGGATCTAGTCATGCGACCCATTCTCCTCCTCGCCTCCGCTTTGCTCCTCTCGGGCTGCCTCGTCCGCACCGCCGCCAATGTCGTCACCCTCCCGGTGAAGGCGGTGAGCGCCGGCGTCGATGCGGCCACCACAAGCCAGTCGGAGGCCGATCAGCGGCGCGGACGCGAGATTCGCGAGGAAGAGGAAAGGCTCGGCCGGCTCGCGCGCCGCTGCGAGCGCAATCCCAATCGCGACGAATGCGACGAGCTGCGGCAGGTCCCGCGAGCGAACTGATCCTCAGGCGGCGAGCGGCTCCGCCTCCAGCGCGTGGACCATGACGTCGATGACCGACCGACAGGCCATCCACCAGGCCTGGCGGTGCGACGGTGTGAAGGTCTCGCCCAGCACGGTCTCCAGCGCCGCCATCAGCGCGTCGGCGATGATGACATGATGCCGCTCGCCCAGACCATGCGCGGCGCCGTGGAAGGCGAGCCACTCGAGCACCGGCACGATCGGATGAAGACGGTCGATCGAGGCGACGATGCCGGCCAGACCATGGTGGAGATGCTCGCCGCGCAGGCTCGATTCGGTGCTGAACAGGCGCCATAGCGCGGGGTCGCGAGCGAACAGCTCGGCGAGGAAGCAGCCGGCAAGGTGGGTGCGCCGCATCTCGGCAATCCAGAAGCTTCTCTTGACCAGTTGCACCTGTTGCGAAGTCATCTCTCTGTCCTTCCCGCTCTCGAGGTCGGGATAGGGATGTTCCGTGACCGGTCGATGCCGTGCACGCGGCCTTATTGTTTCAATTGTTGCAAGGCCGTCCGACGTGCCGGTTACAGATTGACCGTCGCCATTCCAGGCGCGTGATAGCGCGGCCCGGCCGCCGCGCCGGGAGGCAGGATCCGGTCGATCCGGGCCAGGTCGTCGCCGGTCAGGCGAACCTCGAGCGCGGCGATATTCTCATCGAGATATTTGCGTTGCTTCGTCCCGGGTATCGGCACGATGTCGTCGCCCTGGGCCAGCACCCAGGCGAGGGCGAGCTGGGCCGGCGTGCAGCCCTTCTCCGACGCCATCACCTCGATCTCGCGGACCAGTGCCTGGTTTCTCTCGAAATTCTCGCCCTGGAAGCGCGGGTGAAAGCGGCGGAAATCGTCCTCGGGGAAATCCTCGGGCCGGCGAAAGCGCCCGGTGAGGAATCCCCGGCCAAGCGGGCTATAAGCGACGAAGGCGATTCCCAGCTCGCGAACCGCCGCCAGCAGCGCCTCTTCGGGGTCACGGCTCCACAGCGAATATTCGGTCTGCAGCGCCGCGATCCGGTGGACCGCATGCGCTCGCCGCACCGTCGCCGGCGCCGCCTCGCTGAGGCCGAGGAAGCGGACCTTTCCCTCGCCGACCAGCTCAGCCATCGCACCGACGGTTTCCTCGATCGCGACCTCCGGATCGACCCGGTGCTGATAATAGAGGTCGATCGTCTCGACCTTCAACCGCTTCAGGCTCGCCTCGCAGGCTGTCCTGACATAATCGGGCCGCCCGCATACGCCCTTGAAGCTGCCGTCCTCGCCCCGGACGTTGCCGAATTTGGTGGCGAGGAAGACGCGGTTCCGCCGCCCCGCGATAGCCCGTCCGACCAGCTCCTCGTTACGACCCACGCCGTACATGTCGGCGGTGTCGAGAAAGTCGACGCCGCGATCGATCGCATGATGGATCGTCGCGATCGATTCGGCCTCGTCGCCCGTGCCGTAGAATTCCGACATGCCCATGCAGCCGAGGCCGATCGCCGATACTTCGGGCCCGTCCCGGCCCAGTCGCCGCCGTTCGATCATCTTGTTTGCTCCTTTAGACTGAAACTGCAGGCGCGCCGATCGGCACCCTCGTCCCTCTCGCGACCGCCGCGGCGAGGCGGGCGGCGCAGCCGATCGGACGCCGGCGTTCCGGAGCCAGGAGCCTATCCGGCGCGAGAGTCGCCGCGCCGGAGGTCGGCGAGGAATTCGCGAATGCGGCCCGCATTGACGCCGACATCGCTGACGCCCACCCGGCTGATCGATCGCATGTCGACGAGCGAGCCGCCTCCATCGCCGGCGGGACGCACCCGCAACACGACATTGTCCTTGAACCGGAAGAAGAAGCTGGTGTCGACCGCCTCGACGATGCCGTTGCGCGGATCGGTCGTGACGATCTCCCAGCCGCGCTCCTCGGCCAGCGCCCGCGCACGCGTAACCGCTTCTTCGACGCTCCACGGCACGCGGATGGTGGCGATGTCGCCATAATGCTCGCGGTGGATCGCCTTCCAGCGTTCGCGCGGCTCGAGCACGGCGAGATCGGCGCGACCCATGTCCGGAATGACGGCGAGATTGTCGTCGCGAACGGTGAGGCGGTAGAAACGCGGCCAGTCGTCGAGATTGGTGGTGATGTCGTGGATCGGGGGAACGCTGCGCGCTGTCCGCACCTGACTTCCCAGGAAAGCGACGAAGGCGCCCGCCACAAGTATCGCCGCAACGTTCAGGAGGACCAGCCTCGGCGCGGCCCGCCGAGCGACCAAGGCGGCGACGAGACCCAGTACGATACCCGCTATGGCGCCGAAGAAGGCGTATCGAAGGACGGTGAAGCCGACGCCGAAGTGCCACGCCCCCCATCCCGCCCCCAGGGCCGCGATCAGCGCGGCCGCCACCGACCCGAAGCCGAGAATAGCGGCCAGGAGCGTCAGGCGGCCGGCCCAGCGCCTCTTCTTCATGGCTTCCACCATCGACCACCTCCAATGAAAGCGCGTTCCACGCCCCTGATCGTTTCAAGCCGATCCAGCCTGACTCGTGAATCAAGGCCAGTTGAGTAGCGCCTGATCACGCCTTCGGAGAAAGCGCAAAGGGGCCTCCTTGAACGATCGGAGTCTATGCGCTCCCACGCCGTCCCCGACAAGAGCCGAGGCGGCGGATGGTCCCGCAGCTCCTGGTTCCGAACGTCCTCCGAGCTCCGCTTCGGCATTTTCTTAACCTGCCGAAAAAACGGCTTCTTAAGGCCCATTCGGATAGCATGAGAACATGCGGGTCCTAAGAAAGCATATCGAGACTGCCGACACCGATGCCCACGAGTCGCTCTCGCTGGGGCGCCTGCTGCTGCAGGACTTCAGCCCGGCGGCCGACGCGCAGGAGGAAACGGCCGTGCGCGAGCGCCTTCGCGCGCTTGCGCCGGCTCCCACCTTCTTTCTCGGCGTCCACCTCGTCTTCGCGGCCGCGATCCTCGTTGCGATCGGCCCACCGGCCGCCCGCCTGACGGCCTTGACGGTGCCGCTGGCGGCCCTTCTGGTGATGGATGTCGCCATCTGGATTCTTGCCCGGCGTTTCCCGGTCTCCCGCATCGCGCCGCATCTCGCCGTCCGCTTCGCCGCCGGCTATGCGGCCGTGGCGATCACACTCGCCGCCGTTGCCTTTGCCGCGACCGGCTCCCTCACCGATGGGCCCGGCTCCCTGATCGGGCTCGGGCTCGCCTGCGGCCTGCTGGCCGTGCCGCTCGCCTTCGTGACCTTCCCCGGCCTTGCCGCGCTCGGCAGCTTCGCCTGCGTCGCCGCCTGGTTCTTTCTGTCGGGCGATCCCGCCAGCACGGGCGCAGCCACGCTGCTTGCACTGTGCCTCGTGCAGTTGAGCTTGCGGCGCGGCGCGGAACGGCTCGCGCAGCTTCGGCGACGCGTGATCATGGACTGGAACGCGCAGCGCGCCAGCCGCTTCATCGAAGAGTTCGAGCAGGCCGGTCGCGGCTGGTTCTGGGAGACGACGGCGCGCGGTGCGCTGTCCTATGTGTCGGACCAGCTCGCGGCGGATCTCGCCACCACCGCGCACGAGCTGATCGGCAAGCCCTTCGCCGATCTGATCGGCTCGGACGCCTCGGGCGACTCGGATTCCTCCGAGCGCACCCTCGGCTTCCACCTCTCGGCCCGCCTGCCCTTCGCCGACATCACGGTGCGCGCCAACATCAGCGCGGAGACCTGGTGGTCGCTCTCGGGCACGCCGAGCTTCGACGAATATGGCCGTTTCCTCGGTTTCCGCGGCATCGGCACTGACCTTACCGAGCAGCGCCGCTCGGAGCAGGAGATCAATCGCCTCGCCAAATATGATTCCCTGACCGGCCTGCCCAATCGGATGCTGATGCGGCGGACCCTCGACGAGACCTTGCAGAGCAATGGCGGCGGAACTGGCGGATGCGCCTTGTTCCTCATCGATCTGGACCGGTTCAAGAACGTCAACGACACGCTCGGACATCCGATCGGCGATGCCCTGCTCAAGCAGGTCGGCCAGCGCCTCGCTTCGGTGATCGGGGAGAAAGGCCAGATCGGCCGGCTCGGCGGCGACGAGTTCAAGGCCGTCCTTCCCGGCATGACCGACGAAGCCGGCCTCAGCGCACTCGCCGCCCGCCTCATCCAGCAGGTGTCGATGCCGTACATGATCGAGGGTCACAACATCTCGATCGGCGCCTCGGTAGGGATTGCGCTGGCGCCGTCGGAAGGCCACTGCGGCGATGCGCTGATCCGCGACGCCGACCTCGCCCTCTATTCCGCCAAGGCGGCAGGCCGAGGCACTTTCAACTTCTTCGCGCCCGAGATGCACAGCGAGGCGCGGGACCGCCAGATGCTCGAGAACGATCTCAGGAAGGCGATCGCGCGCGGCGAGCTCGAGCTCTACTACCAGCCGGTTGTCGACGCGAAGACCGAAGCCTTGTGCGGGTTCGAGGCGCTCGTGCGATGGCATCATCCGTCCCGCGGAATGATCTCGCCGAGCGTGTTCATCCAGCTTGCCGAAGAGAGCGGGATCATCCTCGCGCTCGGCGAATGGGTGCTGCGAACCGCTTGCGCCGCCGCCGCGAAATGGCCGGAGAACATCAGGGTCGCGGTCAACCTGTCGCCGATCCAGTTCACCGAGGCGAGTCTGCCCAACACGATCGTCAGCGCGCTGGCCAATTCGGGGCTCGCGCCGCGGCGCCTCGAGCTCGAGATCACCGAGGGCGTGTTCCTGGTCGAAAGCGAGTCGACCGACGACATGTTCGCCCGGCTGAAGGCGATCGGCGTCCGTCTCGCGCTCGACGATTTCGGGACCGGCTATTCCAGCCTCGGCTACCTGCGCAAGGCGCCGTTCGACAAGATCAAGATCGACCAGTCCTTCGTGCGCGGCGCCGCAAAGAGCGGAAGCCGCAATGCCGCGATCATCCGTGCCATCGTGACGCTGGCCGAGAGCCTCGACATGGACACGACGGCGGAAGGCGCCGAAACCCATGACGAGCTGACGCTGATCCGCGACCTCGGCTGCTCGCACATTCAGGGCTTCATCTTCGGTCGCCCGATGGTGGCGGAAGAGGCCGGCAAGCTCGCCGCTCAGAACAAGGCGGTCGCGGCCGACGGCTTCCAGTTCAACCGCCCGGCGCGCCAGGGACTGCTCAAGGTCGCGACGCTGCAGTGGAATGGCATGCAAATGCCGGTGCGGGTCCGCAACATCTCGACGGGAGGCGCACTGCTGGAGGCCGACCGGGCCCTGCCGACCGACGCCAAGGTCCAGCTCGACCTGCCCGGCTGCGGCTGCCTGGGAGCGGAGGTGCGGTGGGCCGAGGCCGGCCGCCTGGGCATCCAGTTCGAGGAAGAGTTCGACTTGCGCCGGCTGGTGCCCGGCAGGTCGAAGGGATTCGGCGTGCGGCTTCCCAGCGACGGCTACCGCCCCGCCGCGCTTTCCGGCGCCGTGGAGAAAAGGGCGCTGCGCGCATCCGACCTTCGCTGAGAGCGGCCGGACGATCCGCCTGGCCCCGCTGAGCTGCGCTGTTTCGATCGCGCCTTGGCGGCAGGGAGACGGCGGTTGAGGAAAGCGGCGATGGCCGCGCGGACCTCGTCTCCTCGCGACACCATCAGGTGGCCGCCGCTCGGCAGGACGACCAGCTCGGCTTCCGGAATCCGCTCGGCGGTGTAGCGCGCGCCCGGCAGGGTGTTGAACAGGTCGTCGGTCGCGGAGATGACCAAGGTCGGCGCTGCTATTCGCTCCAGCGGCCAGGGTCCGATCGCATGTTTCGAATCGACTTGGATTCCGCCGACCCGACGCGACAGGGGAAGGATGCTGCGGATGATTTCCGCAACCCGGCGCCGCTCCGCTTCTGAGGCCTGGGCGTCGACCGCGGGGGGAACGCCGAGGAAGCGCACGACCGATGGACGCGCCAGCTTCGACGCCAGCCAGAAGGCGAAATCCGCCCCCGCGAGCACCGACCTGAGCACGAGCCTGCTCTGCGGCGAATCCTCGACCGCCACTTCGTCATGCGGAGACCAGGTTCTGGGAACGGCCAGAATCAGGGCCGAGACACGCTCCGGGTGGCGCAGTGCCAGCTCAATGGCGCTGGGCGCACCTGCGGAGACGCCGATGACGACGGCTCTGTCCAGGCCCAGCTGGTCGAGCAGGCCCGCGTGGGCGTCGGCCTGCACGGCCGGCGAATGCCGGCTCGGAACGGGCGTGCGCAAATAGCCGAACCGCGAAGGCGCGACGATCTCGAAATCCTCACCGAGCAGCTCGCGCCCGACCATGAGTCCCTGGTCGAAGCCGCCGCCGGCGCCGTGCACGACGAGAGCCGCCAGGCCCTCGCCATATCGGGCATATTCGACCGGCCCGACGCGGGTCTCAGCCAATTGGCTCGCCGCCTCGAGCAATCGTCGGATCTCGTCCATGTCCCGCTGATAGGCTCGCGCGAGTCCGGCCGCCGCGACGGCCGATCCCATAAGCGTGCTCAGTCCGATCCAGTGGCCCCGCCGCATGCTTCAATCTCCATCTGGGCGGCCGACCAGGATCGCGCGACCAGTCCTTCGATCGCTCCCCGGTGTCGGCCAGCGCTCGGCTAAACCGGTTCGAGCAACGACTCGCACTCGATCGACCGCGCCCTCAGCCGCCAGCTGGGAACCCGCTCGAGTCTTTCGAATTCCCGCTTGGCGGCCTGAATCGCGACCGCATCATCCTCGCCCGCGACGACGACCTCGCGCTGGCAGACATGGAAGGGCTGCCCATAGGCATTGAGAAGATCGTTGCAGAAGCGAATACGAAAGCTGGCCATCGTGCATCCCTTCGTCCCGCGCCGGGCACTGCGCCTCGGCCCGCAGCATCGCGCACGGATGCCGACGCTTTCACTACGTATTGTCCACGAATAGGAGGCCGACCATGACCCCCTCCCGCCCCGCCTCGCTCGCGCGTGCCAGGATCGCCTTCCTCTCGATGGAGATCGGGCTGGAAGCGGGATGCGCTGCTACAGCGGCGGGCTCGGGGTCCTCGCCGGCGATTTCGCGCTGGCGGCCGCAGACCTCGGTCTGCCGATGGTTTTCGTGTCGATGGCCTGCCGTGACGGCTATGTGCGCCAGGAGATCGACGAACAGGGGCGGCAGCGCCACGAACCGGACCCGTGGGAGCCGGCCGACTGGGCTGTGCCGCTGCCGGTGGTGCCGAGCGTGACGATCGAGGGTCGACAGGTCCGGATACGCTCCTGGCTGCGCGAGCTGGAAGGCATGAGCGGGACGAAGCTGGCGGTCCTGCTGCTGGACACCGATGTCGAGGAAAACGATCCCGCCGATCGTGCGATCACCGGCCGCCTCTACGGCGGCGAACTGCGCACGCGCCTGATGCAGGAAGCGGTGCTTGGCCTCGGCGGCAAGGCCGTGATCGACGCGCTCGGACTCGATATCGAGCGATATCATCTCAACGAGGGCCATGCCGCCTTGCTCCCGCTCGCCTTGCACGCGCAAGGCATGGAACGCGACGCCATCCGGGCCACTTCGATCTTCACCACCCATACCCCCATCCCTGCCGGGCACGACCGGTTCGGCATGGATCTTGTCCGGACCGTCATCGGCGCGCGCCTGGCCGACGAGGCGGCGCGCTTGTTCGAAGGATCGACCGAGCTCGACATGACCCGGCTCGCGCTCGAGTTCAGCGGCTGGGTCAACGGCGTTTCGGAACGGCACGCCGAGGTGAGCCGCAAGATGTTCCCCGGCCAGCAGGTGCACGCGGTCACCAACGGCGTCCATCTCGGCCGCTGGACCCAACCTGCGATCGCCGCTCTGTTCGACGCCGTCGCGCCGCGCTGGCAGGAGAGCCCGTCCGGTCTGTCCCGGTTCGCGGCGGTGGAGGACGGCGCGCTCTGGTCGGCGCACTGCCACGCCAAGCAGGCGCTCGTCGACGATGTGGCAGGGCGCACCGGCCATCGGCTCGATCCGGAGCTTCCGATCATCGGCTATGCGCGCCGCATGACCCCCTACAAACGCGCGGACCTGCTGTTCAGCCACCTCGTCCGGCTGCTGAAGATCGCGGAAAGGCACCCCTTCCAGGTGCTGCTTGCCGGCAAGGCGCATCCCGACGACAAAGGTGGCCAGGCCCTGATCCATCGCCTGCACGAGATTGCCCGAAGTTGCGGAGAGCATTTGCCGGTGGTCTTCGTCCCCGGCTACGACATCGACCTGGCGGCGGCGATGGTCGCGGGATGCGACGTCTGGCTGAACACGCCCGAGCCGCCCCTGGAGGCGTCCGGCACGAGCGGGATGAAGGCGGCGGTCAACGGCGTGCCCAACCTCAGCATTCTCGACGGCTGGTGGATCGAGGGATGCGAGCATGGCCGCAACGGCTGGGGCCTCGGCGGCAGCGCCGAAACCGCCTCCGCCGATGCGGACCGGCTGCTCGATTGCCTCGAACAGGAGGTCCTGCCACTCTGGTATGACGACCGGCCGGGCTGGATCGCGATGATGAAGCATTCGGTCGCCTCGCTGGCGCCTCGGTTCAGCGCCTGCCGGCCAATGCGCCAATATGCCGACGAGGCCTATGGCGAGGCGGCGGACGTTCTTCGCTGATTCTTGGTAGCTTGGGCTCGCGGACGGGCCGAGACGGCGACAGCCGTCGGCCGACGCTTACCCGTCGCTGCGGCGCTCGACACTGACGCCTTCCTCGATGCGATCATCACCCGCGAACACGGCCCTCCCGCTCTCCCTCCGCAAGCCGGTGAGACATGCCGGCTGGATGAACCGCGGACACTGCCGGCCCCCGAGGCGTTATGCCGGCGAATACTGCTCTCCCTGTTCCGGACGCGGCGGGAGACGCGCATCCGCTCGAAAGACCGAGCGATGGAGGCTCGAATGGCGACGCAAATCCAGGCGGCGGAGCCGCGCGCGGTCGAGATCGGACCGCTGGGCCTGAAGGGCCTGCTCGGCGTGCCCGAGGCGGCGCGCGGGCTCGTGATCTTTGCCCATGGCAGCGGCAGCGGCCGGCTCAGCCCGCGCAACCAGCATGTGGCGACCGCGCTCCGCGAGGCGGGGTTCGCGACCTTGCTGCTCGATCTCCTCACCCCCGACGAGGAGCAGGATCGCGCCAACGTGTTCGACATTCCGCTGCTCGCCAGGCGCCTCGCCGCGGCCGCCGACTGGGCGGAGGAGCAGCCGGACCTCTCGCGCCTTCCGTTGGGCTATTTCGGCGCGAGCACCGGCGCGGGGGCCGCGCTCGTGGCGGCCGCCGAAATGGATGGGCGTATCGAAGCGATCGTCTCCCGCGGCGGCCGGCCCGATCTGGCCGGCGCGGCGCTGGAACGAGTGCGCGCGCCGACCCTGCTGATCGTCGGCAGCCGCGACGACCAGGTCATCGAACTCAATGAGCAGGCTCTCGCGCGCCTCCCCGGCCCAAAGCGTCTCGCCACCGTCGCCGGCGCCACCCACCTGTTCGAGGAAGCGGGAACGCTCGACGAAGTGATCCGGCTGGCCGCCGACTGGTTCGGCGAGCATCTGCCGGTTCGATCGCATGCGGAGCTTCGCCATGCTGACGGACCCTGAATTCGCCGACCGGCGCGAGGCCGGACGCAGGCTGGCCCTGGCCCTGGCCCGCTTCAAGGGATCGGGGACGCTCGTGCTGGCGCTGCCGAGGGGCGGCGTGCCGGTGGCCTTCGAGGTGGCGCAGGCGCTCGGTGCGGATCTGGACGTGCTCGTCGTCCGCAAGATCGGCGCTCCCGGCCATGCGGAGCTCGGCATCGGCGCTGTGGTCGACGGGAGCGAACCGCAACTGGTGATCAACGAGGAAACGGCCAGGATGACCGGCGCATCCCCCGATTATATCGAGGCGGAGAAGGGCCGGCAGCTTGCCGAGGTCGAGCGCCGCAAGCGCGCCTATCGCGGCGAGCGGCCGGATCCGGAGATTGAAGGTCGCACCGTGATCGTCGTCGACGACGGCATCGCCACCGGCGGAACGATGAAGGCGGCGCTCCAGGCGCTGCGACGGCGCACGCCGGCGCGATTGGTCATGGCCGTGCCCGTCGCGCCCGCCGACAGCCTCGCCGAGCTCGAGCAGGAGTGCGACGAAGTCGTCTGCCTGGAAAAGCCTGCCATGTTCCTCGCGGTAGGCGACCATTATGCCGATTTCCGGCAGACCGAGGATGACGAGGTGGTCCGCTTGCTCGCCGATGCGCGGGAGAAAAGCGCCGCCGCGGCCGAGACCGGTTAATGGGCGTGGAATCCGCCAGGGCCTTCCCAGCGCCGGGCGAACGGATGCGAGTCATGCTGACCGGCGACGTGATGCTTGGCCGCGGGATCGACCAGATCCTTCCCAATCCGTCCCCGCCCGAGCTCCACGAGCCTTATGTCAGGTCGGCCCTGACCTATGTGTCGCTGGCGGAGAAGAGGAGCGGCGCGGTGCCGGGGCCGGTTGCGTTTCCCTATGTCTGGGGCGAGGCGCTGCAGGATCTCGACGCCCACGCGCCGGACCTCAGGATCATCAATCTGGAGACCGCGGTCACGCGCTCGGCGACTCCCGCCGACAAGGAGATCCACTATCGGATGAATCCGGCCAATCTGGACGTGCTTCGGGCGGCCGCGATCGACTGCTGCGTACTCGCCAACAACCATCTCCTCGATTGGGGACCGGAGGGCCTCCTGGAGACGCTCGACGTCCTCGGCGGCGCCGGCTTCGAATTGGCCGGAGCCGGCCGCGACGATGTCGAAGCCGAGGCCCCCGCCGTGCTCCCGATTTCCGACGGGACCCGAATCCTCGTCTACGCCTTCGCCTTTCCCTCGAGCGGGGTTCCGCCGTCGTGGGCAGCGGGGCCGAACCGGCCTGGAGTACATTTCCTCGAGGGTCATGGCGACGGCGCCGTCGAGCGGATCGCCGCCCGGGTTTCACGCGACAGGCGGCCCGGGGACCGCGTGATCGCGTCGATCCATTGGGGCCCTAACTGGGGCTATGACATATCGAGCGCCGACCGGGCGTTCGCCCGCCGGCTCATCGAGCAGGCGCGCATCGACGTGGTCCATGGCCATTCCAGCCATCATCCGAAAGGGATCGAGCTCCATCGCGGCCGCCCGATCCTCTACGGCTGCGGGGACCTGATCAACGACTATGAAGGCATCAGCGGTGAGGAGGCGTACCGGCCCGACCTCGCCTTGATCTACCTGCTCTCGCTCGACCCCGGCGGCGCGTGCCGCGACCTGGAGATGTTTCCCTACCGAATCGCCCGTTTCCGCCTGAACCGCGCCGCGAGCGAGGAGGTCCGGTGGCTGGCAGACAGGCTGGACCAGGAATGCTCGAGGCTTGGCGGCCGCGTGACGCTCGAGGAAGGCGCCGGAGCCAGCTCGCTGAGGCTGTTCCCGAGCCGCCAGGGGTCCGGCGGAAATCAGGCTCGCGCTTCGGCTCCGAAACCCAATCCCGCCGGCGCAAAGGCGATGTGATGCCGAGCGATCGGGACCTGCGGCTGTTCGCGCTCGAGCCGAGCCGGGCGCTGGGCGAGCGCATCGCAGCGCGGATCGGCCACGTACTCGCCGAGCACGAGGAGCGCGAGTTCGGCGGCGGCGAGCATAAGGCGCGGCCGATCGAGGAAGTGGCCGGCCGCGACGTCTATGTCGTCCACGGTCTCCATGGCGAGCCCGGCAACTCGGCGAACGACAAGCTGGTCCGGCTGCTCTTCTTCATCGGCGCGCTCAGGGACGCCGGGGCGGATCGCGTCACGGCGGTCGCGCCCTATCTCGCCTACAGCCGCAAGGACCGCCGCACCAAGCCACGCGACCCGGTCGCCACCCGATATGTCGCGGCCTTGTTCGAGGCAGTCGGGACCGACCGGATCGTGACCCTGGAGGTGCACAATGTTAGCGCGTTCGAAAATGCCTTCCGGACGTGCCGTCCCGAGCATGTGCCGGCCGCACGGTTGCTCGCCGAGCATCTGGCCGTCGAGCTAGGCGACGGCGAGGTGGCGGTGGTCTCGCCCGACGCCGGCGGCAACAAGCGCGCGGAGCTGTTCCGCGGCGAATTGGAGCATCGGCTCGGCCGTCCGGTCGGCAAGGCGATCATGGACAAGCACCGCAGCATAGGAATCGTCTCCGGCTCCCTCCTTGCCGGCGACCTGGAGGGCAAGATTGCCGTCATCGTCGACGACCTCATCAGCAGCGGGACCACCCTCGTCCGCGCCGCCGCGGCGTGCCGCGAGGCCGGCGCGGCGCAGGTGATCGCCGCTGCTGCCCATGGCATGTTCCCGCCCGACGCGCCGCTCTTCCAGCCGGACGGCCCGGATCGGATCGTCGTGACCGACAGCGTGCCGCTGCCGGCCGGCATGCCCGCCGACGCGCAGGCGAAGGTCGACGTGGTCAGCGCCGCGGATCTGCTCGGCCACGTCATCGTCCGTCTGCACAGTGGCGAGCCGGTCAGCGACCTCATCCCCTACGACTGACGGCTCAGAGGGGCAGCGCCCGGGCCGCCAGGTCGAGATATTCCCGCGCCTGGCGCGGCCATCTTTCCGGAGTGCGCGGCTTGGGGTCGCGCATATGCTCGATCGACAGGCGCGCCCGAAGGCAGGCGCGGTAGCAGCGATAGAAGCGAAGCAACTCGGGCGGAGGGTGCTCGTGGAGGCGCTCCGCAAGGCCGTCGGGCAGGTGGGCCGCGATCCAGTCGGCGCCGAGGCGGGTGCATTCGAGGCCGAGGAAGGTGACCTCGTCGAAAGGGTCTATCCAGCGCAGCCGTTCGTTGAACTCCAGCCGATCGACCAGCAGGGTCGGCGGACCGAGATAGACATGCTCCGGCCGGAGATCGCCATGCCCGTCGAGGATGCGCTGTTTCTCCGCCCGCTCGGCAAGAAGATCCGACTTCTCCGTGAGGAAGGCCTGCAGCGCCTCGACGGCCGGTGCGACGTCCGCGGTCGGCAGGTCGAAAGCGTGATCGGTCAGCGAACGCTCCACGGCGGCAATCCCCTCGCGCCACCAATCGATCAAGCCGTCCGGCGAGATCGGGATTCGCCGCGTCTCCATATAGAAACGCGCCAGCACGTCGCAGAGGCGGTCGAGGTCGGCGGTGGTGGCCTTGCCCTCGTCGATCATGTGATGGAGCAGCCGATCCTGGTCGAGGCGGCGCATGACCACCAGCCACTCGACCGGAACGCCTTCGCCGTCCCAGGCGAGCTTCCCATCGGGCCGCCGGACGAGCGGCACGACGCCGAGATACACTTCGGGCGCGAGCTGCTGATTGACCGCCACCTCACGCTCGCAATTCTGCCGCCGCGCCTCCAGCGAGGTGAAATCGACGAATTCGAGGCGGATCGGCTTCTTGATTTTGTAGACCAGCTCGCCCGCGACGAAGACGAACGACATGTGCGTCTCGATCCTCTGCACCGCCGTCGGCTGCGCCGGATAGCAAGCCGGATCGGCGAGGAAGGCGAGCGTTGCCCGATACTCGTCGGTGATGGTGCAGCTGGGAGCCGAGATGCTGTTCATGACCTGCGCGAGAGCAGGATGTCATTAGCCGGAATCACGTCCTTCGCTCTATCTTTTTGTTGTCGAAGCGCTTTTGCGAAGGATATCGCAAGGCGGCGCGAACCGGTCTCGCCAGGGAGGTGCGAGACCGTTTGTCCGCCGTTCGCAAGGTCCGCGCGCCATCGCTTGAAAGGTCCCGCGGCGAACGCTAGATCACGGACCCGCGGTTCGCGGGCGTAGCTCAATGGCAGAGCAGAAGCTTCCCAAGCTTACGACGAGGGTTCGATTCCCTTCGCCCGCTCCACCCTTCGCGACGGTGCGACGCCCGCACAGTACGCACACTATGATCTCCGAGGGAAGTTTCGGCGCATCGACGCAGCGATAGCCGGAAGGTCGTCGGCACGCTCGGCGATGGCATGGAGCCGCGTGCAATTGCGCTTCAGCCAGGCACGTCGCGGGCGCCAGTGCGACATCACGCCGACATAGACGTCGAGTGCCGACGCCTTCTTTCCCAGCACCCATGGGCCCTCCCCCACGTCCGCCTCGAACTGGCGCCACAAGGATTGCCGGTAGGCGTCGATCCGCGCGACGAGCTGTTCGGCCGCGTCCGGCGCCCAGCGTTCGGGATAGTCGCGATAGGTGAAGGTCGGGTAGAGCGCCGAGACGAACCATAGCAGCCGGTTGAGAAACGGCGCCCGCAGGCGATCGCCCGGCATCGGCGCAAGCCCGGCCTCCGGACGAAGCTCGGCGAGATGGATCGCGATCGCGGCGCTTTCGGTGAGGACCTGACCCCCGGGGGCGATCAGGGTCGGCACGCGGGCGAGAGGATTGACCGCCAGCAGGCGGTCGCGGGTCGGGCCGGGCCTGTCGAAACCCTCGACGTCCACGAAATCATAGGGTTCCTTCACCCATTCGAGCATCGCCTCGGCCAGTGACGAGCCCCATCCGCGTACGCCGAATAAGCACCAGTTCTTCATCCCGTCACCGCCTCGACCGCCGTCCGCCGCAGGCCGACATGCCCTATCCAAGCAGCGGCTTCAATTCGCCGGCTTCGACGATCGACAGATGCACCGGCAGCGTTCCGAACAGGTCGGCTGCCGGTACGTCCTCGATCGCGAGCCTTGTATCCCCCCAATAGTCGCGCGGAGGCGTCCAGCGTCCCGCACCGGCCCTGGCCACGCCGGCGGCGCATCGGAGCGCGACGACGCCGAGCATCGCCTTCCCGTCGTGCCGGCGGAGAAAGGCGAGGACATGATCCGCGCGCGGGCCCTGCACCCCGACCGGTTTCCAGCTTCCTCCCGCCCAGAGTTCGGCATGATCGCGGCGAAGGTCGAGCAGCCGGGCGATCAACCCTTGCTTGACGGCATCGAACCCTCTCGGCGGCGCCTGGCGCGCGGCGATCCGGTCGGCGAAATCGATCGGCCGGCGATTGTCGGGATCGACCATGCTGAGGTCGGCAAACTCGCAACCCTGATAGCAATCGGGGACGCCCGGAGCGGTGCAGCGCAGGAAGACCTGGACCAGCGAATTGGCCTCGCCCGATCGAGCGATTCGCCCGACGAAATGGCGGGCATCGGCAAGAAAAGCTGGCGAGCGGCCCGGATCGAGCAGCCGCTCGATGAAGGCGCGGCAGCGCGCCTCATAGGCCGCGTCGGGCTGCACCCATGACGAGCGCAGCTTGGCCTCGCGAACCGCTTTCTCCATCCCCGCCCGCTGGCGATCGCGAAAGGCTCTCCAGGCATCGGCCGGCTCGAACGACAGGCCGTCCGGCCACGCCCCGACCAGCATCTGATAGAACAGATATTCGTCGCCCGGATCCACTCCGTCGGCCGCGGCGCCGTTCATCTCGCGCCAGCGTTCCGCCGCCGCAATCCATTCCTCCGGCAGCTCGCTCAGCACGGCAAGGCGGGCGCGCACGTCCTCGCCGCGTTTGTGGTCGTGGGTCGCGGTGGCCAGCATTGATCCCGGCCAGAGATTGCGCCGATCCACAATTGCCGCATGGAATTCGCCAATCGGCATCGAGAAGCGGGCCGGATCAAAGCCGACATCGTTGCGCGAGAGCAGCCTTCCATAGCGGTAGAAGGCGGTGTCCTCGACCGCCTTGGCGGCGATCGGCGCCGACAGCTGGCGGAATCGCCGCGCCGCCTCCGCGGCGGGCATCGAGCCGCCCACGCCGGCACAGGCCAGCCAGCCCAGCACCCGCTCGATCACCGGCTCCTCCCCCGGCGCGGCCAGATGCAGGGCGCGGGCGCGCACCTCGGCGAGGACATCGGCATCGGCGTCATCGCCATAGGTCCGATAGACCGGAAACACCCACAGCAGCCGTTCGATTGCCCGCCGAAGCATCGGCCGGGTGAGGCCGGCGCCTTCCGACGACGTGGCGGCCAGGCGCATGAAGGCTTCGACGCAACGGACGAGCTGACCCTCGAACTCCCAGCTCAGGACTTGTCGTCGGGCGAGAAGAGCTTCGGGGGGAAACTCGGCGGGGCGGCCGCTGACCCGGGCCCAGTAAGCGGCGAGCGGCGCTTCGCCGGCCGGATCGTGCTGCAGCGCGGACACCGCCTCCATGAAGTCGTAACCGCTGGTGCCGTCGATTCCCCAGTCTTCGCGCAGGCGCTCGCCCCGGCCCAGGATCTTCTCGATGAGGATCCAGGCCTCGGTGCCGAGCCGTTCCCGCAGTCTCCGGCAATAGCCGGCGGGATCGGCGAGGCCGTCGACATGGTCGACCCGGACGCCGTCGATCAGGCCCTCGGCACGGAGGCGGAAGTAGAGGACGTGGGTGGCCTCGAACACCGCCTCTTCCTCAAGCCGGATGCCGGCGAGGCCGGTAATGGTGAAGAACCGCCGCCAGTTGAGCGCGTGATCGGCGACGCGCCACCAGGCGAGGCGGTAATGCTGGCGCTCGACCAGCGAGGTGAGATCGCCGCCCGACTGATCCTCCTCGCGCACCGGGTAGAGGTCGCGGCCGTAAACCACGATCCAGAGCCGGCCGTCCCGCCGCTCCAACCGCAGGTTGCCGGCGGCGATCACGGCTTCGAGCGGTTGCCCGAGGAAGGGCAGCAGGATCTTGTCGTCCCAGTCGATGTCGAAGAACACCGCGAAGGGGCTGGACCGGCCCCTGGCGAGGACGTCGTTCCACCAGGCGTTCGCGCCGCCGGTGACGCTCATATGGTTGGGCACGATGTCGAGGATGATGCCCATGCCGTTGGTGCGCAGCGCCGCGACGAGGCTGCGGAATCCCGCTTCGCCGCCGAGCTCGGGGTTGATCCGGGTCGGATCGATCACGTCGTAACCGTGCGTCGAACCCGGCTGCGCCGCGGTCACCGGCGAGGCGTAGACGTGACTGATCCCGAGGTCGCGCAGATAGGGCACGATCGCCTCCGCCTGCGCGAAGGTGAAGCTGGAATTGAACTGCAGGCGGTAGGTGGCGCAGGGGCTCATCCGCGCCGCGCCGCCTCGAGCCGTCGCACCCGCTCCTTCACCTCCGGCGCGTCGAGCATTTCCTCGACAACGCCCGGCAGGCGGCGGCGCCAGTTGGGATGCTCGTCGACGGTCCCCGGCAGGTTGGGCTGCTCCGTCACGCCCAGCAAATCCTCGGCCGGAATGAGCGCCAGCCGGCAGCGGCTGCGCCCGGCCTGCGCCACCGCCGCCGTCACCGCGCGCTCGGGCAGGGACTTGGGCGGCTGCCGCCCACCGTCACCGATCGCCCGCCACAGCCGGCGCCGCTCCTTTGCCCGCGCCGCGTGCGCTTCCGCCGGCGAGGCGAATGGGCTGGATCGGCCAGTCCGCCAGGTCCATTCGATATCGCGCCCGCACCACCAGCCGGCGACGGTCGGCAGGTCGTGGGTCGAAGTCATCGCCGCGGCGTCGGGATCCCATTTGTCGGGCGGCTTGAATCCGCCCCGCCGGGTGCGCTCGAACCACAGGACGCGCATGCCGAGCAACCCGCGCGCCGCCATCACCTCGCGGAAGCCGGGCGGAATGGTGCCGAGATCCTCGCCGACGACAATCGCCTTGGCGCGCCAGGATTCGAGCGCGAGCAGCCGCATCAGGTCCCGCTCCGGAAAGGCGAGATAAGCGCCTTGCGTCGCCGGGAAACCGTGGGGCACGACCCACAGCCGCTTCAGCCCGAGGGCATGGTCGATCCTGATGCCGCCGGCGTGGCGCAGCGCGGCCCGGATCGTCGCGATGAAGTCGCGAAAGCCGGTCCGCCGGAGCGCCGGCGGCGAGAAGGTGGTGATCCCCCAGTCCTGGCCGTCCGGTCCCAGCGGGTCGGGCGGCGCGCCCACCGAGAGGCCGGACAGCAAGGCGCCGCGCGCGCTCCAGGCATGGCTGCCGCCCGGATCCATGCCCACCGCCATGTCGGCGACGAGGCCGATCGCCATGCCGCTGCGCCGCGCGGCGGCCTGAGCGGCGGCGAGGCCGCGGTCGGCCAGCCGTTGCAGGAAGATATGGAAATCGACTTCGTCCGCCTGTTCGCGTGCGAAGGTCGCGACCGCCTCGCCGGCCGGATCGCGGTAGCGCGCCGGCCAGTCCTGCCAGCCGCGGAGGCCTCGCTCGGCCAGGAAATGCGCGTAAAGCGCGTCGTAGCGGGCGTGGCGCTCCAGCGCCTCGCCCTGCTCCCTTCGGAAGGCCTCGACTTCGGCGCGGGTGGAATTGTCCCGCGCCTCATAGAGACGCCGCAGCCGCATCATGCGTTCCGGGATCGCCTGCTGCCAGTCGATCAGCGCGCCGTCACCAGCGGCGCCCGACGGCGAACCCGGATCGGCGAACAGGACGTTGAGGAACAGCCGCGTCGATGGGCCATAGGGGCCGTAACGGGCAGGATCGGCGGGAAAGAGCGCGTGGACCGGGCTGATCGCCAGGGCGTCGGCACCGGCCCGCCCCGCCGCCCCGGCGAAGCGGGCGAGCGAGACGAAGTCGCCATAGGGCTCGCCGCGCCGATCGCGCAGCGAGGGCAGCTGGACCGCGACGCCCCACAGCCGGCGGTTCGGCGCCGCGTCCGCCAGCGTCCAGGCGCGCTTCGGCGCGACGGCGACGGTAACGCCTTCCGCGTCGTAATAGCCGGGCGCGTCGAAGCCCGGCAGAATCCGGCCGGAGGGAAGGCGCACCGGCTCACCGAGCTCGGCGGTGACGAGTGGCGGCTCTGCCTCATCGTCCTGCTCGCCGAGCGCCTCGAGCACCGCCGCAAGCGTCTCGTCGTTCACCACCCTTTCGACGCCGGCCGCATCGGTCCAGTGCCGCTCGATCCCCGCCGCCCGGGCGCGGCGGTACAGCGCCTTGTCCGGACTCATTCGGCCGGGCTTTCCCAGGCGATGATCGCCGCCGCGTGGGGCATCAGATAATAGCGGTCCCTGATCTCGTGCTCCTCGAGAGCCGGATGGGCGCTGTCGACCAGCAGGCGCCGCACCGCCGATGGCGGCGGCAAATTGTAGATCAGGGCCTCGTCCGAGCTGTTGAGCACCAGGCAGACCACTTCGATTCCGCCGACGTCGAGCCGCCGGGCCAGCCGCATGATGAGCGCCCGCCCTTCGCCATTGTCCCAATCCTCCTGCGCGAGGCGCATGCCGCGTTCGTCCCACCAATCGATGTCCGGCAGGTCCGGCGCGATCTCGTCGCCATAGAAATAGCGGTGGCCGCGGAGCAGCGGGTGGCGGCGGCGGATGTCGATCAGCCGCCGGGTAAAGCGCATCAGCGCCTCCCCTTCCCCCTTGTGCGCCTGGCGCCAGTCGAACCAGCTGATCTCGCTGTCCTGGCAGTAGGCATTGTTGTTGCCGCGCTGGCTGCGTCCGAACTCGTCGCCGCCGAGCAGCATCGGCGTGCCATGGGATCCGAACAGCGTGACCAGCATCGATCGCCGGACCCGCGCCCGCACCACATTCACTTCCTGATTCGAGGTCGGCCCTTCATGCCCCCAGTTGCGCGACAGATTCTCGGCATGACCGTCCCGATTATCCTCCAGATTGGCCTGGTTGTGTCTGTGCTCGTAGCTCGTGAGGTCGGCGATCGTGAAGCCGTCATGGCTGGTGAGATAATTGACGCTCGCCCAGGGGCGCCGCGCGCGCCGGTTGAACAGGTCGCCGGAACCGGACAGGCGCGCGGCCAGCTCGCCGCGCATCGCGGAATCGCCGCGCCAGTAGCGCCGTACCGTGTCACGATAGCGGTCGTTCCATTCGGCGAAGCCCGGCGGATGGTTGCCGAGCTGGTAGCCGCCCGGGCCGACGTCCCAGGGCTCGGAGATCAGCTTGATCCGCTGGAGCACCGGATCCTGCCGCAGCACGTCGAAGAAGGCAGCGCCCGGCTTGAAGCCGTCGTCGGTGCGGCCGAGGACGGTGCCGAGGTCGAAGCGGAAGCCGTCGATGCCGAACGAGGTGACCCAGTAGCGCAGCGAATCCGCGACCATCTGGATAACCCGCGCCTTCGACATGTTGAGGGTGTTGCCGGTGCCGGTGTCGTTGACCGCGTGGCGCGGATGGCCGTCGACCAGCCGATAGTAAGTGGCATTGTCGAGCCCGCGCCAGGACAGGGTCGCGCCCTGCTCGGAGCCTTCGGCGGTGTGGTTGTAGACGACGTCGAGGATGACCTCGATGCCGGCGGCGTGCAGCCGCCGCACCGCAAGCCGCAGCTCGTCATGGCTGTCTCCGGCGAAGTAGCGCGGCTCGGGGGTGAAGAAGGAAAGCGTGTTGTAGCCCCAATAGTTGCTCAGGCCCTTCGCCTGAAGGAAGCGCTCCGAGACGAAGGCGTGGATCGGCAGCAGCTCGACGGCGGTGATGCCGAGCCGCTTGAGATGATCGATGACGGGGCCGCTCGTCAGGCCGGCGAAGGTGCCGCGCTCGCGCGGCCCCACCTCCTCGAAGAGCTTGCTGAGGCCGCGGAGGTGGACCTCGTAAATCACCGTGTCCGACCAGGGGATGGCGGGCCGCGAATCGCCCGACCAGTCGAACGAATCATGGGTCACCACCGCCTTGGGCATCGCGGGCGCACTATCGCGGCGGTCGAAGCTGAGGTCCCCGCGCGAGGAGCGGACTCGATAGCCGTGCAGCGCGTCGGTCCATTTGAGGCTGCCGACCAGGCGCTTGGCATAGGGATCGAGCAACAGCTTGTTCGGGTTGAAGCGATGCCCCTCCTCGGGCGCATAGGGCCCGTAGGCGCGATAGCCGTAGACCAGGCCCGGCAGGGCATCGGGCAGATAGCCGTGCCAGACTTCGTCGGTCCCTTCGGGGAGCGTGTAGCGGGCGATCTCGCGCTTGCCGGCGGAATCGAAGATGCACAGCTCGATCTTCTCGGCATGGGCCGAGAAGACGGCGAAATTGATCCCTGTCCCGTCGAACGTGGCGCCGAGCGGATAAGGTGAGCCCCGCTCGAGCCGCTCCGGGCGAGCCATCAGCCGACCACCTCGTCGGGCCGCAGCACCAGAGCGGCCAGCGGGGGGAGGACGAGCCGCGCATAGGGCGGATCGCCTTCGGCCTGCACCGTGCCGGCATTCCCCCGGTCGCTGCCGCCATAGATGGCGGAATCGGTGTTGAGCACCTCGCGCCAGTGCCCGGCGCGGGTCAGCCTCAGGCGAAAATCGTGGTGCGGCTGCGGCGTCATATTGAGGACGAAGGCGATCGGCGGATCGTCCTTCCGGCCCTTGCGGAGGAAGGCGAAGACGCTGTTCGCCGCATCGTCGCCGACCAGCCACTCGAAGCCTGCCGGGTCGGCGTCGCCGCGGTGCAGCGCGGGCTCGCCGCGATACAGGCGGTTGAGATCGCCGACGAGCCGTTGCAGCGCGGCGTGTTCGGGCCGTTCGAGCAGGTGCCAGGCGAGCTCGCCGTCGTGCGACCATTCGCTCTCCTGGCCGAGCTCGCCGCCCATGAAGAGCAGCTTCTTGCCGGGATGCGCCCACATGAAGGCGAGATAGGTGCGCAGCGTGGCGAGCTGGCGCCAGCGGTCGCCGGGCATCTTGGTCAGCAGCGAGCCCTTGCCGTGGACGACCTCGTCGTGGCTCAGGGGCAGCACGAACCGCTCGGTCCAGGCGTAGACCAGCGAGAAGGTCATCTCGTTGTGATGCCAGGCGCGGTGGATCGGATCACGTTCCACATATTGCAGGCTGTCGTGCATCCAACCCATGTTCCATTTGTAGGAGAAGCCGAGCCCACCCTGCTCGACCGGCGCCGAAACGCCGGGCCAGGCGGTCGATTCCTCGGCAATTGTGACCGCGCCGGGGCAGCGCTCGGCCACCACCTGGTTCAGCGCCTTGAGAAAGGCGACGCTCTCCAGATTCTCGCGGCCGCCATGGACGTTGGGGACCCATTCGCCGGGCTGGCGACTATAGTCGCGGTAGAGCATCGATGCGACGGCATCGACCCTGAGGCCGTCGACATGGAAGGTCTCGAGCCACCAAAGCGCCGAGGCGATCAGGAATCCGGACACCTCGCGCCGGCCGAGATTGTAGATCAGCGTATTCCAGTCCTGATGAAAGCCTTCCTTCGGGTCGGCATGCTCGTAGAGGTGTGTGCCGTCGAACTGCGCCAGGCCATGTGCGTCGGACGGGAAATGGGCGGGTACCCAGTCGAGGATGACGCCGACCCCTTCGCGGTGGCAGGCGTCGACGAATCCGGCGAAATCCTCCGGCGTCCCGAACCGCGCCGACGGCGCGAATTGCGACAGCGGCTGATAGCCCCACGACCCGCCGAACGGATGCTCCATGATCGGCAGCAGCTCGACATGGGTGAAGCCCAGCTGGGCGACATAGGGAACCAGCCGCTCCGACAGGCCCTGCCAGTCGATCTCGCTTCCCGGCCCGTGCGGGCGCAGCCAGGACCCGGCATGGACCTCGTAGACGGACATCGGCGCGTCGGGACGCTGACGCGCGCCCCGCCCCTCCATCCATTCGGCGTCGGTCCAGCGGAAGGCCGGGGCCGGAGCGACCACCGATCCGGTGCGCGGCGGGCATTCGGTCGCGCGCGCGACCGGGTCGGCCTTGAGCAGCAGCTGGCCGTCCGCGCCGACGATCTCATATTTGTACGACTCGCCGGGGCCGAGCCGGGGAATGAACAGCTCCCACACGCCCGCCTCGGGTCTCAGCCTCATCGGATGGCGCCGCCCGTCCCAGGCGTTGAAGTCGCCCACCACCGAGACCCGTCGCGCATTGGGCGCCCAGACCGCGAAGGCGACGCCGGCCACGCCGTCCATCTCGGTCGGTTGCGCACCGAACCGGTCGGCCAGCCGCCAGTGCCGCCCCTGGCTGAACAGGTGGAGGTCGAGCTCGCCGAGGACGAGCCCGAAGGCATAGGGATCCTCGGTCACCTGCTCGGCTCCGCCCGGCCAGCGGATATGCAGCCGATACGCGCCGGCGCCGTCCGGCAGCGCGCCGGTCCACAGTCCGTCGCGGAAATGGTCGAGCCTGCCGATCGGCCGATCGCCGTCCGGCGCCAGCAGCTCGACGCTCTCGGCGCCCGGCTGAAAGGTGCGGACGGTGCCGCCATGCGGCCCGAGCAGGGCGAAGGGATCGGTCAGGCGTCCCGCCATCGCCTCGGCGGCGGCGCCGGCCAGGCCGTGGTCGTCGATCACCTGGACCTCCCGAGGACGCGCCTGGCGATGCGCTCCAGTCCGGCGCGCGGAATGTCGATCCAGTCGGGGCGATTGGCGGCTTCGTACTGCACCTCGTAGGCCGCCTTCTCGAGCAGATAGAGGTCGAGCAGCGGCCCCGTCGGGTCGCCGGCAATCTCCGAATAGCCGCGCAGGAAGGCTTCGACGGCGTTTTCGCGGAACGGCGCGAAGATCAGCCGCGGATCGTCGTGCAGGGCCTCGACCGACTCGGGCAGCATCCGCAGCGCGGCGGCGGCGGCATAGTCGAACGATCGCAGGACGCCCGCGACGTCGCGAAGCGGCAGGTCCTTCGCGCGTCTTTCGGAAAGCGGCCGCGCCGGCTCACCTTCGAAATCGATGATCATCACGTCGCCGGCGGTTACCAGCACCTGGCCCAGATGGAGGTCGCCATGGATGCGCGTGCGCTGCTTGCCGATCGCATGGTGCGCAAGCTCGCCGATCGCGCCGGCCAGCGAATCATCGGTCTCCAGTCCCCCGATCCGGGTGCGCACGCGCTCGGCGATCGCTTCGGCCTCGGCCTCGTCGACGATCTCCGGCGCGAAGGCCGGATCCTGGTCGGCCAAAGCGAGGGTGGCGTGCATCTGCGCCAGCCGGCGGCCGAGCATGTCGGCGAAGTTGCGGTAATTCTCGAAATCGTTGCTCGGCTCTTCCGTCTCGGCCGCGAGGCGCGACAGCGCGTCCAGCGTCCATTGCCAGCCGTCGCCCTGATTGTAGACGAAGCCCTGAACGATCATCAGCGTGTGCGGCTGCCCGTCGGGTCCGTCGCGGACGACCTCGCCCAGCAGGGGCGGCACGCCGTCGAAGCCGCGGGCGCGCAGCCAGCGCGTCATCTCGGCCTCGGGATGGACGCCGGGCTGGATGCGCCGCAGCATCTTCATCACCGCGCGCTGGCCGATGATCAGGGTGCTGTTCGACTGCTCGGCGGCGATCCATTCCGGTATCAGCCCTCCCGGCAGGTCGATCTCGTCCCCCGGAATGAAGCGGATGGTGCCGGTCTCGGTCTCCAACGCCCGTCCCGATTGCAGCGCCTCGACGACCGCCTCGGCGAAGGCCGGAACCGCAAATCCGTCGGTGAGCAGGCCGACGCGGCGCCCGCGCCGGACCCGCGCCAGCGCGAGATTGGGCGCGAACGGTCCCGAGGGCTCGTTTTCCCAGGCGACGCCCAGCGGCAGCGCATAGGTCCCGGTCTCGCGCTCGGTCGCGATTTCGATCTGGGCGTACAGGAGGTCCTGCGCCCCGGACAGCTCGACCGCGCTCGAGATCCGGACCGACGTCACCGGGCTGTCCTTGGCGGCGAACCATCGCCGCTGCGCGACGTAATCGGGCAGGATTTCCCGTTCCAGCACGTCGCGATTGCCGCCCTGCGCTACCTCGACGAGGGTGCCGCGCAGCACGAAGGTGTGCTGCTCCACCGCAATGGGCGGCGCCATGGTGCTCCAATCCGGCGGGGCCGCTTCCTCGGTGAGCATGAACCAGTAGAAGCCGTAGGGCGGCAGCGTCAGCAGATAGGGCAGCTGGCCGACCGGAGGAAAGGCCGCGCGGCCGGTCATCTCGACCGGCGTCCGGCCGACGAACTCGCCCAGCTCGAGCTCGACCGCCTGCGCGGTGCGCGAGAGATTGGCGATGCACAGGATCGTCTCGCCCTCATGTTCGCGCAGATAGGCCAGGATCTTCCGGTTGGCGGGCCGCAGGAAACGCTGGGTGCCGCGGCCGAAGGCATGATGCTCGCTGCGCACGGCGAGCATGCGCTTGGTCCAGTTGAGCAGCGAATGGCTGTCGCGCTGCTGCGCCTCGACGTTGAGCGCTTCATAGCCGTAGAGCGGATCCATGATGACCGGCAGCGCCAGCAGCGCCGGGTCGGCGCGCGAGAAGCCGCCGTTGCGGTCGGGCGACCATTGCATCGGCGTGCGCACCCCGTCCCGGTCGCCGAGATGGATGTTGTCGCCCATGCCGATCTCGTCGCCATAATAGATGATCGGCGTGCCCGGCATCGACAGCAGCAGCGCGTTCATCAGCTCGATGCGGCGGCGGTCGCGTTCCATCAGCGGCGCCAGCCGCCGGCGGATGCCGAGGTTGATCCGCGCCTTCCGGTCGGCGGCGTAGGTGTTCCACAGATAGTCGCGCTCGGAATCGGTGACCATTTCGAGCGTCAGCTCGTCATGGTTCCTGAGGAAGATCGCCCATTGGCAAACGTCCGGAATCGCCGGGGTCTGCCGCATGATATCTGTGATCGGGAATCGGTCCTCCTGCGCGACGCCCATGTACATGCGCGGCATCAGCGGAAAGTGGAACGCCATGTGGCATTCGTCCCCGTCCGCGCCGAAATATTGCTGGGTGTCTTCGGGCCACATGTTCGCTTCGGCGAGCAGCATCCTGCCGGGATAGTGAGCGTCGAGGTCGGCGCGGATCCGCTTCAATATGTCGTGGGTCTCGGGCAGATTCTCGTTCGACGTGCCTTCCCGCTCGATCAGATAGGGAACGGCGTCGAGCCGAAGCCCGTCGACGCCGAGATCCAGCCAGAAGTGCATCACCGACAGCACTTCCTCCAGCACGCGGTGATTGTCGAAATTGAGGTCGGGCTGGTGGGAGTAGAATCGGTGCCAGTAATAGGCGCCGGCCGTGTCGTCCCACGTCCAGTTCGAACGCTCCGTGTCGCAGAAGATGATCCGCGTTCCCGAATAGGCCTGGTCGGTGTCCGACCAGACGTAGAAGTCCCGTTCGGGGCTGCCGGGCGGCGCCCGGCGCGCATCCTGGAACCAGATATGTTCGGCAGATGTATGGTTGATAACCAGTTCGGTGACAACTTTGAGCCCACGCCGATGCGCCTCGTCGACGAAGCGGCGAAAGTCGTCGAGCGTGCCGTAATCCGGGCTGACGTCGCGATATTCGGCGATATCGTAGCCGTCGTCGCGGCGCGGGCTGGGATAGAAAGGCAGCAGCCACAAGGCGTTCACGCCGAGCTCGGCGATATGGTCGAGCTTGGCCATCAGGCCGGGAAAGTCGCCGATCCCGTCATTGTTGGCGTCGAAGAAGCTCTTGACGTGAAGCTGGTAGACCACCGCGTCCTTGTACCAGAGCGGATCGGGCGGGGCGCTCGGCTTCATGCCGCTTCCCCGGGCGGCGTCACCCGCCAGATCGCATAGGGCTGGCCCGGATCGAGCCGCAGATGCTGGACCTTGCCGTGCCACGGGAAGCGGCCGCCGCCGACCAGGTCCTCGACGTCGAGGCTGTCATGGTCGGCCAGGCCGAATTCCCACAGCGGGATCTCGAAGTCGCATTCCTGCGCATTGTGCGGATCGAGATTGACCGCGACCAGGATGATCTCCGAACCGCCCGGCGCGCGCTTGCCGTAATAGAGGATCTGGTCGTTCCAGGCGTTGTAGAAGCTGACGTTGAGGTGGGTCTGCAGCGCCGGAAAGGCGCGCCGCAGGCGGTTCAGGCGGGCGATGTCGGCGATGATGTTGCCTTGGCGTCCCCAGTCGCGCGGCTTCACCTCATATTTCTCGCTCTCCCAATATTCCTCCTTGCCCGGCACCGGCTCCGACTCGCACAGCTCGAAGCCGGAATAGATTCCGAACAGGCCGGAAAGGGTCGCCGCCAGCACCGCCCGCACCTGGAAGCCGGCGCGCCCGGAATCATGCAGGTAGACCGGGTTGATGTCCGGCGTGTTGACGAAGAAATGCGGCCGGAAATATTCCGCCACGCTCGTCGTCGTCAGCTCGATCAGATAGTCGGTCAGCTCGCTTTTGCCGTTGCGCCACGTGAAGTAGGTGTAACTCTGCGAAAATCCGACCTTCGCCAGCCGGTACATCACCGCCGGCCGGGTGAACGCTTCGGACAGGAAGATCGCGTCGGGATGCACGCCCCGTATGTCGGCGATCAGCCACTCCCAGAACGGGAAGGGCTTGGTGTGGGGGTTGTCGACCCGGAAGGTCTTCACCCCCTGCCCGATCCAGAACAGGACGACGTCGCGCAGGGCGATCCACAGATCGGGAATCGCCTCGTCCTTCCAGAAATCGACGTTGACGATGTCCTGATATTTCTTCGGCGGGTTCTCGGCATATTTGATCGTGCCGTCGGGCCGCCAGTCGAACCAGCCGGGATGCGCCTTCAGCCAGGGATGGTCGGGCGCGCACTGGATCGCGAAGTCGAGCGCGATCTCCAGGCCGTGCGCCCGCGCCGCCGCGACCAGCCGCCGGAAATCCTCAAGCGTGCCGAGCTCGGGATGGACGGCATCGTGGCCGCCTTCCTCGCTGCCGATCGCATAGGGGCTGCCGGGATCGTCGGGTGAGGGAGTCAGGCTGTTGTTGCGCCCCTTGCGATGCTTGCGGCCGATCGGATGGATCGGCGGGAAATAGAGCGTGTCGAAGCCCATCTCGCGGATCTGCGGCAGCCGCCGGATCACGTCGTCGAACGTGCCATGCCGGCCGGCATCGTCGGTCTGCGAGCGCGGAAACAGCTCGTACCAGCTCGAGAAACGGGCGGCGAGGCGCTCGGCCTCCACCCGCCGCGGCGCGCAGCTCGCGGCGAACGGGCGCTCGTCCGCCTCGTCCATCAGCAGCTGCAGCTCCGGATCGAGCAGGATGGCGGCGGCCGCCGCCTCGTCCGGCGCGGCGTCGAAATCGGTGAGGAAGGCCGAAAGTCGGGGCTCGCGCGCGCCCGCCGCCTCGATCAGCGCGCGCCCCTCCTGATGGTCGACCGGTTGGGCGACGCCGGCGTCCATTTTCTTGCGGAAATCGCGGCGGAAGGTGCCGAAGCGGTCGAGCCAGCCGGTGACGACAAATTCGTGCGGTCCGAGCCGGTCGAGCGCGAACGCGGCGGTCCAGCGGTCGTTGCCGCGCTCCTCCATCCGCGCCGACCGCCATGCCTTGTCGTCGAGCGCCCGCCAGCGCAGCTCGGCGGCGAGCTGCTCGTGCCCGTCGCCGAAGAAGACCGCCTCGACCTCGACCACGTCGCCGACCGTCCGTTTCGCCGCGAACCGGCCGCCGTCGACGTCGGGGCTGACGGTTTCGATCACCAGCCGCGGCCGCCCGGCCGCCTCGCGCGCCGCTGTCGCCTTGCCGGTGCGGCCGACGGCGATCGGCCTCGCGCGCTTCGCGAACAGCGCCCGGACCTCGCCGGCACCGAGGGGGGCGAAAGCGGGAAGGCTGCTGCGCCGGCGGCGGAAGGGCTGGAAGTCGGCGCCGGACGCAGCGAGTATCTCGCTTTCGTGCGGCAGCGTGGCTTGCTCGCCGCTGCGGTTGGCGATCACCAGCATCGCCTCGCCGCAATCGCGCAGGTCGGGCGCGTCGGCACGGATGATCGCCGTCGCCCGGTTGCCGGCCGGGAACAGCCGCATCTCGCCATCGAACCGCGCCGCCGCCTCGGCCAGGGCGAACGCCTCCTCCACCAGCTTCGGCGTCCGCTCCGCCAGCCCGGCGGGGACGATCAGGCCGTGCGCCGAGACCGACGCGAGCCTCAGCAGCCTTTCCGTTCCGGCGTCGCCGCCGGCCCGCCGCGCCATGTCCGTGGTCACTTCGGCGAGCAGCGGGGCGGTCATCCGCAGGCTCTCATATTCTTCGGCCAGCCAGGGCGCGCGCCCGTCCCAATGGCTGAACGAGGAGACCAGCCAGTCGAAGCCGCGCAGCGCGGCGGCCGCCTCGCGCGGCACGCCGGGCGTGTGCGCGATCAGGATAATGTCCTTCTTCTCCCGTCTGAGCCGGCCGATCAGCGACTCGAGCACAGCCGAGCCGGCGGCGTCGGGATGCAGGATCCGGAAGCCGGCGGCGCCCGCTTTCATCGTCAGGAGCAGCCGCTCGGTGACGACGGGAAGGACGATGCTCACCGCCTCGGACGACTTGAGCCGCGCCCGCGCTTCGCCCGCCGCCGGGCCTGGCCGACGGGGATCGACCGGCCCGTCGCCACGCCATTCGCGGCGCAGGTGAAACGCTTCGGGATGCTTCGAGACGAGGGGATCGTCGATCGCGAAGCGGTCGAGCTCCACGTCGAGGAGCCAGGGCAGCCCGCCGACCAGAGCAGGCGCTTCGGCCGAAAGCACGCCGTCCGCGCCGAGCGCGGCTGCGGCACGCGCATCGAATCCGCTGTCATCGGCGAGCGACAGGAGTCGCAGGACGATCTTCGCCTCCCCTGGCATTGGGCCCGCGGACCCGGTTTCCGTGGTACGCCTGACTAGGGTCCAGACCCGTTCTGAACCCTAACTCCGCCTGTCCGGGCTCGTTCCGTCCGCTTCGGTTCGTTTCGCGCGCAGAAGGACGGCCGAATGGCCCGCCACCAGCCAGATGCCCTCCTCGGTTTCCGGCGGCACGGTGCCGCGGCCGCCATAGTGCGTATCCTCGCTGGTCCACACCAGCTGCCATCGCCGCCCTTCCGGCGGCGCCAGCAGCGGCTCGGGCGCCGGCGCGAGATCGAAGTCGCGGCCGAAGTTGACGAGCATCAGCCGGTCGTCGCCGTCCGGCCCGAACCAGCGCAGGAGCAAAGCCTCCGCCGCCAGCACCGCGCCGTCGATCCGGCGGCGGTCGGCGACGCGCAGCACCGCATCCTCCCGACGCAACCTCAGCAGGTCGCGATGCAGCTGCCAGACCTCGGCGTTTGGACGATTCCGCCTCTCGTCATGATCGAGCCGGCAAAGTTCGAAGGTCGAAGGATCGTTCGGCGGCACCAGGTCGACCGCGGCGAGCGACGGGAATTGGCGCATGAACTCGCCGCGTCCCTTCTCGACCATCCGGGCGAGCTCCGGCTCGTGATCGGCGAAATAGAGGAAGGGCTGGGAAGCGGCATATTCCTGGCCCTGGAACAGCATCGGCGTGCCCGGCATCAGCAGGCAAAGAGCGGTGACCGCCCGCCAGCGGCCGGGGCTGGTCAGCAGATGCCCCCTCAGGCTCAGCGGCGTGTTGGCGACCTGATCGTGATTCTGGAGGAAGTTGATCATCGCCGTCGGTGGCAGGTCAAGGGCGGGCGTCCCGCGCCGTCCCTTCTGCCAGCGATAGCGCTGCCCCTGGAAGAGAAAGCCCCATTTGGCGCAGGACAGCAGCTCCTGCGGACTGCCGAGATGGTCGCTGAAATAGGCTTCGTTGTGCCCGGTCACCGCCACCAAAGCGCTGTGATGGAAATCGTCGTTCCACATTGCGTCGAGGCCGAAGCCGCCGCGCTCCGCCGGCCGCACCATCCGCGCCTCCTGCGGCTCGTTCTCGGTGACGATCAGGGTCGTTCGGCCGCCCGCCGCGGCGCGCACCGCTTGCTCGATCTCGACCAGGACGTGGGGGTCGGATTGGTCGAAGACCTGCTGGGTGGCGTCCAGGCGCAGGCCGTCGAGATGATATTCTTCGATCCAGTAGCGGGCGTTGGCGATGAAAAATTCGCGCACGCCGCCGCTTCCCGGGCCGTCAAAGTTGATCGCGTCACCCCAGTCGCCTTCGTGGCGGTCGGTGAACCAGCTGGTCGCGAATTGGGGCAGATAGTTACCGTCCGGACCGACATGGTTGTAGACGACGTCGAGGATGACGGCGAGACCGAGACGGTGCGCTGCATCGACGAAACGGCGCATGTCGTCGGGCGTCCCGTAGAGGCGGGTCGGCGCGAACAGGTCGACGCCGTCATAGCCCCAGCCGAAGCGCCCGGCAAAATCGGCGACCGGCAGGACCTCCAGGACGGTGATGCCGAGCTCGGCCAGGTCGGGCAGCCTGGCCTGTGCCGCGGCCCATGTGCCCTCCGGCGTGAAGGTGCCGATATGCAGCTCGTAGATGACGGCCTGCTCGATCGGGACGCCACGCCAGCCGGCGTCGCTCCAGGCGAAGGCGGCGGGGTCGACGACCTGGGACCGCCCGTGCGGCCCTTCCGGCTGGAAGCGCGAGGCCGGATCGGGAAACGGCCCATCTCCGTCGTCGAGCAGCAGCCGGTAGTGCGTACCGTCGCCGCCCGGAAACCAGCCGGCGAAATAGCCTTCTTCCTCGGCCGTCAGCGCGTGCCGGTCGCCGCCCTCGATCTGGACGGCGACGCTGCGACGGGCCGGCGCCCAGACCCGCAAATGGGTGCGCCCGTCGAAAGTCTCCGCGCCGACCGGCAAGCGTCGACGCGGCGACGCTGTGGCTGCCGGCATTCTCGTCCTTTCGCTGTTGCCGGCTCAACCAACGCGCTTCCGCCGCAGTTCCGAATGGACCCGACCGGCCGGGCATGCGTTGGGCGGCGAAACGGGGCGCGGAGTCTGACGAGGTTCGGGCTCTCCAACATCGTTATGGGAGCTTGGGCATATGGCCGACACCTTGTGGTGGCAGCACGGCATCGTCTACCAGGTTTATCCGCGCTCCTTTCAGGACAGCGACGGCGACGGCGTCGGCGATCTGGAAGGCATTCGCCGCCGGCTCGACCATCTCGTCCAGCTCGGCGTCGACGCGGTCTGGATCTCGCCTTTCTATCCCTCGCCGATGGCGGATTTCGGCTACGACATCTCGAACTATTGCGGCGTCGATCCCCTGTTCGGGACGATGGCCGATTTCGACCGGCTGCTCGCCGACGCCCATGCCCGCGGCCTCAGGATCATCCTCGATTTCGTGCCGAACCACAGCTCCAGCCAGCATCCCTGGTTCCATCAGAGCCGCGCGTCGCGCGAGAATCCGAAGCGCGACTGGTACATCTGGCGCGATCCCGCGCCCGATGGCGGGCCGCCGAACAACTGGCTCGCCAATTTCGGCGGCCCGGCCTGGACCTGGGACAGCGCCACCGGCCAATATTATTACCACGCCTTCTTGCCGGAGCAGCCGGACCTCAACTGGCGCAACCCGCAGGTGTGCGAGGCGATGTGCGATGTCCTGCGCTTCTGGCTGGAACGCGGCGTCGACGGCTTCCGGGTCGACGTGATCTGGCATCTGATGAAGGACGAGCAGTTCCGCGACAATCCGCCTAACCCCAACTGGCGTCCCGGCATGCCGGGAATCGACAGGCTCCTGCAGCATTATTCCTGCGACCGGCCCGAAATTCACGACGTCGTCGCCCGGCTGCGCGCCGTCGTCGACGACTATCAGGACCGGGTCCTGATCGGCGAGATCTATCTGCCGCTCGAGCGGCTGGTCGCATATTATGGCGACGCGCTCGAAGGCGCGCATCTGCCGTTCAACTTCCAGCTCATCTTCGCCGCCTGGAACGCCGAGGAAATCGCCCGGATCGTCCGCGACTATGAGGCCGAGATCCCCGAGGGCGGATGGCCGAACTGGGTCCTGTCGAACCACGACCAGAAGCGGATCGCCACCCGCATCGGCGCCGCCGAGGCGCGCGTCGCGGCGATGCTGCTGCTGACGCTGCGCGGCACTCCCACCCTCTATTATGGCAGCGAGATCGGGCTCGAGGACGTGCCGATTCCGGCCGACCGGGTGCAGGACCCGTGGGAGAAGAACGAGCCGGGGCTGGGCTTCGGCCGCGATCCGGCGCGCACCCCGATGCCGTGGGATACGACGCCCCAGGCCGGCTTCAGCACCGGAACGCCGTGGTTGCCGCTCAACGCCGATGCCGGCGAGCGCAACGTCGAGCGCCTCGCCGCCGACTCCGCCTCGATCCTCAACCTTTATCGCCGGCTGATCGCGGTGCGCCGCGGTCACCCGGCGCTCAACCGCGGCGACTATGTGCACGCCCAT
>Ga0299914_10000113_pt1 | contig 45998 bp, 44 predicted proteins | sample RVTome_10_FD_201361 | JGI IMG/M metagenome (GOLD analysis project Ga0299914, IMG submission 201361) | Soil microbial communities from uranium-contaminated site in the Upper Colorado River Basin, Wyoming, United States - RVT153D57 (version 2) ... | reverse complement strand
GGCCTCGGCGGCGAGCGTCCGGGCGAGCTCGGCGACCGCCCCCAGCTCGGTGACGCCGCCGGCGCGGGCGGCCCGCGTGAACTCGACCGGGACGTCGAGGACGCCCTCGAGGCGCTCGAAGACGAAGTCGGTGACGTCGGCGGGGTCGTCCTTCACGTCGGCGTCCTGCGCGACGAGGAGCGCGAGGTCGCGCGCGACGAGGGCGCCCACGTCGACGGCGAGGCCGCCTTCGACGGCGAGCCGGCAGAGGCCGATCGCGGCGCGCCGGAGCCCGTGCGGATCGCGCGAGCCCGTGGGCCGCTGGCCGAGCGCGAACGAAACGGTCAGGTTGTCGATCTTCTCGGCGGCCGCGAGCACGCGCCCCGGCTCCGTGTGCGGCTGCGGGCCGTCCGCGGAGTCCGGGAGGTACTGCTCCTCGATCGCGGCGCAGACGCCCTCGGGGAAGCCGGCGAGCCGCGCGTACTCGGCGCCGATGTGACCCTCGAGATCGGGGAACTCGCGCACGAGCTCCGCGGCCTGGTCGGCCTTCGCAAGCCGGGCCGCCTCGCGCGAGGCCTCGCCCCCGCCCAGCTCGCCCACGAGCTCCTGCAGGCGCGCGGACTTGTCGGCGAAGCTGCCCGCACCGGCAACGAAGGTGATGGAGCCGAGCGCCGAGGCGAGGGCCTCGATCCCCCTGGCGACGTCGCGCTCGAACGTGAAGTGCGCGTCCTCGAGACGCCCTTCGAGCACGCGCTCGTTGCCCGCGACCACGACCTCCGGGTCTCCCCCGTTCGCCACGAAGGCGAAGCGGGAGCCCTCGAGCGGAAAGTACCGCTGGTGTGACTGCATCGCGGTCTCGACGACGCGCGGCGGCAGCTCGAGGAAGCGCTCGTCGAAGCGGCCCTCCAGCACGACGGGGCTCTCGACGAGGAAGACGACCTCCTCGAGCACGCCGGCCGGGTCGCGCCAGCCGCCGATCGCGTCGAGCCCCTCGAGGATCTGCCGGCGACGCTCCTCCTGGTCGGGCTCGACGCCCCCGGCGCGCAGCACCTCCTCGTACTCGTCGGCCCGCGGCAGCTCGATCTCGCCGCCGGTGAAGCGATGGCCGTAGGTGAGATGGCCCGCCGTGAGACCCGCCGCCTCCACGTGGAGCGTGTGGCGGTCGAGCTTCGCGCAGAGCCACCGCACCGGGCGCGAGAAGCGCAGGCCGCCGCTCTCCCAGATCATCGACTTGCCGAAGGCGAGGCCGTCCACGATCGCGGCGAGCCGCTCCGGCAGCGCCTCGGAGATCGGCCGACCCTCGACGACGATCCCCAGGAACCCGTCGCGAACCTCGAGCTCGTCCACGTTCACGCCCTGCTTGCGGGCGAACCCGGAGGCGGCCTTCTCCCGCAGGTGCTCCGGGGGCCCCTGCATCCACCGGTCCGGCTCGCGCTCGGCGACCTCCCTGACGAAAATCGCCAGCCGCCGCGGGCCGACGTAGACCGCTCCCTCCCCGAGCTCGGGCAGCCAACGCTCCCGCAGCTGCGCTTCGGCCTCGCGGCAGGCGGAGGCCGGGAGCTCCTCGCAGCCGATCTCAAACAGGAGACTGGGCAAGGGTCTCCACGTAGAGCTCGGCCACGCTGCGGGCGAGGGCGCGGACTCGGGCGATGTAGGAGGTGCGCTCCGTGACCGAGATCGCCCCGCGCGCGTCGAGCAGGTTGAAGGCGTGCGAGCACTTGAGCACCTGGTCGTAGGCCGGGAGGGGCAGCCCGAGCTCGACGAGCCGGCGGCACTCCTCCTCGTGCTCGCCGAAGCGGCGCGTCAGCACGTCCACCGGCGCGACCTCGAAGTTGTAGATCGACCACTGGCGCTCGTTCTCGCGGTAGACGTCGCCCCAGGTCATTCCGGGCGCCCACTGGAGCTCGAAGGCGCTCCGCTTGTCCTGGAGGAACATGGCGAGCCGCTCGAGGCCGTACGTGATCTCCGCGGGGATCAGGTCGAGCTCGAGCCCGCCCAGCTGCTGGAAGTAGGTGAACTGGGTCACCTCCATCCCGTCCACCCAGACCTCCCAGCCGAGCCCCCAGGCGCCGAGCGTCGGCCCCTCCCAGTCGTCCTCCACGAGCCGGACGTCGTGCCTGGTGAGGTCGATGCCGAGCGCCTCGAGCGACGCGAAGTAGCGGTCGAGCACGTCCTCGGGCGCCGGCTTCAGGATCACCTGGTACTGGTAGTAGTGCTGGAAGCGGAAGGGGTTCTCGCCGTACCGCCCGTCGGTCGGGCGGACGGACGGCTCGACGTAGGCCGTCCGCCACGGCTCGGGGCCGAGGCAGCGGAGGAACGTGGCGGGGTTGAAGGTGCCCGCGCCCACCTCGGTGTGGTACGGCTGCATGACGACGCAGCCCTCGTCCGCCCAGTAGCGCTCGAGGCGGGCGATCATGTCCTGGAAGGAGAGCGCGCTCATCGAGCGGACATGCTACGGGAGCCGCTCCCTCACCCTCTCGCCCTCTCGCCGGGGCGCCCGAAGCCGAAGCGCTCGTACAGCCGGTGGGCATCCGCCGTGTGGAGGATCCACTTCAGCTGGGCAAGCGGACCGTTCTCGACCACCTCGCGCACGAGCTCCACGCCGAGCCCGTGACTCCGCTGACCGGGCAGGACGTAGACGTCGGCCCCTGCGATCTCGCCCGTATTTCGGCACGAACTCGCAACATTCCGCGCGCCACGCGCGCGCGTTTCGGCGTTACGCTAGGAAGCGGGTGGTGGGAGGGGTGCCCCTAGAAGAAGGGGGCTGGTACGTGCCGGCCGGCCGGGTCAGGCCGAGAGCGTCCGCAGCCTGAAGCCGCCGTGCTCCTCGTAGGAGGCCTCGATCACCCGGAGGCACTGGCGTCGGGCGTCCTCCCCCAGGCCGAGCCCACCAGCGCCGGCGAGCGGCTGCTCGAGCAGCGCCCGGATCCCGAGAAAGCCCTCCTCCGACACCGGCAGCGCCCCGGTCGAGCACTCCCGGCAGACGGCTCCGCCGGCCCGGGCGGAGAAGGCCACCAGCGGCCTCGCGTCCCCGCACGCGGCGCAGCTCGCCAGGTGCGGCAGGTAGCCGGAGAGCCAGAGCAGCTTCAGCTGGAACGAGAGCGCGAGGGGCTCGAGCGCCGGCCGCGCCGGGAGCTCCGACTCGACCCCGTCCAGGAGGTCGAGGAAACGGGTGAGCGCGTGGAAGGCCGGCGGCTGCGCCTCCTCCTCGACGAAGAGCCTCAAGACCGCCTCCAGCCCGATGTGCCCGACGGCGAGCCGGTAGGGGTCCGTGCGCGAGCGATCGTGTGAGCGAACGAGCTCCGCCCCGCGCACGGTGTGCAGGTCGCCGCGCCCCTCGTGGAGCAGGAGCTCGACGTGCGAGAGCGGCTCGAGGCGGGCTCCGAAGCGAGACCGCGTCTTCCGCACGCCCTTGGCGATCGCGCCGACCCTCCCCTTCGCCAGCGTGTAGAGGTGGAGGACGCAGTCCGCCTCGGAGAAGCGGATGGAGCGGAGCACGACCCCTTCGGTCGTGAGCGTGCGCGACGACATCGCGGCCAGTGTAGTCCCGCGCTCGGGGGAATCCCGGGCGGCTCGCGGACGTTTTCCCTGGCAGTGGCCAGGATTGAGCTTTACACGACCGCGTGGTGCGGCTACTGCGACCGCGCGAAGGCTCTCCTCCACGAGCGCGGGCTCCCCTACGAGGAGGTGCGCGTCGACCACGACCCGGTCTTCAGGGCGAAGCTGCTCGACCTCACGGGGCGCTGGACCGTCCCGCAGATCCTGGTCGACGGACAGCCCATCGGAGGCTTCGCCGAGCTCCGGGAGCTCGACCGGCGCGGGCTGCTCGCCGAGCTGGCCGAGCCCGCCGCCGGCTGACGACGGAAACGCTACGGCGAGAGCCGCTCCGCCAGGTAGGCGAGCGCGAGCGGGTAGCGGTACTCGATGGCCATGTGCGTCGCGTCGAAGAGCTCGAAGAAGACGTCCGTGACTCCGAGGTCCGCGAGCGCGCGCCGGAACGCCTCCGCGCCGAGGTCGAGGTAGTACTCGTCCCGCCTGCCGGCGTCGATGTAGACCGCGCGCAGGGAGCCGAGCGCCTCGGCATGCTGCGCGGCCATCCGCACCGGATCCCAGTCGAGCCAGAGCGCCCAGACCGCAGGGACGAGCTCGCCCGTGTCCGGGTCGAACGGCAGGCGTACGGTGCCGTCCGGGTCCGCCGAGTAGCAGGCGGCCATGCACCAGACGTTCAGGAGGACGCCGTCGTGCTCCTTGGAGAACGCCGGCCGCGAGCGGAAGTCCTCCCAGAACCGGTCGTACGAGCCCTCGTACTCGTCCCGAAGCGCACGCACGACCTCCCTGAAGTCGGGGAGGTAGCACGCCTCGAAGAGGGCGTCGCCCGCGTGGGTCGCCAGCGCGCCGAAGAGGTCGGGCCGGAGCATCGGGGTCACCATCGCGCCGTAGCCGCCGCTCGACTTGCCGGCGATCCCGCGGTGCTCCGCAGCCGCCAGGGTCCGGTAGCGGGCATCCACCCACGGCACCACCTCGTCGCAGAGATACGTGTGGTAGTTGCCGGTCGCCGGGGAGTCGAGGAACTGGCTGCCCCCGAGCGATGTCCAGCAGTCCACCCACACGACCATGGTGGGCGGCGCGCCGTCCGTTGCGAAGAGCTCGTCGGCTAGCTCAGGGAAGCCCTTGCGGAAGGCCGCGCGGTTGTGCCACATGTCCAGCTGGCCCGTGAGGCCCTGGATCACGTAGACGGTCGGGAACCTGCGTTCCGGCTCGTCGTCGTATCCCGGGGGCAGGTAGACGAGCACAGGCCGCTCGTGCGGGTCACCCAGTGCATTTCCACGCAACGCATCGCTCGCGATGACCAGCTCGTCGAAGTGCCCGGCGGGCTCGAACGACCACGGCTCCATGCGCTCGATCCTACTGAGCGGGTTGGCACGCCGGGCAGAACCACGTGCCGCGGCCGGCGACGCGCGTCTTGGCGATCGGCGTGCCACATCGCTCGCACGGATCGCCCTCGCGACCGTAGACGCGGAACTCGTCCTGCATCCGCCCCCGCCTCCCGTCCGCACCGCGATAGTCCCGGAGCGTGGCGCCCTGACGGCGGATTCCGAGTTGAAGCGCCTTCCTGACGGACGTGCGGAGGGCAGCCACCTGCGCCTCGTTCAGAGCGCCCGCAGGCGCGAGCGGATGGATGCGCGCGTACCAGAGCGCCTCGTCTGCGTAGATGTTCCCGATGCCCGCAGCTGCGCGCTGGTCGAGGAGGGCGGCCTTGACCGGCGCTTGCCTCCCGGCGAACGCCCGCCCGAGCGCCGTGGTCGTGAATGCGCGGCTCAGCGGCTCGACTCCGAGCCGGCGCACGGCGAAGTACTCCTCGAGCTCGCCGGGCTCGAGGAGGTCCCACGTCCCGAAGCGCCGCACGTCGCGGTAGACGATGCTGGAACCATCGTCCAACGCGACGACGGCCCGCACGTGCGGGTCGTCGTCGTACGCCTCGGGCGCCGGGTGCAGGACGTTCCCGGTCATCCGCAGGTGGACGAGGAGGTGCCGACCGCTTGCGAAGGCGACGACCAGGTACTTGCCCCGGCGGCGCACGTCCGCGATCGCCTCGCCCTCGAGCGCGGCCGCCACGAGCTCCGGCGGCTCCGGCCTCGTCAGCCGCGGATCGCGGATCTCGATCGCCGCGAGCGACCGCCCCCGGAGACCGGGCGCGAGCCTGGAGCGGATGGTCTCGACCTCGGGCAGTTCCGGCATGGGGCGTGGGCGGTCCTGCGGCTAGTAGAGGACGTCGAGGACGATCGGCTTCCGCTCGGGCGCCTCGGCCCCGATCCGGTAGCACGCCTCGACCTCTGCGACGGCGCGGGCGGCCGCCTCCTCGTCACGGGCGTGCACCTCGGCGAGCGGCGCGCCCGCCTCGACCCGGTCGCCCCGCTTGGCGAGGCAGACGACGCCGACCGCGTGGTCGATCGCGTCCTCCTTGCGCAGCCGCCCCGCGCCGAGGTGGACGGCTACAAGGCCGACGTCGGCGGTCGCGATCGCCTGCACGAACCCGGTCGCGGGCGCCGGAACCGGACGGACGATTCCCGTCCGCGGCAAGACGCTCCGGTCGGGGTCGCCTCCCTGCGCACGCACCCAGCGGTCGTAGAACTCCCGAGCCGCGCCGCTCCGGAGGGCCTCGGTCGCCCGGCGGCCTCCCTCCTCCAGATCGACGCCCAGGTCGGAGAGGGCGAGGAGCTGAGCCGATGTGCGCAAGACCAGCTCGGTGAGGTCCGGCGGGCCCGAGCCCTCGAGCGTGTCGAGCACCTCGGCGAGCTCGAGCGCGTTCCCGACGGCGCGGCCCAGGGGCTGATCCATGTCGGTCAGCTCGCAGACGACCTCCTGGCCAGCGAACCCGCCGAGCTCGACCATGATCCGGGCGAGCTCGCGCGCCTCCTCGAGGGTCCTCCCCCAGGCGCCGTCGCCGACCTTCACGTCGAGGACGACCGCGTCGGCGCCACCCGCGATCTTCTTCGACATGATCGAGGAGGCGATCAGCGGGCTGATGTCCACCGTCGCGGTCACGTCCCGCAGGGCGTAGAGCTTCTTGTCGGCCGGGACGAGGCGGGCTGTCTGCCCCACGATCGCAATGCCCACCCGGCGCACCTGGCGGATGAAGGAATCGCCGTCGAGCTCGACCCGGAACCCGGGGATCGACTCGAGCTTGTCGAGCGTTCCGCCGGTGTGGCCAAGGCCGCGCCCGCTCATCTTGGCGAAGGGAACGCCGCAGGCGGCCACGACGGGGCCGACGACAATGGAGGTCTTGTCGCCCACGCCGCCCGTTGAATGCTTGTCCACGACCTTGCGGCCGAGCGGCGAGAGGTCGATCGTCTCCCCGCTTCGCACCATCGCTTCCGTCAGGGCATGGGTCTCCGCCGCCGTCAGCCCACGGAAGAACACGGCCATGCAGAACGCCGCCATCTGGTAGTCGGGCACCTCGTCCCGCGCGAAGGCGAGGACGAACTCGGCGACCTCGTCCTCCGAGAGCTCCTCGCCGTCGCGCTTACGCTGGATCAGGTGCGCGACGTCGATCATGGCTCGAGGACCGGCGCACCGGGAATCCCGCGGCCCGGAGCCTTCCCGCCGAGCCAGGCGTTGACTGTCGCGCCGACGTCCGCGAACTCACCCTCGTGGCGTTGCCCGGCCGCGTTCCGGCCCTCGACGTACGCGAGAAACAGCGCATGCTCCCGCGAGTGGTCCGTCGAGGGCGTTGTCGGGTCGCAACCGTGGTCCGACGTCAGGATGAAGAGGTCACCCGGCCGCAGGGCGTCGAGCAGGTCGGGCAGGCGGCGGTCGAAGTCCTGCAGGCAGCGGTGGAAGTTCACCGGGTCGTTCCGGTGGCCCCACAGCATGTCCGTCTCGACGAGGTTGACGAAGATGAGGCCCGAGTCGAGCTCGCGAAGGAGCGTCTCCGTCTGTCGGATCCCGTCGCCGTTCGATTTCGTCGGGAACGAGTGGTCGATGTCGACACCGGCGAAGATGTCCCCGATCTTGCCGACGCCGTGCACCTCGTTTCCGGCCTCGCGCACAAGCGTCAGGTAGTTCGGCTGCCGGGGCTTCAGCGACCAGTCGTGTCGGTTCGGAGTCCGCGTGTAGCTCCCCGGCTCGCCGACGAACGGCCGCGCGATGACGCGGCCCACCGCGTGCTTCCCGGTGAGGATCTCCCGCGCGATCCCGCAGGCCTCGTAGAGGTCCTCGAGTGGGATCGTCTCCTCGTGGGCGGCGATCTGGAACACGGAGTCGGCCGACGTGTAGACGATCCACTTGCCCGTCCGCTGATGCTCCTCCCCGAGCTCCTCGATGATCTCGGTACCGGAGGCGGCCTTGTTGCCGATGACGCCCCGGCCCGTCCGGTGGGCGAACTCCTCGATCACCTCGAACGGGAAGCCGTGCGGGTACGTGGGCATGGCGACCGGGGTGACGATGCCCATGAGCTCCCAGTGCCCGGTCGTCGTGTCCTTCCCCTTCGACCGCTCGAAGAGCCGTCCGGCGACCGCGGGCGCGCCGGCCATGGGCGGGCAGCCCTCCAGGTCCTCGATGTTCCCGAAGCCGAGGTGCTCGAGGTTGGGGAGGTCGAGCCCGCTCACGGCCTTGGCGACGTTGCCCAGGGTGTCGGAGCCCTCGTCGCCGTACTCGGCCGCGTCCGGCAGCTCGCCCGCACCAACCGCGTCCAGCACAATCACGCAGGCGCGCGGCATGGGGCTATTCTACGGTTGTCATGGACACGATCCTCGGTCTCCTCGGCGTCGTGGTCTGGATCGCCTCGACGATCGGCATCGCCGCCGGGATCACGTACGTCGTCGTAAGGGTCTTCCCCGGCGACGAGAGCCTCAAGCCGACGTCGCAGTCCTAGGAGGAACTATGCGACCGGCTCGAGCGGCAGGACCTGCTCGAGCGGGGCGTACTCGAGGCCGTGCGCGTCGGCGACCGCCTCGTACGTGAGCTTGCCGGCGACGACGTTGACGCCGCGCGCCAGCGCCCGGTCGCGGGCGACCGCCTCGCGGACGCCGAGGTCGGCGATCGCCTCGACGTACGACAGCGTCACGTTCGTCAGCGCGAACGTCGAGGTGACGGGCACCGCCCCGGGCATGTTCGCCACGCAGTAGTGGACGATCCCGTCGACCTCGTAGATCGGATCGGAGTGCGTCGTCGGGCGCGAGGTCTCGAAGCAGCCGCCCTGGTCGATGGCGACGTCCACGAGCACCGCGCTCGGCTTCAGGCCGGCGAGCATGTCGCGGGTGATGAGCTTGGGCGCGCGCGCTCCCGGGATGAGGACGGCCCCGATGATCAGATCCGCGTCGGCGGCGGCGCTCTCGATCTGCAGTCGGCTCGACATCGACAGGGTGATCCGGCCGTCGAGCATCATCTCGAGGTCGCGCATGCGCTCGACGGACTTGTCGAGGACCCACACGTCGGCCTGCATGCCGACGGCGATCAGGGCCGCGTTGTAGCCGACGATCCCGCCCCCGAGCACGACGACCTTCGCCGGCGGAACGCCGGGGACTCCGCCGAGCAGGATCCCGCGACCGCCCTGGGCCTTCTCGAGCGCCCAGGCGCCCATCTGCGTCGCCAGACGCCCGGCGACCTCGCTCATCGGCGCGAGGAGCGGGAGCTTGCGGTCGTCCGTCTCCACCGTCTCGTAGGCGATGCAGGTGGCCCCGCTCGCCAGGAGGGCCCGGGTGAGCTGCTCGTCCGCCGCCAGGTGAAGATACGTGAAGAGAACCTGCCCTTCTCGCAGCCGCCCGTACTCCTCGGGTAGCGGCTCCTTCACCTTGAGTACCAGGTCGGCGGTCGCCCAGACGTCCTCCACCGAGACGATGCGAGCGCCGACGGCCTCGTAGTCGGAATCCAGGAACGAGCTCCCGGCGCCTGCGCCGGCCTCGACGACGACCTCGTGACCCCGCTGCCCGAGCTCGGCCGCTCCCGCGGGTGTGAGCGCGACGCGGTACTCGTCCTGCTTGACCTCTCTGGTGACGCCGATCCGCATGACGCGCGCGAACGATAGCCGAACCCGTGCGCCCGGATGGCCGCATTTGCACGGGATTCTTCGCCGCCGGGTCGAACGTCAGGCCGTGCGCGCACGTGCCAGCACGCCGGCGGCATAGGCCGCCGCGAAGAACCAGGGCTCCTCGTCGGGGCCGCGGCCCATGTGCGCGAGCGGAAGGCCGGAACAGGCCTCGCGCCAGCCGGACGCGTCGACCTCCTCGACCCGTCCGAGCTCCTCGGGCACCCGGAGTCCCGCGGGCCAGGCGACCGTCGCTGCTCCGCGCACGAGCTCGAGCACGGCGAGCGTGTGGTGCGAGAGCCCGCGATGGCGCTCGCGCACGTCGGCGGCGGAGATGCGCGGCGCGAGGACGGCGGCCCCGCCGAGCGCGGCGGCGGCGTTCGAAGCTTCCGCCGCGGCGAGGGCGCCGTGCCCGTAGCGGGAGCCGGTGCCGACGATGCCGGGGCCGATCGCGCAGACGGCCGCGTCCATCCCCAGGCGCGAGCAGGCGACCAGGGCCGACGCCACCGAGACGCAGGCCATCTCGCCGCCGACGCAGGGGCCCACCGCGACGGTGGTGCGTACGAGCGTCGCCTCGCGGAGCGCCCGGACCGTGTCCGAGAGCGGCACGGGCAGAGCGCCGCCGGCCAGCTGGACGTAGGCGACCCGCAGCTCCCGCCCGAGCCCGGCGCAGGCAGGCGCAACCTGGCTGTGGAGCGAGCAGCAGACCACCGGGAGACCGGCCAGGTCGGCGCCGGGCTCGTGCTCCCACGACTCCTCGGCGTGGAGCACAGCGTGCTGGAGCGGCGTGTACGGAAGCTTCATCACGTGCGCCCGTCCGTCCCCACGCAGCTCGAGGCCGCGCGTGAGGTTCGCGTGCAGGACGTCGAAGCCGCCGGAGCCGAGGCCGAGCTCGACCGCCTGCACGTTGACGAGCACCTCGTCTCCCAGGGCCACCGGCCCGGTGAGAGCCGGGTAGGCGACGCACCGGCGGCCGTCGACCTCGAGGCGCACGATCCCGTCGTGACGCTCCGCGACCGCCGTCACCCTGCCGCGCTGAAGCGTGACCGGCATCAGCCCTCGCCGGCGGCGGCGACGAGCTCGAGCGTGACGCCCACCATCGCCTCGAGGTCGGCGACAGATATCGCTTCGTCCGCCGTGTGGACGTTCGCCATCCCGTTTGCGACGTTCACGCAGTGGAGACCGCGCTCGTTGAAGACGTTCGCGTCGGCGCCGCCGCCCACCTCCACCTCCCGCGGCTCGAAGCCGGCGCTCTCCAGCGCGCCCCGGGCGAGGACGAGCGCCGGGTCGTCCGCGGCGAGGCGATAGCCGCGGTACTTGTCCTCGACCCGGGTCTCGACCTCGCAGTCCGCGACGGCGGCCGCGAACGCGAACGAGTCCAGCATCTCCTGGACGAGGTCCGCCAGCTTCCGCTCGTCGCGCGAGCGCGCCTCGACGGCGAGTCGGCAGCGCGCGGGAACGACGTTGAGCGCGCTCCCGCCCTCGATCAGGCCCGCGTTGGCAGTCGTCTCCTCGTCGATCCGCCCCAGGCGGAGGTCCGAGATCGCCCGCGCGGCGGCCACGATGGCCGACCGGCCGTCCTCCGGGTTGATGCCCGCGTGGGCCGGCCGGCCGGTGAAGACCACGTCGATCACCCGGCCCGAGGGTGCCGCGACCACGATCTCCCCGATCGCGCCTGAGTAGTCGTAGACGAACCCGAGGCGGGAGCGGAGCCGGGAGGCGTCGAAGGCGAAGGCGCCCTCGAGCCCGGTCTCCTCACGGGTCGTGAAGAGCAGCTCGACGCCGGCGTGGGGACGCCTTTCCGCGAGCAGCAGGCGCGTGGACTCGAGGAGGACCGCCACAGCCGCCTTGTCGTCGGCGCCGAGGATCGTCGCGGCGCCGTTCGTGACGACACCGTCCTCGACCACGGGCTCGATCGGGCCCGTCGGCGGGACGGTGTCGAGGTGTGCGCAGAGGAAGATCGGCTCGCCGGCCTCGCCCGCGGTCAGCGGCAGGCGGGCGAGCAGGTTGCCCGCCGAGTCTCCTTCCGTCTCGACCCCCAGGTCCTGGAGATAGGCCCGAACCCGCTCGGCCACCGCCTCCTCCTCGCCCGAGGGGCTCGGGATCGCCGCGAGCTCGAGGAAGAGCGGCAGCACCTCGGAAGCCCAGGCGGTGGTCACCCGGCCGATTCTAGGCGGGCTGGCCGTGGACGAAGCGACACACCCTCGTCACTGTCCGCTTGCAGACACGTGCGCTCTTCGGCGTTACGCTAGGAAGCGGGTGGTGGGAGAGGGGTGCCCCAAGTAGAGAGGGGGCGGGTGGCGGCCCTACCGGCTCGCCGCCTGGGCGACGCGGCCGCGCGTGCGGGCGCGTGACAGGGCGGCGCCGACGAACTCGCGGAACAGGGGCGCCGGGCGCGTCGGCCGCGACTTGAACTCGGGGTGGAACTGGCTGGCCACGAACCACGGGTGGTCGGGAAGCTCGATCACCTCGACCAGGCGGCCGGCCTGGAACGTGCCGGACACGACCAGCCCCTCCTCGACGAGCCGCGGGCGGAAGTGGTTGTTCACCTCGTAGCGGTGACGGTGACGCTCGTGGATGACAAGGTCGCCGTAGGCCGCGTGCGCGATCGTGCCCTCGACGAGGTCGACCGCGTCGGCGCCGAGGCGCATCGTGCCGCCGAGGTCCTCGATCTCCTTCTGCTCCGGCAGCAGGTCGATAACGGGGTACGGCGTCTCGGGGTCCATCTCGGTCGAGTTCGCGCCGTCGAGGCCGCAGACGTGCCGCGCGAACTCGGAGACGGCGACCTGCATCCCCAGGCAGATGCCGAGGTACGGGATGCCCTGCTCGCGCGCGACCCGGCAGGCGGTGATCTTCCCCTCCCAGCCACGGGAGCCGAAGCCGCCGGGGACGAGCACGCCGTCCACCCCCTCGAGCTCGGCGGCGGCCTCCTCGATGCTCATGCCCTCGGCGTCAAACCAGCGGACGTTCACGCCGACGCCGTGGTGGATGCCGGCGTGCTTGAGCGCCTCGTGCACCGAGAGGTAGGCGTCGTGGAGCTTGACGTACTTGCCGACCAGCGCGATCTCGATCTCGCCGCTCCGCCGGGCGATCCTCGTCGCCAGCTCGTCCCACTCCCCCAACTCCGGCTCGACGTCGGGCAGGCCGAGCTTGTTGACGACGAGCGCGTCGAGCCCCTCCTCGCGCAGGGCCTGCGGGACGAGGTAGACGTCGCTCACGTCCTCGTTGGCCACGACCGCCTCGGGGTCGACGTCGGCGAAGAGCGCGATCTTCTCGCGGATTTCGCGCGAGAGCCGGTCCTTCGAGCGGCAGATGACGACGTCCGGGTGGATACCGATGCGCCGCAGCTCGTTGACCGAGTGCTGCGTCGGCTTCGTCTTCAGCTCGCCCGCCGTGTCGATGAACGGGACGAAGGTGACGTGCAGGTAGACGACGTTCTCGGGGCCGACCTCGCGGCGGAACTGGCGGATCGCCTCGAGGAACGGGAGCGACTCGATGTCGCCGACCGTGCCCCCGATCTCGGAGATGACGACGTCCGTGTCGCTGACCTCGGCCACGCGGCGGATGCGCGACTTGATCTCGTTCGTGATGTGCGGGATCACCTGCACGGTCGAGCCCAGGTACTCGCCCTTCCGCTCCTTGCGGATGACCGCGTACCAGATCGAGCCCGACGTGTGGTTGGCGTTCCGTGAGAGGTTCTCGTCGACGAAGCGCTCGTAGTGACCGATGTCGAGGTCGGTCTCGGCGCCGTCCTCGGTGACGAAGACCTCGCCGTGCTGGAACGGGCTCATCGTCCCCGGGTCGACGTTCAGGTACGGGTCGAACTTCTGCACCTGGACGCGCAGGCCGCGCGCCTTGAGCAGGCGGCCGAGCGACGCGGCGCTGATGCCCTTCCCGAGCGACGAGACGACGCCGCCGGTGACGAAGACGTACTTGGTCGGTCGCTCCCTCAGCGGAGCCTCCCGAGCCGGTCGAGGTCGCGCAGGCCGGGCGTCCGCTCGATCAGGCGGCCGGTCGAGGTGCGCTCTCCGAGGAGGTTGAGGCCTGCGAGCGTTCCGATCGCGGCCCAGCGTCGCCATCCGTGGAAGCGGTCCACGGACTTCAACCCTAGCACGGCTCCGAACGCATTCGATCCCGCATCCCCCAGCATGGCTCTCTCCGCGAGATCGTAGGGAAGCAAGAGGACGGCCCGGCCGAGCGGCGCGCGGAGCGGGACGGCGGCGAGCAGGTAGGCCTTCAGGCAGCGGCCGGGCTTCGTGTCGAGCTGGTTCAGGAAGTTCGCCCAGAGCGCGACGAGGAGCGCGCCGCTCACGCTGCGTGTCCGCCAGAGCCCGACGAGCGGGATGGCGACGGCCTTGACGACGCCGGTCGTGCGGCGCGCGCGCAGGTGCTCGCGGACGCCGCGTTCCCCGCCGCTGAACGCGTCGTCGAGGCAGCCGAGCAGCGTCACGAGGACGATGCCCGGATCGCCGTCGTTGGCGTTCACCCAGCCGACGAGCGGAAGCCGGAGCCCGCGGTAGTTGACGGCGAGCGGGCCGGCGGCCAGGACGGCGTCGAGGAGCTGGCGCCCCCGATGGAGAAAGCCCGCAGCGTCGCGACCGGTTGCGCGGTGGTCGAGGTCGAGCTCGATCTCCTCGACCGTCAGCCCGGCTCGGAGCGCATCGATCGTCATCCGCACCTCGCAGCCGAAGCCGGGCGCAAGCGGGAAGCAGGCCGTCCGTGCGCGGGTGCTGAGAAGGCGCTGGCCCGAGAGCGGCTCGCGCGGCGCGAAGCCCGTACGGAGCCTGATGAGCTCCCGGCCGACGCGCTTCGCGACACCGAAGCCGCCACCCACGCCGCGGCTGAACGCCGCCACGACCAGGTCCGCCTCGCTCTCGGCGAGCGGGCGGAGCGACCCGCGGAGGTCGGCGTCCGCGAGGAGGAGCGGCCCCGGCGGCGCCGCCCGCTCGCCGGCGGAGAGCGCCTCGCCCTTCCCCAGCCGCTCGACGCGCAGCACGGCGGCGCCGGCGGCCTCCGCCCGCTCGGCGGTGGCATCTTCCGACCGGCCGTCCACGACGACGACTTCGGCCCCCGGGAAGTCGCGCTTCAGAGCGGCGACGGCTTCCCCGATGCGGGCCTCCTCGTTCCGGGCCGGGACGAGAATGGTCATGCCCGCGTCTGTGGGCCCGCTACTCACCCTCGGCGGGTAGCGGCTCGATGGGCGGCACGGAGCCGTCGCTGGCCGTCTGGCCGAACCCGTAGTGCCCGGGCTCGGCGCCGGCGAGGAGGAGCGCCAGGGCCAGCCGGCCGGCAGGGATGTCGATGTCGTCGACGCTCGAGATCCCCCGGTCTCGGTAGGCCTCGAACACCTCGACGGGCGCGTCGCGGGCTGCGACGCCGACCACCGGGATGTCCGTGCCGTCGAAGCCGCTGATGATGCCCTCGAGCAGGGAGGCGGTTGCCGCGGCGCTCTCGTCCGGCTGGTCGCCGTCCGCGTCCTCGGGCGGCGTCCACGTCGTCACCACGACCGCCGCGTCGATGGGCGTCGAGGTCGAGCCGGTCTGCTCCTCGATGAGCTGGGACTGAAGCGTCGTCCAGAGCGTGTCGTCCCCCTCGACCAGCTGCCGTCCCAGCTCCCGCCCGAGGTCGGAGAGGTCGTCGCCGTCGTCGGCGTAGCCGGCCAGGAGCTCGTCGCCCTCGAGCATGGAGGTGAGGTCGCCGTGGTCGACCGGGACGTCGAAGGCGACGACCCGGGTGGGCGCGCCGCCGTCGGCGTCGGCGACCGCCCCCTCGACCTCCGCGCGTACGCTCCCGTCGGCCGGCCCCAGGAAGACGACGGCCACGTTCTTGCCCTCGAGCCTCCCGTCCATCAGGGCCGGGTAGGAGCGCGCGAACAGCTCGTCCGCCCCCTGGCTCCGCCCCGTGGCCGCGTCGGCGTCGGCGCGGACGGCCTCGAGCTGCTGCTGGAGCTGCTCGTTGTCGTCCCGGAGGTTCTGCAACTCCGCGTCCTCGCCGACGTCCGTGAGCTTGCCGGAGACGGCGACCCCGAGGAGGATGCCGACGGCGAGCGCAACGAAGACGGCCGCCAGCGAGGCCACGTGGTAGCGGAGGCCGAGCATTCGCCTTGGAGCCTAGCTCTACAGCTCGGCAGCGGTCTGGCAGAGGTCGCGCAGGCGCGTGAGCGCTTGCTCCGGCAGGCGCCGCGCACCCTCGGTCGTCAGGCGGAGCCACGAGCCCGACACGAAGGTCGTCGCCCGCGTCCGCCCCGCGCCCGCGTTGTCGAGGCGTACGCCGGCCTCGAGGTCCTGCCTGACGTCGTGCCACCGGAGCTCCCAGCCCTCGAGCACCTTCGTGATGACGATCACGCCTTCGCCCTCGGGCCGGCGGAGCAGCCCCGGCGACGTGCTGCGGATCACCTTCCAGCGGGCGTTCTCGGCGAGGCCCCGGCGGTCGGGCTGGACGCCGGTGTAGCCGGGCCACCAGTCGGGCAGGTGGTACGGCTCGGCCACGAGCGCCCAGACGTCGCGGCGCTCCGACGCGAGCTCGCCGGTGGCCTCGACCACGCTCACAGCCCGCTCCGGACCGAGCTCGTGGGCCGCCGGGACGTCAGCTTGCCGCGGGGGCTCATTCGATGCCGAGCAGCGAGCGCAGGCGCTCGACGAGAGTCGACACGAGGTCGCGGAGCTCGGGCGAGGCGACGAGGACGGCGGTGAGCGCGGCCAGCGCCGCCAGGACGAACGCGACCACGATGCCCACGCCCACCCGCGGCCGGAAGAGCCGCGAGACGCCGCGTGCGTCGACGAGCTTCTCCCCCACCATTAGCCGCGTCAGGAAGGTCGACGACATTCCGGCCCGGTTCCGCTCCAGGAACTCGATCAGGTTGAAGCGCGTGCCGACGGCCACGATCAGCTCGGCGCCCTTCTCGTACGCGAGCAGCATCGCCGCGTCCTCCGAGATCCCGGGCGTCGGGAGGACGGTGGACGGGAGCCCGAGCCGGTCCAGCCGGCGGCGGCCGGGCGCCCCACCGTCCGGGTAGCCGTGGACGACGAGCTCGGCGCCCGAGAGCAGCGTCTTGTCCGTGACCGAGTCCATGTCCCCGACGATCACGTCGGGCTTGTAGCCGGCCGACACGAGCGCGTCGGCGCCCCCGTCCACGCCGATGAGGACGGGCTTGAAGTCGCCGATGTAGGGAGCCACGATCGAGAGGTCGCGCCTCGTCTCGGCGCTGCGCGCGACGACGAGGGCGTGGCGGTCGCGGAACCGCGTCTTGAGCTGCGGCATCTGCACGCCGCCGGCGAGGAGCGCGGTCTCCTCGCGCAGGTGGCGCAGGGTGTTCTCGGCGAAGGCCTCCAGCGCCTCGCTCACGCGGCTCTGCTGCTCGGCGAGGTCGCGCGCCAGCTCCTCGGCCCCGCGCTCGCGGCCGGCCGCCAGCCTCGAGCCGTTGCGGAAGACGCTCGAGCCGCGGACGACGAGCGGCTCGCCCTCCTTAACGGTCTCGAAGAGCTCGGCGCCCGGAGCGTCGATCAGGCAGACACCTCCCTCGACGAGCGTGAGCGGGCCGCCGTTCGGGTACACGCCTGTCGAGGACGGCGAGACGTTCACGACCACGCGTACGCCGCTCTCGAGCAGCTCCTCGGCCGAGATGCGGTCGAGGTTCGGGTGGTCGATGATGGCGATGTCGTCCGGGCCGAGGCGCTTGACCAGGCGCTTCGTCCGCCTGTCCAGCCTCGCGGTCCCGATGAACTCGACGAAGGTCATCTGCGGCGCACCGTGGAGAGGAACTCGGCGCCGCCCAGCATACGCTCGAGCTCCTCGGCCCGCTCGGCGTCCGTGAGGCGCTCGATGCGGGTGTGGGTCGGGTCGCCGGGCACCTTCTCCACCCGGAAGTGCGCCCCGGCGGCGCTGGCGATCTGCGGCAGGTGCGTGATGGTGAGGAGCTGGGCGCCCTCGGCGAGCCGGGCGAGCGCGTCGGCGACCGCGTGCGCGGTCTGCCCGCCGATGCCCGCGTCGATCTCGTCGAAGACGATCGTCGGCTCGCCCGCCGAGGCGTGCGCGACGGCGCGCAGCGCGAGCGCGATGCGCGAGAGCTCCCCGCCGGAAGCGGTCTCCGCCGCAGGCGCGAAGGGAAGCCCCGGGTTCGGCCGGACGAGGAACGACACCGCGTCGCGGCCCGACGGCCCCGGCTCCCGCTCCGAGAGCTCCACCTGGAACTCGCCGTCTCCCATGCCCAGCCCCTGGAGCTCGCCCGACACGGCCGCCGCGAAATCGTCCGCCGCGCCGGCCCTGGCTCTCGAGAGCGCGGCGGCAAGAGCCTCCGCCCGCGCCTCTGCCACTGCGGCGGCCTGCTCGGCATCCGCGAGCGGGTCGGCGCCGGCCTCGACCTCCGCCAGCTCGGCCCGCGCGGCCTCGGCACGGGCCAGCAAGTCCTCCGTGGTCGCCGCCCCGAACCGGCGCCGGGTCTCGGCGATCCGCTCGAGCTCGTCCTCGACGGCCTCGAGCCTGCCCGGCTCGGCCTCCAGCGAGGCCAGGAACGCCCGCAGCGTCGAGGCGGCCTCGCGCACCCGGATCTCGGCCTCGCCGAGCTCGCCCGCGGTCTCCGCGAGCTCCGGCGCGAGCCCGGCGACCGCGTCGAGCGCCCGCACGGCCTCCGCGACGCGCTCGGCAGCGCCCGGCGCGCCCTCCTGATCGGGGTCGAGCGCCTCGGCGCTCGCCGAGGCCGCCTCCGCGAGCTCCGTCACGTGGCGGAGGCGCTCGCGCTCCGCCAGCAGGCGGTCCTCGTCTCCGGCGGCCATCCCGTCCGTCCGGCCGACGAGCTCGGCCAGCTCGCGGAGGCGTTCCTCCCGGCCGGCCGCCCGGCCGGCCAGCTCGTCGCGGCGGCGGCGACCGGCCAGGAGGTCGCGCCACGCGCCCCGGAGCTCCCCTCGGCGGCGGAGCTGCTCCTCGCCGACGAAGGCGTCGAGGACGTCGAGCTGGTGCGAGGCTCGGGCGAGGCGGCGTTGCTCGAACTGGCCCGACATGGCCAGGAGCCGCTCGACGAGCGCAGCCAGGTCCTCCCGCGGGACGGCGCGACCCCAGGCGTAGGCCCGCGTGCGCCCGTCGGCGAACACGCGCCGCGCGGCCACGAGACCCTCCTCCCCGGCCGGCCTGAGCTCGGCGAGCGCCTCCAGCTCGGGCTCGTCGAGGATTCCCTCGGGCAGGTCGAGCTCGGCCTCGACGTAGGCCTCTTCCGCTCCCGGCCCCAGGTAGGCGGCATCGCCGGGCGCACCCAGCAGGAGCCCGACCGCCTGGGCGAGGATCGTCTTTCCCGCGCCGGTCTCGCCGGTGACGACGTTCAGGCCCGGCGCGAAGGCGAGGTCGGCCTCGCGGATCAGGACGAAGCTCTCGATGCGGAGGCGGCGCAGCACGGCTAGTGCCTCGTCCGCGGCACTACGGGAAGACCTCGTGGTACCGGGTGAAGAACGTCACGTCCGGGAGCAGGGCCAGCCGGCAGGAGTCGGGGCCGACGACGACGGCGAGCTCCTCCCCGCGCGCCAGCTCCCCCACCGCGCGCCCGTCCACGAGCACGGTCACCGGCAGCTCCTCCGAGCGGTTGGCGACGCGCAGGTCGAGGCCGCGGGGCACGACGAGCGCCCGCGCGCGGAGCGAGTGCGGCGCCACGAACGTCATGGCCATCGCCTCGAGGCCCCACATGAGGACCGGCCCGCCGTTCGAGAGGTTGTACGCGGTCGAGCCCGAGGGCGTGCAGCAGATCATCCCGTCGCAGGCCTGCTCGCCGAGGTCCTCGCCCGCCACCTTCCAGCTGAGGTCGACCATGCGGCCGGGGAGCGAGCTCGTGACGACGACGTCGTTGACCGCGGGATGCGTCTCGCCGTCGAAGCTCGCCTCGAGGGTGCAGAGGTCGACGACGCGGAGATCCCCGGCGAGTGCGCGCGCGAGCGCCGGGTCGAGCTGGTCGCCGCCGGCGGTCGTCAAGAACCCGACGCGGCCGAAGTTGATTCCGAGGACGGGAGTCCGGGTGCCGAGCCTGGCGTGCAGGGCGCGAAGCATCGTCCCGTCGCCGCCGAGAACGACGAGGAGATCGAGGTTCTCGTCCTCCGGAGAGCCGAGCTCGATGCCGGCGGCGGCCGCCGCGGCCTCCACGCGGGCCCGGGCCCCCGCCACGTCGGGCCGCCCGTGCGTGGCCAGGACCGCGATCCGCTCGACCGGCCGGGTCACGGGCCTCCCGCCGCGTCGGCGAGGGCGACGAGGAACTCCCGGTTGCCCTTGGGGCCGAGGAGCGGCGACGGCTCGACGCCGAGGACGCGTGCCCCCCACTCCGGTGCCTGCGCGACGACCTCGTCGACGACGCGCCGGTGCACCTCGGGGTCGCGAACGACGCCGCCCTTGCCGACGTCCGCCGGGCCCGCCTCGAACTGCGGCTTGACGAGCACGACCCCGCGCCAGCCCGGCGCGGCGCACGCCAGCGCCGGCGGCAGCGCCTTTGCCAGGCCGATGAAGGACACGTCGCAGACGACGAACGACGGCCGGAAGGGCAGGTCCTCGCAGCGGAGGTCACGGACGTTCGTCCGCTCGAGCACGGTGACGCGCGGGTCCTCGCGCAGCTTCGGGTGGAGCTGGCCGTAGCCGACGTCGAGCGCGATGACCCGGGCGGCGCCGGCCTGCAGGAGGCAGTCCGTGAACCCTCCCGTCGAGGCGCCGACGTCGAGGCAGTCCTCGCCGGCCACCTCGAGCCCGAAGGCCTCGAGCGCGGCAGCGAGCTTCTCCCCGCCGCGCGAGACGAAGCGGGTCCCGGGGGCGACCTCGAGCAGCGCGCTCTCCTCGACCTGCTCGCCGGCCTTGGAATGCCCCTTCACGCGCCCGGCGAGCACGAGCGCCTGGGCCTGCGAGCGGCTCTCGGCGAGCCCGCGCTCGACGAGCAGGATGTCCAGGCGCTTCTTGGCCGGCATGGCGAGAGCGTACCCCGTCACCCCGCGGGCGAACTGTCACGAATGAGCGCGCGGTAGAGGGTCACGGGATCGGTGACGCCGCGCAGGCCGATGTCCCCGATCGGCTCGTACGCGGCGGCCCGCTCCGCGAGCGCGACGACGTCCGCGCTGACGAGCACCTCCCGCGGCCGCGCGTAGTCAGCGATCCGCGCGGCCAGGTTGACCGTCTGCCCGAAGTAGTCGCCGTCCCTCGTCACCACGGCTCCCGCATGGACGCCCACCCGGGCGGGAGGGAGCCCGTGCTCCTCGGCGGCGTCCACGAGCTCGAGCCCGCACGCGACCGCGTCGGCGGGCTCGTCGAAGTGGAACATGACGCCGTCGCCGAGGAGCTTGACGACCTCCCCCCGGAAGCCCGCCGCCGTCCGGCGCACGAGCTCGACGAGCGTCGCGGCAAGCTCCACCGCGACCCGGTCTCCGGCCTCCTGGGTCATGCGGGTGTAGCCGCCGAGGTCGACGAACGAGATCGCCGGGGGTCCCGCCGGCCGCCGCTGCGGGTAGCCGGCCTCGGTGAGGACGGCCTCGACCTCCTCGATCGCCGTCTGAAATGTGAGCGCCTCCAGATGACGGTCGTAGACCCAGTTGCGCAGGGCGGCGCTCGAGGCACGCATCCGCACCGCCAGCGGCCCCACCGTTTCGAGCATCTCCTTGCGCGGCAGCCCGCGGGCGAGGAGCGCGCCCATGACGTGCTCCCGGAAGAAGCTCACCTGGGAGACGGCGAGACGGCGGATGTTCTCGCCCAGGAAGCGCGTGGCGGCGACCAGGCCTTCGTCGTCGAGACCACCGAGGTCGCGCACCTCGGCGCGGCCGCTCAACGCCCGCTCGTCGTCCTCGCGCGGCCGCTGCGTCATCTTCGGCATGGCCAGGCCCCAGTTCGCGTACATCTGCTCGACCACGTCCCACGGGAGGCCGTTCCGGGAGGCGAGCTCGCCGAAGGTCGTGTCGAGAAGCGGCCGGCCCTCGTCCGGGAAGACTCCTTCGATGAACGTGAACGAGTACTCCCCGGCCTCGACGAGCGCCGCGAGGTCGTCAAGCGGGATCCCGGCGGCGTCGATCGCGTCCGCGAAGCGCACGCGGTGGATGTCCCTCCCGTCGAACGGGGCCTCGCCGGACCGCCGCTCGAGGATGCCGAGCCCGACGAGCCGTTCGACCGTCTCGGGCGTCGTGCCCGAGCGGCGCGCGAGCTCGGCTGCGGTCATCCCGCTCACGCCGGCTCGAGCCTCGTCTCGATCGTCCTCCACGGGGCCTTGGCGAGGCCGCGGCGCAGCTCCCCCTCGTCGGCGTAGGTCTCCGTGAGGAGGCGCCCCTCGCAGACGAGCGTGACGCTCTCCTCGCGGAGCGGCCAGGGCGAGACGGTCACCCTCGTCGGGTCGCCCTCCGGCGCGGTCAGGGTGTGTCCGGCGGCGTTCTTCTCGCCGGTGACGCCATGGAGCAGCACGAGCGAGAGGCCGTCCCAGGCGAAGACGAGCTCGCGGTTTCCCTCCAGCGCCTCCGGCGTCGTGTGCGGCCCGTAGCGCGGATCGGCGCGGAGCGAGTCGATGACCCGGGCCTGGAAGTCCCGCTCGCGCTCCAGGTAGTCGGCCAGCCCGCGCTGCACCTCCTCGTCGCCGCCGGGCGGGAAGCGCTCGACGAGCAGCGTGCCGTGCAGGGACACGAGGAGTGCCGCGTACCGCGACTGCGGCAGGAGGAGGGCGGCCGCTCCCGACCAGAGCTCGAGGCGGCGCCGGCGCGGCAGCGCCGAGAACGTGTATGGGAGGCCCGTCTCGGGGTCGCGCTCGGGGCTGCGCTCCCATGCCGACCACGCGATGTCGTGCTGCTCGGCGGCGAGGCAGACCTCGTCCCAGGGCGCGAACGGCGCTGCCCACGCGCGCGCCAGCTGGCCGGACACCCACGCGTGCGCCGGCTGGCCGACGACGAGCGTGCCCTCGGGACTCGGCCGGTGGAGCATCGCCGCGACTCCTCAGCTGTGCCGGTCGTGAATCGTGGCCACGAGCGCGGCGAGCACCGACGTGTCGCCGGGCAGGCTCGCCAGGCGGCGCTCGACTCGCACCTGCGCGTCGTCCGCGAGCTCGCGTGCCCGCCCGAGGCCGTGGAGCGAGACGTACGTCACCTTTCCGGCTGCCTCGTCCTTGCCCGGCGTCTTGCCCAGCTCCGCCGCGGTTCCGGTCGCGTCGAGGATGTCGTCCACGATCTGGAAGAGGACGCCGAGCTCGTCGCCGAACGCCCGCCACGGGGCACGCTCCTCCTCCGTGAGCCCCGCGACCGCGGTCGCCGTGGTGACTCCCGCGCGGAGCAGGCGGCCGGTCTTGAGCGCGTGGAGGCGCCGGAGCCCCTCCGCGTCGAGCCCGCCGTCCGTCGTGACGTCGAGGTACTGGCCGCCGATCATTCCCAGGGTCGCCTCGGCGAGCTCGCGGGCGACGTCGGGCGTCGGGTAGCGGAGCGCGAGGCGGAAGGCCTCGGCCAGGAGCGCGTCGCCGGCAAGGATCGCCACGTCCTCGCCGAAGCGGACGTGCGAGCTCGGCTGGCCGCGCCGCAGGTCGTCGTCGTCCAGGGCGGGCAGGTCGTCGTGGACGAGGCTGAACGTGTGCACGAGCTCGAGCGAGCACCCCGCCGGCAGGAGCTCGGCGGGCTCTCGCCCCAGCGCCTCTCCCGTGGCGAGGCACAGGACCGGTCGGATCCGCTTGCCGCCGGCGAGGAGCGAGTAGCGCAGCGCCTCCTCCAGCTTCCCGAGCTCCTCCGAGAACGGCAGGCCCGAGAGGAAGCCCTCGACGAGCTGGCGGAGCTCGTCAGGCCGATGCATCCGCCTGCCTGCGCGCGCGCTCGACCTCGGCCTGCACCTCCTTGGCCAGGTCGGCGAGCTCCTGGAGGATCTGCACCGCGCGCTCCGGGTCGTCCGCAGACTCGAGCTCGGCCCGGGCGGCCTCGACCTTCTCGAGAAGCTCCTGGAGCCGGGCGACGGCGTCCGGCTGCTCGACGCTCACGTCTGCTGCGCCTCCCTCGCGACGCGGCCGAGGATGCCGTTCACGAGCCGGCCGGCGTCCTCGCTCGCGTAGCGCTTAGCCAGGGACACGGCCTCGTCGATGGCGACCTCCGGCGGAACCTCGCCGCGCTCGAGCTCGAAGAGACCCATGCGGACGACGTTCCGCTCGACAACTCCCAGCCGGTCGGCCGGCCACTCGTCGGAGACCGCGGTGATCCGCGCGTCCAGCGCGCCCGCCTGCGCGGCCACGCCTTCGGCCAGCTCGAGCGCGAAGGGGTCGGCGTCGCCGTCGTGGAGGCTCCTGAGCGGCTGGCCCGTGAGATCCCACTGGTAGAGGAGCTCGAGCGCCGTTCGGCGCGCGGCCCGGCGGCTCGTCACGCCGTCTCCCCGGTCAGCGAGGGCAGAGCCGCGCCGTCGCCGTTCAGGAACGCGGTCGTGTACCGACCGCTCGCGAACGGCTCGCTCTCCAGGATGTCGATTGCCAGCTCCCGCGTCGTGGCCACTCCTTCGAGCTCGAATTCTGTCAGCGCCCGCCTCGCCCGGCGGACCGCCGCGGGCCGGTCCTCGGCCCACACGATCACCTTGGCGACGAGGGAGTCGTAGAACGGCGGGATCTCGTATCCGTCGACGACGTGGGTGTCGACCCGCACCCCGGGCCCGAGCGGCGGGCGGAAGCGGGTGACGCGGCCGGGCGCCGGCAGGAAGCCGCGGGCCGGGTCCTCGGCGTTGATCCGGAGCTCGATCGCGTGGCCGCGAAGCTCGGCCCTGCCCGTCCGCGGCAGCCCCTCGCCGGCCGCGATGCGAAGCTGGGCCTGGGCGAGGTCGATGCCGGTGAGGAGCTCGGTGACCGGATGCTCGACCTGGAGGCGCGTGTTCATCTCGATGAAGTAGAAGCGGAGGGCGTCGTCGAGCAGGAACTCGATCGTCCCCGCGCCCCGGTAGCGCAGGGCTTCGGTCGCGCGCCGCGCCGCGTCCTCCATCCCGGCACGGAGCTCCGGAGTCACGGCGGGCGAGGGCCCCTCCTCCACGAGCTTCTGGTGCCGCCGCTGGATGGAGCAGTCGCGCTCGCCCAGGGTCAGCGCCACGCCCTCGCCGTCGCCGAGCACCTGGATCTCGACGTGGCGCGCGCCGACGAGCGCCCGCTCGACGTAGAGCGAGCCGTCCGAGAAGGCCGCCTCGGCCTCGGCGGCGGCGGTGTGGAAGCACGACTCGAGCTCGTCCTCGCTCGCCACGAGGCGCATCCCGCGGCCGCCGCCGCCCGCCGCCGCCTTCAGCAGAAGCGGGAAGCCCACCTCGGAGGCGAGCGCGCGCGCCTGCTCGAGGTTCGCCGCGCCGTCCGAGCCGGGGACGAGCGGGAGCCCCGCAGCGGCGGCTGCCTGCTTCGCGCGGATCTTGTCGCCCATCATCTCGATCGAGTCCGGCCGCGGCCCGACGAAGGCGAGGTCGTTGTCCTCGCACGCCGCGGCGAAGGCCGCCTTCTCCGCGAGGAAGCCCCAGCCGGGATGGACGGCCTCGCACCCTGTCGTCGTGGCCGCCGCGACCAGCGACGGGATGTTCAGGTAGCTCTCGGCGGCCGGCGGCGGCCCGAGGTGGACCGACGCGTCGGCGAGCCGCACGTGCAGCGAATCGCGGTCGGCGGTCGAGTAGACGGCGACCGCCTCGACCCCCAGCTCGTGGCAGGCCCGGACGAGGCGCACCGCGACCTCGCCGCGGTTGGCGATCAGGACGCGCCGGAACACCGGCCGCCGTTCGCTCTCGTCACGATTCCGCGCGCCTTCCGGCACGGCCCGCGCGCCACCTGCGCGCTTCTCGGCGTTACGCTAGGAAGCGGGTGGTGGGAGAGGGGTGCCCCTACTAGGAGGGACTGGCGAAACTCCGCTCGCCGACGGGGCGTGATGGTCGTTCCGAGGCAAGGACGCAGGGAGCGTTCGTAGCCGGAGGCTACGGGCGCGACCGAGGATGCCGTCCTCGGGGCGAGCAGCGCGGCCCGGCGGCAACGGGGTGTTTCGCCAAACCCTCCGAGAAGGGGGACGGGGGACACGGGCGGGCGGATCGCGAGCCTCCTAGAGGGCGTCGAGCGGCCGGCCGTTCAGGGGCTCGAGCTCGAAGAGGAGGTCGCCGTACTGCACGGGGGCCGCGTTCTCGACGCACACCCGGCGCACGACGCCCTCGGACTCGGCCTTCACCTCGTTCATCAGCTTCATCGCCTCGAGGATGCAGACCGTCTGCCCGAGCTCGACCGTGTCCCCCTCCTCGACGAAGGGTGCGGCGCCGGGCTGCGGTGCGCGGTAGAAGGTGCCGACCATCGGAGACTCGATCCGGATCACGTCGTTCGTGAGCGGCTCCACGGCCCCCTCCGGCTCCTCGTGCACCGGCGCCGTCGGCACCGGGATCGGGAGCAGGGCAGCCTCCGCGCGCTCGTCCGTGCGCCGCACGGTGACGCGCATCTCCCCCTCCTCGATCGTGACCTCGCCGATCCCGGACTCCTGGACGACCCGGATGATCTCCCGGAGCCGCTCCGCCTCGCCCGGCGCCAGGCCGGCGGCCTCCGACTCGTCGCGGCGCCCCCTGGCCCGCACCGACCGCAGCAGCGGCTCGGCCTCCTCGCCGTACAGCGCGAGCAGGAGCAGCTCCTCCTCGCTGGCGGCCAGCCCGCGGGCGTCCTCGCGAAGCTCCTCGAGGGCCGCCGGCGGCTCCTCCGGCCGCTCGACCCCGTCGCCGAGGAGCTGCACGGCCCGCTTGACGGTCGGGTCGACGTCGCCCGGCGGTGTCCCGTAGCGCCCCTCCACGAGGTCGCGCACCTCGTCGACGACGAAACGCCATCGCTGCGCCGAGAGGACGTGGAGCAGCGCCTGCGACCCGATCACCTGGCCGATCGGCGACGCGAGCGGCGGCCAGCCGCACTCCCCCCGGATCCTCGTCAGCTCCTCCAGCACCTCGTCGAGCCGGTCGGCGGAGCCGTGCTCCTTGAGACGGGCCTCGAGCTCCGCGACGAGCCCGGCGGGCAGCGTGTACTCCGCGGCGCGCACGGCCACTCGTGGGGAGAGCGGCGGCACCGGCTCGTCGCCGAGCGCCTCGTCCACGAGCTCCGAGCCGCCCCAGAGCCGCTCGAGGTCGACGCCGGTGTCGAGGCCGACACCGGCAAGCGACTGGGTCAACGCCTCCGCCGAGACCCGGTGGAGCGACAGGGCGATCGGGTACAAGGCGACCGCGATCATCTGCGCGCCGGCCCGGACCGCCTCGATGGCCGCGGCCAGGCCGACGCCGCCCGCGCCCTGGCAGTGGAGCCCCACCGGGAGGCCGCTCGCCTCGCCAACCTTCTCGACCAGCTCTCGCGCCTGCGCGGGGTCGAGCGAGCTGGCCGGGTCGTGGATGAGCACGCGCGAGGCGCCCAGCTCGGCCAGGTGGTTCGCGCGCTCGAGCAGGACCTCGGTCTCGCCGGTCGGCCCGGGGCTGTGGACGAGCCCGACGGAGAGCTCCTTGCCTGCGGCGCGGATCGCGTCCGCCGCCTCGCGGAGGTTCGCCAGGTCGTTCAGGGGATCGTGCAGCCGGAAGACGTCGATGCCGCTGCCCGCCGCGCTGGCCACGAACCGGCGCACGAGGTCGCCGGAGACCGGCCGCGACCCGACGAGAAAGCGGCCGCGGAGTGCCATGCCGAGGGGCGTCGAACAGCGCGCGCGGATGGAGCGGATGCGCTCCCATGGGCTCTCGACGCCGCGCCGCACCGCCGCGTCGAAACAGCCGCCGCCGGAAACCTCGAGGCACGCGAAGCCCGCCTTGTCCAGCTCGGCCGCCAGCTCGTAGAGCCTCGCCGCCGAGACGCGGCCCGCGAGCGGCTCTTGCGAGAGGAGCCGGATCGTGGTGTCGACGAGCTGAGGCACGAAGGCAGCTAGGCGCGTGAGATGTAGCGGCGCTCGCGCGTGTCGACCTTGATGCGATCGCCGACGTTGACGAAGAGCGGCACCTGCACGACTGCGCCCGTCTCGAGCGTCGCCGGCTTCGTGACGTTCGAAACCGTGTCGCCGCGGATGCCGGGCTCCGTCTCGGTGACGGCCAGCGCGACGGACGCGGGCAGCTGCACGCCCGACGGGCTCCCGTCGACGACGAGGAGCTGGACGGTCGACGAGGGCTGCAGGAAGTCGAGCTCCTCCTCGACGTCCCCGCGCGGCAGGGAAAGCTGCTCGAAGGTCTCTTCGTCCATGAAGACGACCTCCTCGCCGGCGTCGTAGAGGTACTGAACGTTCTTCGTCTCCGTGCGGATCCGCGGCATCTTCTCGCCCGCGCGAAACGTCTTGTCGACGACGGCGCCCGTGCCGACGCTCTTCAGCTTCGTGCGGACGAACGCGCCGCCCTTGCCCGGCTTGACGTGCTGGAACTCGACGATGCGCCAGATCTGCCCGTCGACCTCGACGTGCATGCCGTTCTTGAACTGGTTCGTAGAGACCGTCTCGGCCACGGCGTGGAGTCTAGTGTCCCGTGATCTCTCGAGGCACTCAGTCGAGCGTCAGCAGGTCCTTCGTGAAGCTCGACAGCACCTCGGGCCCGTTCGCGCCGACGACGACGAGGTCCTCGATCCGGACGCCCCCGCGGCCCGCGAGGTAGACGCCCGGCTCGACCGTCACCACGTTGCCCGCGGCGAGCGCCTCGGGCGAGGAGGGCCGCAACACCGGTAGCTCGTGGACCTCGAGCCCGACCCCGTGACCGAGTCCGTGCAGGACGGGCGCCAGGCCCGACTCCTCGATGCGCGAGCGTGCGATCCCGTCCAGCTCGGATGCGACGGCGCCGGCGCGGACGGCCGCGAGCGAGGTCTCCTGGGCCGAGCGGCAGAGGGCATACGCCCGCTGGAGCTCGTCCGGCAGCGGCCCGGTGGCGAACGTCCTCGTGCAGTCGGAGCAGTAGCCGCCGACCTGAGCGCCGGCGTCGACGATCACCGTCTCCCCCGCGCCGATGCGGCGGGGGCCCGGGTGGTGGTGCGGCAGCGCGGCATTCGGGCCGGAGGCGACGATCGGCGGAAAGGCCAGCCTGTCGGCGCCCTCGTCACGGAGCGCGCGCTCGAGCCACCACGCGACCTCGGCCTCGGTCCGGCCGACCAGCGGCTCCTGGGCGAGCCGGGCGTACGCGTCGTCCGTGACGCGCGCGGCGCGGCGGACGGCCGCCAGCTCCTCCCCGTCCTTCACGGCCCGCAGCCCGACGACCACCTCGGTCGTGGGAACCAGCTCGACTCCGCCGGCGGCGAGCGAACGGTGCCCTGCGACTGTGATGTGGTCGGCCTCGAACGCGACGGGCGCCACGGCGAGCTCTCCGAGCCGCTCCCCGAGCCAGGCGAGCAGGTCGCGCTCCGCCTGGACGACCTCAACTCCGCCGAGCTCTCGCGCCGCCTCGACATAGCGGCCGTCCGTGGCCAGCACGAGCCGGTCGGCGCCGACCGCGAGGGCGGCGTTCGAGCTCTCGAAGCCGGTCAGGTAGCGGACGTTCACCGGCCGCGTCACGAGGAAGGACGCGGCGCCCAGGCTGTCGAGCCCGGCGCGCAACCGCTCCACGCGCGGGTTCATGCCCGCTCTCGCAGGTAGGCCAGCGCCTCGCGGTAGCCCTCCGGGCCCTTGCCCAGGATCCGGTGCGCGACGACGTCGGCGATGACCGAGTGACGCCGCCACTCCTCCCGCTTCTCGATGTCCGACAGGTGAACCTCGACTACCGGCGCGACGCAGAGCTCGAGCGCGTCGCGGATGGCGTAGCTGTAGTGCGACCACGCGCCGGGATTGACGATCAGCCCTCCGGCCCACCGGCGCGCGTCGTGGCACCACTCGACGAACTGCCCCTCGTGGTTCGTCTGGAAGCAGCGCGCGGTGCACCCGAGCTCGCGCGCCCACCCGTAGATGCGCGTCTCCAGCTCGCCGAGGCTCAGGCCGCCGTAGAGCGCCGGGTCGCGGTCGCCGAGGGCGTCGAGATTGACCCCGTTGAGGACGGCGACCTGCATCCGGCGAGTCTACTGGCGGGCGACGCCGGGCCCCCACGGCCGTGTCCCCGCCGGCCACGTCCTGGGGTCTGACCCCGGGGCATGGCCGTTCGGGCCAGGATGTGTGTCACGAAAGTGTCACAGGCTCTTCCGCAGGGCGAGGCGCCCGACCGTTGGCGGGCGGCGGTCAGGCCCACGTCCTCCGGCTTCACGCCGCTCAGGCTGAGAGCGCGGCGGCCAGTGCCGCCACGGCACCGAGCCACCACGCTGTCGTCGAGACCACCCTGCCGAGTTTGACGCCCGCCCTCCCGCGCCGGTTAGCGGACGACCGCGGCGAGCGCGGCACGGGCGTCGGCGTCCGCGACAGTCGTGACGACCGGCTTTCCGGGCGCCTCGAGCAGGACGAAGACGCCCTCGCCCTTCTTGTCGCGCTTGAGCGCGGCCCAGGCCGCGTCGAGGTCGGCCTCGACCGGCTCGGGGCGCAGGAGCTCCTCGACCGCGTCCGTCGGCTGCCCGGAGAGGCGGAGCGCCGCGAGCAGCCCGAGCGCCACCGCCTCGCCGTGGGAGACCCGGTACCCGGACCCGGCCTCGAGCGCGTGCGCGAAGGTGTGCCCGAGGTTGAGCCAGGCGCGCCGACCCTCGGTCTCGTACGGGTCGGAGAGGACGACGCCGGCTTTGTAGGCGGCACAGGCGCGGATCATCTCCTCCTCCGGGAGCTCCCAGACCGGGCGCCCGGCGAGCAGGCCGGTCTTGACGACCTCGGCCATGCCGGCCCGGCGCTCGGCCGCCGGCAGGGTCGCCAGGAGGTCGGGGTCGATCACGACCTGCTCCGGGAAGTGGAAGGCGCCTGCGAGGTTCTTGCCGTCGGCCGTGTTGATCCCGGTCTTGCCACCGATGGCGGCGTCGACCTGGCCGGTCAGCGTCGTCGGGACGGCGATCCACGGGACCCCACGCAGGTAGGTGGCGGCGACGAAGCCCGCGACGTCCGTGGTGCAGCCGCCGCCGAAGGCGACGACCGTCCCGTCCCGGCCGAACGCCAGCTCCGCCCAGAGCCGCTCGACCACCGCGAGCGCCTTGGCGGCCTCGCCCGACGGGAGCCGGTGGACGGGGCCGGCGACGGGGGCAGGATGGAGCTCGAGCACGCTCCCGTCCGCGATGACCTCTGCCGGCCCGGTCGGCGCCGCCCGGGCTCCGAGCTCGACCGCGAGCCCGGCGAGGAGGACGCCGTCGGCGTCGCGGGCCGCCGCGTCCGCAGCCCCCGCGTAGACCTCCTGCCGCGAGGTGTAGAGCCGCCGGAAGTCGTCCTCACGCCGGGCGAGCGGGCGGTCCGAGCCGCGGACGCGCTCCCACGCCGCCTCGACGTCGACGTCGAGGAAGACGGTGAACGCGCGGGCGCGCAGCCGCTCGCGGTTCAGCGGCGAGAGAACGGCGCCGCCGCCGAGCGCGATCACGGCGTCCGGCCCGACGAGCGCCTCCGCGAGGATCCCCTCCTCGATCTGCCGGAACTCCGGCTCGCCCCGCTCGAACAGCTCCGGGATCGGCCCGTGCCGGCGCTCGATCAGCCGGTCGAGGTCGACGAAGGGCCGCGCCGTCAGCTCGGCGACGCGCGCGCCCACTGTGGACTTGCCGGCGCCCATGAAGCCGGCGAGCGCGAGGTGCCGGCCTAGCGCGCCGACCAGGGGATCCGCTCCACGTACGCGCGCCAGGCGCCGACGAAGTCCGCGAGCGCGTCGCCGCCGAACTTCTCCTTTGCGGCGCGCGCCAGCTCGAACGCGACGCAGGCCTCGGCGACGACGGCGAGCGCCTCCACGGCGGCCACGTCGGAGCGCTCGACGAGCGCGTCCGCCGGCTCGCCGGTCTCGAGGTCGGCCGAGCGCAGCGGCTTCATCAGCGTGGGCAGCGGCTTCATGGCCGCGCGGACGACGATCTCCTCGCCGTTGGAGATGCCCGCCTCGATCCCGCCTGCCCGGTTCGTCTCGCGGTAGTAGCCGCGCTCGTCGCGGAGGATCTCGTCGTGGGCGGCCGAGCCGCGCAGTCCGGCGAGCCCGAAGCCCTCCCCGACCTCGACGCCCTTCACCGCCTGCGTGCCCATCAGCGCCCAGGCGAGGCGCGCGTCGAGCCGCTCCTCTTTCGTCGCGTACGACCCGAGCCCCGGCGGGACGCCACGGGCGCGCACCTCGACGACGCCGCCGACCGTGTCGCGCTTGGCCCGCGCCTCGTCGATCTTCGCCTCCAGCTCCTCCGACGCGACGCTGCTCCCGACCTCGATGCCGATCTCCCGCAGGAGCGCCTTCGCGGCCGCGCCCGCGGCGACGATCGCCGCGGTGTGCCGCGCGCTCGCGCGCTCGAGGGCATTGCGGACGTCGTCGTGGTCGTACTTCATGACGCCGGCGAGGTCGGCGTGGCCCGGACGCGGCAGCGTCACCGGCTCCTTGCCCTTCCCGGTCGGCTCGCCCTCGGGCGGCCAGGGGCTCATCCCCCACGTCCAGTTCTTGTGGTCGCGGTTCGTGACGACGAGAGCAAGCGGCGTCCCCAGCGTCCGCCCGTGCCGCAGGCCGGCGAGCACCTCGACCTCGTCGGTCTCGATCTGCTGCCGCGGCGAGCGGCCGTACCCCTGCTGCCGCCGGCGCAGGTCCTCCTCGATCCGCTCGCGCTCGAGGAGCAGCCCGGCGGGCAGGCCGGTGACGACTGCCACGAGGGCGGGCCCGTGCGACTCGCCGGCGGTGGTGAGCGTCAGCGTCACGCCGGAAAGACTAAGCCGCGGGGCGGTCGCGGACGGCCGCGCGCATCGCCTCGACGTCGGGCTCGCGGCCGGTCCAGCGCTCGAACGCGAGTGCGCCCTGCGCGACGAGGACGTCCAGGCCGTCCACGACGCGCTCGCAGCCGGCCGCCTTCGCGGCCGCGACGAGCGCCGTGTCGCCGCCGCCCGGGCGGTAGCCGAGGTCGACGACCTGGCGCACTCCCCCCAGCTCCACCAGCGGGTCGTCCAGCACGGGCGTCGCGTTGAGGACGAGGTCGGCGTCGCCCGCCGCGGGTGGCCACCCGGCGTCCGACCGCACCGCGCGCCCCGGCGCGAGGTGGCGCAGCCGCAGCGCGAGCGCGTCCGCCCGCTCCGGCGTGCGGGCGGCGACGCGGAGCGACGCGCAGCCGGCGTCCACGAGCGCGGTCGCCACCGCCTGGGCGGCGCCGCCGGCGCCCAGGACGAGGACTCGCGCCCCGGCCGCCTCGACGGCATCGGTGACCGCCCGTCCGTCCGTCGACGACCCGCGCACGCGCCCGTCGCGGACGACGAGCGTGTTCACGGAGCCTGCCCGCTCGGCGACCTCGTCGAGCTCGTCGCAGTACGCGACCACACCTGTCTTGTGGGGGATGGTGACGTTCGCCCCGGCGAACCCGAGCGCGACGAGCCCGGTGACGGCGTCCTCCAGCCGCTCCGGCTCGACCCCGAGCGCAACGTAGGCCCAGTCGAGCCCCGCCGCGGCGAACGCGGCGTTCTGCATCGCCGGCGAGAGGGAGTCCCGGAGCGGATGGCGGAGGAGGCCGACGAGGGTCGTCGTCCCGCTCAGAGCCCTCAGCACCGGGTTCCCGCGCGGCTGTAGTCGTTGAACTCCTGCAGGCTGGCCGTGAAGAAGTGGCTCTTGCAGTCGGCCTTGCGCACGAAGTAGAGGAAGTTGACGTCGGCAGGGTGCGCCGCGGCCTGCAGCGCGGCGAGGCCGGGGTTGGAGATCGGCGTGGGCGGCAAGCCGACGCGCAGGCGTGAGTTGTACGGGTGGTCGGCGTCGAGCTGGCTCTGCAGGATGGCCTTCGTCGGCGGGATGTCGTAGCCGTAGCGGATCGTCGCGTCGATCCCGAGCGGCATCCGCTCGCGCAGCCGGTTGTAGATGACCGCCGCGACGATCGCGCGCTCGCGCGGCACCTGCACCTCCTTCTCCACCATCGAGGCGATGATGAGGACGTCGTACGGCGTCAGGTTCTTCGAGCGCGCGTACTCCATGTCCACCTCCGACCACGCGCGCCCGAACGCCTCGAGCTGGTCGGCGACGAGCTCCGGCGAGGTGGTGTCCTCCGTGAAGTCGTACGTCGCCGGGAAGAGGAAGCCCTCGAGGTTCGGCGGGTCGGCGTTCTTGAACCCGGCCGGAAGCTCGGTCGGCTTCACGTCCTCGGTGGCCTGGAGGTAGGCCCGCGCGCGGAGTGAGCTCTCGATGCCGCGCTCCTCGAGGGCGATCCCGTTCACGGCGGTGATGCGGCGGGCCATCTCCTTCCGCGTGAAGCCCTCCGGGAACACGATGCGGAGGATCGGCTTCGGCGGCCCGGCGTCGACGAGGCCCGTCGACGACTCGCCCGCCGCCGACCCGCCGTCGTCGGCGCCGACGCCGACGACCGCCCACGCGATCGCCGCCGCCAGGCCGAAGCCGACGACCACGCCGAGGAGCGCCCCGAGCCTGCTGCCGCGGCGCCTCCTACGGTAGTCGGGCCTCACGCGGGGTGGGCGCTCGCCTTCCACTGCAGGTAGCTCGTAAGGAGGTGCGCGGCCGCCACGGCGTCCTCGGCCGCGCGCGTCTCGCCCGCCTGCCGTGCGAGCGCGGTCGTGAAGCGCTCGTCGAAGCTCTCGACGGGGAGGTCGGTGGCCTCGCGGAGACGCTCGACGAAGCGCTCGGTCTCCTCGGCCTGGCGCCCGCGCTCCCCGCGGAGCGTCACCGGCAGGCCGACGACGATCCGCTCGACCTCCTCGGCGCGCGCCAGCTCGAGCACGCGCGCCAGCCCGGCGTCGGTTCCCGCCCGCCGGACGACCTCGAGGGGGCGGGCGACGGTGCCGGTCGGGTCGGAGACGGCAACGCCGGTCCGGGCGGAGCCGTAGTCGAGGGCGAGCACCTTCACCGCGTAGCGATTCTAGTGGGGCGGGCCGAGGCTACCGCTCAGCCAGGGCGGCGAGGAGAGCCCGCTCCGCCTCCGCCAGCGCCTCGCCGAGCCTCTGCGGGTCCTTCCCGCCGGCGCGGGCCATCGTCGCGCGGCCTCCACCGCCCCCGCCCACGAGCGCGGCCGCCTGCCTGATCACCTGCACCGCGTCGAGCCCGCGCTCCTCGAGCGAGCGGTCGAGGCTGACGACGAGGTGGACGCGCCCGTCCTCGCGCGTCCCGAGCACGACGGCGGCGGGAGCATGCTTCTGCCTGAGCGTGTCCGAGAGCTCGAGCAGCGCGTCCGGAGTCGAGTCGGCCACCTCCATGACGATCACCTCGACGTCGCCGGCCTTGCTCCGGCGCTCGTCGACGACGCCGGGCCCGGCGGCGGCCTTTCCCGGCGTGTGCTTCGCCTCCCTGCGAGCCTTCTCCAGCTCGCCGCGCAGCTCCTCGGCCTGCTGCGCGCGGCCGCGGAGGAGCGCGTATGCCTCCCCCGAGGTCACCGCCTCGATGCGGCGGGCGCCGGAGCCGACCGAGCCCTCGGAGAGGATGGCGAACGGGCCGATCTCGGCGGTCGAGTGGACGTGCGTGCCGCCGCAGAGCTCGCGCGAGAACCCGTCCACCTCGACGACGCGGACGACGTCGCCGTACTTCTCGCCGAAGAGCATCATCGCGCCGAGCTTCCGCGCCTCGTCGATCGGCGTCAGGTAGGCCCGCACCGGCAGGTTCTCGAAGACCCGCTCGTTGACGATCTCCTCGACGCGCTCCCGCTCCTCCGGCGTCAGCGCCTGCGGGTGCGTGAAGTCGAAGCGGAGCTTGTCGGGCCTGACGGCGGAGCCGGCCTGGCGCACGTGGTCTCCGAGCACGTCCTGGAGCGCCTTGTGGAGCAGGTGCGTCGCGGTGTGGTTGGTCATCGTCGGGAAGCGCACCTTCCACGGGACGACCGCCTGCACCCGGTCGCCGGCGGCGAACCCCTCCCCCTCGAAGAGGAGCACCTGGTCCTCGCCGAGGCGGAAGGCGGAGACGAGCTCGGCGCGCGTGCCGTCCTTCTCGAGCCAGCCCTGGTCGGAGACCTGGCCGCCTCCCTCCGGGTAGAAGGGGGACTCGCGAAGCTTGGCCAGGAAGAGCCCGTCCTCGAGCTCCTCGAGGGCGCCGATCTGGGTGAGGACGTCGAGCTTCTCGTAGCCGACGAACTCCGTCTGGAAGCCGGCCGTGCGCGCGAGCTCGGCGGCGCGCTCAGCTCCGGCGCCCGCGGCCGCGCCGCCGCGGGAGACCTCGCGGTGCTCGGCCATGCGCGCGCGGAAGCCGTCCAGGTCGACGGCGAGCCCCCGCTCGCGCGCCAGCTCGGCGGTCATCTCGACCGGGAAGCCGTACGTGGCCTGCAGGGTGAAGGCGTCCTCGCCGGTGATCGCACCCTTCTCCGCCGCCTCCTCGAAGAGCTTGAGCCCGCGTGTGAGCGTCTCCCCGAACTTCTCCTCCTCCGCCGCGAGCACGCCGGCGATCGCCTCGCGCTGCTCGACCAGCTCCGGGTAGACGCCGCCCATCTGCTCGGCGACGACCCCGGCGAGGCGGGGCAGGAATCCTTCCAGCCCGAGGTCGCGCCCGTGGACGACCGCGCGGCGGATCACCCGCCTCAGCACGTAGCCGCGGCCCTCGTTGGACGGCGTGACGCCGTCGGCGACGAGGAAGGTCATCGCGCGGCCGTGGTCCGCGAGCACGCGGTGCGCCTTCGTGGCCACGTCGGACTCGCCGTAGCGCGTCCCGGTCTCGGCGGCGACCCAGTCCATGATGTGCTGGAAGCCGTCCGTCTCGTAGACGGAGTGGACGTCCTGGAGGATGGTCGCGCCGCGCTCGACGCCGAGCCCCGTGTCGATGTTCTGGCTCGGGAGCGGCGTCAGCGTCCCGTCCTCGGCGAGGTCGAACTCCATGAAAACGAGGTTCCAGAACTCGAGAAAGCGGTCGCACTCGCACCCGGGGGCGCAGTCGTGCCGGTCGCAGCCGTGCTCGGGGCCGCGGTCGTAGTAGAGCTCCGAGCAGGGCCCGCACGGCCCGGTCGGCCCCGCCTGCCAGAAGTTCTCCGAGCGCGGCAGCCGCGTGATCCGCTCCGGCGGGATGCCGATCCGCTCCCACGCCGCGACGGCGACCTCGTCCTCCCCCAGCCCCAGCTCGGGGTCACCGGCGAACACCGTCGCCCAGAGGAGCTCCGGGTCGAGCCGCATGTGCTCGGTCACGAATTCCCACGCGAGCTCGACGGCGCCGTCCTTGAAGTAGTCGCCGACCGAGAAGTTCCCGAGCATCTCGAAGAACGTGAGGTGCCGCGCGGTCAGTCCGACCTCGTCGATGTCGGTCGTCCGGAAGCTTTTCTGCACGGTGGTCAGCCGCGCGGCCGGCGGCTCCTCCAGGCCGAGGAAGTACGGCTTCAGCGGCTGCATCCCGGCCGTGGTCAGGAGGACGGACGGGTCGTACGTCGCCGGGACGAGCGACGCCGAGGGCAGCCGGAGGTGGCCCTTCGACTCGAAGAAGGAGAGGAAGCCCTCCCGCAGCTCGGCGGACGTGTGCACGGGCTCGATTGTAGGGGCGGCTACCCGGCCGGGCGGCCGGCGCCGATCTCCTCGCGCACCTTCTCGAGCGCGCGGCGGATCAGGCGCGACACGTGCATCTGCGAGATGCCGACCTGGGCGGCGATCTGCGACTGGGTCAGGCCCTCCCAGAAGCGCAGGTGGATGATCCGCCGTTCGCGCTCGTCGAGCACGTCGAGCCCGGGCGCCAGCACGGCCCGCGACTCGCTGATCTCGTACTCGGGCTCGAGCTCGCCGAGCGCCTCGAGCGGGTCGAGCTCCCCCTCCTCGCCCGAGCCGGGCGCCGAGAGGGAGACGGTGGTGTAGGCCTGCCCGGACTCGAGCGCCTCGAGCACCTCCTCCTCCGTGACGCCCGCAGCCTTCGCCAGCTCGGGGATCGTCGGCGAGCGCTCGAGCTCCACGGTGAGCCGCTCCAGCAGGGCCGAGAGGCGGACGTTGAGCTCCTGGAGCCCGCGCGGCACGCGGATCGACCAGCCCTTGTCGCGGAAGTGGCGCTTGATCTCGCCGATGATGTTCGGCGTCGCGTAGGTGGTCAGCTCGACGCCCCGTTCGACGTCGAAGCGGTCGATCGCCTTGATCAGACCGATGGAGCCGACCTGCACCAGGTCCTCGAGCTGCTCGCCGCGGTTCGCGTAGCGGCGCGCGAGCGAGCGCACGAGCGGGAGGTACTGCTCGATCAGCTGCTGCCGGGCCTCGAGGTCGCCGCTCTCGTGGTAGCGCCGCAGGAGCTCGCGGTCGCTCGCTCCCTTGTCCGTCGTCACAACGGCTCTCGGGTCTCGGGCCTCGTCAGGGGGACGCGCTTCTCGAGCCGGAGCCGGTAGCCGCCGTCGCCTCCAGCGAGGGCTATCTCCTGGACGAGGGTCGAGAGCAGGCGTGAGAGCGGGACTCCCTCGGCCGCCGAAGGCTCGAGATCGGCGCGGATCGCCGCGGCATCCAGTGGGCCGATCTCCATGACGATCGACTCGGGCCCGACGTGGAGCCGGACCGTGACCTCGTCTCCCAGGACGTAGCCGTCGCGCTCGAGGACGCTCTCGAGGGCGAGCTGCAGGTCCTCCAGGTGCTCGTAGGAGAGCTCCAGCCGGGCGGCCAGCCCGCCGACGACGAGGCGCGCGACCCCGTGGTACGGCTTCGCGTGCGGAAGCGTGAGGGTGATCGAGTCAGCGCTCGGCGCCTGAGCCATCTTCCCGCAGCTCGTCGGCGATTTCCTGCTCGCGGCGCTTGGCCGCGTCGCGCCCGGTCTCGTAGGCCCGGCGCGGGTTCTTGCGGACGCGGAGCGACGCGAGCCCGTGCGAGACGCCCCCGGCGAAGCCGGCGATCAGCTGGACGGGGCGCGTGATCGCGAACGAGACTGCGCGGACCGCGGTGTCCACGCTGTCTGCGATGTCGACGGCGCTGTCCGTGACGACGTCCGCCTTGTCCAGCTGCGCGTTCACCCGCTGGAGCGTCCCGCCGCTCTCGTTGATGACCGGGAGCACCTCCCGCTCCAGGCCGTCGAGGAACGAGGTCAGCTTCCCGACGGTCCCGCCCAGGCGGATCAGCAGGTACGTGAGCCCGAGCGCGGACAGCACGAAGAAGACGCTGAGCGCGATCCAGAGCGCGTCGATCGCTTCGAAGGCGAGCGGCATTCGACCGGCAGTGTACTCAGGCGGCGCCGGAGATCAGGCCGGCGCCGACCACGGCGTCGTCCTCGTAGAGGACGGCCGCCTGGCCGGGCGCCACGCCGTAGGCCGGCTCGTCCAGCGTGAGCCGGAAGCCGTGGGCCGCCGGCTCGACGCGGGCCGCGGCGGCCGGCGTGCGATAGCGGAGCTTCGCCTGGACGTGCTCCACGGGGACGAAGAGGCGGCCCGAGCGGACGGCGATCCGAGTCCGGGCGAGCGCCTCGCGGGGCCCGACGACGACGGTGTTGGTCGCCGCGCTGGTCGCCACGGCGTAGAGGGGGTCGCCGCCGCCGACCCCCAGCCCGCGGCGCTGCCCGGGCGTGAACCGCCAGAAGCCCGCGTGGCGGCCGAGCTCCCGCCCGGACTCGTCGACCACCGGCCCCTCCTCAGCGGCGAGACCGTGGCGGGCGAGGAAGTCGCGGTAGTCCCCGCCGGCGAGGAAGCACGCCTCCTGGCTCTCGGCGCGCGCGGCCGCTGCCAGCCCGGCGGCGCGGGCGCGGGCCCTCGTCTCCTCCTTCGTCCACCCGCCCAGCGGAAACCACAGGTGCTCGAGCTTCCGCGGGTCGAGGCGGGCGAGCATGTACGACTGGTCCTTCGCGCGGTCGGCGGCGCGGGCGATGAGGAGCCGGCCGCGGTGCTCGCGGACCTGGGCGTAGTGGCCCGTCGCCAGCCGGGCGGCGCCGACGCGTCGGGCGAAGGCGAGAAGCGCGGCGAAGCGGAAGCTGCCGTTGCAGCGGACGCAAGGGTTCGGCGTCTCCCCCGCTCCGTAGCCGGCGACGAACGGTGCGACGACGGCGCGGCGAAAGCCGTCGCGGAGGTCGAGCGTCACGTGCGGGACCCCGAGGGAATGGCACGTCTCCCGCGCGGCCACGACGGCGGCGGGCGAGCAGCACGCGCGCTCCCCGTCCGGGCCGGCCGGGTCGGTCCAGAGACGAAGCGTCACGCCCACCGCCTCGTGCCCGCGCGCGCGGGCCTCGAGGAGCGCGACGGCGCTGTCCACGCCGCCGCTCAGCGCGACGGCGACGCGGCCGGGCTCGGGGCGCGCGGCCACCGCCGGGCCGAGCGCGTCGTGAAAGGCGTCGAGCGCGAGCGGCGCGCCCGGAACCGCGGCCGCTGCGAGCGTCCCCAGGCCGCGGACGGCCTCGCAGAGCTCGGCGACGCCGGCGCCCTCGCCGCGCGCGGAGGCGATGCGCCCACCCTCGACGGACAGTGCGACCCACGCGAGGTCGTCACCCCGCGCGGCGTTTCCGATCAGCTCGCTCCCGGCCATGAAAGTAGTAGTGCCCCACCCCGCCGATGAGCCTCGTGCGTGAGGAACCTGGCGCTGCCAGGTGGGTGCCCTGCCGACCCGGGGGCCGGACGCGGGCTCCCTCTCAGTAGGTGTTGGTTCTACATGTGCGCACGTCGCCACGCACGGAGTCGAGCACTGCGCCCACTCTAGCGCAGCCCACGCGGGCGACGTGGACCTCTACTCGGCGAAGCGCCAGCGCACCGTGGCCGCGCCGGCGACGCCGAGCTCCCGGGCGAGCGCCGGCGAGAGCTCGAACGCGACGCCGCCGCCCACCGGCCCGCGCTCCACCACGTCGGCGCCGGCCTGCCGGCTCTGGTGTTCGACGACCACCTTCGCGCCGCACGGGAGCACCGGGTGCGCGATGCCGACCGTGTCCTCGCCGACGGTGACCCCGCAGGCGGTCGGCTCCGCGGCCGGCTCGAAGACGGAGACCTGCGCGGTTTCCCAGCCGGCCGTGGCCGTCGGCGGCGGGGCCGCATCCGAGTCGTCTCCGAGCCGGCTGAGCGCGATGGCGCCGAGCGCCCCGATCAGGGCGACGGCCGCGAGCGCTGCTTGCCGGCGCGCGAGCCTCGCGTTCATCAGCCCGCGTGCTCGAGCAGGTCGCCGAACGACTCCCGGACCAGGTCGTCGAACTCGATGGGGAGCGATCCGTCGGGCGTGGCGAACTGCCGCAGGTGGACGAAGAGGTACGACCACTCCTCGTAGCGGACCGGATCGCTCTGCGCCTCGTCGCGCGCGCGGCGCTCGAGGTCCCAGAGGTTCCAGCGCCGCGGCTGGGCGGTGACGCGCGTGCGGAGGTCGACAACCCCGGGCGCGGCCGCCGCCGGGCGGACGGGCCGGGCCGGAGCCGCGGCGGGCGGGGCCGGAGGCGGAGCGGGCGGCGGGACCGGGCGGAGCGCCGGCCGCGGTGGCTCGGGCGGCTCGGGCGCCGGAGGCTCCGGGGCGGCGAGCGGCTCCGGCGGAGGCGGCGCGGGCGCAGGGTTGGCTGTGGCAGGCTCGGGAGCCCGGGCGGCGACCGGAACCAGCTCAGGCGCCGCCGCCGGCGGCGGCGCGGGCTCCGGCTCGGGCTCGGCGTTCGGCAAGGGAGCGGGCGTCGCCGGCGCTGTGTCGGCGAGAGCCGCCGGCACGACGTGTGCGGGAGGCTCGACGGGTGCGGGGGCTTCCGGCTCCGGCGGAGGCGCCGCCGTGTCCTCGACGTGCTCGTAAGCCGGCGGGACGACGGGCGCCAGAGGCACCGGCACGACGGCCGGCTCCTCCTCCACCTCGACCGCGTCACCGGTCCGGCGCAGCTGGTCCTGCCGCCACGACAGCCATTCGACGGTCCAGGCGACAAGGAGCGCGATACCCATCACGACGATGACGAGCAGCGGGCGCAGCTCGGCCAGCCACAGGGCGAGCGCGACCGTCAGGAGGAAACCCGCGAGCGCGAGAAGGCGGAAGATCGATCGCCTGTCAGGCACGCTCCGGCGCCGGCACCCCGTCTACGACGGTGCCGGGCTCTCGTCCTCGCTCGGCCCCCCGTCCTCGGTGGACTCCTCGGTGTCCGCGGCCGGCTCGAAGGCCTCGGGCCCCGGCGACGGCTCGTCGTGCGGCTCCGGCGGGTGCGGCTCGTCCTCGGGCTCGACGGCCTCCGGCTCCGCAGGGCCCGCGCGAAGCGGCCCCGTGGACTGCGTTCCCCGCTGGGGGCCGACACTGGTCTCGGCCGCCTTGACGATGGCATCCACGGCCTCGTGGATGGCGGCGTCGCCGTGGCCGGCAGCGGAGAGAAGCTGTTCGGCACCCATCCGCGCACGCTGGACGATGAGCTCCGCCTGGGCGCGGGCCCAGTCGAGCGTCTGCTCGACCTCGGCCCGGGCGGAGTTGGTCAGCTCGGTGGCCTGGTGTCTGGACTGCTCGGTGAGCCGGTTGCCGCGGGCCTCGGCCTCGCGCAGCTCGGCAGTCGCGTCGCGGTTCGCCTTCGTGAGGATCTCCCGGGATTCCTTGCGCGCCGCGCTCAGGATCTCGGTGCGCTGCCGCTCGGTCTCCTGGCGGATGCGGGCGATCTCGGCCTCATTTTGCTGGAGCTCCATCTGCTTCTCGCGGATCTCCTGCTCGGCGCGGCCGACCTGCTTCGCGGCCGCCTCCTGGGCGTCGCGCTCGATCGTGTCGGCGAACTCGGCGGCCGCGCGCACGATGTGGAGCGCGTCCATCCGAACCGCGTGGCCGGACGGCTCGGAGATCGCACTCTTGGGCGCCGCCTGGAGAACTCGCAGGTTCGCCTGGAGGGAGGTGACGTGGCGCCGGAAGGAGTCGAAGGCCTCCTGCACCTTGGCGCGCTCGTAGCCGTCGGTCGAGCTCGGAAGGTCCTCGATCCTCGGCATGGGCGTGAGGCCCGACTGGGCCCTGCCCGGTTCTTGCGTCGACATGTTCCTTACGCCTCCCCTCCGCGTTCTGACCGCGGGCTCGAAACAAGTATGCCCTTCCTCATCGGCTGGAACGCAAGAGTTCCTTTAGGGAACCTGTCGGTCGGGCTCCGCACGCAGCTGAATTCCAAGCTCCGCGAGCAGTTCCTCCTCGACCTCGGACGGCGCTCCGCTCATGGGATCGACGCCCGCCTGGTTCTTGGGGAACGCGATCATGTCGCGGAGGTTGGGCTCGCGGCCGAGCGCCATCAGCATCCGCTCGATGCCGAACGCGATGCCGCCGTGCGGGGGCGCTCCCATCGCGAGCGCGTCGAGGAGGAAGCCGAACTTCCGCCGCTGCTCCTCCTTCGAGAGCTGGAGCGCGGCGAAGACCTGCTCCTGGAGAGCCTGCTCGTGGATCCGGAACGACCCGCCGCCGATCTCGATCCCGTTCACGACGAGGTCGTAGGCCTGCGCCGTCGCGGCGCCCGGGTCGGCGGAGACGAGCCCCTCCGAGCCCGGCGCCGGTCGTGTGAACGGATGGTGCACGGCCTTCCAGCGCTCGAGGTCGTCGTCCCACTCGAACATGGGAAAATCGGTGATCCAGACGAAGCGCCACGCCTCCTCGTCGACGAGACCGAGCTCGCGCCCGAGCTGGAGCCGGAGCGCACCGAGCACGCGCGCGGCGGCCGCGGGCTCGTCGGCCGCGAACAGCACGGTCGAGCCCGGCTCGCTGCGGAAGTGCGCGAGCTCCTGCTCGGAGAGGAACTTCGCGATCGGCGAGCGCACCTCGCCGTCCTCCGCGAAGACCAGGTAGGCGAGCCCCTTGGCCCCCCACTCCGTCGCACAGGCTTCGAGCCGTTCGAGCTCGGCCCGGGAGAACGCCTGCGGGACGCGGATGAAACGGACGGCCTCGGCGTTGGCGAAGACGCCGAACCCCGAGCCGCGGGTGGGCGCGGTCGCGTCCTCGATCTCGAGACCGAAGCGCAGGTCCGGCTTGTCGCTCCCGAAGCGCGCCTGGGCCTCCTCGTGGGTGATGCGCGGGAACGGCGTCTCCAGCTCGGCGCCGATCCCGTCGCGCCAGACGGCGGCGCACATCCGCTCCATGAGCGCGAACAGGTACTCCTGGTCGGGGAACGCCATCTCGACGTCGAGCTGTGTGATCTCCTGCACGCGGTCGGCCCGGAGGTCCTCGTCCCGGAAGCAGATGGCGATCTGGTAGTACCGGTCGAAGCCGCCGATCACCAGCAGCTGCTTGAGGATCTGCGGCGACTGCGGCAGGGCGAAAAACCGGCCGCGCTGCAGCCGGCTCGGGACGATGAAGTCGCGCGCGCCCTCCGGCGTCGGCTTGAAGAGGATCGGCGTCTGGATGTCGAGGAAGCCGTCCGCCTCCATCTCCCGGCGGATGGTCGACACCAGGCGCGAGCGGAGCCGGAGGTTCCGCTGCATCCGCGGCCGCCGCAGGTCGAGCCACCGGTAGCGCAGGCGGAGAGTCTCGTCGACGCCCTCCTCCTCGAGCTGGAACGGGAGCGGCGTCGAGCGCGAGACGATCTCGAGCTCGTCGACCTGGAGCTCGACCTGGCCGGTCGGCAGGTCGGGGTTGACGTTCTCCGGGGCCCGCCGCATCACCTCGCCCACAGCCCGGAGGACGAACTCGTTGCGGATCTGGTGCGCGACCTCGGACGCCTGAGCTGCGCGCTCGGGGTTGACGACGAGCTGGCAGATCCCGCTCGCGTCGCGAAGGTCGACGAACACGAGGCCACCGTGGTCGCGGCGCGTGTCGACCCAGCCCGCCAGCATGAGCCGCTGCCCGACGTGCTCGGGCCCGACCTCGCCGCACATCAGGTCACGCCATTTCACCAAAGTCGTCACGCTTTCGGCCCATCCTGCGCGCCACGCGCACGCTGTTTCTCGTTAGGCTCAGAAGCGGGTGGTGGGCCGGGGTGCCCCAAGACGGCGGAGGCGATCTCGGTCGCCGGGAACGGCTCCCCGACGTCCTCGCCCCCCGAGCGGAGGACGGCCGAGTCGCCGGTCACGCGCACGACCAGTCGGGCGCCCGTCCGGCCGGCCTGCGTCATCTGGCCCTTGACCGACCTCCCCGCGTAGTCCGTGTCCGCGCGTAGGCCCGCACGCCGCAGCTCGGCGAGCTGGGCGAGGACGGCGGGCCGGTCGGCGGGCTCGTCGCAGACGACGAACACGTCCAGAGCCTCCCGCCCGCCGGCGTCCCCACGCGACATGACCATTCGCTCGACGCCGGCGGCCCAGCCGACCCCCGGTGTGGGCGTGCCGCCGATCTCCTCGATGAGGTAGTCGTAGCGCCCGCCGGCACAGATCGAGGCCTGCGCCGCGCCGAGCTCCTCGTTCACGAACTCGAACACCGTCCGCGTGTAGTAGTCGAGGCCCCGGACGAGCGTGGGGACGAGCTCGTACTCGACGCCGTAGGCGTCGAGGAACCCCCGCACGGCGGCGAAGTGTTGCCGGCAGGCGGCGCAGAGCGAGTCGCCGATCGTCGGCGCGTCGGCCAGCGCCCGCCGGACGGCCTCGTCCTTCGTGTCGAAGACCCGGAGCGGGCTCGTCTCGGCCCGGCGCAACGTCTCCTCGTCGAGCGCGTCGCGGTGCTCGGCGAGGAACTCCTGCAGCTCCTCGACGTATGCCGGCCGGCACTCGCGGTCGCCGATCGAGTTGAGCTCGAGCCGGGTGTGGCCGACCCCGGCCCGGCGCTCGATCTCGGTGAAGAGCTGGATCAGCTCGGCGTCCACGGCCGGGTCGTCGCTGCCCATCGCCTCGAAGCCGATCTGCCAGAACTCCCTGTACCGTCCCTTCTGCGGCGCGGCGTAGCGGAACATGGGCCCGACGTAGTACGTCTTCACCGGCTGCGGCTCGCGGTGGAGGCCGTACTCGAGGTATGCCCGCGCGACGGGCGCCGTTCCCTCCGGGCGCAGCGTCAGCGACCGTCCGCTCCGGTCCTCGAACGTGTACATCTCCTTCTGCACCACGTCGGAGCCCTGGCCGGAGGTCCGCGCGAACAGATCGGTGTCCTCGAACGTCGGCGTGACGATGAGCCCGTAGCCGTAGTCGCCGGCCGTCGAGTCGGCGGCGTCGAGCACCGCCAGCCGATCCGGCTGGTCCGTGGGCAGGACGTCGAGGGTCCCGCGCGGCGCCTGGATCTTCACGACGAGCCGGCCCGGAGCTCGGCGAGGAAGGGGTTCGTCGCCAGCTCGCGCTCGAGGGTCGTCGCCGGGCCGTGGCCCGGGTACACGACGGTCTCGGGCGGCAGGCGCTCGAGGAGCATGCGGATCGAGGCGGAGAGCTCCTCCCAGCTCGCGCCCGGCCTGTCGTAGCGGCCGACCGATCCGGCGAAGAGGACGTCGCCCGAGAAGAGGCAGCCGTCCGCGGCGAAGGCCAGGTGACCGGCGGTGTGGCCCGGAACCTGCAGGGTCTGGAAGTCGATTCCTGCCAGCCGGAGCCGCTCGTCTCCGCGTAGGGGCACCTCGGGCACGTGCGGCCGGAGCGACGCGACGACGCCCGGGGGGAGGAAGTCGTTCGGGCGCTCGAGCCGTTCCTGCTCGGCCGCGGGCATGTGCACCGGAGCGCCTGTCGCGCCGGCCAGGTCGGCCACCCCGGCGACGTGGTCGATGTCGCCGTGCGTGACGAGGATCCCGACGCACTTGGCGTCCTCGAGCGTCGCGAGGATCCGCTGCGACTCTCCCGGCCAGCCGGGGTCGACGACGACCGCCTCGCCGCCGCCGGGACGGCGGACGACGTAGCAGTTCGACTGGTACGCGCCCA
>Ga0299914_10000112_pt1 | contig 46115 bp, 81 predicted proteins | sample RVTome_10_FD_201361 | JGI IMG/M metagenome (GOLD analysis project Ga0299914, IMG submission 201361) | Soil microbial communities from uranium-contaminated site in the Upper Colorado River Basin, Wyoming, United States - RVT153D57 (version 2) ... | reverse complement strand
AGGGGCATGGCGCTGCGGTCGATTGCCCCACCCCTCTGGAATAGTCCCCCACCCCACAACAGGTGTTCCGGGGCGGTAATACTCCGCCAGGCGCGGGATCGCGAGGAAGTCGTCGTCGTTGTGTCTCACCGAATGGCCTTTCGCGTTACACAACGAGCGTTGTGTTTCGTGGATGTTCGGCAAGCGCGGAGGTAGGCGTGGGGGTCGGTCACCGCTTGGCGGCTCGCTTCAACTCGGCGCGAAGCTCCTCGACAATACGAGGCGCACACTCCACCAACCATCGGGGTCCGCCCTTCTCGATCACCTCTTCCCAAGAGCGCAGCCGGGATTCAATGCTGCTGGTCACCCCTCCGTCTCCGGGCGAACATCAAGCTGGCGGATGGCGGAGCGGACTGGCGCGAATACCCAATCCCACAGGGTAGCTTCGCCGTCTAACCCGTCTTCCTCGTGCCATTGCTGCGAGTTGTGGAAGAGATTCGACGCTGTCTTAACGCGGCCTTCGATCGCCCGCAGCGCCCCATCCAACGGCTGCACCTGTTGCAGGGCTGCCTCAAGCATCGGACGCATCTGTTTGTGCCACACCTCGGCGGGCGTCCTATCCTGCGCCGGGATGCCGAGCATCTTGCCGATCTGGTAGAACGCGTCGCTGTAACCGGTGGCGCGCTCAACAAGCGCCTCATCGGCTACCGGTGTGGGGGTGCGGAGAGCGGCGCGGCCTTGTCGCTCCATGATGTCAGCGCAATCGCATAGGACACCCGCTACGGCCTTCCAGTTTGCTGCCTTGTCAGCGGTTATCATCCGAGCCAGATCGCGAACGCCCTCAACGTAGGCTTGGTCCTCATATTCGACCGCCTCATCCGCCAGCAGTTCATCCCTATCGGGGGTGCTATTCATGGCCCAAATCCTTGGGCGGTGAAACGTCGGCGTAAAGGCTGCCATGCTGCCCCGGCGCGTTGCTGTTGGTGCAGGCGAGACGGTGATCGGCCGCGTGGGGGCAGCGCTTGTTGCCGCACGTCTCGCACAGAAACATCCCCATCATGCGGAGGTCTTGCCCGCCGAACCCGTCCTCGCGAGGTTCAGCCTCGACGGCGGCCTTGGTGCAGCGGTAGCAGGCGCAGTCCATCACTCTTCCCCCCAATAGCTCATGTCTGCATCCGCGCATTCCTCTGGCCCAAGGGCGCGCTGCCAGTCGGTTTCCCAATAGGTCGGCGCCGTTTCATCCGCGTATTCGGCGATGCTATCACCGTCATCGAAGGTCGGCCCAGCGACCGCGAGCATCCGCGCCTTGAAGCGCGCGCAGAACTCCGCTTCGGCCAACCCCTCGGCCACCTTCTGTGCGTCAGTTTTCACGGTCGGCTCCAATGCTGTTGAGGGTGGCGCTAGTCATCTGCGAACCGACCGAGCTTCAAGTTGATTGTGCCGCCGTTCGCGTTTCGGAGCGCTTCATTGACCAGTTTGACGTGCATGGGCTGGCGAATGTCGAAGCCCTTGGCGTTGACCTGCGAGCGCCCGCTTCCGAAACTGGTCGTATTGACGCAGCGGCCTCCAATGTGTGTGATCGGCATCATTCATCTCCTTGTTCGATGCTGTTCCAAGCGGTGAGGGCGGCGCCGAGCCGTTCCCAAAGTTCGTAGCGGACCAGAAATCGGTGGGCACATTCGTAGTTGAGGTCGCTGTTCTGGTAGGCGTCGAATTGCGCCAACAGAGCGTTAGTCGCCTCCGCTATCGCGTCCCCCGCAGCCTTCTGACGGGATAGGGCTTCGGCGAGTGCGGGACCGTCAGGGTTGACGAGGCGATCTTCTGTCGTGGCGCGCCGCTCGATCATGTCGAAGTCCACTGTGATGACCTGCTTCCGCTTTGCTCGTTCGATCAGCTTCTCAACGTTCATTGTCTGTCTCCATGCGGGAGCGGATGGCGGTGGCGATGTCATCGCAGACGTGCGCTTGGGCAAAGTTGCCTTTGGCGCGTTCGGCTTTCCGACGATCATCCGCGATCCGCGCATCTTCCTCGCGCGTCTTGGCTTCGGCGGCGATGCGGTGGGATGCGATCCAAGCGGCTGCATTGTCCACGGCATCGTATTCTGGCTTCATGCACACCAGCTTGAGCTGTGCGTCGGCAATGATCCGCTTGGCTAAGTCAATGTCCACCTGTTCAACCTTGCTCGGGGTGGTCATGGCTGTGGGCATGGGGAGGAGTCCTTTGAATGGGGTGGGAAAGGGTGGGCGAATGCGCTACGCGCACCGGGCTCTATTTCGCTTCGCTCAACCGAGCCCCTACGGGTCTCGTCCGCTTCGCGGCCACGATCCCTTTCGCGGGTCATGGACGCCTCTGTTTGGCCGCAGCCGCGCGGTATTTCTCAATGTCGGTTGCATCGCGATAGACCGCTCGGGGCTCGCGCCACTCTGCGTCGTAAGCAGCCTGGCGCATTTCGGCGGTCACATTGCTAGCGTTCGGGCCTCCCTTGGCCGCGCACTTCCGAGAGCAGAACTTTGGCACCGGCACGCCATCATCAAGTTCCCGGATGCTACAGTAGACGCTCCAGCCCTTGCCCCAGAGACTTACTGTGCCGCAAATGCAGCAGCAGTGAAGCAGGCGGTTGCCCGCGCCCCGCCTCCGCTGGGGACCACGCTCGCTCTTAATCCAATCGTGCACCTTCACCAGAACGCTCCGCGAACAGACTGTGCCACTCGTTGTGTCACGGCGAACCGATGTTCCTCGCGCTTTCCGCGCATCCCGCGTTGACAGGAAATGGCTGAAACCCTAGGGAACCCGCCGCTGGAGACGTGGGTGAGTGGCTGAAACCAACGGTTTGCTAAGACGTTTTGCGCGCCGTTGAGCATCCCCTGAATGTGGCAGAAATCAGCCATTTTCGCCAGCCTTTTCGCCTTCAGACTGTTGGTTCTGTGCCGCGTCTTGTGCCACCCTATGAATTGCATCGCGGCGCTCGTCCGGGGTCAGATGCTTCAGGTAGCCTTCGGTTGTCTTGATGCTTTTGTGGCCCAAGGTGAGCTGCAAATCGTAGAGCGTCCCGCGCCGTTCCTGGAGGTAGCGCACGGCAAACAGGTGGCGTAGATCGTGGAAGCGGAAGCGCTTGAACTCCGATCCTTGCCGTGCCGCATTTCGTGCCACCCTCGCGACCGTGGCGTAGAACTGCGAGCCGACGTTGAAGAACCGCTCACCCTCCCCCCGCCAGAACACGAACGGCTTGCGCAGATAGCGCGGTTGCCGGTCAATGATCGCCAGCGCCTTCGGGGTCAGGGTGATGTGCTTGACCTCGCCGCCCTTGTTCTCTTCGCTGACCACGGCCATGCGCCGCCGGTCGATCTGGTCATGCTGGAGTGAGGCAATCTCTTCCTCGCGCATCCCAGTCTCAAGCGCGAACGCGGCCATGTCAATGAACCGGCTGCCGAGCGCAAACACCGCGTCAACGCTGTCCTGGCGGGGCAGAATGATCGGCTCGCGTCGTTCCTTGAAGCGGCTGCGATCCAGGGTGCGGGCCGCGTTCTCCTCGATCCACTCCTTGTCGATGCAGTGGGCCAGCACGGATGAAACGGCGGTCATGTCGCGGCGGATCGTGGCGTTTGTGACGCCAGCCCTCTGCCGGTCGCCGACGATTTGCTTGAGCAGCTTGCCGTCGATTTCGTGAACGTCCCTGTCGTCAAGCCACGGGCGAAGCTGCCCGAGGCTGACGAGATAGCGGTCGAACGTGGCCGGTCTGATCCCGTAGGCCTTTGCGCCGAGCGTCGACCACGAAACAACAGCGGCTTTCCATGAGGTTGGCGCGACAGCCCCGAAATAGGCTTGGTCGATGATTTCCTGCCGGCGGACATTCAGCGCGCGCTCAGCCGCTTTGACAGAGCGAGTTCGTAGGCTTTCTCGATACTCGACTCCGCGAACCTTGAACCGCGCCCAGATAATCTCCCCGCGCCGGTAGAGGCCTTTCGGTAGTTTCTCCCGCATGGCGTGTGTCCTAATCTGGCGAGTTGTGAAGCGTCGAAGGTCCAGCGCCCGAAAACCTTCCGCGCACCGGGTATTAGGCCAGCAGCGGCCTTTTCTTGCAAGGTCCGCGCCGGGATTCCTGTGAGGCGCTGAGCCTCGGCGGTGCGGACCCGCTCGCTCATCTGCCGAACAACCTCTCCCACCACGAGGGCGGGGACATGGGTTGAGGAACGAACGGCGCCGCAATGTGTGACTGGCGCAAGCGAGGCGGCGGGTTCAGGTGCGCCGGCTCGCCGTTGCGCTTGGCTATCGCGCGGGTCATGGGGTGGGCTCCGGTGAGGGCTTACGGGGCGGCTGTCCGAACATGCAGGGCGCGCACAGGATCACGCCGTCGATCTGGCGGGCCGTCTTGCGGGACAGGCGCTTGTTGCAGCGTTCGCAGGTCAGGATGGTCATCGGAGTTGCATCTTTGCGCGTTCGGTCGCGTTGGCGGTTCGCCACGCCTCGAAGCGCAGCTCCTTGCCCCGTGCACGGCCCTCCAGCGTGCGCCAGGTGATGTTCTTCGCCATCCAGTCCTTCGACGCCTGTCGGTATTCAGGGGACGCCAGAGCGCGTTGCTCGGCTTCCGTGGCGGATACCTTGTCATCCTTGAAGCGCAGGAATTCGATGGCCTTGATCTGCTTGGCGTAGGCTTCGGCGTTCTCGGCTTCGGCGCGGGCGATCGATGCCTGCTCGAACAGGCTCTCCGCGTCATGGATCGCGGCTTCCATCTTGTCGGGAATGGCGATGGCGTTCATGCTGCTTTCCTTTCGAGCGCTTCACTTTCGGCCCACAGACGTTCTGCCTCGGCGAAAAGATCGATGCCCCATTCCTGGTAGAATCCACGGTGGCCGAGCGCTTCGACGCTGATCTTCGGGCCATGCTGGATCAGGTGATATTCCGCCGCCAAGGGCACGACCAGACGATGCGAGCGCGTGAAGCGTCCCATCCGATCGGCATAGCCGGTGACATGGTGCAGGGTGACCGGACGCTTGCCCGATACGAGGCAAGGCAATCCGGCCACCCGGCTCATGTGCCGCTTCTCCAAGGCGGACGCTGCTTTCATCAGAACGGAATGTCGTCATCGAGGTCGTTGTCGCGGACATCTTCGCGCCATGCCTCGGGATCATTCGCCTTGTCGGCATCCTTCGGCGACTTGGCGTTCTTGATAAGCTCCTGAAGCCAGGGCCGCAGCTTGTCGAAGGTGTCCGGGTTGTCGGCGTCGTAGATGAGCGGCTCGCCTTCCATCACCGGCACCTTCGTGTCGGCGTGAAGCCGCACGGCGCTGTCGATGTTGGCGTAAACCCCGCCGCCGTCCTTGGGCGCGTGAGACACCGACAACATGCACGGTGCGCCGACAACGGTGGTCACGTCGAACTTCTTGAGCTCTTCGGGAGTGAACGCCCGGCCGCGCCACGTTTGCAGCAACTTGCGAAGCGCCGACTTCTCATGGAGCGAAAGGGTGTATTTCGCGCCGATGGTCATCGGACCCTCGAATGTCTGCCCGTCCTTTTCATAGGACAGGCGCAGGCTCGGTATCTGCCAGCGGAAATAGACCTTGTGCTGGATTTTGCCGCCGAACTTGGCAGACCCTTCCTGCAACCCAAGATCCACGAACATATCGCAGACCGCAGGGTGCGGGCCTTCGGGAACGGGGGTGAAATCGCCGCCCCCTCCGGTATCGCTTGCGTAGGTGCTCATCGTCTTCTTCCTTTCATGGTGCCCGCTCAGCGGGGCTTGGGTAAATCTCAGGCGGCGTGTTTGCGCTCGTGGAACACCACGCCAGGGACGGGGGCACGAGTGCTGCGCGCGTCCACCGCTGCTAGGTTCTGCAAAAGTTCGATGAAGGCGCTTGGCTGTGTCGCGTAATAGTGACGCAAGGCCGCGCTCTGATCGGTGATTTCCGCTTCCCAATGCGTCCGCAGGCCTGTCGCCGAGCGATCGATCTTGTTCGCCACGGCGGTTAGCTTCGTCGCAGCCGCGAACTGCTGTTCGGCCTCAAACCGGATTTCCAGATCGTCGGACTGCCGCAGGGCCTCTTGTGCTGCCTTCTGGCGCGCTTCGGCTTCCTCGCGAGCCTTGCGGGCGGCTTCGTCCTTTGCCCTCTGCTTGGCCGTGCGGTAGGGTGTGAGCGCCGCTTTGAGCGCCTCGGCCGCCTTGTCGCACTTGTCGAGCAAAGGCTTCCACGCGGCCTGCACGGCCTTGGCGGCATCATCGTGCGGCTTCTTCTCCGCCTTGCGCAGAGCTTCGGCATCGTTGGCCGTTTTGCGCACATCATCCAGGAGCGCCGCCAGTGCGTCCTCTTGTTCATCCGTGGTGACGGGGCTCGCCGTGCTGCCCGAGACGAGCGAGAACAGGTCATCGATGTGCAGCGACATCGTGACAACGGGTGGGGGCCGGTTATGACCGGGGCCGGGGGCGACTGTTTCTGTCATGCCGCGTCCAGCCAGTCGGCATTGGCATCCCGCGCCCGTTCAAGCGCCTCGGCAATGCTGTCGCCGATGCCCGACACTCCCCCGCCGCGCAGCAGCACATCCCAATGGAACGTGCCCTTGCCGAGTGCGGGAGTAGGCACCCAACGGACCTCTCGGATGCCGTTGGCGGTCATCCAGGCTTCGATCTTTGCGGGGTTCACGACTGATCCTCCGATTGGTCTTCTGCTGTCTTGGTTGTTGGGATGGGGGGATTGGGCGCATCGAGCGGAAGCGCGATCGTGCCGCGTTCCTGGCCGGGCTCGGTCACGGGCGAGAGGCTGTCATGCTCGCCGCACCCGCGCCCGACTTGGCCGCTGTCGCGAGCGTCAACGAAGTCGCGCCAGTGGACCCAGCCATGGCCGCAAGCGAAGCCCCACTCGCGCTCGACGGGGCCGGTCATGAACAGGCTGATCGCGCGCTGACCGGGAATCACTTCAAGGCGATGCAGCGTGTTGGCTGAGCGCGTCACGACATCGCCAGCTTGGCGTGTGAACGTGCCTTCGGGAGTGTGTTCGATGTAGCCGCCGAGTAGGATTACGCTGGTGTTGCCCCACGGGTGATCGTGGAGCGCGCGGTCGTCGTCGCTCTGCCGAATGTCGTGCAGATAGACGTTGCAATAATTGTTGCGGGGCATAACCCACCAGCGGCGCAGGTAGTCGTCGCCGATCACGAAGTCCGGCGGACGCGAGGCCATAAGCCCTTCGGCCCAGCGCCCCATTGCGGACAGGTCGGCTGTGAAGGTGCCGCTCATCCCGCCACCTGCACAATCGCCCAGAACGAACTGATCGCCAGCGATACCGCCCACGCCAGCACTCCCAAGGATAGCTTTTCAGCTAATGTCATCAAACCGCTCCCACTTTCCCGAGAAGCCGGGCAACGCGATCAAGCCTGTCGCTCGTCCTCTGAATGTCGGCCTTGTGCTGTTCATGGCGCTCGGCCATCAGGGCCAGGGCGCGCTCGAAGGCGTCGAGCGGATCGCCGCGGTCTGAGTGCGGAACGTAGCGCATCAGCCCTCTCCCCCTTTTGCTTGGCGGAGAGCGTCCGCGATTGAGGACGCGAGCTTGCCGTGCACGCGGGCCGCATTAGGGCAGCCGTGTGGACCGCTCCGTGCGCTGCCGAGCACTTCCATGCAGATGGCGGCACACGTCCCTTGCCCCGTTTCGAACTTGCCCGATTGGCAAAGGGCCTTCGTGATCAGCGCCTCAATCAAGACATCGGAGATATCGTGACGGGTGTTCCAGGTTGCATGATCTGGGGCTCTGACGTGGCACATGCGGCAATAAACCGGCTCGGGCGGCCCCATCGCGAGGATGTTGTCGCTGCCGCAGTGGGCGCAGGGTTTCATCTCAATCATGATTGCTGTCCTGACCAAGAGGGGTGGGCGCATCCGCGTTGCGGACCGCGCTCTCGTGAACCGAGCCGCTTTGCGTCTCGGCCCTACGGGCTTCGATCGCTTGCGCTTGCTCTCGCGCCCATTGCCGAGCGACATCGTATTCGATGTATTCCGGGCCGCCCCAATCCTTACCCTCGTTCAGGATTTCACAGAGCGCATCTCCGAGTTCATCATCCAGCTTGAGATAGAAGCCAGAGCCCCACTCGAACGCGGTTGCGCAGTCCGAGCCGAACTTTTCCCCGGCCCGGAAAATCTCGCGCAACTGCTCATAGTTCAGCGTGATAGCGCTAGGGATACCGTCCCGCAGGGGCGAGACCGGAACGGGCTCGACAGCGGTAGCCCGGTCCTGCGAAGCAGGAAGCGCCCCTACTCCACCTAAGTCCTTATCATCCCCACACATCAAGAGAGCCCTTCCATCGTAGAACGGGCGCGCAAACATGCGGCGGTCAGAGCGAGCGCGGGGGTGGCAGCGTTGCCGTATTCAGAAACGGCGGTGTGAGTGTATTTCCAAATGTGGAAAGCGCGACCCGACCCCCCGGTCCAACCACACCCCTCCGGCACGAGCGTCAGGGCTGCGTCGAGGGATAGTGTGTAAGCGGGCGCTCCGTCGTTATCGCCCAGCAGATCATGGATCGCGTGGTCCAGATCGGGGTCGAAACCCTCGGCATCTTCCACCCGTTCTGCAAGCAAGAGAAGGTCAGTCATGCTGGCCTCCCGTGGCTTTGGCGATTGCGGCGCGCGCACGTTCACGCTCGCATTTCACGATCTCAAAGTTGGTGTTCCCCATGATCTCGCGGGCATCCAACTCAAAGGCGACGAACTGCGTAAGCGCGTGGTCGGCAGACTTCAGAGCCGCGAGCATGTCGGGAGCCGCCGCTATCAGGCGGGCATTGGCCAGCGCTTCATCAGGGTCACAATCGTCAGAATAGACCTCTGCGACTTCGTAGCCATGCGGCCCTTCAACAAGCCCCTCGCCCACGACGTAGCGCTTGCCGTCTCCGGTGCGCTCGAAGGGCCACGGCCCTGGCGTGTGCCCTGCGCTCACGACCGCCCTCCCGCCCGACGCTCTTCGCGATTGAACTTGCGGTGCTGCTTGGAGTGCGCCTTCAACTGGTCGTCAGAGAGCGCCTTCCAGCGAGCAATCGCCTCCCGCATTACGGGATGGTCGAGCGGCATAAGATCGTCGTCGGGAGCCTGGGCGCGAACCCACTTGTCAGCGCAGGACTGGCACATCTGATCGCCGTCGAGTTCGGTGACCGCAGGGATGGCGCAACACAGGTCGCACCCATCCGCCATGCGGTCGGCTTGCGCGTCTGCGATGATCCGAACGGGAAGGGACGCGTTCATTGTCCGTGCTCCCGCATCTCGTCGCGGACTTCCATCCACAGCTTGCCGAGCATGTTCTGGCCGTCGCGGTTCGGACCCCAACCCCAGAAGTCGTCGCGCCAGCTGTTCTCGACTAGCTCGCGGTCGCCAGTGGCGAGGAGTTTGCGGCGGACGTATTCGTGCTGCTCGGCCTTGCGGGTGAGAATATCCCGCATGAAATTGACCTTCACGCGATCCCAGTCGGGACGGCGCAGGTCACGGTTGCGCTCGGCGATTTTGAACGCCTCGTGTGCAGACGGCGCGTCCTTCACTGCCTCCGCGATGTCAGGTTTGGCGCTGACGCCGTCGTCGGACGTGGCAAACTTCAGCCAGTGATACAGGTGTTCCGAAGTCTGGAAACGGAGGCCCTTATAGGCGACGTTGAAGCTGCTGAAGTTCGACAGGACGTAGAAGTCCTGCTCGTAGAAGCAGACGCGTTCGGGCGTATCGAGGCCGTGGCATTCGACCGCGATAGGGATGCTGCTCTGCGAAGACGCCGTAGGCGGCTGAGGCCGTAGGCCAGCAGCCCGGACCTCCGAAGGAGGTATCGCCCCCTTCATACCGCACCTACCACCAGCATCACGCCACCAATAACGATGAACGCCAAGACTAGAGCGTGGGGGAGAAGGCGGAGGGTCATGCCGACACCTGCATCGGCAGGCGATCGATGAAGCAGGTGTTCCAAGCCGCGTCGTAGGAATACTCGTTGCCCGCATCATCGCGGACCCAGTATTCATACCAGTCGCCAGACGTGGGCGAGCGGGTCTGCATGAGAGCCGCCACGATGTGCGAGGCGAACTCCAGATCGTCGGAGGTAGCGTAAACGCCCTCCGTCCTGTTGCAGATCACATGGTAGGCCTGTGCCACGCTCTCTTCCCCATCTGCGCCAGAGGTGTCTGGCTGCTGTGGGGAGATATTGCGACTATCGCAACATTAGGTCAAGCGATTTTATTGCGACAGTCGCAACTTTTTGAGGGGCGCGCGAATCTGGCGTCAAAGCCACTCAGCTTTCATCACGGCGCGGCCTACGATCTCGAACATATCCTCGCCGACCATGATCGGCTTGTGATCCTTGTTGGATGAGACCGGCACGAACCGAGCAGGGTCGGGCATGAACTGCTTGAACGTAACGTCGCCTTCCGCATTGCGGATCACGTAAAGTTTGCGGGTGACGAGCTGCTTGTCGAGAGGGTTGACGATGATATGCGTCCCCTCCGGCGCGCGCTCATCCATGCTATCGCCTTCGACCCTTACGACGAAGGCCTCCTTGGGGAGTGACGGGTCAGGGGAGGGCATCCAGCCCATCGGATGCTCCACCGCTTCGCGCCAGTTGCCGGCCGGAACCAGACCAATGATCGGCAGCTTTGCAACGCCTGTTGGTGTCGGTGGCGCCATGCCCAGGAAGGTGAGCAGGGTTTGCGCTTCTTCCGCGGTGAAGCGCCTGACATCCGGCCCCTTGAACGACTTCGAGACCTTGTCGGTCGATATGCCCAGCATTCGCGCGATGTGCACCTGCTTGCATTTCCGCTCCCGGAGCGCCGCCACGATAGCCATCTGATCCATCGGATCATCAAGCGGTTCTATACGAAAATCGCAAAAGCGATTATCGCAACATTCCGCTTGCGTCAGAGTTGCGATTGTCGCAATATACCTCGCATGAGCACCGACGCTGAGAAAGTCCTGCATCACCTTGGAGGCACTAGTGCCGTGGCCAAGTTGATCGAGGCCCCCGTATCAACCGTCCATAGCTGGCGGTCCATCGGCATCCCCGCCTCGCGACTGGCCCATCTAAGGCTGATAGCGGAGAAACAGGGCAAGCCGCTCCCGCCCGATTTGTCCGCGCTTCCCGACATTTCGGAGACGCCGACGCAGGCCGCTGCCTGATGCCGCCCGCAGCCTTCTACCGCGCACTCTACATGACGCTCTGGCGCCTTAACGAGCGTCACGATCTGCGCGCCTCTGCCAAGCGGTTCATCGCCCTTGTTGGCGAATACCCGGCCAAGGCGACCACTGACGCGCAGGCTTACCGCCACGCAGCATGGTTTGCCCTCAAGTGTGGGCTGCTGACGCTCGGGTTCATCCACCTTGTTCACCTCGGAATTGAGGTGGCGCTGTGACGCTAATCCCGCGTGAGGTGGTCGAAGGCCAGCGCGACCAGAACGAGCGCAGCAGAGGCTGCGGCAATGATGCCATAGATGACCTGCGCGTAACCGATTGCATCGGGGCCAAGGTAATCGGCGAGAGTGACACCGGCCAGCAATATGGAAACGACAAGAAACAAGAGCGCGCCGTAGCGCACGATGACGTCTTTGGCCCGAGACCATGCGCGTCTCTCGCGAAAGGCCAGGGCCCCCAGACCGGCAACCGTTGGAACGACGACGGCCACGACCAGCCCCAGGATCGAGAGAGTTTCCATCGGTCAATCCTGACACCCGCGAGCCGGGAGTCAATCCGGTGATCCGCCCCTTCCTCCCACATTGGCGAACACGCCTCATCAACAGCCTCCACGGCCGAACGGCATGGATCGTGTCTGCCCGGATCGCGCCCGCAATGAGGGTGCTGGCTCACGTTGATGGACCGGCGAATGATACGGTCGATCCGTGGAGCGCGGCATAGTGCGCTACGGCTCCGTCTGTTCCGGCATCGAATTGGGCCAACGCTTTGGTCGGTTGACTGTCGCGGCGCGCGTTGAAGGTCGGCGCCGTGACCAATGGCGTTGGCGCTGCACCTGCGATTGCGGCGGCGTCCTTGTGCTGCCGGGCTCCAACCTTCGCTTCGGCAAAAATCGAAGCTGCGGCTGTTTTCGCCGGGACCGCATGGGAGCGATGTTCCGTTCGCACGGAAAGTCTCAGACCACCGAATACTGCATGTTCTACGACGCTCGCAAACGTGCGCGAGCTCGCGGTCTTCCGTTCACCATTGCGCCGGACGACATCACGATCCCGGCCGTGTGCCCCGTGTTGGGCATCACATTGTCGTCCGATGGGCCGCGCGATCATCGCGCATCCTTGGACCGCATCATTCCCGAGCATGGCTACACGCCCTCCAACGTAAGGGTAATTTCGTTCCGGGCTAACCGCATCAAGTCGGACGCGACCGCTGCCGAACTCCTTGCCGTCCTCAAATATGTGGAGGGCGCGCAGTGAGATACGGAAGTGTTTGCAGCGGAATAGAAGCCGCAACCGCTGCCTGGCACCCGCTGGGATGGGAGCCTGCGTTCTTCTCCGAGATAGAGGCATTCCCGCGCGCCGTGCTGGCGCACCATTACCCGCATGTTCCGCTTCACGGCGACTTCACCACGATCGGAGCCGACGAATATGGGCCAATTGACCTTCTTGTCGGAGGCACCCCCTGTCAATCGTTCAGCATCGCCGGCCTTAGAGGCGGACTGGCTGACGACCGTGGCAACCTCGCGCTTGAGTTTCTCCGCCTTGCTGATCGCACACGGCCCCGATGGCTGGTGTGGGAGAACGTCCCCGGCGTCCTGTCGTCGGGAGGCGGACGGGACTTTGGTTCCATCCTCGGAGGGCTGGTCGAACTCGGGTATGGGTTCGCCTACCGAATCTTGGACGCTCAGCACTTTGGAATTCCCCAACGGCGCCGCCGCGTGTTCGTTGTTGGACATTCTGGAGACTGGCGACGTGCTGCGGCGGTTCTTTTTGAGCGCCACAGCCTGTCGTGGAATATTGCGCCGAGCCGCCAAGCGGGACCGGCAGTTGCCGCACTCACTGCAACAGGCGTTGGAACTTGCGGCGCAGATGACAACCAGGGCCAGGCCGGACACATCATCTGCCTTGACGTAGTTCCCGCCATGACCACCCGCACGGGCACGGGCACGGGCCGGGATGGGATGGACGAATATTGCGTCGCCCATTCCCTTCGCGGTGAAGGCTTCGACGCCAGCGAGGATGGAACCGGACGCGGGACGCCGCTGGTGCCGGTGGCCCTGCGGATCGACAACGATGGCAAGCCTGCACCCGTGCCCGTCAAAACTGGCTTTCAAGGCGATGCACTGGTCACGCCCGAAATGGTTTGGCCGTGCCTGTCCGCAATGGGTGGCAACAACGGCGGTGGCCCCGGCGCGATACTGGCGCAGCCCATCGCCTTCTCCGCCAAGGACCATGGCGCCGATGCGATGGAGGATTGCAGCCCCACTCTGCGGGCAGGCGGTCACAGCAAGAGCCATGCCAATGCGGGGGTGATGCCAGCGGTGGCTTATGTTACTGGAGGTCACGATGGTTTCCTGGATGACAGCGCACTACCACGCGCGGAAGATATGCCCGCCGGGGCCGTGCGAGCATTGCGGGAACTCGCGAGCCGAGGTTCACCACAAGAACGACGACTGGCAGGACAACCGGCTCGAGAACTTGATGCGGCTCTGTCGAAGCTGTCACATGAAGGAGCATCGCCCGAGGACGCCCTGCACCATCTGCGGGGAACCGCAGAAGGGGCGCGGCTTCTGCAACAAGCATCTGCTGCGCTTCAAGCGCTGGGGCGATCCCCTGAAAGTGGGGACACCGCCCAAGACGCAATGCCGGGAGTGCGGGGAGACGGCTCACGCGAAGGGGCTGTGCGGCCTCCATTACATGCGAGCCAAGCGAGCGCGGTAAGAAGGCTTACGCCCGTCGAGTGCGAACGTCTCCAAGGCTTCCCCGACGACTACACCAACATCCCCTGGCGCGGGAAAGCGCAGTGCCCCGACGGCCCGCGCTACAAGGCGCTCGGCAACAGCATGGCCGTCCCCGTCATGGCTTGGATCGGCCGGCGCATCGACCAAGTCGACCACCTCAATCCCTCCCACGATCTCTCTCACAATAAGCCCGAGAGCCCTCGCGGTGTTTCCCCTGTTTTCCATGCCCAACCGAATAGCCGCGAGGAGCGAGCGTAATCATGGCGACCGATAGCGAGATTCCGCACTGCACAAAGGCAACGCAGGAACGCATCTTCCGCATTGCCCAGCGTAACGGATTGACCCTCAAGGCGATCAGCCTCGACAGCGGCATCCCTTACAGCACCTTGCGCTCCTACGCGGGGAACAACGGCGAGACGGCGGAAATGCCTGTCTCCGCGCTTTGCAAGCTGACCGGCGTGGTTCCCGACGAGCTGCTGAGCCTGTTGCTGCCGGATGGCCGCGCGATTGTCCAGGTGCCCGAGGACATCGACCACGACGAACTCGCCACGGCGATGACGGACTGGCTGGCGACGAAGAACCAGGCGCATCACCCTGAATCACCCGCCGGCCGCGACATTGCTCCATGTGAGGACAATGTGCTGCGCGGCAAGTTCGCGAAGGTGAAGGCGGCATGAGCGACGATTGGAAGCCCGGCGATCTGGCGCTGTGTGTCGCAGTGCGTAGCCGTAGGCGAGAGCCCGGCCCCGAAAGGGGTTCGCCCGTGAGCTTCTGGCACCGCCTATTCACCAAGCCCCCTACTGAACTGGAAACCTGGTGGTCTGATCGTGAAGCCAGCTTTGCTGCTCGCCGTGCCGCTCGTGAATCAGGCCAAACCTATGTCTCCGGCCATGTTCGGAGGGCACGGTGATGTTGACCCTCTCACAGCTCCACGACATCCCGGACGAACTCGCCAACCGCATGATGGTGGCACACGGCTCAAGAAAGCTTCTGCGCGCCCTCAGAGGGGAGCCTGAGCCCGTCGAGACATTCGCGCGCATCCCAAAGCGCCCGGAGCCCAAGCGTCGCCGCTACACGCCCGTATCGGCCCGCACGCACAAATCCATGCCGAGCGCTGTTCAGAGGATCGTGGAACAGGTGGCGGCAGAGTTCGGCGTCTCGACGGACGAGCTCTGCGGTGCCGGTCGTTCGCCCTACCTGGTCCGCGCCCGTTCCGTTGCTTACCGCCTTTTGCGCGACAGGCTGCATACGAACGGCGAGGCGATCACCTCATTCCCGCGGATCGCTGGCTACTTCGGACGCGACCATTCAACTGTCTGCTACGCAATCAACCACTTCGCGGATTACTGCCGGCATCATCCCCAGGTAGCTGATGCCTACGCCAAGCTGCGGGGTGGGCAATGAGCGCCCGCGCCCAACCTGAGCACCGCTTGCAGTGCGCGATAGTCGAATACCTGCGGTTGCGGGGGCTCTGGCCAGTGGCTGTTCCCAACGGCGCGCAGATTGCTGGGACAGCGAAGCAGCGGGCCATGCGGGTCGCTTTCATGAAGTCCGCCGGGTTGCATCCAGGCTTCCCCGATCTGGTCATCCTTGGCCCGAAGGGGCGCATCGGCTTTATCGAGGTCAAGGCGGAGGGAGCCTACCAACAGCCCGCGCAAAAGGAATGCCAGCGCCGCTTGCTCGAATGGGAGCACCACTACGCTGTTTGCCGCTCAATCGAGGACGTAGAGGACGCGCTGGCGGATTGGGGCTGGATTACTCCGCTCCGCGCGCCTGATGGGGCCAAGATGCGCCCGGCGAGCTTAGCCGCATGACGCCCTTCGATCCCCGCCTCCCGATCATCGCATCGGATGCTCGCGTGAAGACGTGCCACGTCTATCACTGCTGGCACGCGATGCGCGAGATGGGGAAGGGTTTCCACGTCGCCGCCTTCGCGCAGTTCGCCGGGCTGACCCAAGATCACGTCCTGGCCATCATGCTCGCGCTCGAGAAGAACGAAACATTGCCGCAACGGTCAGGAAACGTTTCACCGCGGGCCGCTCGACTTCCGAACGACTGGGCCTGTCCGCCGGACTGGATCGAGTGGGCGGTTGATCTGCGCCAGTGGCACCCGAGCGATGCCGAGGCGGAAGCCGAAATTTTTGCCAATTACTGGCAGGCGAAGGGCGGGAAAGACGCCTGCAAACTCGACTGGCGCAAGACCTGGCAGAACTGGGTCCGCAGCTCGCGCCGGCCGGACGGGGACTACCGCCCGATAGGCGGGGTTTATGACAACCGCGAATACATGCAACGCACTGCCGCGCTCTACGACCGCCTTGGGCGGACCACAGAGGCACAAGAAATTCGCACCGCGTTGGCCGTGAACGCCAACGTGATACCCTTCAACCCCGCTGGGCAAAAAGCGGTCGCAAACGGAGGAAAATAGGCGATGTTTCCTTTCCGTTCACCGCGAACAATGGTAGAACGGAAGGCAAAGAAAAAGACGGTGACCGCTTGCCCGATCACCGCCCGTGAAAAACCAATATGGTTATATCACGGTCAAGTCAACTGGGTTAGGCGAATTGGCGCTTTTTCCTGGGGCAAGACGAAAAAGCTGCCTTGGGACGAAGCACTCGCCGCCGAGTTGGCATCTTTGCCTTCCGGCCAATGTGGAGACCCTCAGCCGGTTGGGCTAACCGGAGAAAGCAAAGCCCGAAGGTGCTCACCCCTCTTTTGCCCGGTGCCTCATACGGCCGGGACTTTCCGGGGGCCAAAGCCGGCGACGCGTTCGGTTCGGACATCTCACCCTATGAAGTGGAGCTGGCATCTCAATGCCCTCCCCAGGTTTGGCCAGCCTTCCGAAAGGAGAATGGCAGGTGAGGTAATTGAGCAAGGCAGGAAGCGATCCGGGGCAGTCCGTGAAGCGCACAGGTCACCTGTCGCTCCCCGTATAAGCGGAAAGCGGCGCTATGCCTGAAGGACACAGACGATGAAAAACACTGAACAAATTCAACCAGAAGCTGTCCCGTTCGATGAGTGCCACAAGCTCAAATGCTGGGAATACGGCAAGCAGCCCGACGAAGAGATCGCGGACGGCAGAGATACTTGGTGGACCGAATATTGGAGCCCCGCATGAACCCCACTCTCACCAAAGCCGCTCAAGCACTAAGCGAAAGCCTCGCCGATTGGCAGGGCAATGGCGACTTGCCCACCTTCGCGGTCGTCGCAGTGCTGAAGGCGATCTACGAGCCCGATGATGAGATGATCGAAGCGGGCTTTCTGAGCCTGTGCGACAGCAATGTTGTCGATCCGATAGACGACCGCACCATTCCGGCCGCGTGGCAAGCGATGATCGACCGCCTCCTCACCAACCAAACCACTAATCCCACAGGGAGCGGGGAATGAACGCCACGCTTGACCTCGGTTCCTGGTGCATCCTGCGCATGGCCGGCGGAGACACGTTGCGCCTGGTCAGGTCTCTGTGCGCCTCAGGCATCGAGGTATGGGCGCCTATCGAGAAGCGGGTTGCCAAGATGCCGCGGACTGGCGCTCCGTTCGACAAGGAAAGCGCCCTGATGCCGTCCTACGTGTTCGCTCCGGTCGGGCACGTCGATGAGCTGTTGAGCTTGGAGCACTCGCACCGCCGGGCACACCCCAAGTTCACGGTGTTCCGCCACCGCGGCGGTGTTCCCTTGGTCGCCGATGATCAGCTCGACGCCCTGCGCAGCGAAGAAGCGCGCAAGGTGCGGGTATTCGAGAAGTGGCGGCGCCGCGGGAGCAAGGGGCCGAAGCTTGAACGAGGAACGCCGGTCAGGATGGCCGATGGCCCGATGCAGGGCATTCCTGGCATCGTGGAGGATGCGCAGGGCCAATTCACCCTCGTTGCATTCACGATCTTCGGCAAGCCTGTGGAAATCAAAGTGGCATCTTGCTTGCTGCTTAATAATGTGGCACACGAGGGCTTGCCGCACGGGATCGCGGCATAGGCATCCAGCGGTGACCTCCCATGTGAGCGCCGCGCCGACCCCCAAGGACCTCGCTCCTCGGAGGCCTGCTACTGCATTTCAAGAATTGCTGCGGCGGCTCAGTAAGGGCGGATCAGCATGTCGACCTGAATGGTCGTCGCAGCAACCCCATTGGCAGCACGTCCACCCCCGACGCGCCTCGCCAAGCCCGAGCCGCCACCTCACACCCTCCCAAAGACAGGTGTTGCGCGCTCGGGCAAAGTTCACGGGAGTCCATCCCATGCAGACCTGCTACGGACCCTACCCCCAGACCATCAAGCAAATGGGCGCATGGGCCGAGCAAGTAACCCAGCTCGATCAGCAGGAATGCGCTGTAGCCCTGAACAGGCTGGACGCACCGCGCACGATACGGTTGCGGAAGGTGTGAGCAATGGCGGATTACGGCTTCGCTCTGACTGTTGATGATCCCGACATGGTCGCGGTGATTGACTATCAGGGCGTCTGCTGGCCCATGAAGAACCTTCTGCACGCGCGCGAGTTAGCTAAGGAGGTGGGAGTTGCGGGCGTATGGCGAGTGAAGCAGCGGCATCAGGTTTAACCGGATGCGAACGCTATCCGCCCCCGACAAGCGCATACGCGGACGCAAGGGCGTAGAGATAAGGAAGCGCAGTGGCATGGTCGCGTGAAAGTCGCCACGCACGAGGCTATGGTACAGAGTGGAACAAGCTAAGGCTGCGCATCCTCCAGCGCGACAAGCACCTGTGCAAGCCCTGCCTGAAAGCCAGCGCCCTATCCGCCGCCACCCAAGTCGACCACATCATCTCGAAAGCCAAGGGCGGAACGGATGACGAGGACAACCTACAGGCAATCTGTAAGCCCTGCCATGACCGCAAGACCACCATCGAGAACGGCGGACGGCCCAAGGTTCGCATTGCAGAGGACGGGTGGCCCGCCGAATGAACCGGCGGGGGGCAGTCCGAACATATTGACCGTCCGGCACAGTACCGCGTCCGAACCACAATTTTCGCAAAACCACATTGAAGTCTGGAGTTCGCGAATATGGCTGCAAGAGGAGCGAAGCCGAAACCCGCTCATCTGCGGTTGATTGACGGCACGCATCGGACCACGCGGCACGGAGACGAAGCCAGGGCCAAGGCGGCGATAGAGGCGGACAAGTTCGGCAAGCCAGTCATGCCGCAGGGCATGAAGGGGGAGGCGGCGAAAGCGTGGAAGCGCTACATCGCCCCGGCCTTTTGGCTCGACGCAGGCCGCGAAGCCGCGGCAATCGCATTCTGCGAACTGTGGCAGGAGTTCCGTTTTTGCCCAACCGGGTTCCCGGCTTCTAAGCATGGACAGATGCGCGCTTACATGAGCGAACTCGGGCTGACTGACGAACGCAACCGGGTTGCTGCCGATGACGCAGAGCGCGATGAGTTCTTTGACGACTGACCGGACTACTACCTATGCCCGTCGTGTCGTTGATGGGCTGGTGATCGCCGGCCCGCACGTTCGCAACGCCTGCCGTCGGCACCTTGACGACTTGGACAAGGGCACCGTGCGGGGACTGCGATACAATGAGGAAGAATCGGCCCGCGTTATTCGGTTCTTCGAGGAGAAGTTGAAGCTCAGCGAGGGGCAGTTCGAGGGCGAACCTCTTGTCCTGCATGAGAGTCAGGCATTCATCATCGGCTCGCTGTTTGGGTGGCAGAAGGAACATCCGAAGCATGGCTGGGTTCGGCGCTTCCGCCGGGCCTATGTCGAACAGGGTAAGGGCAACGGCAAGTCGCCCATCGCCGGGGGCATTGGCCTTTTCGGGCTGATGTCAGACCGGGAGCCTGGCGCGGAAATCTATTCGGCCGGCGCGACCAAGGACCAAGCAGCGATCTTGTTCCGGGACGCCATCAAGATGCGCGATCAGTCGCCCGACATTGAATCGCGCACGAAGACCAGCGGCGGCAAGGGCCGCGAGTTCAATCTGGCATACCTGGCGAAGAAGTCATTTTTCCGGCCGATCAGTCGCGAAGCGCGCAAGACCGGCTCAGGCCCGCGGCCGCATTTCGCCCTGTGCGACGAGGTGCATGAGCATCCCGACCGCGGCGTAATGGAGATGCTCGAGCGCGGGTTCAAGTTTCGCCGGCAGCCGCTGCTGCTGATGATTACGAACTCGGGTTCGGATCGCAATTCGATTTGCTGGGAAGAGCATGAGCGAGCGGTCAAGGTTGCCGCGGGCAATCATGATGCGAAGGACGAAGATGCGACCTATCTGGGCGAGGTTATAGACGACAACGCCGATACGCAGTTTTCCTATGTTTGCGCGCTAGACCCGGGGGATGACCCGCTCAACGATCCGCGGTGCTGGCCGAAAGCCAACCCGCTGCTTGGGATCACGATTGAGGAAAGCTATCTCCGGGATAATGTAGCCCAGGCAAAGGCGATGCCGGGCAAGCTGAACGGCATATTGCGGCTGCATTTCTGCCAGTGGACCGAAGCCGACACTGCGTGGATGACGCGGGAGACGCTGGAGCCCTGTCTAGCAGACTTCGACCCGGCGGTTCATTTCGGCAAGAAGGTCTCTATCGGGATCGACTTGTCGCAGAACCGCGACATCACGGCCAAGGCCACGACTGTTGTGACCGGCACGGTTCCGGTCGAAGTGATGGTCGATGGAGTGAAGAAGGTCGTAGACAAGCCGACTTACGATGCGTGGATTGAGGCATGGTCGCCCGGCGACACGCTCGCTGCCCGGGAAATAAACGACAAGCTGCCCTATTCGGCATGGGTAAAGGCCGGCTTCCTGCAGGCGCCAAAAGGGCAAAGCATCCGGTTCGACCATGTCGCGCAGGCGCTGGCAGAGGATACTCGGGACTTCGAGATCGGCGCGATCGGCTATGACCGATATGCCTTCCGCCGTTTCGAAGAGGAATGTCAGGAACTTGGTCTTTCTCTCCCCTTCATAGAGCATCCCCAGGGGGGGACCAAAAAGGGCAAGCCAACCGAAGCAATGAAGGACGCCGCGAAGCAGGATAACCAGGAGGCGGAAGGTCTCTGGATGCCGGGCTCCTTGCGGATGCTGGAGGAGGCGATTCTAGAAGGGCGAATCCGCCTCCGGCGCAATCCGGTGCTTATTTCCGCGATGATGTCGGCGGTTACCGATGAGGATCGCTGGGATAATCGCTGGCTCGCCAAAGAGCGGTCCACGAACAAGATTGATGCTGCCGTGGCGCTTTGCATGGCCATCGGAGCAACGAAGGCAATCGGCGATCACGCCCCTGCCTATTCCATTCTCGTGATTTAGGAGGTTCGCATGAACCGAGCGTATTCGGTCCTTGAGGTCAAATCGATCGACCGCGACCGCCGCATCTTTCGCGGAACCGCAACGACGCCAACGCCTGATCGCATTGGCGACGTAATCAATCCACTCGGGGTAAAGTTCAAGAACCCTTTGCCGCTGCTCTGGCAGCACAAGCACGATCAGCCGATTGGCCTCGTGCGATTTGAGAAGCCGACTGCGAAGGGGATCGATTTCGAGGCCGAGATTCCTATCGTCAAGGAACCTGGCCCACTCAAGGACCGGACAGATACCGCTTGGGGCGAGATCGAATACGGTCTCGTGCGCGCTACATCGATTGGCTTCCTGCCAATCGATGGAAAGGTTTTGCGCAACGAGGGCGGCGGATACGACTTCGAGGAAACTGAGGTGTTCGAGCTTTCTGCAGTCACGATTCCGATGCAGGCAGAGGCCATAATCTCGCAGATCAAGTCAATCGATGCTGCCTATCGTGAAGCTGAAGGCATCGTAGATGACCCAGAAATCCCGCAACCCGACGAGCCTGCCGCGACCGGCAAGACGGCTCGCGTGGTCCGTTTGGATACGCCAGCCCGCGACAGGGCGGCACCGTTTGTCGTGCGCGAGATCAAGCGCACGGCCTGACCCCACCAAAGGTTCGCCCACGCTGTGAAGCGTCGGCTTTCCCAGTCCCCGCAAGGGGCAAGACGGAATTTTCAACATGGCAACCATTGCTGAACAGATCGGCGCGTTCGAGACCAAGCGTGCTGCGCTTGTCGCCGCGAACGAGACGATCATGGAGAAGGCGGCGACCGAAGGGGCCACCCTCGACGCCGAGCAGGAAGAGCAGTTCGACGGCAACCAGGCCGACATCGAGGCGATCGACAAGCACCTCGGCCGCCTGCGCGTCACCGAAAAGACGCTCAAGACCAAGGCCGTTCCCGCGTCCGGCGGCGATCCCGGCGAGGCTGACCGGTCCCGCGGCGGTCAGCGCATCGAGATCAAGACCCAGCCCAAGCTGAAGCCCGGCGTCGAGTTCGCTCGCATGGCCAAGGTGCGGGCCGTGTCGAAGCTCGATTCCGAGCGTCCGGTGGACGTGGCCGAGCGCATGTATGGCGAGAACAGCAATGTCTTCGGCCACATCAAGGCGACGGTTGCGGCCGGCACGACCGCTTCGGGCAACTGGGCCTCGGCGTTGGTGAGCGATGAAAGCGGCCCTGTTGCCGACTTCGCCGAATACCTGCGTCCGATGACCATCCTCGGCAAGTTCGGCACGGGCAATATCCCGTCGCTGCGCACGGTTCCGTTTCGTCAGCGCCTCATCACCCAGTCGGGTGCGGGCGCTGCCTACTGGACCGGCGAGGCGAAGCCGAAGGGTCTCACCAGCTTCAACTTCTCGAGCACCACGCTCGAGCCGCTGAAGGCTGCGACGATCGCGGTGCTGTCGATGGAAAGTGTCCGCGACAGTTCGCCTGCTTCGGACGTGATCGTTCGCGACCAGCTCGTCGCGGCCCTGACCGATCGGCTGGATACCGACTTCATCGACCCGACGAACTCGGGCTCGGCGAACGTCAAGCCGGCGGCGATCACCAACGGCGCGCAGGCGATTGCCGCTACGAGCTATACCGATGCGGACGATGTCCGTCTCGATATTCGCTCGGTGATGCAGTACTTCATCGACGCCAACAATCCGCCGTCGCAGGGCGTGTGGATCATGTCGAGCGGCAACGCGCTTGCGCTGTCGCTGCTGGTGAACGGGCTCGGCCAGGCTGAGTTTCCGGGCATCGGCATGAACGGCGGCATCTTCGCGGGCCTGCCGGTCATCACCAGCGAGTATATCGGCAGCTATGTCGCGCTGGTGAATGCGTCGGACATCTTCGTCGGCGACGAAGGTGGCATCTCGGTCGACATGAGCACTGAGGCTTCGCTGGAAATGCTGGATACCGGGTTTACCCAGGACCAGCCTACCGGGGCAAGTCTTGTCTCCCTGTGGCAAAATAATCTAGTTGGCCTCCGTGCCGAACGCACCATTAACTGGGCGCGCCGCCGCGAATCCGCGGTGACCTACCTGAGCAGCGTTGCCTGGGGCGGCGCGGTCAATTCGTCCTAACCGGCGAACTACAGCGGGGAAGTCCTCGGGCTTCCCCGCCTCTTTTCCCTGATGCGAGGTAGCTATGTCGATCGAGATGACCGCGGTAAAGCCGCTCCGGTATCGGACGCGCCGGCTGCTGCCGGGCGAGAATTTCCGGGTGAAGAACGAGCAGCACGCTCGCGTCCTCGTTCACCTGAAGAAGGCTGAGCGCAACGACAACCCCAACACCAAAGTCGCGCTTGACGATGCGCGGGCGAAGGTCGGCATGGCCCCGATCAGCAAGGACTCGGACGACATCAAGGTCTGGCGCGACAAGTATGTCGAGACCTTCGGCAAGCGCCCATTCAACGGTTGGTCAGTCGACCAGCTTAAGGAAAAGATCACCGAAGCATGAGCCGGGGGCAGATCATAGGCGCTGGGATGCTCGCATCCGTGCCCATTGGTCTCTTTGTGGCCTTGGTCATTAAGGATGGATTTGGCGCGGCTATCTTGCAGTTTGGCATGATCTTTGGCCTAGCGGCCTTTCTTTTGGTCGGGGTGTCGATGTTAATTGAGGGTAGCCCCTTTGGCATGTTTCGGGACATGTTGCCTTGACAGGATCGCTCGCCTACCGGACGCACACGGCGGAAATTCTCGCTGGGCGACCTCCCGCGAAATACACCCGGCTGCTGCCGTTCATAACCGGTTCCCGCGTGGTCGAGCTGGGGTCGGCCGAAGGTGTGCTGGCCTGCTTGCTGGCGAAAGAAGGCAAGCGGGTGACCGCGATAGAGGCGAACGCCGAGCGCCACGCGAATGCGAAGAAGCTGGCGAACCAATGGGGTGTTTCGGGGGTTACGTTCGTGAACGGCAAGCTGCAGGACAACCTCGCGCGGCTGGACGGGCAGGACACGTTCATCGGTGTGCGGTCGATTTACTACCTGCGGGGCCAGGTCGACACGGTGTTTGCCGAGATCGCCAAGCGGGTGCCTCAAGTGGTCCTGTGCGGCAACAAGGGACGCGCCAAAGCCTATCACGCCGGCAGGCCGCATGAACCGCTGGGCGAGTTCAACTATTACGCCTCGCTTGAGGGGATGCGCGACGTTCTGATGCGTCACGGCTACCGGATAGCCGAGGAAGTGACCGAGGGCGATGCGATCGTCGTCGGGCAACGTGCCTGACCCGCATTGGGTCAATCCCGCTGCGATCCTCTACAAGATCACCCCAGTCCGCGACCTACGCGGCAGCAAGGGCGGCAACTGGGATCTAGACCGCCGCCACGTCTTTCAGGATTGTCTCAAATACCGGGCCGTTCGGGATCGCTACGTCGCCGGCAAGGATTGGCTGGAAACCGACCTGTTCGCCGACGCCTACAGGAGACGGCTGGAACGCGACGGCAGGATAGGCCGCGCGACCACGCTTGAAGCGTTGGCCGAAGACTATACCCGCCGCTTCGACAAGCTCCACGCGGTGCTGACGCGCGACGGGTTCAGGACTGAGAACGGCAACGGCAAGAAACTCTCACTTCCCGCCTTCCTCATCGGACGGGATGGTGAAGTGTTCATCGGCAACCAGGGCAACCATCGGCTAGCGCTCGCGCAAGTCCTGGGCCTTGACAGAATCGCAGGGAGGATCGCTTGCAGGCACGAACTGGCCTCCCCGCCATCCCGGCCATGACCAGCGATGCCGAGCGGGAGTGTTATTACCGCCTGACCCGCGAAGCCGTGGGCAAAGGCGCGATCATCGAGTTCGGCGCATGGCTTGGAGCTTCGACTGCCTACATCGCGGCAGCCGTTCGGGATAGCGGCGGCGGCAAGGTCCACGTCTACGACAAGTTCCAGTCGAAGAAGGGCCACGTCAAGAAGGTCCGCACATTCTACGCCAAGCGCGGCATCAACGAGGACGACATGCCGCTCGGGGACGCCTTCCCTCGGTTCCAATCGAACCTTGGGCCGCTGATGGAATACATCGAGCCGCACCAGGGGCAAATCGCCGCGGCCAAGTGGGGCGAGGAACCCATTGCCCTGATTATCTCCGACGCGCCCAAGCGGGTGCCGGAAATCTCGGCAGTGCTGACCAATTTCCGCAAGGGCTTTCGCGACGGGACGGTGATGGCGTGGCAGGACTTCTGCCACTTCCCGAGCTACGAAATCCCCGCCTGCCTGTTTCGGCTCCGCCATCATTTCCAGTGCATCGAATCCGTCGTGCCGGGAACGACGTTGGTGTTCCGCGTCACCAACCCTTGGAAGGACGAAGAAGTCACGCGCGAGGCGTTCGGGGACTGGACGGCTGGCGAGATCGAATTGGCGTGGACCTACTGGCTCAATTACGTGCCGGAGGAAAAGGCGGCTTCCTTCCGCTGCGGCCAGGCGATGTTCCTGTCGGATGCCGGCTATAAGTCCGAGGCCGTGAGCGCGCTTCGCCGGGTTCTTGAGGAAGGGGATCAGGCGGTCATGGCGAAGTGGGCTTACCTGCGCGGCGCAAGGCCGGATTTTCTGGTGCGCTATCGCCTGCTGTTCGACCAAGTGGCCGAGTTCGAGAGGCGTGCGGCTTGATTACCGTCCTCACATGGTTCTGGCGCCAGAGCGGCGGCAGGGCCGAATACCTTCCTGAGCACGTTAACCTATGGGCGGCAGCCGTTCGCAGAAACCTGTCCATGCCGCACCGGGTGGCCTGCGTCACCGATCACCCGGAAGGAATAGACAGTTCGGTCGAGATCATCACGCCGCCCCGCGATTTCGAGAGCGTCCGCATTCCGACATGGGGCGACAAGAAGCCCCAGTGCTTGCGGCGGATTTCGATGTTCGGCCCGAACGCTGGCGGGGTATTCGGGAAGCGGTTCGTGTGCATGGACCTCGATTGCGTAATCGCAGGTCCGCTCGATCCTCTGTTTGGTGTCTCGTCCGACTTCAAAATGATGATCGGAACGGCGCCGAAGAAGCGCCCTTACAACGGCAGCATGTTGCTGATGACGGCCGGCGCCAGGCCGCAGGTCTATACCGAGTTCACCCCTGAGCGCGCCACGTTGGCCGGCAAGCATTTCCTCGGGTCGGACCAAGCTTGGATTGCCTTCAGTCTCGGCTGGGGCGAGGACACATGGGACGAACGCGACGGAGCGGTGTGGTTCTCCCCGCGCTATTCAATGCAGCCGCCAGATTGCCGGGTGATGTTCTTTCCGGGCGCGGTCAAGCCGTGGACGGTCGGGGGAAGCCGCTCGCTCGATCACTGGGTTCGTAGGCATTACGTGCCAGAAGTTAGGGAGGCCGCATGAAAAAGGCAGTGCAGGCCCTCCTTTCGGCTCTGAAGCCTTGGGTTCCGCTTTTTGCCATTCTGATGCCAGCCGTCTTAGGCGCTGCGCTGGTCGTGAACGGCGTGTTTATCCTTGCGGGAGCGGGCTGGGCCTACATCGCCAGTGGGCTGTGTATGGCCCTAGTCGCGGGCATCATTCGCCGCGGGGTCTACAATGTCGGATAGCAAAGCCTTAGCCGTGCTGGCCGCTGGTCTGGCTCCAGCACAGAAAGCGCAGCCGCAGCCGGTCTCAGTTAGCAGCCGGGGTTGGTGGCCGATCTTCGAGGCCAACTCGCAGAACTGGCAGCGCAACATCGTGGTCGATAACAACGCCGTTCTGGCCTATGATGCGCTGTTCGCCTGCCTGACCCTCATTGCCGGGGACATATCGAAGAACCGCGTCAAGCTGGTCGCGCAGGACGAAAAGAGCAAGATCTGGACTGAGGTGGCGAATGCCTCTTTCTCGCCCGTCCTGCGCAAGCCCAACCGCTTTCAGACCCGCATCCAGTTCTATGAGAATTGGGTCCTGTCGAAGCTGCAGCGCGGCAATACCTACGTCCTGAAGGAGCGGGACAACCGCGGCGTCGTGGTCGCGTTGTATGTTCTCGATCCGAACCGGGTCACGCCGCAGGTCACGCCTGACGGGCAAGTTTATTACGAGCTGCGCGCGGACAACATGGCTGGGCTCGAGGAAGCCCGGATCATGGTCCCGGCGAACGAGATCATCCACGATCGGTTCAATTGCCTGTTCCACCCGCTGGTGGGCATCTCGCCGATCTACGCGAGCGGGCTGGCGGCGACGCAGGGGCTGCGCATTCAGGAAAACAGTGCGAACCTGTTTGGTAATGGCTCACAGCCTGGTGGACTGCTGATCGCGCCCAAGGGCATAAGCCCTGAGGATGCGGACAAGCTCAAGACGCACTGGGATAACAACTATGCTGGCGCGAACACCGGCAAGATAGCCGTTCTCAGCGGCGACCTCGAGTTCAAGTCGATCGCAATGAACGCGGCGGACGCGCAGCTCATCGAGCAGCTCAAGTGGACGGCGGAAGTGGTCTGTTCGACCTTCCACGTTCCGCCGTACAAGATCGGTGTCGGCACGATGCCGACCTACAACAACATCCAGAGCCTGAACGTCGAGTATTATTCGCAGTGTCTTCAGGTGCTTATCGAAAGCATCGAACTGTGTCTGGATGAAGGCTTGGGCATCGGCCAGGGCGTGAACACGAACGGAACGACCTACGGGACCGAGTTCGAGATCGACAACCTCCTGCGGATGGACAGCATCACGCTCATGGACGTGCTCGAAAAGTCGAAGGGCAAACTGACGGTTAACGAACAGCGCGCCAAACTCGATCGCGGGCCGGTCGATGGCGGGGACACCGTCTATTTGCAGGAACAGGATCACTCACTCGAATGGCTGTCCCGCCGGGACGCTATGCCGATCGAAGAACCCGCCGCCGAACCCGTGAACGACAACGAGCCCACAGAAGCCGAACGAGCCCAGCAGCGCGCCGCAACCGTCGCCTTGCTCGAGAAGCGCATCCGGGAGCGCTTGAATGCTTGATCTGGACGCGATTGCCGATGTCGTCGCGGGCGCGGTGCGCGAAGCGAACGGGCCGTTGCTGGCCCGAATCGACGCCTTGGAAAAGCGCCAGCTGGTCCTGCCCGAAAAGGGCGAGCCCGGCGAGCGTGGACTGCAGGGTGAACCCGGCCAAGTTGACATGGAAGCAGTCAAGGCGCTTGTCAGTGCCGCTGTGGCCGATTTGCCGCCCCCTGAGCGTGGGGAGAAGGGCGCGCCGGGGAATGACGGCCTTTCGGGCGAGAGCGGCTCTGACGGGCTTCCTGGGGCTGATGGCAAGGATGGCGTTGGACTGGCGGACGCTCTGAAGGACGAAGACGGCAACCTTGTTCTGGTGATGACCGATGGCCGGACGAAGAACCTTGGCCCGGTGAACGGCAGGGACGGCGAGCCCGGCAAGGACGGGGCGGACGGGCTCGGCTTTGAACACATGACCGTCGAGCAAGTGAATGAGCGCACGATCGCCTTCATGTTCAAGCGTGGCGAACAAGAGGCCGAGGTCAATGTGACGTTGCCCGTTCTGATCGGGCGCGGTGTATGGACCGCGAATCAGGATTACGAGCGCGGCGACGTGGTGACTTGGGGCGGGACCGCTTGGGAGGCGGTCGAGCCGGTCAAGGCAACGAAGCCTGATATGTCGAGTGGCGGCTGGCGCATCCTCGCCAAGCGTGGCCGCGACGGCAAGGACGCCAAATGACCGTCACCCTCGCTGACGCGAAAATTGAGTGTCGCGTCACCAGCAGCGCCCACGACGCCCGTGTTACACAATTGCTGGCTGCAGCGATTGCGTGGGTTGAGAACTACACACGCAAGAAGCTGACCGCTGCTTCGGGAGTGACGCAGACCTTCGCTGCGTTCCCGGGCGCTCCCTACGCTTTCACGCTTACATGGGGGCCTTCTATCGCCAGTGCGGAAGTGACCTACACCGACGAGAACGGCGACGAACAGACAATCACGACCGCGCGGCTAGTCGGCGACAAGCTCTATCCTTCGCTCGACAGCGAATGGCCTGACATCGAGGAGAACAGCGTCATCTCGGTTGACTACACGGCAGGTTATTCAACCACTCCTGATGCCCTCGACATGGCGGTGCTGTTGTATGTCCGCCAGTTGTTCGACAACGGCTTTGTCAGCAATGAGGGATGGAAGGCCATTGAAAGCCTGTGCGAGCCCTACCGCCTACCGACCCTGAGGTAAGCCATGCGCCCCGCAACCGTTCGGCGAGACACGCTGATAACCTTTCAGGAGCGAACCGGGACGCAAGATTCAGGCACGGGCGCCTGGACCTACGAATGGGAAGATGTCGCGGGCGAGCCGACAGAATGGGCCGAAGTGCAGGACATCCTGCCAAGCCGGGCTGAGGATGTTGCCGACAATATCGACATGAGCCGCCGCCCCTGCCGGGTCCGCACGCTCTACCGCGATGACATCACTGCGCAAATGCGCATCACGTTCGATGACCGCGCCTTGCAGATTGTCTCCGGTCCCGTCGAACTTGGACGAAGGGACGGGCTTGAAATGATCTGCGAGGAATTTTCGACGCAAGGGGAGAAGCCCTGATGCTCATTCGCCTTAAGGTGCCTTACGACAACGGCGCAGTCCGCTGCGCTGCTGGCGACACCACTGCCGACCTGCCTGAAAACACCGCTGCGCGACTGGTCCGTTCCGGCTTGGCCGAGGAAGTCCGGGGAAACCGCGCCGTGAACATCACGCGCGCGAAGTCGGGCCTTCCGCCGGTCAAGCGGAGGATGGCCCGGACGAAGAAGTAATGCTGCTCGACACCGTGAACGAGCTTTGCCGCGAACGCATAGGCAGGGAGCCGAACCTCGCTAATCCGGCCGGATTCAATGACCTCATCCAGTGGCTCAAGATCCACGACCAGCGCAAGGAACACATTGCCGCCTGCGACAAGTGGGCCGTGAGGAAGATGGTCCCGCAAGCCAACCGGGTTCCGGCTAAGCTGGGGATAGTCCCGAGCAAGTTTCCCTGCGTGATGAAATGCACGCACGATTGCGGCTCGGTGCAGAAGGTCGAGAAAACATCGGAACTGCACGACGCGGCGATTTTGTTGAAGGAAAGCCTGACCCGGCCTTACGGTGTCGAGAAAGGCGAATGGGCTTACCAGTTCGTGAAGCCGCGGATCACCACCGAAATGCTGCTCGAGCCTAATATCACCGATTACAAGTTCCACTGCTCGCACGGCAAAATCCGCTGGTGCCAGGTCATCGGTGAACGGGGCCACGAGGGCGGTGCGAGGGAGACGATCCTTTCGCCTGACGGCCAAGTCCTGCCGATGCACATGGACCAGAACATGCGCCACGTTCCGAACGGTGCCTATCCGGGCGACGAAGCATGGGCGCACCTGACGAAGTTGGCTCGCAGGCTGGCGAAACCGTGGCGATATGTCCGGGTCGATCTCTACTGGAGCCGTAAGCAGGCGTGGTTCGGGGAATTGACGTTCTGGCCGCTGGCCGGATGTTATCTGACCGATGACGAGCCGAAGTTCGGGGAAATGCTGAAGCTGGACCTGTCCAAACGGTTCAAGCCGATTGTCGCATGAGGAATTGAGATGGCCGATCTGACTATCACCGCTGCCAGCGTCATCGCAGGGACGGGCGCCAAGAGCGTGAGCGGCACGGCCGGCGCGACGATTACCGCGGGGCAGACGGTCTATCTCGACAGCGCTGATAACGAATACAAGTTAGCTGACTGCGACAGCGCCACGGAGGCGGTTCGGTCACCTGTCGGGATTGCCCTGCATGGCGCATCGGACGGGCAGCCGTTGAAGGTCCACACGAAGGGCCTCATAACGATTGGGGCCACCATGACGGCCGGCGCGACCTATTACCTGTCGCAGAACGCCGGGGGGATTTGCCCTATCGCTGATCTCGGCAGCGGCGACTATCGCACGATAATCGGCATCGCGACTTCGACCACCGTGCTCGACGTGCAGATCATCGAATCCGGGGTGGCGCCGTGAGCAATCTCCCGGCTCGTCTGAAGGCTTTCCATGCATGGGAATGGCTCGCTATCCTTGCGGTGGCCTCGGTCTTGCTGGCGCTGCTTCTGGCGCCGTTCGTGTGGCTAACAGTCTCGTTGATCCTTCGCGTTCCAAGAATGGACAAACGCTCTGTCGCTTCCGATCGGGCGCGCTGCCGTGGCGGGTGGGGTGGTTTACTACGCTCGGGACGCGTGGCGATGGCTGGTGGGGATGCGCAATGAGCCGTGAGTTCCCCGTAACCGGCCTCAAGGAACTGGATGCCTACCTCTCGCATCTGCCGATGAACCTTCAGAAGGGCGCTTACCGGGCAGGATTGACGGCGGCTGCGGCAGTCATTCGCGACGAGGCGAGGTTGCGGGTTCCGCGGCAATCGGGGAAACTGGCGAAGTCGATTCGCTCGGGCTCGGCACGGCAGAACGCCGATGGCACGCTTTCGATTACGGTTGGCCCGCGAGGCGGCGGCCATTCGTTCCTTGGGCTGTTCTACGAATACGGGGTAAAGCCGCACCTCATTGCCAGAACCGGGAAAGGTGAAGGGCGCGTAGCCGTCCGCAAAGCCGCTGCGGGTGAAGGCAAGATCGACGGCAAGGTGATGAAGATCGGCGATGATTTCGTGTCTGGAATCATTTCGCACCCCGGCCACGCCGCCCGTCCGTTCCTGCGCCCCGCACTGGACATAAAGGCGGACGATGCGGTGCAGGCGTTCGCCAATAGGATCAGGGACTACATCGAAGGCAAGACTGGGTTCTCCGCTCCGCTGGATGAAGCCGCATGAGCACGGGCATCGATGCCGTCAGGACTGCTCTGATAGCCGACGCCACATTAACGGGTTTGGTTCCGGCGGCACGCATTGGGGCTGGTGATTTGCCGCAAGGAATAACGCTTCCCGCATTGTCGCTGACCAGCATTTCCAAGGTAGACCGCAACATTCCTAACCCAGGCGCCTACCGCCATGTGACCGAGCGGGTGCAGGTAATGATCCACGCCGCCAATTATCCGAGCCAGAAAGCCATCGAAAAGGCTGTGAGAGGCGCTGCGGCGGATCAGGTTGGGTTTGCGGTTTCTGGGCTCGTCAACGTCACCATCCACACGGATGGAGGCGGGCCGGATTTCACGAACGAGGAAGCGTCCATCCACCTCGGGACGCAGGATTTCAGAGTAACTTACAGCGAAGTTCGCTGAAACAAGATTGCCGATTGGCAATAACCCCGCCCGGCCGTGAGCGGGCATCCACCACAAGGAAACTGCAATGACCGCGATGACCTCGGCGGGGACGACACTGGCGATCTCCGCAGGAACCCCCGCCACTTTTGACGAAGCCGGCTTCGAAGCCCTGGCCTTCACGACTATCGGCGAAATCACCTCGCTCGATGGAGACATCGGACGCGTTTACAACCTCGTCACGCATAACCCGCTGGCGACCCGCGCGACGGTCAAGAAGAAGGGTAGCTACAACAGCGGCTCGGTTACCATCCCGCTTGCGCTCGACAAGGACGACGCGGGCCAGGTGCTGGTCGAAGCGGCCCTGACTTCGGACAGCGACTATTCGTTCAAGCTGGTCCGCCAGGACCTTACCGTGCGGTATTTCCGGGCGCTCGTGATGAGCTTCCCCGAGGGTTACGGCGGCGTCGATGCGATCACCGTTCGCACCATGACCGTCGAAATCACCGCCGACGACAGCGGCAACGACTTTGTTGAGGCTGATTCCTAAGCCGGCCCGTGACCCGGTTAACCGCGTCCGCCCGGCCGTCACGGAGGCCGGGCGGGCAACCTTCCGTGAGAGGTATTCATGTTCGATATTACCAAAGTCCGCGCGTTAGAGACGGCGCAAATCGATCTCGTCAAGGGTGACGGCTCGCCCTTGTATGACGACGAAGGAAACGTGCTTTCGGTCACGGTCCACGGCCCCGGCTCGAAGCTGTGGCAGCAGGCCGACGCCGAACGCAACCGCCGCCGCACCGTGCGGATCGAGAAGAACCGCGGAAAGATTTCGGCCGCGCTCGAAAATGCTCGCGAGGACGAGATCGACTTCCTGACCGCCGTCACGGCGAGTTTCAACGGGTGGTCCTATCCCGGCGAGTTCGCTTCGCCGCGTGATATGTTCCGGGCCGCCTATGCTGACGACACGATCGGTTACATCCGCGATCACGTCCACAAGGAGGCCGTGGATTGGAGCGTTTTTACTCGGGGATCGGCGACGAGCTGATCCTTTGGGTAAAGCAAACGGCATGGCTCCACGGCGCGCCGAAGGACCGTGACGGCAAGTCGGGGGAGAAGTCCCGACTGGAGAAAATGCGGGACAAGGATGTGACCCCGCTCCTGCCCCGCAACTCCGCGCCCTACCTGACCGATTGGCTATTCGAGATAGGTCCAACCAGCGCGGGCTCGATGGGCGAAGGCCCGCTCGGCTACCGGGATTTTGCCGCGTGGCAGTCGATCAGCGGCGTCGAACTGATGCCGTGGGAAGCCAGTCTCCTGCGGCGGTTGTCCATCGAATACGCGGTGACCCGCCACAAGGCCGAGGATCAGGCGTTCCCAGCTCCCTACAGCGGCGAAGTGGATGATGTGGTCGTCAACCGACAGCAAGTGGCGAAGCAGGTCGATGCGATGTTCGGTAAGCTCAAGGGAAAGCGAGGCTAGGCATGGGCTGGCCGGCGGGTTATCATCAAACGGGTGAGAGCCGCTTTCCTCCTTTGCGCCAGCCCGCTTCTGTTCGCTCAGGCCGAGGTGTTCAACCTCGAATGCATCGGCACTGTGACCCATCGAACGCGGCTGACCGTCAACGAAGCGGACTATCGGACGACCTACCGCATCAACCTTGCGAAACAGAAATGGTGCGAGGGCGAGTGCCTTGCCGTTCGGGACATCTACGAGACGCAACCGGCGTTCATCACGCTTGAAGCTAACACGGGCGGACTATCGAGGAATTACATCCGCCTCGATCGTGTGACCGGCGAACACATGGCTGGGCGTAGCGACGGCATTGGTTCGGCAACAGTTTCGGCAAGTTGGCGCGGGGAATGCGGTCGCGCCGGCTTTACCGGCTTCCCTGACGTGGAAACCAAGTTCTAGACGGGGCGCCGCTCGCGCCCTGAGGAGGCGCGAATGGCAGGTGTCCAAGCTGGTCGGCTGAACATCGAAATCGTCGCTGAGATTGCTCGGCTGCAACAGGACTTGGACAAGGCCAAGCGGGCGGTCAATGCGGCGTCGAAGGACATCGCGCAGAGTGCCCGACACGCCAACGACAATCTTGCCGGGATGGGACGCGGGGCACTGAAGGCTGGCCAGAACTCACGGCTTGCCTCGCACCACATGGCGAACCTGTCGTTCCAGTTGCAGGACATCTTTATCGGGCTGCAAGGCGGCCAAAAACCGATGACCGTGTTTCTGCAGCAGGGTTCTCAAATCGGGCAGATAATGACGCAGGCGGGGGTCGGCGTCGGGGGCCTGGCGAAGAATGTCGGAGGCATGACTTTGCGCTTCGCCAAGGCGCATCCGATCATGGTAGCGATCGGCGTGGCGGCCGGCGGTGCGACGATCGGCATCCGCAGTCTCTCGAACGAGATGACCGAAAGCGGCAAGATCGATGAGTTTGTCGCCGGGCTTGGTTTGACGAAAGACGAACTGGAAAAGCTGGAGGACCAGGCCGTTACCGCCGGGGACGTGTTTCGGGGGCTATGGCAGACCTTGCTTGATGTTACCACTCTCGATGAGAAGATCGGGGCGTTTTGGCAAAAACTCAAGGGCTTCGCGTCCGACGCCGGCACGGCGATTCTCACTGTCATCAAGAACGTGGCGGCGGGGATTTACGCAGGATTCAAGGGTGCGGCGGATGCTGCGAGGATTGTCTGGCAGCAACTCCCCGGCGCGATAGCCGACGCGACAATTCAAGCCGCGAACTTTGCCATCCGCACATTGGAGCAGATGGCGAACAAGGCGGTCGGCATCCTCAATGCGTTGGTCGGTGGGATCAACGACACGTTCGTCGGCGAGTTCTTCGGCGGCCTGCCGCAGATGGCGGAAGTTTCGTTTGGGCGAATTGAAAACAGCTTCGCCGGCAGCGCCTCGCGCATGGGCGCAGACCTTTCGGGCGTGTTCGGCGCCGCGTTCAATGAGGGCCTCGCGGGCATCGACGGCTTCATGGCGACGGCCCGCGATAACATCTTGCAGGCTACGCGCGACCGGCTGTCGGCAGCGGCGTCCGAGATCATTGCGGATAGGGATGGTCAGGCCGGGCGGCGCGGGGGCAATCGTGCGGCGCGGGCCAAGAAGGAAATCGATGAATACGCCCGCGCGGTGAAGGAAGCCGTCGAAGCATCGCGCCAGTTCCGCGACAGCCTGCTCGAGGAAATGGTGCAGGCCGAGCTGACCGAGATCCAGCTTCGCCGCCTCGAAGCCGCAACCGAAGCCGTCAAGCTTGAGAAGCTGGCGATCATCGCGCCGACCGAAGACCTGCGGCAGATGCTTCTCGCCGAAGCTGATGCTGTCCAGCGAGACGTGGATGCTTGGGAAGCATGGTATCGGGCCAGGGCGAACACGTCGTTCGAAACCGACATCCTGCAGCCCTTGCGCGACGAGATTGCCCTGTTCGGACTTGCCGGGGCCGCACGCGAACGCGCCGCGCTGATGCTGCAGCAGGAAGGCATGATGGCCGAATGGGCGGCCAAGGGCATGACCGACCTCAACGCCAAGTGGGCCGAGTTCGTCGCGCTCAATGAGCAGCTTTGGGCGCAGCAGGACGACCTCGCGGCATGGGAGGAACGTTGGGGCCGGGTTCGCGACTTTCTCGCCGACATCAACAAGACGCAGGAGCAAATGGCGGCGGCGTTCGATGACGTGAAAATGCGCGGACTGGATTCGCTGACCGATGGGCTGGTCGACGCGATCGTCAACTTCCGGTCACTAGGCGATGTTGCGCAAAGCGTTCTCAGGCAAATCCTGGCCGACCTTATCAAGCTGCACATTCAGCAGTTGATTATGGGCACGCTCGCTAATGCGCTGGGTCTAGCCACTGGTTCTGTTGGAGGCCCCGTAAATCTGCTCGCCGGCACCCCATATGGTGGTGGGCAGGCGACTGGCGGCCCTGTTAGCGCCGGCACGGCTTACACGGTGGGCGAGCGTGGGCGGGAGACGTTCGTTCCGCGCGTTCCCGGCTACATCGTCCCGAACAATGACAATCCTTCGCCCATGACGTTCAACGTCACGGTCAACTCTTCGGGCAAGATGTCGGATAGCGAAGCTCGCCGCACCGGCCGGCAGATTGCATCGGCCGCGCAGCGCCAGATGGCCCAATCGCGCCGTGAAGGAGTGGCCGGATGACGCATCTCGCCACGACCTTGCCGAGCGACGTTGAAGCGGGCGCGCAGCGGCGGGTCGATTACAACACGGAAATCGTCCGGCAGGATAGTGGCTCTGAAGTCCGTAACAACCGCTGGTCTACACCGCTCAGGGCATACGACATCAGCTACCCGGTGCGCAGTCGGACGGATCAGACCTACATCGATGTGACCGACCTGTTCGAGGAAGCCCTTGGGAACCTGCACAGCTTCGATTTTGTCGACTGGGCGACCGGGGACACCATCGCAGTTCGCTTCGACGGGCCGCTTACTACCACGGGAGAGGCCGAACACCTTGAAACCATCGAGGTGTCTCTGGTCGAGGTCCGCCTGGAGTCCGCGTAATGAGGGCGATCAGCGCCGACCTTGCGGCTCACTTTGCCAGCAATGCCCATACTCTCGCAACGATGCTGCGGCTGGATCTGGTGAACGGAGAAATCCTCGCGTTCACCGACCACAGCGACGAGCTGGCATACGACCTGGGCGACGGGGAAGCGACTTATGAGCCGTGGACCGGCATCAACCCTTCGGACGTTGTTCTCACAACGGGGTTCGAGGCTAGCAACTTCGAAGTGACCGGCCCGATCGGCGATGTGATTACACGCACGGCTGTGCAGGGCGGAAAATACCGCAAGGCGCAGGCTCGGCTGTTCATCGTCAACCATGACGACCTAACACAAGGCGCGGCCAAGATCATGCAGGGGCGGGTGGCTGTGTCCCGCGTCGAGGGTTCGCGGTTCGTGTTCGAAGTCCGCAACGCGCTGGACCTGCTCAACCAGAGCCAGGGGCGGGCGCTGTCGCCTCTTTGCTCGGCGGTGTTCGGCGATGCCCAGTGCACTGTCGTTCGCACTGCCTATCCTTGTGAGGTGACGGCGGTAACGGACGCCTTTCGGTTCACCGTGGACCTCGGCGGTTCTCACGCCGACGACTTCTTCAACTTTGGCTCCACTGATTGGCTGACTGGCGACCTGGTTGGGATCGAGGAAGCCAAGGTGTTCGACTACAATGGGACCACGGGAGCCATCGAGCTTTACGAGCCGCTGTTTGCCGCGCCGGAAGTCGGCGACACGCTGAACCTCTACCGCGGCTGTTCCAAGCTGCTGAAGTCGGACGACGCGAGCCTGCCGACCTGTCTGAGTTACAGCAATGTGGTGAATTTCCGGGGATGGCCGGAGGCGCCGGGCAGCCGGTCCTACATGAAGGTCAACGCGCCGGGGACATCGTATGAATGATGTTGCCAGCGCAGCCCGCACATGGGTTTCCACGCCGTTTCATTGGGAGGCGGCGGTCAAGCATATCGGCTGCGATTGCCGGGGCCTGCTGACTGGCGTTGCCCGCGAACTCGGCCGGCCGGAAGCCGAGACGATCGAGGCCAACATAGTCGGCTATTCGCGGCGGATTGACGAGGCGGCCTTGCTCTTAGGATTGGACCGACTGTTTGACCGGAAGGACGATCCTGAGCCGGGGGATATTCTAGCGTTCACTATCCGCGACAAGGTGCAGCATCTCGGCATCTGCACCGGCGACAGGTTTGTTCACGCCTATTCGCTGCCGCCCCGGCAAGTGATCGAAACGCCGCTGTCCGGGATTTGGCTGAACCGCTTGGCGGGAGTGTGGGCGTGGCGGTAGACCCCGTATCCCTTGCCATCACCGTTGCCCTGACGGCGGCAAACATGGCGATGACCGCCATGCAGACGTTCGAGGGGCCGCGCGTCAAGGGCGCACCCGCGACCGTCGCCGACTACGGAACGCCGCTGAACTACTTCCTAGGCACGCGGCTGGTCAACTGCCCGTGCTTCTTCGCCAAGCCGATCCAGGAAGTCCGCAAGAAGCGCAAGGGCAAGGGCGGCAAGCAGGTAAGCTATACCGGGTTCGGCAGCTTCGCGATTCACATTGCCGACCACGACATCGGCGGCGTGCTTCAAGTCTGGTTCGACAACCATCTGGTCTATGACAACACCGGCAGCACCGAGAAGATTTACCCGCTTGCCGACGATTACGAGCTGGAAGCGCACATGCGCGTCTACCTCGGCACCGAGACGCAAGACCCAGACCCGGACATGCTCGCCTACATCGAGGCGCGCGACGAAGAGGCGGACACCTGCCCGGCCTATCGGGGAACGAGCTACATCTATTTCGAGGGCATCCCTCTTGAGATGCTCGGCAACCGCTATCCCGATGTGAAAGTGCTGGCTTACCAGAACAGCGCGCTCACTGTTCCTGATACTGCCGAGATCGATTTCGTCGGGCAGCAGCAGGCAACGCGCTCTGGCACGACAGCAGGGGCGATCAGCTTCGCGCTGTCGGGCGGAACGGATTCGACCCCGCAGGCCGGTGACTTCGTGATTATCGTGGTCAGCTCGTCTCGCAATCCGTTGAACGGCGATTCCTACCATGCGGACATTGATGGCTACCAATTCCTAACCGATGGATACACTGCGGAAAGCGGTCTATCTGACTTCACTTGGCGGGCTTATTACAAGTTCATGGGCGGTTCGCCCGATACAAGCTTCACACCTAACACAGTCGTCGCAACAAGCGCCAGGAACGCCTTCCAGGTGATTGTCCTTCGTAGTGTGGATGCCTCTGTGTTCGCCTCGGAAGTGACCTCAATCAACGGCATCGGCCCGGCGTCCTACGATCTTGCGGATATCGTCATCGGCGGGGGCGTGTTCGATCCCGGCGACATCGGCGGCACGGCTTCAACTGGCCACTATGTATTCAAGTCGCTGGCCATTGTCGGCCCGACCGGACGGGCGTTGCCGATTGTGGTCGGCGGGGAAAGCACTGCTACTTCTGACGAAGGCGTCGGCAACATGCTGGCGATTTACCAAGTCGAAGTTGCGGGTGGCGGTGGAGGAGGGCGCTCGGCTAAGGCCCACTTCCTCTATGGCAGCGAAGTGATGATCGGCGAAGGCACGACCCTCGCCGCTGTTCTGACATTCCTTGCCCAGCGGGCGGGCCTTGAAGCAAGCGAATACGACTTCGGCCTGGTCGCCGGAGATGATCACGGGTTCGACGGCTACAATTGGGCGCAGGCTACTGGCGCACAGGTAGGCGAAGGGCTTTGCGATCTGTTCGACGCCGACCTTCGCCCGCACGAATTTGCCATCCAGGCATTGCCGCGCGGTTCGGCCAGCGCGGGGGCTATCCCCACGACCGAGTTTGTTGTCAACGATAACGGCCCGTTCACGATACCGGACAAGAGCGATTCCAGCCTGCCTGCGCGAGTGTTCCTGACCTACGCCGACACGACCGCCGAGCAAAATCCAAACGTCGCCATGCCGCAGGGCGGGGAAGCATCTGGCGGCGAAATTTCGATCGACATGCAGACGCTGGCGATCACCTCGACGCGCGCGCAGCAACTGACCGAGCGCCGCCAGCGCCGCGAAAGGTTCGGCCGCATCGAGGCCGAGTTCGGGCTGACCCGTCAACGGCTCGCCATCGAACCGGGCGATGTGTTCACGCCGTCATTCGACGGCGACGCGATGACCATGCGCTGCGCCAAGCTGACCATCGGGGCCGATGGTCGGATGCCGGGCGAATGGAAGCGCGATGATCCGGCAGTTGCTGTCCTGCCGAACAGCGAAGGCGCGCCGGCCGCTGGCATCATTCCCGACACGATGCCCGATGCGGTGGCGGCCGAAGGCTTCGTTCTGGATACCGCCCTACTGATCGACGCGCACGACCAGACGGCACCGCTGGCCTACCTTGTCGCGGGACCGGACGAGCCGGGCGTGTGGACGGGCGCGGACTTTGCCGTAAGCGACACAGGCGATCTCGATTCCTATACCGAAGGCTGGGACGGCATCGCGTCCGACAGCGGGGCCATCATCGGCACGGTCGCAGGGACTTTGCCCGATGTTGCCTATCCCTGGGTGGCGGACCTGGGATCGAGCATTTCGATAACGATCAACGTCGGCGAGCTGACCGCAGCCACGCTTGATGAATTGATCCTCGACGGAACCCGCAATCTCGCCGCGATCCAATCGGGCGACGGGTGGGAACTGGTCCAGTTCATGACCCCGACGTTGACCGGCACGCTGACCTACACAATTACAGGCTTCCTACGCGGGGTGCGCGGCACCGAGTGGGCGATGGCGGGCCACGCACCGGGCGATGCCTTCGTGGTGCTCGACAACGCCAAGCTGCGGACGCTGGGCGCAAGCGAGATCGGCGACGAGGATTTCTACATCGTCACCACCACCGGGCAGGCGGTCGATCAGGATACGGCCTTTAGCCTCGACTACACAGGGGCGAGCCACAAGCCCTATGCGCCAGTTCTCGGGACAGCCGAACTCGACGGGGCCGACTGGGTATTCGATGCGGTTCGCCGCACCCGCATCGGCGGAACCACGCTTGACGGGCAGGATGTGCCGCTCGGCGAAGCAAGCGAGAGTTGGTCTCTCGACATCATGGACGGCGTCGCAGTGGTGCGAACGATCACCGGAACGAGCCTCCCGCTGACGTATCTCGAAGCCGACCAGATCACAGACTGGGCCGGCCCGCTCGGCGCCGAGCCAGAAGCCAATCTCTACCAGGTCAACCCAACCCTAAGCCTGCGCGGCTACCCGCTCAATTACCCTGAAGGTGTTTCATGACCTCAACTCCTCGCCTTGGCGCAACAGACTGGGCAGGCCCGCAAGCTTCCCCTTGGACAGCGCACAACGAAGCCCTCCGTCGTCTTGAGGCTGGCGCAGCTCGCTATGCCGTTGCCGACCGGGTGACTGCTCCGCCCGGTTCGTGCGCGGACGGCGCGAGCTACATCATCATCGCCACCGCGACAGGGGCCTTCGCTGGCAAGGAAGGCCAGATTGCCACGGCGGTCGGCGTCGATGCCGCGTCCGGCTGGCTCTACACTGTCCTTGGCACCCTACATGAAGGCGCTCTTGCCTATGTGCAGGACGAGGATGTCGACTATAGGTGGAGCGGTTCGGCGTGGGCTTCCCTCGGGGCCAATCCGACCGAGGCGACGGCTGTCGAGTTCTGGACAGGAACGGCGACCGGGAAATACCTGTCGCCCGCGATTGCTCAGGCCGGTTCCGCACCGACCGCGCTCACCAGCGGCGCCACGATCACGCCAGACTTCAACGCCGGTGCTAACTTCACGCTGACGCTGGAAGAGGACGCCACGCTCGCCAACCCGACCAACCTGCAGGCGGGCGACAGCGGAGCGATTGAGATCACGCAGGACGGAACCGGGGGCTGGACGCTGACTTATGGCGGCCAGTGGAAGTTCCCCGGCGGCGCGCCGGTGCTATCGACGGCTGCGGGCGCGGTGGATCTGCTGGTCTATTGGGCGCCGACCACCGGGCGCATACTCGCCACGCTGACGAAGGATTACGCGTCGTGATGTTCGTTCATCCGATGCTTGGGAGGGTAAACTTGGCGGGGACCATCGTGCTCCATACCCGCGTGCCCGCGGGCGATATGCAGAGCGGTTCTGATCGGCGCATTCCCGCTGGCGACATGGACAGCGGCGGGGACGTTCGCCAGGCTCAGGAGACCATCTAATGGCCGACAAGAAGATTTCCGATTTCACCGCCGCGACGGTAATCGCCGATGGCGATCTGATCGAGATCGAGAACGCTGCCGGCAATAGCCGCAAGGTGACGGGAGAGAACGCGGCGCTTTCGTTCGCGACGCTAGGACAGACAACAGGCGCATGGACGCCGGTTGTGGCGTTCGGCGGGGCTTCGGTGGGCGTGACCTACGCCATTCAGGTTGGCCGCTACGTCCGCACTGGCAATCTCGTAATGGCAACGTGCCACGTCCAGCTCACGAGCAACGGGTCTTCGACGGGCAGTTTCACGATAACAGGACTGCCGTTCACAACGAAAAACACAGCCAACCAGCACCACGCGGCGGCGGTGTTCGCGTTCGCCACTCCCGCCGGGAAAAACTTACAATTCTGGGCTGACCCAAACACGACAGTTCTAAAATGCCTCGACGTCACCAACGGCTCGTTGGCGACCGAGGCGGACGTTCAGGACTCCGCCGAGTTTATGGTCACTCTCACTTACGAGTGCGAGCCCTAGGTTTTGGCAGGATCGCAAATCCCCGCGAACCTAACCCCTTACCCTCTCCGAAGCTAAAATCCGGCCCCGAAAGGACCGCCGAATGACCATGCTCCAGTTCTTCGCAATTATGGGGGCCGTGTCGATCAGCCTCCTTCTAGCCGTGGCGCTGTTCAAGTGGCTCGGATGGTGGCGGTAATTTTCAACCAAGGAGACTGACATGAACGCATACGAAAAGCTCGCCGAACAGCTTGCCGAAGCCGAAGCGGCCGGCGACGAAGAAAAGGCCGAACGCCTGCGCGCCGCGATGGAACAGCTCGGCGGCGCTTCGACACAGAGCGGCGGCACCGGCAATGGACCTCCCGGCGAGCCGTGATGCACTGGACGCTGCTCGTCCTGGTCGTGCTGTGCGGCTTGAGCCTGGCGCTCAACGCCGTGCGGCTATGCCTGTTGGGCAGCGTCCGTTCCGCCGGGCTGCTGATCTGCCTGGGGTGGGGCATTCAGCAAACCTGGTGGCAGGCGACAGGCGGCGACAGCTTTGCGCTATTCGTGGTCTGCGATGCGGCGATCATCGTCTGGTTCCTGACCCGCAAGCGCCGCTTCGACATCGCGGAGAAGCTGATCGCGGCGAGCATCCCCTTGACCACGGGGCTCGGGGTCTACGCCTGGCTCCACGGCGGGCACACCACGGAAAGCTGGTGGGCGGGCTGGTGGCTGGTGGCGGGACAGATGCTGTTCGGCCTGCCCTACGTCAACGAACTGGCCCTGCGCGTGCGAGCATTCAACCGACAGTTCAACCCTTGGGAACATTTCAACCCGAGAGCGAGGCACGAGGATGCAGCATGATCGAATCCGGGGTCGCGCTCTCGACGGCATTCTACACCAGCGTCGGGGGGATGAGCTTCGGCTTCTCCTTTCTCGTGGTGCGTTGGTTGGCGGGCTTCGTTGCCGGCCGGATCGACAAGAAGGAAGACCGGCTCGATACCGGGTTGCAATCCCTTCTGGACGACTTCCGGCAGGAAATAGACCGCATGAAGGCCGAGTGCGTTTCGTTGCGTGAGGGTCTCGCCGAATGCGAACGCAAGCACGCCGAGAGCGAGGAAGAAGTCGCCCGCCTGCGGGGGCTGATGCAGGGCTACGGCGATGCGAAGCAGCTCGCGCAACTGAACGTCGCCGCCGACAAGGCCAGGAAAAAGACGGGAGAAGGCGAATGAGCGAGCGCACACGCGAACTGCAACGCTGGTTCAACTCGAAAGGCGCGCACCTGGTTGAGGACGGCGCATGGGGACCGATGACCCGCGCCGCGGTGATCGAGGTGTTCCGCAACCGCAACGCGCCCGCAGTGACGCCCGACGAGGTGACGCTGATCGCCAACACCCTTGGCGCCCCGGCACGCAACCTGCGAGCCGTCGCCAAGGTTGAGAGTGCCGGCGGGGGCTGGGATAACGACGGTCTGCTGAAGGCCCTGTGGGAGCGGCATTACCTGTGGCGGCGCGTTCGCATCGCCGTGCCGTTCCTGTCGAATCCCTCGCCGGGCGGCTACACGACGGACGCCGACAATGACGGCATCAACGACAGTTGGGAAAAGCTCGCCGATGCGGCCGGGCGGTTCGGCTTAGACGTTGCCGCCGAATGCGCGAGCTTCGGCAAGTTCCAGATCATGGGCGCGCACTGGAAGGCGCTCGGTTACTCCAGCGTGCGCGAGTTCGTGTGGCAGCTCAGCCTGAGCGAATTCGCCCACTATGACGCCTTCGCCCGGTTTATCCGCGTCAACGGCCTGATCGGCGCGCTGCGCCAGATCGACGGCAACCCGGCCAACTGCCTCGCCTTCGCGCGTGGTTTTAATGGGAAAGGTCAGAAAGGCTATGATGGCAGAATTGCAGCCGCATGGCGGACCGGCGGCTAGATATGTCCCCAGCGCGTCCCGCTCTTGATTTGGCTGATGATAGGCGAACCTACACCGAACTCTATGGCCAGATCGCATGTGCGCGCCCCGTTGGCTGCGCGTCGCTTTATCTCGCGAACCTGATCTGCCGTCAGCTTCGCGTGTCCATTGCGCTCACCCTTGGCGGCCCTGCCGTTAGCGGCTTGATCGCGCGAGTTATCGGCAAGCGTCATATATTCGAGGTTCGCCGGCAGGTTGTTCAACCTATCGCCGTCGATGTGGTTGACCGACATTTGCGGCGGCCGAGTGCCGATGAAAGCTTCGGCCACCAAGGAGTGGACGTAGCAGACCCGCCCTTTGTTGTGCCGCCACAGATTGACAACTCGATACCCGTTGCGGGCGACGGGTGCGCCTTTGATTGTGCCCTTCTCGGCGTGCCGAACGCGGCCCAAGTTGCTGACCTCGTAGCCCTCGACCTCGCGCGTCGGCCGCCATTCTTCCGTGTCCATCGGCAACCGTTATCACGGAGCAAATGTTATGTCTAACGGCAAGGGGCAGAAGGGCTACGATGGGCGGATTGCGGCGGCGTGGCGGGTGATGGGATGATCTTCCCCGGCCTCACCAACGCGCTCCGCGGCATCGGCGGCGAGTACGAGCTGACCCGCCTGGTCGGTGCGGCCGGTGCGTTCAGCTTCATCGTCGGGGCCAATGGCTTTGTCGCCTGGAACATGGCGGAGGGGCGCGAGTTCGACATCACCGCCTACTGCATCGCGTTCCCCGGCGGGCTCGCCGCGATCCTCGTCGCTATCGCGGGCGGCGCTGGGATCAAGGACCGCAACGTGGCGGTGGCCAAGGCGACCGAGGCGAAAACACGAACCGACGAAGCCGCCGCTCACGCCGGCGCGGGCACATCACCCGACGCCGCTGGCGATGCCGCCGAGGAAACCGCCGCTGCTGCCGTGGACAAGGCGGAAGAGATCAAAGCGAAGCCCGGTGGCTGAAGAACACGTCCGTCTGCGCGAGTTCGAGGAACTGCGGAGGGCGGACAAAGAGGCCGTCAACGTCGCGCTCAAAGCCGCCGACGAGAAGTCCAAGTCGCACAACGATATTTTGAGCGAGCTGCGCCACCAACAAACCACCTTCGTCACCAAAGAGCAGGTTAGGTGGACCGTGACCGCGCTGATTTCGGGCATGGCATTGATGATCGCGGCCTTTGCTGCCCTTGGAGAATGATGATGATCGCAGCCGGCAAGATCGCAGCCGCCATCGGTATCAAGGGCTTCGTCGCTATCGGCATGGCCTTGGCGCTGGCTGTATGCTGGTGGGGCTGGACGCGGGCCGCTGGCGCGCGAGACGAGGCTCGGACGGCTCTCACCCTAGCCGAGGCCGAGATCGCGCTCCTGGGCACTCAGGCGGCCCTTGTGGAGACTGCCGCCGAGGAACGCCAGGCCGACACTGCTGCTGTTGAACAAGCCGAAGAGGATCTGATCGATGCTATCGCCAAAGTCCCTGACACGCAGCCTGACGCTGTGCGCGTTCGCCTTGGCTGCGAGCGCCTGCGCCGAGCGGGTCGTCTCGACGCCGCTCTTACCGCCGAGGGCGGACCTTGCAGTGGAATCGAAGCCGGTCCCGCCGGTTGATATTCTGACCAGCGCTCAAGCCGCCGCGGAATACGATATAGCGGTTGAGGGCTGGGGTGAGCGAGGCTGGCTCACTGTGGCTCGCATTTGCCGCTGGGCGAAGGGGCATGGCGCTGCGGTCGATTGCCCCACCCCTCTGGAATAGTCCCCCACCCCACAACAGGTGTTCCGGGGCGGTAATACTCCGCCAGGCGCGGGATCGCGAGGAAGTCGTCGTCGTTGTGTCTC
>Ga0299914_10000111_pt1 | contig 46407 bp, 44 predicted proteins | sample RVTome_10_FD_201361 | JGI IMG/M metagenome (GOLD analysis project Ga0299914, IMG submission 201361) | Soil microbial communities from uranium-contaminated site in the Upper Colorado River Basin, Wyoming, United States - RVT153D57 (version 2) ... | reverse complement strand
TTCAGCGGCAACGGGTAGATGACCCAGGAATCGAACGCCATGGGAACGCTCATGAACAGCCCCATCAAGAAGCCGAAGCGCACGCCTTCCATGATGCCCTTGCCCTCGTATCCTTTCGTGAAGATGTAACAGAAGGCCCAGAGATAGATGGCGCTGGTGATGAACATGACCCACATCAGGTTCATCATTTCCGCTTCCGGACGCCAAATGTCCGCAAGTGCTGCGTAGGTGTCGGCCAGCACGACCTCGTGCACCACGTAGCCGATGATCTGTGCGACTACGTAGACCGCCACGAAACCGATCCAGAATGTCTTGTTCTTCATGTCGAGACCCCTCGATTTGATTGTTGAACCCCTCAAGGAAGGGTAGACGGCGGCAGGGGGAAAGCAAGGGAACGGTGAAAGTGTTCAGCGTTCAGCCAATGCGGTGCGGTTCGCTCTTGCTCATTACCGATCATTATTCACTGAGTACTGGTCACTGCTCTTATTCGCTTTTCCATCGAAACATCGCCGCACCCAGCGCGAGGAACACCGCGCTCATCAATGCCAGTACCAGGAGTTCCATCCACACGCCGGCAAGGCCAGCGCCATCGATCATGATCTTGCGCGCGCCATCGAGCATGTAGGTGAGCGGAAAAAGTTTCGAAAGCCATTGCACGACATCCGGCGTGCCCTCCAGCGAGAACCACACGCCGGAAAGTATCATCATCGGCCAACTGACGAGATTCAGCAGCCCGCCGGCGAGTTCTTCGCTGGTGACGCGCGCGGCAATCAGCAGGCCGAGCGAGATCATGGAAATCGAGCCCAGCGTCGTTATCAACAGCAACAGCAGGTACGAACCATTCATCATGTAGTCGAGGAACAGATCCGTGCCGACGAACACGGCAATGGTGATCGCCATGATGAGCCAGAGCCGTGACGCGACCTGCGCGGCGAGAAATTCGAACGCGCGCAACGGCGTGGCATTGAGCCGCTTGAGGTAACCGGATTTCCGGTAGCGCACGATCACGTAACCGACGCCGAAAAGACAGCTGAACATCAGGTTCATGCCGAGTATGCCGGGCACCAGCCAGTCCACGTAACGCACCTGTTCGCCTTCGACGACGCCGCGCTCGTATTCGCCCGCCGGAATCATCTTTTCCAGCACATAGCCTTTCGGCGACGTCGGATTGATCCAGTACCTCGCCGGCTCCGCGGTGAGATCCAGCAGCATGTCCACCTGATGGCGGCTGACGTGTTGCAGGTAGGTATCGCGGTCGGTCACTGCAAAGAACTGGATATAGCGCGTGTCGAGAAAGGCATCTTCCGTGGCTTCCAGCGAATCCGCCGAATGCAGCACGGCGACCTTGAACATCGCTTTGTCGGTATCCGAAAAGATGAAACCGAGGCCGATGACCAGCACGATCGGCAGAATGATGTTCCAGCCGAGTGTCGAGCGGTCGCGCAGGAATTCGCGATTGCGGGCATTGAAGATAGCGAGAAATTTTTTCATTTTTCGATTGTCCTGACGCGCATCACGCGCGCAGCTCCCGTCCGGTGAGTTCCAGGAACAGGTCTTCCAGCGTCCGCGGGCGTATGCGCAGCTGGTTCAATGGCACGTCACGCGCCATCAATGCGTTGATCACACCGTTGACGTCGTCCGTGGAAATCTCGACCTTGCCGTGCGCGGCCAGCAACGTGTACGGAAACTCCTGCAGGCGTTCCTGTGCGATGGCTTCCGGCAGCTCGAGCACGACATCGTTGAAGTGATCCTGCAGCAGGCGCTGCGGCGTACCGCGTGCAATCACGCGACCGTGGTCCATGATCGCGATTTCGTCGCAGAGGATGTACGCCTCTTCCATGTAATGGGTGGTGAGCAGGATGGTCTTGTTGCGCGCCTTGATGCGCTCGACGAGATCCCAGAAGTTGCGCCGCGCCTGCGGGTCGAGCCCGGTCGTGGGTTCATCAAGGAACAGCACGTCGGGATCGTTGACGAGCGCAATGGCCAGCAGCAGACGCTGCTTCTGGCCGCCGGAAACCTTGCGCGCATCCTGGTCGAGAAAACCGCGCAACGCGCACAGGTCGATGACTTCCTCGATATCCATGCTGCGCGGATACATCGCCGCAAACAGCTCCAGCGTTTCGCGCACGGTCTGATGGTCCTGCAGCGCGGTCGACTGGAACTGTATGCCGGCCTGTTCGCGAAACGCATGGCCTTGCGGTTCGCCGCGGTAAAGAATCGTGCCGGAGGTCGGTTTGACGATACCTTCGATCATTTCGACGGTCGTCGTCTTGCCCGCGCCGTTCGGACCCAGCAGTCCGAAACACACGCCCTCCGCGATGTCGAGATCGACACCATCGACGGCGCAGGTCTTTGGATATTGTTTAACGAGAGCGCGTACGGAAATGATCGGTTTCCCGGGAGCCGCCATGCATGCCTGCCTTGTTAGGATGTCGTGAGCGCGAACATTGTACGCGCCGCCTGCGAACTCGCAATCGGCGACGGTAAACGCTGACGGAGATAGTGGAATGGGACGACTTGTGAATGGCCAATGGCATGACGAATGGTATGACACGGAAAAACATGGTGGACGCTTTGTACGCGAGGATGCCGGCTTTCGTGACTGGATCCGTGCCGACGGCAGTACGCGGTTCGTGCCGGAACCGGGCCGCTATCATTTATATGTGTCGCTGGCCTGCCCGTGGGCGCATCGCACGCTGATCGTCCGCAAGCTCAAGCGTCTCGAGGATGTGATCGACGTATCCGTCGTGCACTGGTACATGCGCGAGGACGGCTGGACGTTTCGCAAGGAAGACGGCGCAACCGGCGATCACCTGCATGACAAGGATTTCCTGCACGAGATCTATACGCTGGCGAAGCCGGACTACACGGGAAGGGTCACGGTGCCGGTGCTGTGGGATCGCCGCGAGCAGATCATCGTCAGCAATGAATCGGCGGAAATCATTCGCATGCTGAACAGCGAGTTCGACGCGCTGGATGCCAGGCAGGGTAGTGCGAATATCGATCTTTATCCGCACGACCTGCGTGAAGACATCGACGCAATCAACGCCTTTGTCTATGACCGGATCAACAACGGCGTGTACAAGACCGGATTCGCAACCTCGCAGGCGGCCTACGAGGAGGCGTTCGACCGGTTGTTCGCCGGCCTGGACGAACTCGAGCGCCGCCTTGAAGGACGGCGGTTTCTCGTCGGCGAGCAGTTGACGGAAGCCGACGTCCGCCTGTTCACAACGCTGCTGCGGTTTGATCCGGTTTATGTGACGCACTTCAAGTGCAACCTGCGGCGCGTTGCCGATTACCCGAACCTTGCTGCCTTTGTGAAACGGTTGCTCGATATTCCCGGCGTACGGGATACCGTCGACCTGCATCACATCAAGCATCACTACTACGTGTCGCACAAGCAGCTGAACCCCTCCGGGATAGTTCCCAAGGGTCCGGAACTGTTTTTCGAACCGGCGCGGGAAGATGACGCCTGAAATGCATTGCATGATCGGAAGTGGAAGGATTTCAGTCTAAACTTGTCCGCAGGCCGTTGATGTATTGTCAAAGGCCGCAGCCTGGAAGGGAGTTTTGAAAAATGCGGACACTTCTGTCTGTCACCCGGAGAGCCGTGCTGGCCATGTTGTTCGGCATCTGCGGCATTGCGGCAGCTTCCGAGGAGCCGCGCGATGTCATGCTGGTGCTCGACAATTCGGGCAGCATGCGCGCCAACGACCCGGCGCGCCTCACCGTCTCGGCCGTCACGGATTTCATTCGCGAGCAGTCGACGGGGACCCAGGTCGGCATTGTCGTGTTCGCGGAATCGCCACGGCTCGTGCAGCCGCTTACGCCGGTACTGCCCGGCGAACGCGAGCGCCTGCTGGCGGGCCTGGACAGCCTGGATTTCCGCGGGCAGTGGACGGAAACCGCCGCCGCCGTGGAGCGCGCGCTGTATGAACTGCGCATCAATGGCCGCGAGGGCGTGGACAAGGCCATCATCCTGATGACGGACGGGATCGTCGATACCGGTAACGCGCAGCGCGACCAGGAAAAGGTGCGCTGGTTGCGCGAGATGCTGACGGAACAGGCGCGCAACGAAGATGTGCGGATTTTCGGTATCGCGTTCACGGAGAACGCGGACTATCAGTTGCTGCAGAGCGTCTCCCAGGGTACGAACGGCGAATACTTCCGTGCGCTGCGCGCGCAGGATATCGCCCCGATACTGATACGCATTGACCGGGCGCTCGCCGCACCCGTGCAGCGGGGTACGAACCCTGCCTTTTCGCCGCGCGAACCCGCTGGCATTTCCGCACGTGAACCGGAGCGGCTGGTGTTCACGGAGCCGGCGGCGACCTCGCCGCGCACAGGCGATACGTCAACGCTCGATGCCGGCCCTGCGGTCAATATCCGCTCACCGACGACTGTCCCCGAAGCCGCGCTGTCCACAACCCGAGGAGAAGCCGAGGACGGCGGACCGTGGCGCTGGTTGCTGATCGTCGCCGCGTTGCTGGTGCTTGGAATCGTCGGTATCGGCATCCTGTGGGGCGAGGAAGTCGGCCGGTTGCTGAACCGGTCGCCGTTGCGGATGCGCCGCCCGGCGGAGGATCATGGTCCCAAGGCCGTGCTTTACGACGTCTACGATCCTTCCGACATCAAGCGCCATGAGCTGGGCAGCAAGCCCGTCGTCATTGGTCGCGTTTCCGGTTCCGATCCGGCCATGGACTACGTCGTCGTCGATGAACGTACGGTCGGGCGCTGGCATGCCACCGTCGAACGCCGCGGCCAGTCGTTCTGGATACGCGACGAAGGCAGTGTGAACGGCACCTTCGTGAACGATCAGCGCGTTACCGCGGAACACCCGCTCAAGCATGGCGACATGGTGCGCGTGCACCGGCACGAGTTCGAGTTCGTGATTCCGGAACTGTTCGATTCGGACCGGACCATGATTTCACCGGACGGGAAGGTGAAGCGGCCGAACCCGGCGGAAGAGGGTGCCTGACGCCGGTGGCGAGTGACGGGTTTTCAGTATTCAGTGAGCAGTGAACAAAAAAGGTTCTTCACGGATTGGCGGGGAGCGCTTGTCTTCTGTTGAAGTTTCGCGGTCGGAGACCGCTCCTACATGGCTTCGATAAAGGCAAATAACACGTTGTAGCGAAGGGCCGCAAAAAAAGGTCATCCCGGATTGGCGGGTTTTGTAATTTCATGGTGCAGAAAGAAGGGCGCCTTTCGGCGCCCTCGATTGTTACTTGTCACTTCCAACTCGTCACGCGTCACTGAGCCTTTTTGAAAAAGAGCGTTCCCGGCTTGCGCTTTCCGGAAATCTTCTCCTGCAACGTCTCCGCATCGAACAACCGTCCATTGATCATCACCTGATCCACGTATTCGCTGTTGCGGATGTCTTCCAGCGGATCGCGGTCAAGCACGATGATGTCGGCGAGCTTGCCGGGCTCCAGCGAGCCCAGATTCTTGTCCATGCCGAGATAGCGCGCGCCGTCGATGGTACCGGCACGCAATGCCTCCAGCGGTGTCATGCCGCCCTGCGCGAACATCCACAATTCCCAGTGCGCGCCCAGGCCTTCACGTTGTCCGTGCGCACCGAGCTGCACGCCGACGCCGGCATCCTGCAATTGCGCGGCGCCGGTGGCGATGCGGATATGGTTGAAGTCTTCTTCCGGTGCCATTTCACGACGGCGTGAACGCGGGTCGACGAGGAAATCCGGCACCCAGCGCATCAGGCGTTCGTTCTTCCACACGTCGGTGTTCTGGTACCAATAGTTTTCGCCCTGGATGCCGCCGTAGGCGACGACCAATGTCGGCGTGTAACCGACATCGGATTGCGACCAGAGCTGAATCACGTCGTCGTAGATGTTCTCCACGGACAGCGAATGCTCGATGCCGGTGTGGCCGTCGACGATCATGTTCATGTTGTGCTGGAACAATGCGCCGCCTTCGGGCACCACCATCATGTCGAGCGTGCGGCCGGCTTCGAGTATCTGCTGACGCTGCTCGCGGCGCGGCTGGTTGTAGCTCTTCACGGACATGGCACCCGCCGCTTTCAGACGCCGCAGGTGCGACATTGCATCGTCCAGGCTGTCGACTTCGACGGTGAACGCCGTGGTCGCGCCGTAGAGAATCGTGCCGGTCGAGTAGATGCGCGGCGCGATGATGTCGCCGGTGCGTGCCAGTTCGGATGCCGCGAAAATGGTGCTCGTATCGTTCGACGGATCATGAATGGTCGTGACACCGAAGCCGAGTGACGCCATGTTCACCCAGTTGGTTTCCGGCACGAACTCGGACGTGCCCTGTGCGCCGTGCCAGTGCACGTCGATCAGGCCGGGCATGACGGTCTTGCCGCTCACATCCACTGTTTCGAAACCGCGTGGAATCGAAACTTCCTCGCGTGTGCCGACGGCACGAATGCGATTGTTCTCGACCAGCACAACGCCGTTTTCGATGATCTGGTCGCCGTTCATGGTGACGACCTGGCCGCCGACGAGCGCAATGCGGCTGGAAGGCTTGTCCGCCTTCGCATCGAAACCGATATCGAGGCCTTTCTGCTGTGGTTCCGGCAGTTCTTCCGGTGCGCCATCGATGAACGCAAACGCGTTCTTCAGATCACGCTGGAACAGTTCCGGCCCCAGCGACCAGAACAAGGTATCGCTGTCGCCCGACCAGTGCAGGTAATTGCCGGCATCAAGGCTCACCTTGGTGACGGGCAGGCCCGTCATCTTCGGTCCGACCTGAACCGCCTTGCCGGTCGCGGCGAACGGCGTGACGTAGGCGTTGTAGCGCTCCTGGAACGCAAGCCATTGTTCGTCCGGCGAGACACGCATGTCGGTGGCGTAATCGCTGATCGCATGTGTCCGCTCGTTCGTGCCATGCAGGTCGAGACTGAACAGCTCGCGCTTGCCTTCCTTCACGGAACGCAGCAGGTAGACGCGATCGCTGGACGCGCCGAACTGAGGTTGCGCACCGTCTTTCGCAATCCGCTGTTCCTTGCCGCCGCGCGCGCTGACCGCATACACGCCGGTATTTTCGCTCCACATGGGCGAGGTCAGGTAACCGCCTTCGATGCGCTGGAACACGACCGTCTTGCCGTCAGGCGAGAACGCAGGTTCGACGAAGTGCCCTGGTTTCTCGTTGATCATGCGGCCGGAACCGCCGCGCGCGGACACGATGCGCACCGAACCGAGTTCCTCATCATCCCAGGTGACGTAGACGATTTCGCCGCCGTCGCGCGACCAGCCCGGATAGGCCTCGAAATGATTATCCTGGCGTGTCACGCGGCGCGGCTGGCCGTCAGGCAAGTCGCGCACCCACAGTTTGCCCAGCGATTCGAACAGCACCTTCTTGCCGTCGGGCGAGACGCTGACCCAGCGCAGCATGCGTGTGTGGAATGCATCCGGCGCGACGTCGACCGGGCGGCGCAACGCCTGGCGCATTTCCATCGTCTTCTTCACGTGGAAAGGGATTTCGGCCGTCTTCTTCGAATTGATGTCGATGCGGTTCAGCTTGCCGCCGGTCCAGAACAGGATGGAGCGGCTGTCCGGCGTCCACGCCATGTTCGTGAACACGCCGTGGATCGCCCAGATTTCCTGCATGTCGCGTTCCATGCCGTCGAACAGCTGCACCAGTTCGCCGGACTCGACGTTCTTCAGGAAAAGGTTCGTCTTGAAATCATTGCGGCGCAGGAAGGCGACCCATTTGCCGTCCGGCGATGGCGTCGGCTTGATCGCACCGCCCGCACCGGCGATGTAGCTGTCGATGTCGCCGGTCTCGCGATCGAGACGGCGTACGGAATAGATCTGGCCGGTCGAGTCCTTGTTGTATTCGAAGAATTCGCCCGGGGTGGTGTCCTGGTCGAAATACACGTAACGGCCGTCCGGCGAGAAGGCCGGATCGTTCACGTCTTTCTGGTGATTCGGTTTTTCCGTCAGCTGCAGGCCCTTGCCGCCGCCGACGTGGTACAGCCATATCTCGCCGGAACCCAGCGAGCGGCGCTCGGTGAAATGCTTGCGCGCCACGATGTACTGGCCGTCCGGCGACCAAGCCGGGTTGTTCAGCAGGCGGAACGCTTCATCGGTCAGCTGGCGGGCATCGCTGCCGTCTACATTCATGATCCAGATGTTGTCGCCACCGGCGCGATCCGAGGTGAATGCGATCTCCTTGCCATCGGGAGAGAAGCGGGGCTGCATGTCCCAGGCCATGCCACTGGTGATCTGTGTGGCCTCACCGCCGCTTGCGGGAATGGTGAAAATATCGCCAAGGAGGTCAAAGATGATGATCTTGCCGTCGCGACTGATATCGAGATTCATCCACGTGCCTTCGGTCACGTCGATGACAGCCTCGGTTTTCGGGCCGGGAGGGTTGTTCACATCCCACTTGGCTTTTTCTTCTTCTTTTTCTTCTGCCGCAAACGCATTGCCACCCAGCAGCACCGCGACAGTCAGGGCGAGTTTAAGAAAGCTCGCCAAGCCTTTGAATTTGATCATCTTGTTCTCCGTGGACAAAGTTTTCCTGCACCGCTTCAGCGCGTCGGCGGGAATGCTAGACTCCTGCCACCTCGCCGATCTGGATCCAGGTCCGGATCCGGTTTTCTGACTCGCCTTGAAAGGCATAGTTCATTTCCCCTACAGATTGCCCGGACAGCATGAGCACGAAAGATACCGCAGCCACGCCGTCGGGCGCACAACTCGCACTCAAGCTTGCAGACCCCGCACAGGGCATCGAGCCGCCGTTGCGTCTTCGGGCGAGCGCGCGTGCGCGTCATCTGCAGATCAAGGTCTCGCCATGGCAGGGCGTGGAAGTGATCGTGCCGCGGCGGCGCAGTGCGCGGGAAGTGGAGCAGTTCGTCGCCGGCAACCGCGAGTGGATCCGGCGGGCGTGGCTGAAACTCCTGAAGGAATATCCGCAGGCGGGCTCCGTGCAGTTGCCGGAGCACATCGCGCTTCCGCTGATGAACCGTCATTGGAAGGTGCATTACGTCAGCAAGGGCCGGTTGCGTGAAACGCCGGATGAACTCGTCGTGCCGCATGACGGCGACGTGCTGCGAACGGCGCTCAAGTTGCAGGAGTGGCTGAAGAAGAAGGCGCGCGACGCCTTGCCGCTGCGTATGGAACGCTGGTGCGAACGCACGGGATTGCGACCAGAGACGATCGCAATTCGCGCGCAGGCGACGCGCTGGGGAAGCTGTTCGACGCGCAACACGATTTCACTGAATTTCAGATTGCTGTTTCTCGACAAATTGCAGATCGATTGCCTGCTGCTGCACGAACTCTGCCACCTGAAACATCTCAACCACGGCAAACGTTTCTGGGCATTGATGGAAAAACACATGCCGGGCGCGAAGGCTCGTGACAAGGCGCTGGGGGAAGGGTGGAAACAGGTTCCGCCGTGGGCGCTGGTGAAGTGATCAGCAAGAGCGGCGGAGGACCGGGGAACTTCGCGCTACCGTTTCCAGCTGTTCACTGTGTCAACATGAATTCCACGGTCGCATTCGCATGAATCTGCGTCGTATCGAATACCGGCAGCGGTGAAACGCCTGCCGAAATCAGCATGCCGATTTCCGTGCAACCGAGTATCACGCCTTCGGCGCCGCGTCGTTGCAGGCCGCGGATGATTTCGAGATACGCAGCGCGAGAACTGTCCTTGATATCGCCGATGCAGAGTTCGTCGTAGATCACACGGTGCACGATGTCGCGGTCTTCGTCCGGCGGAATCAGCACGTCGAGACCGAAGCGTTCTTCCAGCCGGCCGCGATAGAAATCCTGTTCCATGGTGAAGCGCGTACCCAGCAGCGCGATGCGTTTCATACCTGTTTCGCGTATGGCGTCGCCCGTGGCATCGGCGATATGCAACAGCGGCAGGCCGGTTGCGGTTTCGACGGCGTCCGCTGCCTTGTGCATGGTGTTGGTGCAGATGACGATGCCTTCCGCGCCACCGGCCTTGAGCGAGCGGCCGGCATCCGCCAGCAGCTTCGCGGCGTCATCCCAGCGTCCCGCCATCTGTTGCGCTTCGATTTCCGCGAAGTCGACGGAGTAGAGCAGCACGCGTGCGCTGTGCAATCCGCCCAGGCGCTGTTGCACGCCGCGATTGATCATCCGGTAATACAGCGCGCTGGATTCCCAGCTCATGCCACCAATAAGACCGAGCAGTTTCATGACCGCCTTCCTTGTGCTTTCAAACGGTTAACCGAGAAAAAGATCCGGTGCGAGCGGTTTGCCCGGTTCCACTGCGTAACGTTCCAGGTCCGTGATACCCGCGGTGTGCAGCACCTCATCATCGATGAAGAAATTGCCGGTGGTTTCGCGCGCCGGCCGTACGAGAATGGCGTGCGCGGCATCCGCCATGATCTCGGGTTTGCGGCAATTCTCCGGCTTCACCAGTCCGCCGAGCATGGCGAGCGCGGCAGTGGCAATCACGGTTCTCGGCCACAAGGCGTTCACCGCGATGCCGGCATCGCGAAATTCTTCCGCCATGCCGAGTACGCACATGCTCATGCCGTACTTCGACATGGTGTAGGCGGTATGCCGCTTGAACCACTTCGGATCCATGTTCAGCGGCGGCGAAAGCGTGAGGATGTGGGGATTCGCTGATTCACGCAGGTAGGGAAAGGCGGCCTGCGACGCGGCAAACGTGCCGCGCACGTTCACGCCGAACATGAGATCGAAACGGCGCATCGGTGTTTCCGTCGTCGGCGTCAGGTTGATGGCGCTGGCGTTGTTGATAAGGATGTCGATGCCGCCGAATTCCTGGGCGGTCTTCTTCATCGCGGCGGCGATTTCCTGTTCCTCGCGAATGTCGACCTGCAAGGGCAGCGCCTTGCCACCAGCCGCTTCGATTTCTTCCGCAGCGCTGTAGATGGTGCCGGGCAGTTTTGGATGCGGCTTCGCTGTTTTCGCCGCAACGACCACATTGGCGCCGTCGGCCGCGCAGCGTTTCGCTATCTCGAGCCCGATGCCGCGGCTGCCGCCGGTGATGAAAACCGTTCTGCCTTTCAGACTGCCGCTGGAACTCATGTCGTTGACCTCGAAATCGGAAAGCATGGAGGGTATAAAAGAAGCTCGTCCCGCTCAATGACAATGCATTCATGTTCCGAACATTGATCAGTCCCGAAACCCTCAACGCGAACCTGGCCGTCCCCGGCTGGCGCGTCGTGGATTGCCGTTTCGACCTGCAGCGGCCGGATGCCGGCAAATCGGCCTGGTGCGAGGCGCACATACCCGGTGCCGTTTATGCGCACCTCGAACGGGACCTGTCCGGTGCCATTACGCCGCACGCCGGCCGCCATCCGTTGCCCGATCCTGACCGGCTGGCGGAACGGCTGGGAGAGTGGGGGATCGGCGCGGATACTCAGGTAGTGGCTTACGACGCGAGCGGTGGGGCAATGGCTGCCCGATTGTGGTGGCTGTTGCGCTGGCTCGGGCACGAGCGCGTCGCGGTGCTGGACGGCGGCTGGCAGGCGTGGCGGGCACGCGGTTATGCAACGGAAGATCAGGCGCCTGTCGTTTCCCGCGTGGACTTTCCGCGTCGCGCGCCGCTGACGGTACCGGTCGATGCGGGCAGCGTACTCGCGAACATGAACGGGGCAGCGGACTGGCGACTCGTCGATGCGCGTGGCGCCGAACGCTTTCGGGGCGACATCGAACCTATTGATCCGGTCGCGGGGCACATTCCGGGTGCTGCAAACCGTCCATACACCGGCAACCTCGATGCGAACGGAAAATTCCTCGCGCCGGAAATGTTGCGCGAACGCTTCCAGCTGTTTGCGCTCGACGCCGCCGATCACGTGGTTCACTACTGCGGTTCGGGCGTCACGGCATGCCACAATGCGCTCGCGATGGAACACGCCGGGCTGCCAGGTTCGTGTCTTTACGCAGGCTCATGGAGCGAGTGGATACGCGATCCGTCGCGGCCAGTGGAGCGAGGCGGCTGAGTGTCAACAAGGGAAACCCGAATGCCGGCGGAATCGTCGCGACAGACTTCCACGCAACAACCGCGCCGGAATTACGTTCCTGCCGCCAACGGGCGACCGTCGTTATTTGCGCGGCTGGTCGTGCATGCAGGCTTTCTGCTCATGAAATGGCTGCCGTCCGGATTGCGCTGGATGCTCGCACGCCGTTTCGGACCGCGACTGCTCGAAAAGCGCTGGCGGCGCCGGCAAATCGTCGATGTGAACCTTCGCACGTGTTTCCCGGAGCTTGACGATGCCGCGCGCGATGCCCTGCGCCGCGATTTCTCGATACGCTTTCTGCGCATCGCGCTCGACCTGGGCGACGTGTGGTGGGGGACATCGAAAAGCCTGTTGCAAAAGATCCGTTTCGAGGGCGCGGAACATGTCGATGCCGTTCGTGCGAACGGCCGGCCGGTCATTCTCCTTGGACCGCACACCATAGGACTCGATATTGGTGGCCTTGCGCTGTGTTGCCGCTGGCCGGTGCTGGGCCTTACCAGCGAGGCGAAGAGCGGACTGGCGAACTGGGCGTTTCTTCGTTTGCGCACGCGCTATTGCGATCGCGTCATTGATCGCACCGTTTCCGTGCGTCGCATGATTCGCGAAGTGCAGCAGGGACGCGTGCTGTTCTACCTGCCGGACGAAGATCACGGGCATCTGAAAAAATCCGTTTTCGTGCCGTTCTTCGGCAAGCCAACCAGCACGATACTCGGTGTAGGCCGGCTACTGGCGTTGGCGCACGCCGACGTATTGCCGTTCACGACGGTTTTCGACGCGGAAACATCGCGCTACGTCGTGAAGATATTTCCGCCCATAGCCGATATTTCCGCATCGGATGCCGAACATAATTGCCACGTGATCCGTCGCGAGCTGGAAAAATTGATCCGTATTCAGCCGCAGGACTACCTCTGGACTCTGCGCATTTTCAACAATCAGCCTGACGGCAGTGCAAACCCGGAATACCCGCCGCCGACGATTCCGCTGAATGCCGGCTGACGTTTCGCTATTGCTTGTCCCGGTTGAATTTCCCCGTTAAGGTCATCCAGCTGTTTCAACCGTACAGCGCTTCACAGGATGTGAAGCAGGGCTCAACACGGCGTCATCGCCGCCAAGGACGAACATGCCCAAGCTCGCAAGGAATGCACAGGTCACGAAGCCCGGTTGCGTGACGCGATTCGTGGTTACTCTCGTATTCTTCCTGTTGTGGTTGTCACCGTCTCGCTTGCGGCTATCGTTGTCGCGAGCGCTGGCGCCCGGCCTGCTGGCCTGTCGCGGCAAGCGCAGGCATATCATCCAGACCAATCTGCGTTACTGCTTTCCCGGCCGGAGTTCGCAGGAGCGCGAGCAACTCGCACTGGCGTACGCGCAATGCTGGGCGTTCTCGGTGCTGGACATGGGACGTCTGTGGTTTACGTCACCAGCCGGTCTGGGCCGGTACATTCGCGTGGAAGGAAACGAATATCTGGAAAATGCAATGGCATCCGGCCGGCCGGTATTGCTGCTTGCCCCGCATACCGTCGGGCTCGAACACGCGGCCCTTTGTCTTGCCACGCGGTATCCGATGCTTGGCCTGACGCGCGAGGACGGCGGTGACCTGGGAAGCTGGATACTGCAGCGGCTGCGTGCGCGCCGCGCCGATCTCGTGTTCGACCGCACCACGCCCATGCGCAAGGTGATTACCGCCATTCGTTCGGGCCGCGCACTCTATTATCTGCCCGATGAAGACCATGACGGGCGCAGGCGTTGCGTTTTCGTTCCCTATTTTGGCCGAAAGGTGAGCACGTTGCTCGGTAGCGGACGTTTGATCGCGCTATGCGACGCGCAACTGTTGCCCTGCATGACGCGGCTGGACACTGCAACAGGTGTGTACACCGTCACTATCGAAAAACCGCTGGCTGTGGAAAAGCTCTCACCGGAAGCAACGTGCGCGCTGATTCGCCAGGAACTGGAGCGCATGATTCGCGCCGCACCGGAAAACTATCTGTGGAATCTGAAGATGTTCCAGAGCCTGGAGCAGGGCGGACGTAATCCGGATTACGCGTGGTGTGCGAGCAAGACGGAACAATCCGGCTTGCTCGCACGCCTGAAATGGCGCAAGCGATCAGCGTGAGGCGTCGCCGGTCCTTGCCGGCAGCGACACGTCCATGCGCAACGCGTCGGCAAGGAACGCCCATTGATCCGCAATGTTCTCGATGATCATCCAGGTCGGTTTGCCCGCGCCGTGACCTGCGCGCGTTTCCACGCGTATCAACACCGGTTTCTCGCACTTCGCTTGCGCGGCCTGTGCGGATTGCATCGCGGCGGCGTACTTGTAGCTGTGCCACGGCACGACGCGATCGTCATGATCGGCTGTTGTTATCAACATCGGCGGATAGCAGACGTCGTCGCGCACATTGTGATACGGCGAATATGCGTACATCGCCTCGAACTCTTCGGAGTTCTCCGAGAGTCCGTAATCGCTCGACCATGCGCGCGCGTTGGCCGATGGCGTGTGATAGCGCAGCATGTCCATGACGCCCACGGCGGGCAGCGCCGCGCCGAACAGCTCCGGACGCTGGTTCAACACCGCGCCGACGAGCAGCCCGCCGTTCGATCCGCCCTGTATCGCGAGCTTGCCGGGATTGGTGTAACCGAGATCGATGAGTTCTTCGGCGGCGGCGATGAAATCGTCGAACACGTTCTGCTTGTTCAGCTTCATGCCGCCTTCATGCCAGGCTTCACCGTACTCGCCGCCGCCGCGCAGGTTGGCGACGACCAGCACACCGCCCATTTCCAGCCACACGGTGCGGGCAACGGAAAAGGAAGGCGTCAGCGAGACATTGAAACCGCCGTATCCGTACAGCAGCGTCGGGTTGGTGCCGTCCAGCTTCACGTCCTTGTGATGCACGATGAACATCGGCACACGTGTTCCGTCTTTTGATGTGTAGAACACCTGCCGCGTCCGGTAATCGTCCAGGTACGCCGGCACCTCATCGCTGCGGAAAGGTTCGCGCTCTCCCGTTGCTGTGTTGTAGCGGTAGATCTGGTTGGGAACGGTAAAGCTCGTGAACACGAAAAAGGTTTCTGGATCATCCTGTCTGCCGGAAAAACCGTTCGCCGAACCAATGCCTGGCAGCGTGACGTCGCGAACCAGCGATCCGTCCATGCCGTGCACCCTGACGAGCGATTGCGCGTCCTTCAGATATTGCGCGACGAGACGGCCGCCGACCATGCTGGCGCTTTCCAGTGTTTCCGCGTGTTCGCCGATGACTTCACGCCAGTCTTCGGCGTTCGGCCGTTCGATGTCGATCGCGACAACCCTGCCGTTCGATGCGTCGTTCGTGGTCTGGAAATGGAATTCCGGTCCGGTGTTGCCGAGGAACTGGTAAAGCGCGTCCCATTCGGTGAGCAGTTCGACGGCCGGTCCCGAACCTTCATCCAGCGTCATGTAATGCACGGCGTTGGACGAGTAGCCGTCCCACACCGTGATGACCAGGTACTTGCCGTCTTCGGTCACCGTTCCGTAGGGATTGCGGGTGGGATGATCGAGCGCATAGATTTCGGCGTCGTCGTCCTGCGCTGTGCCGATCTCGTGGTAGTAGATGCTGACCGGCTTGCTGTCATCCGCCTTGCCGTTTTCTCCTGATGGATAACGGCTGTAGAAGAAGCCGCTCGAATCGCGCGACCACGACACGTCGGTGAACTTGGTATGCATGAGCATATCCGGCAGGTCTTCGCCGGTTTCGATGTCACGCACGCGCCACTGCCGCCAGTCGGACCCGCCGTCCGATATCGAATAGGCGAGCAACTTGCCGTTCGGGCCGGGAATGGCCTGCGACAGCGAGACGGTACCGTCTTCACTGAACGTGTTCGGGTCCAGCAGCACGCGCGCTTCGGCGTCGGGTGCATCCGTCACGTAGAGCACGTAATGGTTCTGCAGTCCGTCGTTGCGACTGTAGAAATAGCGGTCGCCTTCCTTGAAAGGCGTCGTGTAGCGTTCGTAGTTCCACAGATCCGTCATGCGCCTGATGATCGGTTCGCGCACGGAAACGGATTCCAGCCACGGTTCGGCGAGAGCGTTCTGTGCTGTCACCCAGTCCTTCACCGCCGGGGAATCCAGGTCTTCCATCCAGCGCCAGGGATCCGCGACCTCGGTGCCGTGATAGTTATCCACGGTCTCGCCGCGCTTGCTCTGCGGATACCGGATGTCGGTTGTTTTCATATGCCTTTCGCTGTTGTCGCACGCTGCCGTGAACAGGATGGTGATCGCCAGCAGCACGGCGATTGCACGGTAATTCTTCATTAGTCCTTCCCCCCGGAGCACCTGTCGAGTCGGGATTCTGTCAGACCGGTACGTCTTCGCCAACTGCCTGATGGAAAGGACGGATTGAAAACGGCGGTTACTGCGCGCACGTGGAGTGAGATCGGCAAACGATCCTGAAACAGGGAGATATCCCGTTTCGTTTCTTATCGTAATGAAAGCGGAGGGCGCATGAGCACAGCAAAGGTCATCGAGATCATTTCCGAATCGCCGAAGAGTTTCGACGATGCTCTGCAGCAGGGCGTGAAGGAGGCCTGCGTACGGCTGGAGCACGTCACCAATGCCTGGGTGAAGGATCAGAAAGTCGTGGTCGTCGACCAGAAGATCACGGCTTACCGCACGACGCTGCATATCACTTTCGTGCTGGAAAAAGACAAACATAAGGACAAGTGATACCGGGCGTCGCTTGGCGGCGACCGCTGCCCGCAGCGGCCGCACACGCGCCATGCTAATGTTCCGCCCCATCGATAGGGGAGCCGGCGGTGGAATGGTATCTGTACATCCTTGATTGCGACGGCCGCTATTACACGGGTGTTGCGACCGATCCGGTACGCCGTCTCGCCGAGCATCGCAGCCGTAACAGCCGCGCTGCGCGCTTCACGCGCACAGCACGTTCCCATGAGCTTATTTACAGTGTCGCCGTCGGCAATCGCAGCATGGCACTGCGCGCCGAAGCGCGGGTCAAGAAGCTGTCCCGCCTGCAGAAAGCTCGCATCGTCGAGCGTGCGCTGACTCGCGAAGACCTGCTTGCCAGCCTGGATCTCGTGACCGAAGCGGGGGAGGCGACATGACCAATGGTGCGACCGGATGGATGCGGCTTGCCGCCGCGTGTCTGCTGCTGGCAAGCGGATGCGCTGGAGAACCGGCGCTGATGGAATCCGGTTGCTGTGAAATCGCACAGCGCTATATCGACGCTGCCAACGGCGGCGATACAACGCGGATCGCGCCGTTTCTGGCGGCGGATGTCGTCGCGGTCTTCCTGTCGGGAGATGCGGATCACGCGGAGGTGGTCGAGGGTCGCGGTGCGGTACTCGAATCGGTGCAGGCATACCGGGAGCAATGTCCGGACTGTGAATCGACGCTGGTCTGCCATCTGGAAACGCCGTCAGCGGCTTATGTCACTGAAGACGTCGTCTTCCTCGACACGTCGGGCGAAAAACGGCGACAGTCCGCGCCATTGATCCTGGAAATCGGTGCCGAAGGCGTCACACACACATCATCTACTACCCGGCCGACTGAGATTCTCCCTGGCGCAAAAGTTTGATGCGGCTGGTCGGTTTACCTCATTGGCTTGCAGGCTCTCCGCCCTCAGGTTTGTCCCTCCGCACTTTCCAAGCAGAATGGTTCCGCGAACCGGGAGGGCCTCATGGCCAAGAACATCCTTTTCATTCTGACCAGCCACCACAAACTGGGTGAGACGGGCAAATCGACCGGGTATCACCTCTTCGAAGCCGCAGCACCGTGGTCGATCCTCAGCGATGCCGGCTTCAACATCGATTTTGCGAGCCCGGCCGGCGAACACGCGCCGATCGAACAGAGCAGCATGGATCGCGACGATGAAATCAACCGCCGCTTCCTGCATGAAGCCAAAAAGGACATCGACAATACGATCAAGCTGGATCATGTCGATGCCAGCAAGTACGACGCCGTGTTCTTTCCCGGCGGCCACGGACCGATGTGGGACCTGGCGGAAAACGACAAGGTGCACGAGATCGTGCGTACCGTTTACGAGCGGAACAACGGAATAGTCGCCGCGATCTGTCACGGCCCCGCGGCGTTGGTTGGATTGAAACTGTCGGACGGAAGCTATCTCGTCAAGGGCAAGCGCATTGCCTGTTTTTCCGATCTCGAGGAAATGGTGGTCGGCCGTGACAAGGTCGTGCCGTTCCTGCTGGCAAGCCGCTTGCGCGAACAGGGCGCGACACACGAGATGGCGGATGATTTCGGTCAGTCGGTATGCGTCGATGGCCGTCTGATTACCGGACAGAATCCGGCGTCCGCCGTGAAGCTGGGTGAGGAACTGCGCGACACGTTGAAGCAGGCGGACTCACGAACGCGTCGCCGCGAGGCCGCGGATCGCAACGAACAGCGCCCGGGCCTCTGATCGCACCCGGCCTCTGAACTGCGCCGGCACGAAGCGGTTTATTCCGGGATCGTCTTTCGCCACGCGAAGACGAGCAGGAAGGCGACGGCCGCGCTCAGTCCGGCGAGCAGCGGCAGGTGTTGCCAGAGCGCGGGCGGCACCTCGGCCAGCCGCAGCGCGATGAACAGCGCGAATTCGCCGCAGAAGATCAGCGCCACGCCCAGCCAGAACGCTACCGCCAGCCATTGCGGAACGAGATGCCATGCCGCGGGCAACGCACGGCGCAGCGAGGTTTTGCGCGCCAATCCGGCCCAGGCAAGCACGCTCGTCAGCAAAGTCAGTGGTAGGGAAGCGATGAGCAGCACCAGCAGCGCGGCGGGACTGCCGCCGAGGAACACGATCATCATACCGGCACAGGCCAGCAGAAAGATGAGCAGGTTGAACGCGAGCGCGATCCCGGGCATGTCGAACTCCACTGCAAACAAAGGCGGCATTATAAGAAGGGGAAGGCAAAGGCGCCGCTTTCATCCGAAATCAGAATGTGTGACGAACCGCCCACTTTAAACACGGAAAAAGCCTTAAAAGGTATATCGGGGAACATGAATAAAAGCCTGTGGGGAAATCATGAATCGACTAATCGACTGGTCCGACGAGCTTCTGACCGGAATCCCGGAGATCGACGCGCATCACAAGGCGCTGGCCGGACTGCTCAATGAACTGCACGAGTCCGTGCATCGCCGGCGCGGAGTGACAGCCTGCCGCGAGGCGGTCGAGAAGCTGCGCCATTGCGCGGTGTCGCACTTCGATATCGAGGAGAAATTGGTGCAGTCATCCGGCCATGCGGCTTTTGCCGGGAATGCAACAGCGCAGGGCGAACTGTTTCATCGGCTCGACGGCATGCTGGAACGCATGGACGGGGAGAACAGCAACATCACTTTTCACGGCTTGCACCAGCTCAAGGTCTGGCTGCTGCAGCACATTCGCTCGGTGGACACGGCCCGCGACGTCGAGCGTATGCGGCCAGCGTCTTCCGAAGGTGTGAAGGTGTTCGGCCTGGTGCTCAGGCGCGCCTGATGTTTTCGGACAGCGGCTGGTCCGCCTGTTGTTCATGAAAACCGTTCATGAAAAAACCCCGCCTTGGCGGGGTTTCGTTTTTCGAGGCGTGCGGATTATCAGGCAGCCAGTTGCCGCAACACGTAATGCAGGATACCGCCGTGCTGCATGTACTCGATTTCCTTCGGGGTATCGAGACGCACGTTGGCCGCGAACGTGATCTTCCTGCCGTCTTCGGTTGTGGCAACGACTTTCACCGCCTTCGCCTTGCCGTTATCCAGGCCGTGGATGTCGAAGGTTTCCCTGCCGGTCAGGCCAAGGCTGGCCGGGCTGTCGTTCGGCATGAACTGCAACGGCACGACGCCCATGCCGATGAGATTCGAACGATGAATGCGCTCGTAACTCTTCGCGATGACGGCGCGCACGCCGAGCAGTCGCGTGCCCTTTGCCGCCCAGTCACGCGATGAACCGGTGCCGTATTCTTCTCCGGCGATGACGACCAGCGGCGTCCCGGCCGCCTGATATTTCATCGCGGCGTCGTAGATCGCCATCTGTTCGCCGGACGGAATATGAATGGTCACGCCGCCTTCCGTACCCGGAGCGAGCAGGTTCTTCAGGCGGATGTTCGCAAACGTGCCGCGCATCATGATTTCGTGGTTGCCGCGACGCGAGCCGTAGGAATTGAAATCCTTCTGCTCGACGCCGTGTTCCATGAGATACCGGCCGGCCGGTGAATCCTTCTTGATGGAACCGGCGGGCGAGATGTGATCGGTGGTCACGGAATCGCCGAGCAACGCAAGCAGGCGTGCGCCGCTGATGTCCGCGACACCTTCCGGATCCTTGCCCATGCCTTCGAAGTACGGCGGATTCTTCACGTAGGTCGATTCCGGCCATGTGTAGATGTCGCCGGTCGGCGTATCGATCGCGTTCCAGATTTCGTCGCCCTTGAACACATCGCTGTACGACTTGTTGAACATCGCGGAATTGATGTTCTTCTGGATCATGTCCGCGACTTCCGAAGGCTGCGGCCAGATGTCCTTGAGGTAAACCGGTTGGCCGTTCTTTCCAGTGCCGAGCGAATCCTTGTGCAGATCGATATCCATTGAGCCGGCCAGCGCGTAGGCGACGACCAGCGGCGGCGATGCGAGGAAGTTCATTTTCACATCGGGATGAATGCGGCCTTCGAAGTTGCGGTTACCGGAAAGCACGGCGGAGGCAACGAGATCGTGATCCTGGATGGCTTTCGAGATTTCAGGACGCAGCGGACCGGAGTTGCCGATACAGGTCGTGCAACCGTAACCGACGAGGTTGAACCCCATGGTCGCGAGATCGTCGAGCAGATCGCACGCCGTCAGGTAATCGGTGACGACTTTCGATCCCGGTGCGAGCGAGGTCTTCACCCACGGCTTTACGCGCAGGCCTTTTGCGGCGGCGTTGCGCGCGAGCAGACCGGCGCCGATCATCACGGCCGGGTTCGACGTGTTCGTGCACGACGTAATGGCGGCAATGACCACCGCGCCGTGATCGAGTTCGAATTTACTGCCGCTCTCGAGTTTTACATGCACGGGATGGCTCGCGCGTCCGTGCGAACCGGCAGCAGCCGACACGGGACGATGCGGCTTGTCCGCCGGATCGCTGCTGTGATCTACCGCCGGAGGATCGCTGGCCGGGAACGATTCGGCACTGGCCTCATCCACAGGGCCTTCGACGCCCAGCGGTTTTTCCTGGCTGGGCACGCCCGGTGCGCGTTCATCATCGGCCAGTGTGTGCTTGCCGGTGAGGTAGCCCGGCAGCACCGCGCGGAACGTGTTCTTCGAATTCGTCAGCGCAATGCGGTCCTGTGGACGCTTCGGACCGGCAAGCGATGGCACGACAGTGGCCATGTCGAGTTCGAGCACGTCGGTGTAGTCGGCTGGCTGCGCACCGTCTTCACGCCACAGGCCCTGCGCTTTCGCGTATTCCGTAACCAGCGCGCAATGCACGGCGGAGCGGCCGGAAAGCTCCATGTAACGGATAGTTTCACCGTCGATCGGAAAGATCGCGCAGGTGGAACCGAACTCCGGCGACATGTTGCCGATGGTGGCGCGATCCGCGAGCGGCAGGTATTTCAGACCGTCGCCGTAGAATTCGACGAATTTTCCGACCACGCCTTTATGGCGCAGCATCTCGGTGATCGTGAGTACGAGGTCGGTGGCGGTTGCGCCTTCCGGCAGCTTGCCTTTCAGTTCGAAACCGATCACGTGCGGAATGAGCATGGACACCGGCTGTCCCAGCATCGCGGCTTCGGCTTCGATACCGCCGACGCCCCAGCCCAGCACGCCGAGACCGTTCACCATCGTCGTATGCGAATCGGTGCCGACCAGCGTGTCGGGATACGCCATGCCGTTGTTGTCGAACACAACGCGCGCGAGATGTTCGATATTCACCTGGTGCACGATGCCGGTGTTTGGCGGCACGACAGCGAAATTATTGAACGCCTTCTGGCCCCAGCGCAGGAACTGGTAGCGCTCCTGGTTGCGCTCGAATTCGATCCGGTTGTTCTTCGCGAGTGAATCGGCGCCGCCGTAGTGATCGACCTGCACGGAGTGATCGATGACGAGTTCGGCAGGTGACAGGGGATTGATCTTCTTCGCGTCACCGCCAAGCTTCGTCACGGCATCGCGCATCGCGGCCAGGTCGACAACGGCGGGAACGCCGGTGAAATCCTGCATGATCACGCGCGCGGGCGTGAAGGCGATCTCGGTATCCGGCTCCTTCTTCGCGTCCCACTTCGCGAGCGCCACGATGTCCGTGTGCGTGACATTCACGCCGTCTTCATGGCGCAGCAGGTTTTCCAGCAGCACCTTGTGTGTGAAGGGCAGGCGCGACACGCCGTACTTGTCTTCCAGCGCCTTGAGGCTGAAAAGGGTGTATTCCTTGCCACCGACTTTCAGGGTCGTACGCGATTTGAAGCTGTCGGACATCGAGGCCTCCGGCTGAATGGTGAGTCTGGAAGGCGTTCCCGGAACCGGTCGCGCCGCAAAGGGGGCACATTATAGAGGAGTGTCCGCGCGCGCTCCACGCCTGCGACCAAAGTCGAAACGGCTTCCCGAGTGCCGGGACTTCTTCCCCGAGGGGACTTCGTCCCCGAGTACGGGGACTTCGTCCCCAAGGGGTTTCGTACGCTTGACAATACAGCGTTGGAAATCAGCTCGAAATGCGGGCAGCAGCAGAAGCGCAGATTGCGCCAGGCGAGCGCACAGTGTCCCGGTACTCCGGGAGCGAGTGCGGCCCGACGTTCGAATACGCCGGGCCGCGCTCATCCTGCTGCGCCGAATTGCCTGACCCGGCCTATGCGGCAAGCAGGCGATCGGCAGCGTCTTTCAGCTTGCGGCGTGAAAATACCAGCTGCCATTTGCGTCCGCCCGTCTGCCGCCACAGCACGGCCGCGCGAATGCCGGCAAGCAGCAGGGCGCGTATACGGTCGACGTTGGAAGGATTCTGCAGGCGTACCGGTTCGCCGCTGATCATGATGCGCGGTTCCAGCGTGCCGATGGTGCGCAGGTAAACGTCCGCCAGGCTGGCGACCACCGGCGGTTTCCAGCCTTCGAAGTGGCTTTTCTGCTGTTCGGCGCGTTCGAGGCCGCGACGCACGGCGTCCATCAGGTTTGCGTCCTGCTCGGCGCGCTCGGCGTGGCCGGCCAGCGCGACAAGATACTTCGTCAGGCGCACGTCGTCGGGCTGGCCCTTGTTGGCCAGCACGCGGCTCAGGATCTCGAGCCCTTGCCGTACCTGTTCGCGACCGCCGAACACGCCCGCCACGGTGTCGGCCTGGAAACTGAACAACGAACCCAGCGTCGCGTCGAGCGGTATCTGTTCGGCATCGCCGGTAAAGGCAATACGGTCGGTGAGCCAGACGGCCTGAACCAGGCCCGCCAGGGCGAGTACGCGATCTTCGAGAGAATATGTCATGCGTTCATTGTCACCGGAGTGCGTCTGCGTTTGAAGAAAGAATTTCCGAGCTCTGCGACGTCGCGTTGAACGCGGTTTCGATGATGCCGCCACCCATGCAGATGTCGGCGTCATAAAGAACCACGTACTGGCCCGGTGTCATGGCACGTTGCGGCTGCGCGAAGCGCACGCGCAGGCGGTGTTCGTCGCAGCTCACGACATGACAGGCCTGGTCGGACTGCCGGTAGCGCGTCTTTGCAGCGACGACAGCGCCTTCCACCGGGGCTTCGTTGATCCAGTGCAAGGCGACGGCATCCAGCGCATCGCGAAACAGCAGGGGATGGTCGTGGCCCTGCGCGACGACGAGTTCGTTCCTGTCCATGCGCTTGTCGACGACATACCACGGCGATTCCTCGCCCGCTTTTACTCCGCCGATGTGCAAGCCCTTGCGCTGGCCTAGCGTGTAATACGTCAGTCCCTGGTGTTCGCCGACGATATCGCCTTCTGGCGTGACCATCTCGCCGGATCTGACCGGCAGGTATTTCTGCAGGAAATCGCGGAACGGCCGTTCGCCAATGAAACAGATGCCGGTCGAATCCTTCTTGTCGAACACGGCGAAACCTGCGTCTTCCGCGCGCGCCCGCACGACGGATTTTTCCAGTTCGCCGATGGGAAACAGCGTTTTCGCGAGCGCCGTTTCAGGCACCGCATGCAGGAAATAGCTCTGGTCCTTGCCGGCATCCAGCCCCTTCAGCAATTGCGCGCGTCCGTTTACCTGCCGCACGCGGGCGTAATGCCCGGTTGCGATCTTCCTGGCGCCCAATCGCAGCGCGTAGTCGAGAAACGCCTTGAACTTGATTTCCGAATTGCACAGCACATCGGGATTTGGAGTGCGTCCCGCTTCGTATTCGCGAATGAAATAACTGAACACGCGTTCGCGGTACTCGCGCGCGAAGTTCACCTTCGTCAGTGGAATGCCCAGTCTCTCCGCAACCTGGCGCGCATCCTGGAAATCTTCCGCGGCATTGCAGTAGGTTTCGTCTTCGTCGTCTTCCCAGTTGTCCATGAACAACGCATGCACGTCGTAGCCCTGCTCGACAAGCAGCAGGGCGGCGACGGCGGAATCGACGCCGCCGGAAAGGCCTACCATGACTTTCTCGCGTTTCATGCCGACATTTTAACGGATCATTGCGGGGATGGGTTGCCATGTCCGGGCGGGACACGTTCGGAGTTGTTCCGGAGTGGCGACTGTTCCGGTCAGTCGTCGAATCCCTGGCCCATGTCACGCAGCGCATCCAGCGGATAGCGGATTCCCGACAGGTAATCATCTATGCACTGAAGAACCATGGGACTGCGCAAGCGTGCCTTGTGCTGCAGGATTTCCTCGCGCGTCAACCAGAGCTTGCGCAGGATGCCGTTATCGAGAATGGCGGAATCGTCTTCCGCCAGGCAGGCACCGAAGAAATTGACGCGCACGAAGGTGCGGTCGCCTTTCGGCGTTTTCCAGAGATAGATTCCTGTAATGCCTTGCGGTTCGAAGGTGCAGCCGGTTTCTTCCATCACTTCCCGCACCACGGCCTCGACGAGCGTCTCGTTGTCCTCGAGATGGCCGGCCGGATTGTTGATGACGATGTTGTTGCGCACGTTCTCTTCGACCAGCAGGAATTTTCCGTTCCGCTCGGTGACGGCGGATACGGTGACGCGCAGTGTCCAGTCTTTCATTGTTATTGTTCTCCGAACAAAAGCCGTCAGATTCGCAACTGCCGTGTTTCCGGGTCGCCGTGTGAACGTTGCCATATCTGGTTGAACAGCTTGAGCTTCTCACGCGCCTGCAGGGGATCGGAGGGATCGACTATGCCTTCCCAGCGCGTGGACAGTTTTCGATACAGCAGGCCTTTCTCGTCGGCGATCATGAACGCTTCGGCCATATCCAGGTAATCGCGGTGCGGCTTGCGAATCTCGACGCTGGATGAGAGACGCCGCGACAGCTCGATCAGGCGATGACCTTCCTTCGTCGCGCGCGCGGAGTCCATCAGCAGGATGCGAACGTTTGCCTTGCTGCCGGACAGTGCGAGGTTCTTGATTGCTTCGAGAACATCGGGATCGTCGTAGACCTGCGGTTCGAGATCGCGCGTGAGTATGCACAACTGCCGGCGCGCAAGTTGTGCGATTTCCAGCGCGGCCGCACGGTTTTCCGCCGCCGTCGATACTTCACGCCAGGTCTTTTCCTGCTCAGCCATTATTCTCTCTCCCGGTTCATTCTCCCGCTTCGGCCTGCAACGCGGGCGCAAGCTGCGCCTTCATCCAGTAGTGCGGTATTCCGGCATCCATGAATTCGTCGCCATAAACCTTGAAGCCGAACTTTTCGTAAAAAGGAATTGCGTGTATCTGCGCGGCGAGCTTTACGGCCGGATGACCCTGCTCGCGCGCTTCATCCATCAGCAGTTCGAGGATCGCGCTGCCGACTCCTTTGCCGCGCCACTCCTTCAGTACCGCCATGCGGCCGATCTTGCCATCCGGCAGCAGCCGTCCCGTAGCTATCGGTTCGTCGTTCGCATCGAATGCGAGAACATGCAGGCACTGGTCGTCGACGCCATCCCATTCTTCCTCCGGCGGCACGTGCTGCTCTTCGATGAACACCAGCGTGCGGACTTCGCGCAGCGGGTTGATGTCCTCCGGCCAGTGCGCGAGTCGCAGCGTGAATTTCTCCGGGTCAGCCATTGTCGGTCTCCACCATGGATGCAAAATGCAGGGCGCCGTGCTCGTGCAGGCGACGGAGCAGGGCAAGGCCCGTTTCATGAAGATATGGTTCGAGCAGCGGCATGGAAAAACGGCGCTGCGTGCACAGCAGTTCGAGCAACCCTTCCAGATCGCCGCCGGCATCCCAGGCTTCGCCATTCACGAACAGCACAGTACCCGCCGATGACGAGCGCCACGCAAGCAACGCCCGTGTGTCGCGGACAAGCGCGTCGCCGGACGCCAGCCGCGAATGGAACATATCCCGGGCTGGCGTGTTTTCCGACGTCTCGCAGGCAAGCCACGGTTTCGGTTCCGTCATGAACTGCCCGAACCATCCGTCGAGAATCCCGTCATCGACATTCATCGCGGTACGCAGCAGTGCGCGCATGCGCGTAAACGCATGCGCCGAAATCTCGCCGCGGCCGGCTTCCGTGACGGCGAGGTCCGGATCGGCGTACATCACATCTTCGGGCAATCGCTGGTACAACCATTCGGAAAGGTCGAGGAACATGTCGCGCAACGATGGTGCGCGGAAACCGACGGACCACGTCATGCACTCGTCGTCGAGCGCCACGCCTTCGTGCGCGACATCCGGCGGCAGGTACAGCATGTCGCCTGGCTCGAGTATCCATTCCTGCTCGGCCTTGAATTCCTTGAGCACTTTCACATCCATGCCCGGAACGATTTCAGGATTGTAGTGTTCTGCGATGGACCAGCAACGGCGTCCGCTGGCCTGCAGCAGGAAGACATCGTAGGCGTCCGTGTGCGGCCCGACACTACCGCCCTTGACGGCATATGAAATCATCAGGTCGTCGATGCGCCAGTGCGGGATGAAGTCGAAACGATCGAGAATCGCGGCGAGCTCGGGCAGATGTTTCTCGACATCCTGCACCAGCAGTGTCCAGTCGCGTTTCGGCAGTTTCGAGAAGCGCTTCGCGTCGAACGGACCGGTGTCGAGCAGGTACGCGCCGTTCCGGAATTCGACCAGTCGCGATTCGACGCCTTCCTCGCAGGCAAGGCCCGCAAGTTCTTCCGCAGCCAGCGGTGATGTGAAGCCGGGAATCGCGCCGTGGATCAGCAGCGGCTTTTTCTGCCAGTAGTTCTGCAGAAAGTCGGCGGGGTGAAGAGTGCCGAGAATGTTGTGACCGGGCTTGCTCATGCGGAAGCGCCTGTGCGAGAGGCGAGAAGCAAGAGGTGAGAAGGCAAGAGCCTCGCAGTCCTCTTGCTTCTCACTTCCTGCATCCCACGGTTCAGATTTCCTTCGCCAGCTGCGCGGCGCAGCCCACGTAGGTTGCTGGTGTCAGGCTCATCAGGCGCGCCTTCGCGTCGGCGGGGATGTCGAGTGTTTCAACGAAGGCTTTCATCGCCGGACCGTCAATCTTCTTGCCGCGCGTGAGTTCCTTGAGTTTTTCGTACGGCTTCTCGATGCCGTAGCGGCGCATTACCGTCTGGATCGGTTCGGCGAGCACTTCCCAGTTGTTGTCGAGATCCGACGCCAGCTTGTCCGGATCGGCTTCCAGTTTCGAGATGCCTTTCTGTGCGGACGAATACGCGATCAACGAGTGCGCGAAGCCGACGCCGAGATTGCGCAGCACGGTGGAATCGGTGAGATCGCGCTGCCAGCGCGAGACGGGCAACTTCTCGGCGAGATGCCGGAACAATGCATTGGCAATGCCGATGTTGCCTTCCGCATTTTCGAAATCGATGGGGTTCACCTTGTGCGGCATGGTCGACGAACCGATTTCGCCCGCGACCGTGCGCTGTTTGAAGAAACCCAGCGATATATAACCCCAGCTGTCGCGGCAGAAGTCGAGCAGGATGGCGTTGAAGCGCGCGGCAACGTCGAAGAACTCCGCCATGTAATCGTGCGGTTCGATCTGGATGGTGAGCGGGTTGAATGCGAGGCCGAGGCTTTCGACGAACTCGCAATTCACAACGGGCCAGTTCTCATCGGGGTAGGCGGAAAAATGCGCGTTGTAGTTGCCGACCGCGCCGTTGATCTTGCCCAGCAGTTCGACCTTGCCGAGTTGCTCGCGCTGACGGCGCAGGCGGTGCACGACGTTCGCCATTTCCTTGCCGAGCGTCGTCGGCGAAGCCGGCTGGCCGTGCGTGCGCGAAAGCATCGGCAAGTGCGCGTACTTGTGTGCCAGCGTCGCGATGTCGGTGATGATCGCGGTCCATGCCGGCAGCAGCACGTCGTCGCGCAATGCCTTGAGCATCAGCGCGTAGGAAAGATTGTTGATGTCTTCCGACGTGCACGCGAAGTGAAAGAACTCGCTTACAGCTGCGAGTTCCTTGTGACCGGCGACCTTTTCCTTGAGGAAATATTCGACCGCTTTCACGTCGTGATTCGTGGTTTTCTCGATCGCCTTGACGCGCTCGGCGTCGGCGACGGAGAAGTCATCGATGACGGCATCCAGGAAACGGTTGGCTTCCGCCGAGAACCCGGGAACTTCGATCACGCTCGGCAGCTTCGCCAGATGCTGCAGCCAGCGCACTTCCACGATGACGCGGTGCCGGATCAGTCCGAATTCGCTGAACAGCTCGCGCAGCGCGTCGACTTTCGATGCGTAGCGGCCGTCAACGGGAGAAATGGCAGTGAGTTCGGTCAGCTCGGTGCGGCGGTTCATTCGTGCTCCGGTGGGTGCGTGTCGTGGCGGGATGGGCGCGCGACAGAGTGTTGCTCGAAAACGAAGGCGGGAAGCGGTAAAATCCGCGCTTCTTCAAGACCCGGGAAAGCGGCGGCGCCTTCGGAAAGGTGCGTATTTTGCCGCATTTTCGAGTGTCCTGACCAGTTACCCACCATTCGTCAAAACCAGGAAGGAGCGATCCATGTCTCGTAAGTCTGATGCGGGCTTCCGAACCGAGCGTGACAGCATGGGCGAACTGCAGGTGCCCGCCGATGCCCTGTGGGGCGCACAGACGCAGCGGGCCGTCGAGAATTTTCCGATTTCGGGGCAGGCCATGCCGCGTGCCTTCATCCGCGCGCTGGGCCTGATCAAGGCCGCAACCGCCAGTGCGAATGAAGAACTCGGCGTGCTGGATGCGAAGCTGGCCGCCGCGATTCGCGAAGCGGCGCTGGAAGTTGCCGACGGCAGGCACGATGCGCAGTTCCCGATCGATGTCTTCCAGACCGGTTCCGGCACCAGTTCGAACATGAACGCGAACGAAGTGATCGCTCACCTGGCGACCGAAAAGGCCGGTTCGAGCGTGCACCCGAACGATCACGTCAATATGGGCCAGTCCTCGAACGACGTGATTCCGACCGCGATCCACGTTTCCGCGGCCGTTGAAGCCAGTGAAAAGCTGCTGCCGGCGCTGGAACATCTCGCAAAAGCCATCCGCGACAAGGCGAAGTCGCTGGACAATGTCGTGAAGACCGGCCGCACGCACCTGATGGACGCCATGCCGGTACGCATGAGCCAGGAACTCGGCGGCTGGGCGACCCAGATCGAGAACGGCGTGGCGCGGGTGCAGGCCGCGATGCCGCGCCTGGTACGCCTTGCGCAAGGCGGCACCGCCGTCGGCACCGGCATCAATGCGCACCCCGAGTTCGGTCGCAAGGTCGCCGAGCAGTTGAAGAAGCAGACGGGCGTGGCGTTCGAGCCGAACCGGGATTATTTCGAATCGCTGTCCACGCAGGACGCGGCGGTGGAGTTCTCCGGTCAGCTGAAAACGATCGCCGTCTCCATCATGAAGATATCGAACGACCTGCGCTGGATGAACTCCGGCCCGCTCGCGGGCCTCGGCGAAATCGAGCTGCCCGCGCTGCAGCCGGGTTCGTCCATCATGCCGGGCAAGGTGAATCCGGTGATTCCGGAGGCGGCGACCATGGTCGCCGCGCAGGTGATCGGCAATGACGCGGCCATTACGGTGGGCGGTCAGGCCGGCAACTTCCAGCTCAACGTCATGCTGCCGATGATCGCCTACAACCTGCTGCAGTCCATCGAGATACTGGCCAACGTGTCGCGCGCGCTGGCGGATTCCAGCATCGCTGGCTTCAAGGTCAACGAGGACAACCTGAAGAATGCGCTGGATCGCAATCCGATCCTGGTGACGGCAATGAACGCCGTGATCGGGTATGACAAGGGCGCGGCGATTGCCAAGCAGGCCTACAAGGAAAAGCGGCCGGTGAAGGATGTGGCGCGGGAAAACACCGATCTCTCGGATGCGGACCTCGACCGCCTGCTGGATCCGGCAACGCTGACCAAAGGCGGCATCCAGAAATAGCGTGAGCGCCGAACAAGGTGACGGCGTGGGAAATGGTCCCGCGCGTTGCCCGGGCAGAACACCCTATGCCTTGTTTTCCGGTGCTTCGCTACGCTGATTGCTGTCAACGGCAGTTATTTAAGAGGAGCAGCAAATGACAGGCAGCAAGATACTTCTGATCATCGGCATTGTGCTGGTGGTCCTGGGCGTGCTGGCGCTGGTATTCGGCGGCATTCCCCAGGAACAGAACGCGATCGAAATCGGTGAGGCCAGCATCGGGGTCACCGAAACCGAAGGTGTCCCGACATGGCTGGCCGGCGCCAGCATCGGGGTTGGCGCCATCCTTGCCGCAATGGGTTTTTTTGGTAAGAGATAGCTTCATATAACGGGTTCAACATACTGATATTGAAAAAAATTATTGAAGGGGCCCTGGCCGGAACACGACCTGAAACGGATATTCGGGCGGCGACCAGAGGGAGACATCTCGGTGATCTGCCGGAGGCGCTTCGGCCGGACAACGAACGGCTGCGCCCGGCCGCCGTACTGGTTCCGTTGATCGATCACCCCGGCGGACTGACCGTGATGCTCACCCGGCGTACGGACACCTTGCCGGAGCACCCCGGACAGATTGCATTTCCGGGCGGCCGCGTTGAGCCGGTGGATTCCGGTCCGCTGGACTGCGCACTGCGGGAGACCGAGGAGGAAACCGGCCTGCCGCGCCACTTCGTGCGCCCCGTCGGTTACCTGCCGCAATACCTCACCATTACCGGGTACTCGGTCATTCCGGTCGTCGGTTTCGTCACTCCCGGTTTTACGCCGCGTCCCGATCCGACCGAAGTCGCGGAGATCTTCGAAGTGCCGCTGGAATTCATTTTCGACACCGCCAACCATCATCTCGAAACGCGCGAGTTCGGCGGGATGGAAATCTCCTTTTACGTTATTCCCTGGTCATCCGGTGGACGCGAGTACCGCATCTGGGGCGCAACGGCGGCCATACTGGTCGACTTTGCAAGCCGAACGCGAAATACAATGTCCATCAAGGCCTGAAGCACCTCACAAGGAACGGAACATGAAAAGGAAGTCGCTGCGCGCCGTGTCCGGCGCGTTCATGGTGTTGTTCATGCAAGCCTGCACGCAGGGGCCGAACGGCCTGATCGGAGTGAACTGGGACATGACGGGAAACGCGGCAGCAGAAAAACTGGCGATCCAGTGCGATACCTGGACGCCATGGGCCGGCGCGCAGGGTTTTGAAGACTGCGCGGACAGGAACAAACGGGTCTGGAACCGGCCGGCGAGCACCATCACGCTGACGCGGCACGACGGCAAGCTGGCCGGCGTTTCCATCGGGTTTGATGTCTGCAATTCCGACCAGCTCCGGCAGACCGTCATTCACGAACTCTCGCTGGATCCCGAAGCGCGTGACTACTGGTCATGGTCGAACGGAAAACTGGTGCGCTTTCACGAACGCCAGCGTGGATACTGCCAACTGATCGTGACGAACGAAGCCTTTGGGCGCAGCTACGCCAAATGGTCGAGCGCCACGGATTTCCCGAACCTCTGGCACTGATTCAATGAATGTCACCGAACTGCTGGAACTGATGCGTCGCCTGCGCGATCGTGAGAACGGTTGTCCCTGGGATCGCGAACAGACGTTTGCGAGCATCGCGCCGTATACCGTCGAGGAAGCCTACGAGGTCGAAGACGCGATACAGCGAAATGATCTCGACGACTTGAAGAACGAACTCGGTGATCTGTTGTTCCAGGTCGTGTTCCACGCCGAGATGGCAAAAGAGCAGGGCGCGTTCACGTTCGAAGACGTCGTGCACGGACTGGTTGAGAAGATGACGGACGGCACCCGCACGTGTTCGGCGATACCGAAGTGCGCGACGCAGAACATCAGACCGTCGCGTGGGAAGACATGAAGGCCCGGGAAAGGCAGGTGAAGGACGGAAAACCTGGCGCCGGCGTACTCGACGACGTTCCGAAAAACCTGCCGGCCCTGACCCGCGCGGAAAAGCTTTCGAAGCGCGCGGGGCGCGTTGGTTTCGAGTGGCCGGACATGGAAGGCGTGTTCGCGAAGATCGACGAGGAACTCGCCGAACTGCGCGAGGAAGTCGACGCCGGGGTCGACCGGCGGCGGATCATGGAAGAACTCGGCGATTTCCTGTTCACCATCACGAATCTTGCGCGCTACCTGAAGATCGATCCGGAAGCGGCGTTACGTGGCACGAACGCGAAATTCGAGCGGCGCTTTCGCGCGGTAGAAGTGGAACTCGCGAAACGCGGCAAGACGCCGGCGGAGTCCACGCTTGAGGAAATGGATGCGATCTGGGACGAGGTTCGGGCGGCGGACAAGAAAAAGAGCAAGAGCAATGGACAGGATTGAAACAGGATTAACAAGATTTTTCCTGGTGTTTGTTCAACGGTACCGATCATCGGAAGATAAATGGCGAGTCGAGCACAATATGACTTTTGAAGTTTTCTATAATCCTGCAAATCTTGAAAAATCCTGTTAATCCTGTCCATTGCTCTTTATTCATGTCATCCACACTTCCCGATTTTGACAGCATCATGCAGGCCGATGTCCATCGGCTGCGGCGCGCCGCGCGTAACCCGAAGGAGCGCGAGCGTTTCGAGAAACTGCTGGAACAATCTTCCGCGCGTCTGAAACTGCGTCGCGAACGTCTGCCGCAACCGGCGTTTCCCGAAGAGCTGCCGGTTTCACAGCGCCTCGACGATATTGCCGCCGCGCTCGAAAAACACCAGGTGATTGTTATTTGCGGTGAGACCGGTTCCGGCAAGTCCACGCAGTTGCCGAAGCTGATGCTGAAACTCGGCCGCGGTACGCGCGGCTTGATCGCGCACACACAACCGCGCCGGGTTGCGGCGCGCGCCATCGCACGGCGCCTGTCCGAGGAAATGAACACCGAACTCGGCAAGGAAGTCGGCTTCAAGATTCGCTTCTCGGATCATGTTTCGCCGGATTCGTACATCAAGGTATTGACGGATGGCATGCTGCTGGCGGAAGCGCAGGGCGACCGTTTTCTCGACCAGTACGACACCATCATTATTGATGAAGCGCACGAGCGCTCGTTGAACATCGATTTCCTGCTCGGTTATCTCAAGCAGTTGCTGCCGAAACGTCCGGACCTGAAAGTCATCATCACGTCCGCGACCATCGATCCGGAAAGTTTCTCGAAGCATTTCGACAATGCGCCCATCGTCATGGTTTCCGGTCGCACGTTTCCCGTCGAAACCCGCTTCCGCCCGTTGCAGGGCGAGGATGAAGACAGCCGGGACAAGAGCCAGTTGCAGGGCATACTCGAAGCCGTGGATGAATGCTGGCAGTCGGGACCGGGTGATATTCTCGTGTTCCTCGCGGGCGAGCGCGAGATTCGCGAAACCGCAGAAGCGCTGCGCAAGCACCATCCACCGGGCGTGGAAATACTGCCGCTGTTTTCGAAACTGAGCGCGCCGGAGCAGGACCGTATCTTCAAGCCCGGACATGCGAAGCGCATCGTGCTCGCGACGAACGTCGCGGAGACCTCGCTGACCGTGCCGCGCATCCGTTACGTGATCGATCCCGGCAAGGTACGCTTATCGCGCTATTCGTATCGCTCCAAGGTGCAGCGCCTGCCGATCGAGAAGATCAGCCAGGCCAGCGCAAACCAGCGCAAAGGCCGTTGCGGTCGCGTGTCTGAAGGTGTGTGCATTCATCTTTATGATGAAGACGACTTTCTCTCGCGCCCCGCATTCACCGATCCGGAAATCCACCGCACCAATCTCGCCGCCGTCATCCTGCAGATGCAGCTGCTGAAACTCGGGGATATCGAGAATTTCCCGTTTCTCGATCCGCCGGACACGCGTTTCGTGACGGACGGCTATCGTTTGTTGCACGAACTCGAAGCCGTTGACGAACAGCGGCGTATAACCGGGCTCGGTAAACGCATTGCACGCCTGCCGATGGATCCGCGTCTTGCACGCATGTTACTTGAAGCCGATCGCCAGAAATGTCTTGCCGAGATGCTCGTCATCACGACCGCGCTGACGATCCAGGATCCGCGTGAACGTCCGATGGACCAGCAGCAGGCGGCCGATACGGCACACGCGCAATTCGATCCTGGTCCTGCCGAGGGCAAATCCGATTTCATCAGCCTGCTGAATCTCTGGAATCGCTTTCACGAGGAACGCAAGCACCGTTCGGGCAGCCAGTTGCGGAAATGGGCGAAGGAAAATTTTCTTTCGTACATGCGCCTGCGCGAGTGGCACGACACGCACCAGCAGGTGAAGAATCTGCTCGCCGAGCTCGGCATGAAGTTCACGGCTGGTGACAGGACACCGGAACAGATGTATCCATTGATCCACCGTGCCGTGCTTGCCGGCTGTCTTGGTCAGGTCGGAATGAAAGATGAAGACGCGCTGTTCAAGGGACCGCGCAATCTGAAATTCCAGGTGTGGCCGGGCTCGGCGCTCGCGAAATCGCCGCCGAAGTGGATTGTTGCCGCGGAGTTTGTCGAAACACAGAAAATATGGGCGCGCACTGTGGCCGGCATCAATCCCGTGTGGGTCGAGGAGCTTGCATCGCATTTGGTCACGCGTGAGTACAGCGAACCGCGCTGGGAGCGCGAGCGCGGTCGCGTGAGCGGTTACGAAAATGTTCTTCTCTTCGGTTTGCCCTTGATCACCAGTCGTCGCATCGATTACGGCCGCAAGGATCCGAAGCGCGCGCGCGAACTGTTCATACGCGACGGCCTGGTGCCCGGCGAGATCGACGGCAACTATCCCGTACTCGACAACAATCAAAAGGTGATCGAGAAAATCGAAGCGCTGGAAGCGCGCGTGCGACGGCGCGACATTCTTGTCGATGAAGAAACCCTGCAGAAGTTCTACGACGAGCGTTTGCCGGAGGACATCTACGACGGTGTCACGTTCAAGGCCTGGTATCGCCGTAATGAAGGCACCGCGGAACAATTATTGCTGGCGGACAAGGAAACGCTGCTGGCGCGTGACCCGAATGAAATCACCAGCGACCAGTTTCCGGACGCGTTGTTCATCAACGGATTGCCCATGTCGCTGGACTACCAGTTCGCGCCGGGTGGCGAACTCGACGGTCTGATACTCGAAGTGCCTGTGGAGCTGGTCGGGCAGGTGCCCGCCGAACGTCCGCCGTGGCTGGTGCCCGGTTATATCGAGGAGAAAGTTGTCGCGATGATTCGCGCATTGCCGAAAGCGTTGCGCAGGAATTTCGTACCGGCGCCGGATTTTGCACGCGCCGCTGTGGAAGCCATGCCATTCGGCGAAGGCGATCTGCACGAAAGTCTCGCGCGGCAACTGACGCGCATGACGGGCACCGTGATCGAGAGCGACGTATTCCATGATCTGGAACTGCCCGCACACCTCGTCATGAAGTTCCGCTTGCTCAACCCGCAAGGCGAGGTTCTGCAGACAGGTGATGATCTGCGCAAACTGCAGCAACGCTACGCGGCGCAGGCGACACAACAGGTGCGTGGCCTCGAAGCCGCGGAATGGCCCGAAACCGAAGGCACCGACTGGGTGTTCGGCGAAATGCCAGTGGCGGTCGAGGTGGGTACCGCGGGGCGGACGCTGAAAGCGTATCCTGCGCTGGCGGACCGGGAATTTCGGGTCGCTTCCGTGCTGAGCGCGACAGAAGCCGAAGCGCAACGCAGTACGCGTCGCGCCATCGTGAGACTGCTGGAACTGACCTGTCGCGACACCGTGAAGTTCGCGCGCAAGAATATCCCGCGCTTTCACGAAGCTTGCCTGAAATACAAGACCGTCCCGGGCAGTGGCGGCAACTGCGAAGCCCTGCGCGAAGACATCGTGGCCGCCGCGCTGGAACGCGCGGCGGGAGAGACGCTCGATACCGTCCGCGACGAGGCTGCGTACCGTGAGCTGGAAGTGAAAGTTCGCGAACGCTTGCAGAGCGAAGTCAACGCACTTGGCGAACTCGCCGGCGAGATTCTCGACCGGCATCACGCCATCCGCAAACAACTCTCCGGAAGACTGCTGCCCGCCATGCTCGCGGCAATCAAGGGCATCGACACGCAACTGAAATTCCTCGTGCGGCCCGGCTTCGTGCGTGCGACACCGTTCGAATGGCTGCAACGGTTCCCGCGCTACCTCGAAGCCATGCAGCTTCGCATCGAACGCCTGCCGAACAACCCCGGCAAGGACCGGGCAGGGCAGGCAGCGCTGCATGCGCAACTCGAACGGCTCGCGGAACTCGCCGACGGCGGTGTCGAACGACTGGATGCGCTGTGCGCGCGCCATCCGGAACTCGCGGCCTGGCGCTGGATGCTCGAGGAATTCCGCGTTTCCCTGTTCGCGCAGGAACTGAAAACCGCGCTGCCCGTATCCGAAAAACGGATGGATGAGCAGTGGCAGGCGGCGCGCAAGGCGATGCGCTGATGCGAAGTGGATCTTGGAGGAAACCGAACTCCGGGCCTATACTCCAGCCATGAACACGAACTATCGCAATCTGCCGGTTGACGAAAGAATCCGCCTGGTCGAAGACCTGTGGGACAGCATCGCTGCGGACCAGAACGCGTTGCCGCTGACCGCCGAGCAGCGCAACGAGCTGGATCGTCGCATTGATACCTACGAAGTCGATGGCAAGCCGGGACGCGTTGCCGATGAGGCAGTCGCGAACATCCGCAAGAAACTATGACGTTTACCGTCCGGCTCAGGTGAAGAGGCGGAACGGGATCTGGCCGCAGCCGCATCATGGTATGAACAGCAGCGGTTCGGACTGGGTCACGACTTTCTGGATGAAGCGCTCGCTGTATTCCACCTGATCGCCGCCAAGCCGCTGGTATATCCGCTACTGCATCGAAACACACGCCGCGCACTGATGCGGCGTTTTCCTTTTGGCATCTACTATCGAATCGAGCAGTCTCATATCGTCGTGCTGGCCGTGCTTCACGGCAGCCGTCATCCGCGCCGCTGGCGCGAACGTCGCTGAGCGGCAGTACCGACCTGCCGACACGCTCTGTCACCGCCATCCCGAACTTGCCGCCAGGGCTGGATGCTCAAGGAATTCCGCGTCTTCCTGTTCGCGCAGAACTGAAAACCGCGCTGCCCGTATCCGAAAAGCGGATGGAAGAGCAGTGGAAGACAGCGCGCAATGCGATGCGGTGACGTACTGCTGGCGGATATGGTCGTGACGCATGGATGCCGGTTACGTAACGAATCAGTGCAGGAAAATTTCGATGAATAGCTTGTTTGAAAGCCATGCGTAGTCGTCGGTTCCGGTAGAGGTTGGAGACGACAAGTTGAAATCTACTCACGCAGTCTGGCGAACACAGGCCACGTTGCGAAAATGGATTTCTGTCAGCAAGATCAAGCGAAGAATGGCTAAAAAAGCGTTGATGTGCCGTGATAGAAAGCCAGAAGTCGTTGAGGCCCACAAGGCCTTTGTTGAGAACGCAAGACGTCGAAGCGATGCGCTTTAATCGGGCAAAAATAGACTCGGCGGATTACGTTCACTGATCCACCTTGTTCCGAAAGGTCCCCGAGCTTTCGCAGTGGCGATGGATGATCGAGGAGTATCGTGTCTCGCTGTTTGCACAGGAATTGAAGACGGCGTTGCCGGTTTCCGACAAGCGGCTCGATGAGCAGTGGCAGCTTGCGCGCAAGGCGATGCGGCAAGTCCAATCGAGCTGACGCTCCGCCGTTATTTCAGGAGCATGTCTGGCTAATGAACTGGCTCGACTTCAACTGCTCGCTTGCGGGCCAGAACATAGGCGCTGCGGCAGGCGAAGTCTTCATCCGGCATGTCACGAAAACGCGACGCGAGTTGCTCCCTTTTGATGCCAGCCTCGTACCGGTTGCGCTCGAACACCAGGATATTGAACCCTTGCCGCGTAAAGGCGTTCTCGTGGAATGACGATGGCAGACGGTTCAGGAGGTACGGGCGCTTACCCTGAACCAATGCCCACATGGCATCGGAGCAGGCCCAATGGCTGTTCCACTGTTTGCCGAGATTGTGAGATGAAAAATCGATTTGATGCGAGACCCAACCGTCCGGATGGAGCCAGTGCGCCATCGCGCGATACACCATCTCAGGATCCGTCACGTGCTCCAGAACCGAATGCGACAGCACGCAGTCAGCGGATTCTTTCGGTACCGCACCGATTTCCCAAGGTGTCACGTACCGTACCGGCCCGTCGTTCGACTCGTCCTGGATGGACTGCCGGATAGTCGCTATTCGATCGTCGGAAAGGCAGGTTTCCAGGTGCTCTTCGGTGAGGATGTGGCTGGGAAACAGGTTTTCATCCAGGTGGGCGTCGAAGTCCGGCCAGCCTCGCGTGGGCCGGGGCGCCCGTTGCCGGAACAGTGTCACGAGTTCGTCGAAGATGGCCAACGTGCGTTCCGTGCAAGCCGCCTTTACCACATCCACCGCCGTGTATCGCTGCACGCCCGATAGCAAACCAGCGAGGCCGATACCCAGGGAATCGCCGGGACCCAGTTCCACCAGGTTATTCGGAATCCGATGGATTCCATGCGCCCACCACAAGGTCAGATGCTTGAGCCAGACACCGTAGCAGTAAGCGGCTACATCGGTACCTCCGGTCCGGGTGCCGCCGAAGCGTTCATACAGTCCTGGCACGAAGGTAGCCAATCCCGCAATGACGGGCTTTGCCCGCATTGCCGTCAAACCCTGCAACACTTCAGCCATGGCAACCTCATATTGTCTTCAGCACAGGAGTCTCGTTCGTTTGAAAGCATCATTCTCCACTCAGGCTGGTTTTCAATTTTTGCCAACGATCCGATTGAATGAACGCTAGCAAGGTCCCTGCCTCCTGTTGAATAAGGGTAAAGGCCTAGTGTGCACGCAGTTATTGGCACTCATGTTCAGGAAGTGGCTGGACACGCTCGCCCCGATCTGCAACTACTCAACGTATTCAAATTTGGTTTTCAAATTTGGTTTTCGAATTTGGTTTTCGAATTTGCAAGGAAGCACGAATGAACGGAACAGATGGTCCGTGTCCGGTCGTAAATATCGCAGACGCGCTTGCCCGGTTCGGAGGCGGCCCATCGAGCGGCGTGTACGTACGGTCCGCAGCGGGTGAGGAGGCAATCCGGCGGATGCAGGAGGTCGCCCTCCGGGATCTGTGCGAATCGATCCCTGACGAATATATCGCACTGCTTCGGATCACGAATGGAGTGCAGATCAACGGAGCACATTTCAAATCTTCCGAGCACCTGGTCCCCGAGAACCTGGACGTACCCCGTCCGGAGATCATCGTACTGGGCACGGAGGGCAACATCGCCGAGTTCGTATTCGACCGGCGGGACCGGCGGTTTCATACAATCAACATGGGGTTTCCGGACGAACGATTTGCGTCCTACGGTTCGTTCGCGGAATTGCTGGCCGCCGTCCTGCAAGAACAACAGGTTTTGTAGGGCGAAAAAAAGGTTCTTCACGGATTAGCGGGGAGCGGTCGGTCCTGATCGCGAACCGGCAGCGCCGAGCGGCGATGACGGTGGCGCGCAATAGGGACGCGTGAACCAGTTCGGGCAGATTCGAAAACCGGGTCTATAGTTAGGAACCAATGGCGCCTGTCGTGTCTGTCATGCGCCATCCGCCAACGCGAACGGAGGGAAACATGCGCATCGGTATCTGCATAGACTCGGCCTGCGACCTGCCACCGGCATTCATCCAGGAACACCACCTTGAAATCATGCCCATCAACCTGGTCGTCGGCGAGGACAGGGAGATAGTGATCGACGAGCGTGATCCGGAAGAAACCATAGCCTTTTACAAACGCTATACCGAAGAGAAGGACCTTGAAGGCGCAACCCAGCCGTTCTCGGTCGAACAGATCACCAATCTTTTTCTCGACAAGCTGGTCCTGAATTACGACCGCGTTCTTGTGATCAGCATTTCGAGTACGCGCAGCCTCATTTTCGAGAATGCGACCAAGGCATCTTTCGCCATTCTTTCCGGTTACAAGCAGCGCCGCGCGAAAGCGGGTATCGAGGGCGCGTTTGCGTTGCGCGTCGTCGACTCGAAGACGCTGTTCACCGGCGAGGCAGTGCTGGTCAAGGAGGCGTTACGCCTGTTGGAAGAAGAGGGTATTCCGTTCGAACGCCTGCGACCGGAAGTCGAGGCGAAGGCCCGGCATGTACACGCGTACCTGATTCCGAATGACCTGCATTATCTGCGCAAGGCCGGACGTGCGCGCGGGGACCGTTCGGTAAGCTGGTTGAGTTACACGCTGGGGACGGCGCTGGATATCAAGCCCATCGTCAAGGCCTATCAGGGCGATACCTTTCCGGTGAAGAAGATTCAGGGTTTCGAGACCGCCGTGAATTCATTGTTCGAACTGGCCCGCCAGCAGATGGAGAAAGGCCTGTTGTCGAAGACCATCTGCATGAGTTACGCCGGGAATCCCGACGTGATCCGCAGGATGACCGGATACAAGCTGCTGCAGACGCACGCCGCCAAACACGGCGTGGAACTGATGCTGTCCGTCATGAGCACGACGGCGGGCATCAACGTCGGTCCGGGTGCGTTCTCGCTGGGATTGATGTCGGACAAGATGGGGAAGGACGATTGACGACGCCAGGTCTTCCAGCGGCTAGTTATCAGTGACGAGTGAAAACGCCGGCTTCGCCGGCGTTTTTTCTTGCTCTTGCTCGTAACCCGTCACTCGTTTTACTTCCCGAGTTTTTCCAGGATCGGCCTCACGATCTCCATCGGAAAAACGATCGTGGAATTTTTCTCCGCGCCGATATCGGAAAGCGTCTGCAGGTAGCGCAACTGCATCGCGCCCGGAGATTCCGCGAGCTTGGTTGCGGCCTGCACGAGTTTTTCCGATGCTTCCTCTTCGCCGATCGCATGGATGACCTTGGCACGGCGCACGCGCTCGGCTTCCGCCTGTTTCGCGATCGCGCGGATCATGCCTTCGTCGAGATCAACCTGCTTGATTTCGACGTTGTTGACCTTGATGCCCCATGCATCGGTCTGCTCGTCGAGTATCTGTTGCACGGCGATGTTGAGCTTTTCGCGTTCGGCCAGCATTTCATCCAGTTCGTGCTGGCCCAGCACGGAACGCAACGTGGTCTGCGCGAGCTGGCTGGTCGCCTCGAAAGGATTCGCAACCTGGATGACGGCTCTTTCAGGATCCATGATGCGGAAATAGATGACCGCGTTGACTTTAACCGAGACGTTATCGCGTGAAATGACATCCTGAGGTGGTACGTCCAGCACGATCACGCGCAGGTCGATCTTGGTCATCTGCTGGATGATCGGGATGATGAAGATCAGGCCGGGTCCTTTCACGCCGGTGAAGCGGCCAAGCGTGAATACCACGCCGCGTTCGTACTCGTTGAGGATCTTGATCGCGCTGAACAAGAACATCAGCACGATACCGAGAATAATGCCGTAAACAATCATGACGCCTGCTCCTTCGCATTTGTCGCGGAAGTTGTATCAATGGGTTCGACGTAAAGAATCAGTCCCTGCATGCCGGTGACGCGTACGCTGTGTCCTTTTGCCACCGGTGCCGCCGACTGCGCAATCCAGCGTTCGCCGTGCACGAAGACCATGCCGCGGCCTTCGAAGTCATTCAATGCAACGCCGGCAAGCCCGATCATTTCTTCGCGGCCGCTCACGATCCGCGTCTGCTTCGAACGTACCGCAAACCAGATGATGGCGAGTACGACGGCAGCACCTGCGCCACTCACTGTTGCGATCACGGGTGTGGAGATTCCGAATCCTGGTACATCGGTGTCCATGAGAATGACCGAGCCGACCACGAACGCGATGACGCCGCCGATGCCGAGCGCGCCGAAACTCGGCACGAACGCTTCCGCGACCATCAGGATGACGCCGAGCGCGATCAACGCAAGTCCGGCGTAATTCACGGGCAGGACCTGGAAGGCAAACAATGCAAGCAACAGGCAGATCGCGCCTATCACGCCCGGCACAATTGCACCCGGGTTGTAGCCTTCGAAGATGAGTCCGTAGATGCCGACCAGCATGAGCAGGTAGGCGATCGTCGGATCGGTAATCACGCTGAGAAATTCCGTGCGCCAGTCGGGCTCGCTGTGTTCGACGCTGATGCCGGCGGTCGCGAGCGTGACGTCGCCCGCGGCGGTCGAGAGGGTCTTTCCGTCTATCGAACGCAGCAATTCGGGCAGGTTGTTGGCGACGACATCGATGACGTCCTCCGCGAGCGCGGCGTCGGCCGACAGGCTGACTGCTTCCCGCACGGCGCGCTCGGCCCAGTCCGCGTTGCGACCGCGTTTCTCGGCCAGTCCGCGAATGTAGGCGACGGCGTCATTGACCGACTTGCGTTCCATGGCGGTCGTATCGGGTTTTTCCTTCGCTTCGCTGTCTTTCTCATCCGCGGGGTCGGGTTCCGAAACGGGTGCGCCGCCGCCACCGCCGATGCTCACCGGCGTTGCGGCGCCCAGATTGGTCGCCGGCGCCATGGCCGCGATATGGCTCGCATAGAGAATGTATGTACCGGCGCTTGCGGCGCGCGCTCCCTGTGGCGCAACCCAGGTCACGACAGGCACCTCGCTGGCGAGGATGGACTTGATGATGTCGCGCATCGCGGAGTCGAGCCCGCCAGGCGTATCCATGCGAATGATCACGAGCATGCGGCCATCTTCAGCCGCCGCCGCCATGCCGCGCGAAAGATAATCCGCGGTTGCAGGACCGATGGCCCCGTCGACGGTCAACACAACCGCACTGCCGGCAGGTTGGCCATCCGTCTGTGCGAACGGCGATCCGGTGAGCAGAACCGCAAGGCCTGCCAGGAAAACGAGTAAATGGCGCATAAGCGCATTGTGCCTTCATCCGAAGCCGAATCCCAGAATGCCGCGTGACAACGCCGTTACGTCCGATAGCCATGGCCGATAGAATGGGCGGCGCCCGCAAGCCGGAGCGCATCGCATTCAAACCGTTCGGGACGCCGCGGCGTCTCAGGCATATGGAGAACGTTCTGTCCGTGACGACTCTGCCCACCGATACGGAGCAGCCTGTCGAGGTCGACGAGGACCGGTTGGTCGCGCGCGCCCGGAACGGGGACGTGCGGGCATTCGAGGCACTTTACCGGCTGAACAACGGACGTATTCATGCGCTGTGCCTGCGCCTGGCCGGCGACGTGAGCATCGCGGAAGAGTGCACGCAGGAAGCGTTCGTCACCGCCTGGCAGAAGCTGGAAGGATTTCGCGGCGACAGCGCATTCAGTTCCTGGCTGTATCGCATTGCGGTAAACACGGTCATGGGCTGGTTTCGAAAGCAGGTGCGCCGCGACCGGCACGTTCGCCCGGTCGCCGACGATGAATGGGAGCGCATCGAGGAACACGCCTCGGATACCGGGGTCGGGATGGACCTGGAGACGGCGATAGCCACGCTGCCGGAAGGCGCAAGAACGGTATTCGTACTGCACGACGTGGATGGCCGCCGGCACGAGGAAATCGCGGAAATGACGGGAATTGCCGTCGGAACGAGCAAGGCACAACTGCATCGCGCCCGCCGTCTGTTGCGGGAAAGGCTGGATAGATAAATGAACTGCGACGCTTTTACCGGAAAACTTGACGATTATCTCGATGGCGAGCTGTCGTCCGCGGAGACTCGCGCGCTGGAGACGCATGCGGCTGGCTGCGCGGACTGCGAGCGCACCTTGAACGCCGCGCGAAACCTGCAGCGGCACGCATTCGCGCTTCCTGCCGAACGCGAGCCGTTGCGCGACCTGTGGCCGGAAATTGCGGCCCGCATCGAGCCGCGCCGTATCATGAACAGGCAACAAGCGCGCTGGTTGCGCGGCATTGCCGCCGCTCTTGCGGTGACCGTCGTATTCGCCGGCGGCATGCTGGCGGATCGCGTGTGGCGGGAAAACGGATCGGACGTCGCACGCATCCAGGTGGACAACCAGCCGGTCAGGAATCGCAGCCTTCCGAGCCTGGCCGAAGCGCGCCGAGTGCTGCCGGTATCGCAGGTCGAACTCATCGAAGGCAGTGGCAGCGGGTTGCAGCAGGCTGCCGAGCAGGATCTGCTGCGCAATCTGCTGGTAGTGAACCTTGCCATCCGCCGAGTCGCAGGCGCGGTGGAACTGGATCCGACCAACGCAAACCTGCGCGAGTTGCTGGCGGACCTGTACACGCGCGAAAACCGCATACTGATTGAAGCTGAACGGCTGCGCGTCGAGCAATCGTCACCCACGAGGACAGGCATATGAAAATCGCATCCATCATTCCGTTTCTGGCTTTCATGCTCGCATCAGGCGCAGCACCCGCCGGAGAAAGAGTTGACCAGAATGTCAGCGCGCCGGCCGACGGTACGGTGAAGATCGAGAATCTTGCCGGATCCATCACGGTGACGGCATGGGATCGCGCCGAAGTTCGTGTCGAAGGCGAACTCGACGATCAGGTCGAACGGCTGGAATTCGAAAACAAGGGCAGCTTCACGCGTATCAAGGTCGTCTATCCGCGCAACATGCGTGGAAATGTTCGAGGTACCGATCTGAACATCACCTTGCCGGCGGGAAGCCGTATCGAAGTCGGCGGTGTCAGCACCGAGATCGATGTGCAGGGAGTCAGCGGCACGGTGCGGGTGAACACCGTGAGCGGCAGTATCTCGGTGGATGACTCGACGAACGACTACACGCTGGAATCCGTGAGCGGCAACGTGCGCCTGCAAGGCACCCAGGACAACGCGCGCGTCAAGGCAAGCACGGTGAGCGGCGATCTGCGCCTCGGCAACATCAACGGCGAACTGGATGCGGGCAGCGTCAGTGGCGACATTTACGTCAAGGGCGGCAGGCTTTCCCGTGCCGAAGCGGGCAACACGTCAGGCGACATGGAAATCGACAGCGTGTTCAGCGGTGACGGAGTCTATCGTTTCAAGTCGATCAGCGGCGATATCACTCTCGGTTTCGGCAACAAGCCTGCGGGTACGTTTGACATCACGACGTTCAGCGGTGAAATCGGCAACGATTTCGGACCGGCACCGCAGCGTACCAGCAAGTACTCGCCGGGCATGGAGTTGAAATTCCGCGAGGAAGGCTCGGATGCGGAGTTTCGCGTGAACACGCTGAGCGGCGATATCGAACTGCGGAAGAATTAAAAGGAAGTATTACGGCGCAGTCATGGGCGGACAGGATGTCCGCGCCATTGACCGTGCTGCCAGTCAAACTGCACGGCTGCATTGCCGCGCTCAAGTATCCACAGGCAATGGAACCGCTCAACGGTGACACGAAAGGCCGCGAAATTCTCGCGGCCTTTTTCGTTGTCGCCTGACTGGCCGTCCGCCAGCATGTCGAGCGCATAAAGCGCGCGCTGATGGCCGGCGAGCCCACTCCACCAGTCATCGAGCACGGCGGATGACTGCTCGCTTACGGCATTGCCGTAGAACCGCGCCTGCAGCCGCCGTTCATCGTCGTAAACGAGCAGGCAGACGGCAGGATCCGCCTGCAGCTGCGCAAGCTTGCGCGAACGCCGGTCAGTGAAGAAAACCAGTTCCCGACCCGCGGCGGACGCCGACCGCAGTACGACAGTGCGAACGTCCGCGCCACCGCCAGGCACGGCGCTGGCCAGCACCGGCGTACGCCACGCACCGTTCCTCGCCACGAGGTGCTGCCAGATGTCCTGCGGTACTTTCGCGAGCTCGTCGGGGTGCATCGTGTCTCCGGCTGGTCATGGCGTTTATACTGCGCGCCAGCTTCAATAATGCGGACGTTCATCAATGCAACTGCGAATATTCACCACCGGCGGCACCATCGATAAAGTGTATTTCGACGCGAAGAGCGAATACGAGGTCGGTGAACCGGTAGTCGGCCGTATTCTGCACGATGCCGGCGTGGCGTTCGAGTTCGAGATTACCGAACTCCTCAAGAAGGACAGCCTGGATATCACCGCCGAGGATCGTGCAGCGATTCGTGCAGCGGTTGAAGCCGATCCTGCCGAACACATGCTGATCACCCACGGCACCGACACCATGCCCGAGACGGGCAGGGCGTTGATGGGCATCCCCGGCAAGACCATAGTCCTGACCGGCTCGCTCAGTCCCGCACGATTCCAGAGTTCCGACGCCGTGTTCAACATCGGCTGCGCCCTGGGCGCCTTGCAGAGCCTCGAACATGGAGTCTATGTGGTAATGAACGGACGCGTGTTTGCGGCGGATAA
>Ga0299914_10000110_pt1 | contig 46569 bp, 49 predicted proteins | sample RVTome_10_FD_201361 | JGI IMG/M metagenome (GOLD analysis project Ga0299914, IMG submission 201361) | Soil microbial communities from uranium-contaminated site in the Upper Colorado River Basin, Wyoming, United States - RVT153D57 (version 2) ... | reverse complement strand
TCATTGATATAGAACAATAAAGGGTTTCTTTTATAGTTATTTGAATAAAAGAACATTTTTTTATTGGCTTTAACAGAAACTGCATATGTGTAAGCATCACAGTCTTAAAAGTTACCAAGAACAATGCATACTGTGACACGCATGTAAAACCTCTCTTGATAAATGTAATTTTGCTATTATATTTCAATAATTATTTAGATTCTTAAAATAATAGTAAAAAACAAGAAGCCTGTAGGTGTGGTTATTTTTGACATTATTACGTAGTACATGTTCGAATTGTTTTGAGTGCCTGCGCCGTCCATAGTAACGGATTGTACCACATAGCCTTGTTGTTTGACAGTATCGACCGGTTCACACAGTAACGGATTTGGAACCTTTGCAAATTCATTACCACCTGGAAGCTGTGCAATGTATGGTCCGGCGAGCACCACTGTCCTGTCTGAAGCCCCTACACTAGATCAATGCACTCTGCAGTTGGACATCTATTGCTTTGTATTTGATTGACAAGTTGTTCTATTGGCTCTCCGCAAGTGCGTATTGAAATTGAACTACAGTTATTACACACTTATCACAATTGTGATTCCCGCCAATAATAATAACAACGAAAGAGGAGGAACTGCCATAGTCAGAGGTTTTTCTGCCTTAATTATTAGTTGGGTTCTGGTAGAAAACGTTCATAGTATACTTTATTGATCTGTATAAGGTCATATTAAGATAATTTCTTAAGACTGTATTCTATATTTTTTGTTAACGAATCTCTCACGGTAAGGAGGGTGTTTATGAAGAAGAGACTGGTTGTTTACAGTGAGTCAGGATAATCGATGGAAGGTTTCACTCCAGGATACTCAATATATGTTCCTATATGCTCCTCCTCTTCATTTCCTCTTCTGGATGATCGTAATTATTATTGCTGCGCATTATCTTCAAAGCCCTCTTTCTTCTTGCGCTCGTAACCGTTTCTTTTGTCTCTGAAGATATTATCTCAATCAGCCTGGCTTTCTTGTAGTCTTTATAATTACTACTAGTAGTGCTACTGCTACTGCTACTGCTAGCGCTATTATTACGTAGATTAGGTCTCAGCAATCTTCCAAGTCTTTGTATGAATTCCCTTGCACTTCCAGTACCGCTTAGTATTACACCCAACTCTGCATCTGGAATATCAACGCCTTCATCTAGAACCTTGGACGTGACTATAGCCATGTATCGACCTTCCTTGAACCCCCTGAGGACATCCTGTCTTTCCTCCTTGATTGTTTTGTGAGTTATGAGTGGAATTAGGAACTTATCGGATATTTCATGGACAAGGCTGTTGTGCTGAGTAAATATTATCGTCTTGGCACCTTTGTTCTCTGCAAGGATTTCTCTCAGCTCTTCTATTTTGGCCTTGCTGTTCAGCGCAACATTCATCGCCTTGTTTCTGGCCAGCAAGGCTTCCCTTGCTGTCCTGTTTCTCCCAGACATTATTATCAACTTTTCAAGGGGAATCGGATACCTTTGAAAACTGAGTTTCTTTATGCATTGCTGATAGATGCTCATATTTCTTCTGTACTCTTCTAGCTCATCTGGCAGCATTTCCACCATTCTTCTTTCAATTTCATAGGAAGCAAGGTGTTTGTCTTTAGCAAGCTCATCAGGGCTGGCTTGAAACACAACTTCGCCAACGAGCCTCGGCAGGTCTTTATGAAGATCATCTTCCCTTTCAATCGTAGCAGTAAGGCCCAGACGAAATGGTGCAGCCATTTGCTCCGCTATGGTTCTGTAACCTAGAGCTGCCAGATGATGCACCTCGTCAAATATTACAAGCGAAAATTTGTTCCCAAGAAAAGGTGCTCGTATGTAGGCCGAGTCATATGTCGATACTGTAATTGATTGTATGTCATCATTACCTCCTCCGAGGTTTCCTATTCTGATGTTTGGAAAATATTTTGAGAGAATTGTGGTCCATTGATCCATCAAGTCAAGTGTCGGAACGACAATCAGAGAAGCGGCATTTGATTTCTCTATGGCCCTAATGCCAATAATGGTTTTGCCAGAACCCGTAGGTAAAACGACGCATCCTCTCAAACCTGCACGGAGCCAGTTGTCAAGAGCCTTTTGCTGGTAATCTCGCAATGATAGAGGAGGTGATGACGATGAAAGTGACGATGACAACATCATCGACTCTTCTGAGAAAACATAATCTGAATATTCTATACCACTCTGCTTGAGGTATTCTATAATATTAGAATAATGTAGAGCAAGTGCTCTTAGCACGTTCGTCCTCGGGTCTAAAATGGCAAATGGAATATGGGCAAGACCATGGATCACTATGGTGCCTTTATCATAAGTTAATGTCGCTTTGAGCACTAGTAATTTTCTCAAAAAAGCATTAAAAGTCTTGCCCTCAAGATTCGATTCTTGTATCGAGATGCAATTTGCAGCCTCGGGTTTGGTTTGCCAAAGTCAGGAGAGCTTTATTGAATACAAGCATATTAATGCAATTACGCTACGCATCCAGCACAAGAATAAGCTAATAGCAGCGATGACCAAGAAAACAATCTAGACAGACTTTCAAGTTGTACTTTTGGAACAAAAACGCGCAGCAGAAATACTCTTTAAGAAAATGTCAAATAGTAGATTAAAGAAATCGAAGAATTCGAAAAGATTATCATACATGCCATCCTCAAAGTTATTTATCTATAATAGAACTTATATTCTATCCATAACCCACTTAACGACATCATTAGACTCTCTTAATACCTGTAACGCTTCTGGCATGGTAATATTCCTCATTCTGTTATGAATTGCATTTGTCCTCTTCTTTCTAAAGTTATCAAATTTCAGGTAAGTAGGATCTCTATTTATCAAATCCTCATGACTTTGACCCGCAAAAAATTGTCTCCTCATAAGCTTATGCATACCGTCTTTAAAGTCCTTTGCTAGCAATTGCTCAATTTCTTCATCACTTTTTCTTGCCACCTTGTATTTTTCGCTCAGGTATTCGTCCAAAAATACCTCAAATGAGATATTAGCATTGATCACAGCTTCATTAAAGCGACCTGAGCTGTATAAGCCTAGACCGTAGAGCCATAACTTCAAAGACAAAGGTAGTAGTGTTCTTTTTTGCAACATTTCCAAGATGCTGGGTTTCACATTATCTTCATCAATGATTTGAATTGGGTAATTATAGCCTGAAGGTGGCGAAAAGAAAAGTTCATCTTCCTCTCTTCCATTTTTCTCTCTAGTTATTTTATATATGAATAAATCTTGCTCTCTCAGGGTCCTCATCCAATATCTCTTCGTATTGTATCTTACGACATCTATCAGACGATTAAGGCATTCCAAACAGTACTTTTTGATCTCCTGTATATCTGGTCGGGTATCCATATTCGACATCATACTAAAGGATAAACCCGATTCAGATGATTCTATCAGAAATGGTAGTTCTATACTAATATTTGAAATATTCATGAAGCCATTAGGATCATCTGGCAGAAGCTGAATATTTCCATGACTTGTAGTTCCTATAATACCGGTTGCCGCTATCCCACTTGTGGCATGCGCGATTGTTAAGTTAGCATTTTTTTCATTAGCTAGCGGGATAGAATAAGAACCATTTGATGCAAAAGTGAATGATACAATTAGATGTACTCTCATTTGGTCCATTATTTTGAAACGAATTTATTTAAGGTTATAAACATGTTGTCTAAGGTCTTGATCATGATTTGTAGCAGCCATCAAATCGGATGGCGTAGAATTGTTATTTACACGATTGCGATACGGATCGAAGCATGGTCTATGAAAAAATAAGGGATCTATAAACAGGAGGTCAAATAATACTTTGAGATTTCGAGTTAATTCACAGGCTTCTAGAGCTGTTTGAAGGAAAGGTTTCAAAAGGAAACGGTCTATAAGTTCAGGAATGGTATTACAAGGAATGTTAATCGTTGTCAATAAATAACTACTGTCAAGATCCATAGTGAAACAGTTCAGATTGTCCTATGGAAAATCCACTCAACTATTTTCAATTCTTCAATTCCTCTCCGCAGTTTATGCACGATAGTTGGGAGAAATGAAAAGCCATCTTCAATCGGATATGGTTAGTAGATGGATAGATATTCATTTTCGAATGCTTCCTTGAAGATAGGAACTTTTTGAGTTCTATATACTATTTTAGGCCTCCCTCATTTTTTCTTTCTAGATGCTGGCCCATTCTTATTATGGATTAGTTTCAGGGTCAAGACTTATCAGCACAAGCTATCAGATGCTTTAATGCAGGCTTGCATAAAGGAATTAGTCAAAATAATCAGTTCTAAATTTCAATTTTACAACTTTAACTACTAGCCATTGTGATTGCAGTCAGTGTCTCCACATAATTTTATTAGCAAGTAAGTAATCACTACTAGGTATGACAGAAGAGCCAGAAGAAGAGGTCGGGACAGGTGACACTTGTACAGTAGTGGATGTATGGGAGCTGCTAGGTAGAAGGTGGTCGCTCCACATTTTGAAAAATCTAAAAACAAAAGAAGTCATTAGGTTTAATGAACTAAAAAGATCGCTGGCCGGCATCAGCAGTACAGTACTCTCAGAGAGGTTGCTGGAACTAGAGCGTGAAGGGCTTGTGACAAAAAAGATTTACCCTGAGGTGCCACCAAGAGTAGAATATAGTATTACGCCTCAGGCAAGAGAGCTCGGATTGATAATAAAAGATCTGGCGCGTTGGGCAAACAAGTGGAAGAGCCCAGAAATAAAGCCACTTGTTGCCCAAAAGAAAAGCTAGTGCAGCTTTTGGAACTTGCGGCCGTCCTTTGCGCTGACAACCCCTATTTCCACAACAGGCAGCTCACCAAGTGCCCTTTCTATCGCTTTGTTGCTCAACGCGACAGCTTGCTCAACGCTCATGTCGGCGCTATACTCGCTTTGTACCACATCTAGTGCTGATTCAGCCGACTTGCCTATTGCAAAGCCCGAGCCGCGGAAGAATGTCCCGCTTGGGTCAACCTGATAGAGCTGCACGCCAGTCTGGTCGACGCCAGCTATGATCACAGATGCAGCCTGTGGCCTAACTGCGTACACAGTGTAATTGTGCAGGAAAGAACCAAGATGCTTTGCAAGCGAGCCGACATCTATTGGAGTTTCAAAGTTGAGCCGATGCTTCTGGGCTTCAAGTCTCAGCTCGTCTATTAGCTGCAATATGTCACCAATATAGCCTGAGCCTGTAGCACCGACATGGCCGTCGACTACGAATATCTTTTCAGCCGGGTCTATAAGCGGCCTGACAGGCTTGATGTGGCTTGCTAGGAGCGCAAACGACGAAGTCTTGATTCCTATTGTGGTTGATCCCCTATTTACTGCTTCAAGGGCGCTATCAACCAGCACCAACCGGCCTTCCGGCCCATAATAGTATGGATACCTTCCTCCAGCAGCAATGTTTGCTCCTGCTCCTGCTCCTGCTGTTTCAGCCATCCCTACTTTTTCACCTCCACCGTTGCCAACAGGTTTGGAATCGCAAGCACCTCTATGCCGTTGCCAGAGCCAGGATCCCTCTCCATAGCTGCAGCCACCGCTTTTGTAGCCACAGCCTCAGCCTGTTCATTTGTGATTTCTTTGAAATACATACTCTCAAGCACTCCATACGCAATGGGCGAGCCGGAGCCTGAGGAGGCAAAATCTTCGCTTGTTATTGCGCCACTCATATCAGCTGCATAGACGTGACCGCCTTCTTGGTCAACGCCGGCGACTAACAGTTCGACAAAATAGGGCTGATAGTTCTTTAGGCCAGAGTACGCAAGGTTTGCGATCAACCTTGCTGATTCTTTGGTTGTGAGCGGAAAGCCTCTCCGCAGCTCCATGAGTTGGCGCTCTGCCTTGGCGACTTTAATCAAATACTCTGCATCGGATAACTGTCCCGCTATTGCCACAGCAAGTGTGTCATCTACCTTGGCTATCTTTTGCGTTATTTTTGAGCCAATGAAAAAGCCCTTGCTTGCCCGCTTGTCCGAGCCTAGCACTACTCCTTCTTTGGTCTTGATACCAACGATTGTTGTCATATCTCTGATAGTAGTATAGGAAGATAGGGAATTAATTGACCCGTATTGCTGGAAATAAGTCACAGCTAGTTTTCTCCTAGTTAAATTCTTCATATATGAAGCATATATTACCAGAGCGCTTAGCGCGTTAATCCGAGGGTTTGTCGCTAGGTCAGATATGGCTGGTGTGTGAATTGTACAATCAATAAAGCCTACCGCAATTAGACTAAATGACAGTTTATTGTTTCAAGCAAAGGCGAACCGACATCTAAAGGCTTGCTGCATTCCATTGTACGTAGTGATAATAGTTGCAGTTCCAAGAGTCACAAGCGATACTGCGAAAACTTCTAGACATCCCCACACCACCTTTTCTTCTGATGCTTCTGTCGCTGCAAATACTGCAGATGAAAAGCTATCTAATCAGTCTTGTTTTAATATTATCCTACATTTCATATATGAAAATGGTACCATTTCTATGCGAAGAATACTGACGTGGTAGTCGGCCCCGGCCGTAAAGTAGAGTTTGAACGTCATAGGTGCCATAGAAATAGATTGAGGAGACAAATGACTAACTAACTCATTGTTCTGCTGGCGCCCTTCGGGCGCCCCTGCTCTCATTATTAACTAAGGTCAAAATTGGCTCTTGTCTTCGTCGACTGGCTTCACCACCCTGCAAACCTGATTTTCTGGTCCCTTTTTGGTGGACGGCTCGTATTACGTAGATCGACTGCTGCTTTCGTTTATGGGCGTTTTACCTGCCTCCATGATCGTGGCAACTATAGCTGCTGCGATCACGGCAGCAGTCATATTAAGAGCTCTTGACGAGAGCGGCTATAGCTTCTCGCTGGTACTTTCAAATCCTGCAGGTGTTATCTCTGAAAACAGAATCCCTTGGTAAAGCTAATTGACTGCACGAGCGTCTTGGTGATCCGGTACGTAGGCATCAAGCCTGCTCTGCATCACATTTGTTATCTGCTCATAGATGGTATACGATCCCACCATCGCCTGCACTTTTTCTTTTTCAGTGGATGCATTGGTCTCGATGACAATATATTCTGCAATTAATCTAAGGTTGATTTGGAATGAGCCATCGTCACTTGTCCACTGCAGTGTATAACCTGTATCGCTCCTTATCATGCCTATCCATCTAAGGTTCTTAAACCACCTGCCGATCAAGTGTCGGATAACTTCTGAGGGTTTGACATTTAACGGGATATACGTCTGCAACAACTGCATATACTCTCTGCCCTTTGGTTTGTGTTGTTGCTGCTGCAACAACTCGATCCTTGACACTGCAGTTGTACCGCCCTTGCTAAGCTGATAACCCACCGGAGACTTTTCCACAAGCTCCATTTCTTCTAGCCTACGTAGTGCCCTTGACAAGCTTTGCTGGTGGAGGTTGAGCTTACGCATCAAGCCTTTAAAGGAGTAGTTTGATCCAGCTTCATTCAGTAATGCCAAGATCTTGTTATCGTTGTTATGAAAATCGTTTGCACTAAGTGAGTTCTGTGAGTCATCTTCTTCTTCTTCTACTAGGATCTGAGCAGCAGCCTTGCCACTGGTCATCTGCTTTTCCGCTGCAAAGTCCTCTCTAGCGGTCTCCTCCTTGAGGGTTGTTGTTGATTCAGTCGGAATGTCGCTTTCCACTTGCATATTACAAGCGCCCCTTCATGATATAAATCATAAAGTAACCATCCGGAGAGCAGGTAAGTAAAATGCTACTAATACACCTCAATTGCCTCTTCCTTGAAACCCATCTGAGCCAGTAGACTCTTTGCCGTCTCTCGATGGTCCCCTTGGAGAATTATCTGGCCTTCCTTGAACGTGCCTCCTGTGCCAATCTTGGTCTTTAGCTGTTTTGTAATTTCCTTCAAATCTTTTCTTTCCTGAAGGCCTGATATCACAGTGACAGGTTTCCTATACTTTCTGATGTCTTTGGTAATCACTATGGCTGCCTCTTCCTTTTCAATCTCTTTGATCAGCTCATCCATTGAATCATAGTCAGACACTAGGATGATTATTGCCGCTCACGCTCAAAAGTGTTTTGATAAAATATTTTATGGGCGTTCGTCGACTGGAACTGGAAGTTGAAACTGGCGCCCATAACGATTGATAGTAACTGTTAGTCGGTCATTTACCTGCTTTTTGTGCACGTATGAAGCAATTTCTGAAGGGTCTTTTATCGTGTTGCCATCTATTTCTTCGATGATATCTCCTTTTCTTAGGCCTGCATCGTCAGCCGGACTATAAGGCTCAACTCTTGCAATGAGCGCTCCATCAATCACAGGGAGCCCATAGTACCGTGCAAGCTGGGGTGTAACCTTCATCGACGCAACGCCAATCCACGGCCGAGTTACCTTGCCCTTATCTATCAATTCTTTCAATATCGACTTGGCAGTGTTAATAGGAACTGCAAACCCGATGCCCTGTGCATACGGCATGTTAGCGGCGTTGATAGCAATCACTTCTCCTTTAGTGTTGACAAGTGGTCCACCTGAGTTGCCTGGGTTGATGGCAGCGTCTGTCTGTATTAGCTCCAGCACGCCGCTCCTTGTCTGTATGCTTCTATTCAATGAGCTGACTATGCCGGCACTTACTGCAGGTCCTCCAGTGAGCCCAAAGGGGTTGCCAATTGCAATCACTATCTGACCAGCCTTTAGGTTGTCTGAGTTGCCAAGCTGTGTAGCTGTAAGCGACTGTTCTGAATCTACCTTGAGCACTGCAAGGTCGGTGGTCTCGTCACTTCCGACTACCTTTCCTTTGAGCACCTTGCCATCTGGAAGCGTCACCTTAAGCCGCTCTGCGTCGTCGATCACGTGGTTATTTGTAAGGATGTAGCCCTTTTCATCTATGACTACCCCTGAGCCTACTCCCTCTACTGGAAATATCCTGAACATCTGGTCATGTAGCATCCTCACACTTGCGATGTTGACTACGCTCTTGCTCACTTTTTCAACTGAGCTGATAAGTACATCTTCTGGAACAGGTATCATATGCCACTATATTGGAGGGCAGCAGGTAAATTGACCGGCTATTCTAGAATCTGGTCACACTAGTTGGACAAGAGAAGCACAGTATTAGAAATCTAGTATTGAGAAAAAATTGCCATTTCATCAAGAAAGCATGCTTTGGCTAAGATACTAATTGCAGCTGTTTTCGGCTTGTTTTCAGGTATGCCACTTGGGTATTGAGGTTTTTGTTCAACTTTCATTTCGACATGCAAGTAACTGCCACGACTCGGAAGGCAACCGTCGCGTGCATAACACTTGCGAAATCGATGTATATGAAACTATGCGAGTCTTGAAGGAAAATCTTAATGCAGTGGCAAGATTGGAAACAGTGGACGGTTTCATAATTTCCTATCTGCCTAAAGATCATATTAGCAAATCAAAATATCCTTGTCCAGCTGAACTTTGCACACCATTAAATCTTGATATGATTATGACGCATATCGAAAATATTGAGAGATAGAAAAAAGTTACCCTGTAGAGAGACCATGGCATTTAATTGGCAGTTGATGGTTGGACTTCTTCAACCGGTTATTAAAATGAAGCACAAGGTATCTAATTGAAAAACTTCTACTAAGAAGGGGTTAATTTTTTGATGCGCCAATTGATGTATTCCTCGTAGATGCTCTGGAAATTGTTGAAGTGGGACAAATTTTGGTTACTCTCTGAAAAGCTTTCGATGACGCGGCGCCTCCTAGTCTTCTGTTTTCTTTTTATGGTCTGTAATGCGCTGCAAACGTGTCCGGCTCATTAGAACCAAAATCACGCATAAATTGATCCCTGACAAGCCTGCCATATACCACCAAGTCGCGTGCCATCATCCGCACCCTACTTGACAATCTTGCATTCACCGTTTCATGACCTGTAAAGTCCTGTGGGCCATTTATCGATACCCCATAGGGCATACTCCATCCATAGCACTGGCGCACCGCTGTACGCATCTGATCCATAACTGTAAGCCCTTTCTCATGTGATGCAACTATGTATCCAAACACTTTGCCTGCAAACTCTTCATAAAAGTGATCAAGAAAATTCTTAAGAGCACCGGACATCGAGCCGTGGTAGTCTGGCGATGCAAGGATAAAGGCGTCAGCCCAAGCTATGGCCTTGGCTGCCTCTTCTACCTCTTTTGAGGCTGTGGCACTTGGATCGTATAGGGGCAAAACTATTCTATTGAGCTCTAGTAGGCGAACTTCTGCACCTTGCTTTTTGACATACTCGAGCGCAATTTTAAGTGCTTGCGTGCTGTATGATCCCTGGCGAGTGCTACCTGCAACTCCTAACACGTTAAACGAATTTTTCATCTCTTATTATTATTGGACTTAGCCGAATTAATCGACTTGCTTTTACAGGAACTGGTCACACCATCAATTCTTGGTGATTGCATCTTTCTATGGGGCATGTTCAGCCTGCATAGCCGCAATCGAGGGTAGAGCCTTATCTATCACTAACTTGCACCCAAGTGATACCTAGTACTGCGATCTATCTGATGATGAGGATGTTGTTGTTGTTGCCCTTCGTTATTGCTCTCAAACTAAATGGTGATGCGCTTGGCACATGATAGGCATTCAACAATTACCTGACTTTCGCTCTTATTTATCACTTTGAACTTCTTTGAGCCACATGACAGGCAGACAGGACATGCCCTTTGACCCTTTACCACGTCTCCTCCTCCTCCTATTACCACCTCTGCGGGTTGCTATCCGAGCGGGCCAGCATATTTATCCTAACAATGCCTCCAACCTGCTGTATCACCTTTGCGACTGCCGGTGGTACTAGATGCTCCCATGGCTTACCCTCTTGCATGAGACGCCGAATGTTTGTGCCATTGTACTCATTTATTTCTGCAAACATAGGGTCCTCAATGACAATGCTGGAGTCTTGAGAGCGTGCAAGGTACTTTACAAAGTCGTTGCCCGAGTATAGTACATCAAATGGTGGGACCATTGATCGTATGTAGGCAAGCCATCGAGCATTGTTCTCATCATTTGCAACAGGTATAATATAGCATCTTGAAAGATCAACCCCTGCTTCTTTCAACGCCTCATGAATCATTAGCACCCTCTCGCCGGCACTGAAAGGATCCTTGTCGATAAAGTTGAACTGCGCGCTCCCGATTATTATCAAGAGCTCGTCGCACTCGCTTAGGATCTGCTTTGTAAGTGCTAGGTGACCCTTATGTAAGGGCTGGAAGCGTCCCAGCATGAGTCCACGTCTTGTCATTGGGGTTTGCCTAGCTTATTCTTCCACTGCTCTATTTCCTTTGCTTCTATCTTGCGGAAGATCGGCTCTACCTTACCAAGTTCATGGCCTGCAGGAATTGCTTTGATGTCCCTAGCCGACTCCCAACCCTGCTGGTGAACACTGCCACCACTTCCAAGCTTGAGCTGGGCCCATATCTTTTCACACGAAAAGGGAATGAATGGTTCAAGCAGGACCGCCAAGCTTCGTACTGCATTCACCGATACGTACACCGTTGTGTTTGAAGTATCCTTGTTTGCCCAAGGTGAGTTTGTCTGGAAATAATGGTTCATGTAATTGCTATATTTTAGGATCCTCTTGAGCGACTTGTCTATTTCGTTGCTTGACAGCAGCCTGCCTGTTTCATCCACTGTTGCCGCCAGCTCCTTTTCTGTCGTATCGTCAATGCTGGATGGCTTGGGCACTATGCCTTGAAACGATTTTTGCGTAAATGAAAGGGCCCTATTTATGAAATTGCCAATGTTGGCGATCAGCTCATTGTTTATCCTTTCATAGAATGCATCAAAGTCAAAATTCAGATCGTCTTGCGAGTATGAGACTACAGACGCAATGTAGAATCTCAAATAGTCAGGGTTGAATGCGGAAGTGAAATCCTTCAGGCCAATATACCAATTTCTGCTCTTTGATATCTTTTGGTTTTGCAGCATGAGATGGCCCCTTGTAGGGATATATTCTGGAAGCTTGTATTCTGAATTGATGCCAAGACGTATTGCAGGCAAGAAGAGGTAGTGGTGGTAGATAATGTCCTTGCCAATAAAATGGTAAATCTCCGATTCGTTCCAGAATTTCTTGCCGTTGCTTCCCCTATCATTCACGAGCTTGACAAGCGACGAGATGTAGCATAGGTGGTTATCGAACCAGCCGTAAAACACCTTACCCTTTGCCTCGGGCAGGGGTATTGGCACGCCCCATGAGAGGTCACGAGTGATGTCCCAATCATGCAGTCCTTCGTTTATCCAGTTGATGACATAGTTCTTGACGTCCGGCTGCAAGTGCGTGTTCGACAAGAGCCACTTTTTCAGCTTCTCTTCAAAGCTTGACAGACGGAAAAAGTAGTGTTTGCTCTCTTTTTTGACAGGGGGTCTGCCGCATATTGCACACTTAGGCTCCAGTATCTGATCAGGGACGCGGCCGCACTTTTCACACAAATCTGAATACTGGTTTTCTGCATTGCAGTAAGGGCATCTGCCAATTACATATCTGTCTGGTAAAAATTTGTCATCATAGGTGCAGTAGAACTGAATTACGTTCTGGTCGTAAATGTGGCCATTTTCGAACAATCGTTTGAAAACGTACTGTACAAACTCAACATTTTCTTTGGAGCTTGTCTTGTAAAAAAAATCAAACGAAATACCTAATGATTCAAAATCTTCTTTGTCCTGTCTATTCCAGTATTCAACATAATCTTTGGGGCTCTTTTTCTCCTTCTCTGCTCTTATCAAGATCGGAGTTCCAAAATCATCAGTAGCACAGATATGGTACGCCTTCAACCCGTTAAGTCTCAAAAAGCGTGTGAAAATATCTGCCGGTAGATAGGTGGAGGCTATATGGCCTAGGTGTATCTCGCCATTCGCATAAGGCAGTGCGCTTGTAATGACTGCGCTTTCGCTACTGCTATTATCCGGCATTACACTTGCAATAATGTACAGAGCATTTTAACCTAACTGGAGTGCTCGTAGCGCTCTTGCTCTTCTATCATTTTATCTATTCTAATGCCCATTGAGTCAAGTGCATAGCTTCCAACATCCTGATCTATTTGTTCTGGCACACTATGTACTTTTACTTCCATCCTGTCATGGTTTTTTGCAATGTACAAAATAGATAGCAGCTGGTTGGCAAATGACAGAGCCATCACTTCTGGCGGGTGGCCTTCTGCAGCAACTAAGTTGACCACTCTCCCCTTTGACAGCAGGAACAACCTCTTTCCATTAACATCAAAGCGCTCGATATTTGGACTAACCTGCACCGGCTGGCAGCAGCTGATGTCATAAAGACTCTCAGTATCGATCTCGACATCAAAGTGGCCCGCGTTTGCCAAAATAACAGCATCCTTCATCTTAAGAAAATGCTCCTTTCTTATCACGCACGTTTGTCCTGTGCATGTAATGAAAACGTCGCCGGCAGGAGCCGCGTCTGACATCCCCATTACCGCAAATCCATCCATCTTGGCTTCAATTGCTTTTATAGGATCAACTTCGGTAACAGTCACTATACCGCCCATGCCCTTTGCCCGAGTTGCTACGCCCTTGCCCACCCAGCCGTAGCCGCATACAACTACGTTCTTGCCTGCCAATAGTATGCCAGTTGACCGCAGTATGCCATCAAGAGTGCTCTGTCCAGTGCCATGTCTGTTATCAAAAAGGTATTTTGTACGCGCATTGTTGACCGCTATAACGGGATAAAGAAGCCTGCTCGCCCTTTCTAGGGCAACAAGTCTCTTTACCCCCGACGTTGTCTCTTCGGTGCCCCCCGCTATACCCTTTGTCTTTTGTTGATGGGCCATTGAGTGGAGATCACCTCCGTCATCAGTTACTATGACAGGTGTAAATGAAAGCACATTGCGAATGCACTGCTGATATTCTAACTCTGTCTCGCCGCGCCAAGCGTACACATTTACACCCTTGTTGTACAGAAAAGCTGCAATGTCATCCTGGGCTGACAAGGGATTTGCTGAACAAATTGCGATGTCTGCGCCCAAGCTCTTTGCAGCCATCACAAGGACTGATGTTTCTTTTGTAATGTGAAGACAGAAGCCAAGCCGAAAACCTACCAGCAATTGACTGCTCTCATTCATTGCTCGTATCTTTTCAACTATGCCCATACGGCTGGCAGCCCACTCATACGACCGTCTTCCCTTGTCTGCAAGGTTGCTATCCGCTATTTTCCCGGGCACGATTTGTGAATGATGGGATATGCAATAAAAGCTACTGGTTTTCGTACTCTTGTTCGCGGAACCTTGCTCTTCCCCTTCTTATGAGGGCAAACAGTACAAGTATTATCGTTATCCACACTACGCTTAGCAGGATGTTCGTAAAACTAACGTAGAGGTACGGCATTGCATCGATCATATCTTGCTGGATGATCTCTAGCGATACATGAATGTCCAACATGCCTGAATTATATTCAGTACTATGGGGCTCCATTGATGCTATCGAGTTGGCGCGGGTCACAATGTCGTTTAGATTCCCTTGTATGAGTGCCAAATCTGTTTTTGCAGTCGGAAATACCCATACGGGATTGCCGATCTCAGGCAGTTCCATCTTTGCCTTTGATACAAAGCTTGCCAGTACTTCCGGAGTCTGGGCAGTCTGGGCTCTCTTCAGGTATCCAAGCGCGCTGTCGACAGGGTAAATGGCCTGCTGGTATCCGTAAAGGGCCATAGCTATGCCAAAAATCATAAGAGCCAGAACGCCGGCCATCATGAGCCTGTATGAAGATGTCATGCCGGAATGATATTGCTATAGCATGGGGAGAGATATTTAGATGTGGCGGAGGTGTGTGTATTGATGGCTGTCCGACAACCAATTTATAGCCAGATTGATTACAAGGTCATGATATTTGGCATTTGTCAAGGTCGCCCAGCGGAGCGAGATTAAAGAGAACAGCGGCAAGGAGCTTTACATTAATGGCACAAGAATTGCGCTTTTTTATGCAAATGGCAAGTACTATGCAGTTGAGGCGCTTTGCCGCCATCAAGACGGCTCGCTTGCTCCGGGTAAGATAGACGGCGAAGTCATCGAATGTCCCCTGCATTCGTGGCACTACAACATTAGAACAGGAGAGTTGCTTGACTACCTTGAAGGCGTAAAACTGATTACCTACAACGTAGACGTTAGAGGAAATGACATTTACATCGACGCCTAGCAAAGTAAAAAGCAGGGGCAGGTCCACCCCAAATCGCGACAGTGAAATTATACAATACCCTCAGCCGGCAAGTAGAGGAGCTAAAGCTGCAAAACCACAATGTGAGAATGTATCTCTGTGGAGTCACAGTCTATGACGACTCTCACATTGGACACGCAAGAACCATTATTATATTTGATGTATTGCGCCGATACTTGCTCTCAAGAGGCTATAAAGTGATATTTGTACAGAATTTTACTGATGTCGATGACAAGATAATTAACCGCGCAAAAACAGAGGGTAAGAAGGCAGAGGAAATATCTAGGAGATACATTGACAAATACTTCAACGACTTTGACATCTTGAATGTAATGCGAGCAGATTACCACCCAAAGGCTACTGAACATATCAAGGAGATGATTCAGCTAATTGATGGCCTGGTGAAAAAGGGCTATGGCTACCTGACGCTCAACGGTGTATATTTCAGAATCAAGTCATTCCCAGGCTACGGCAAGTTATCAAAAAAGTCAGTTGAGGAGCTAGAGTCAGGCGCGAGGATAGAGATCGATCCCTCAAAAGAGGACCCACTTGACTTTGCACTTTGGAAGTTCTATTCAGATCAAACGGTCTGGCCAAGCCCTTGGGGTAATGGGAGGCCTGGCTGGCATATAGAATGTTCTGCTATGTCACGCAAGTATCTTGGCGACACATTGGAGATTCATGGCGGCGGACACGATCTAGTTTTTCCACACCATGAAAATGAGATAGCCCAATCAGAATCATACACAGGCAAGCAGCTTGCCAAGATATGGGTCCACAGTGGCATGGTTACCATCAATTCACAAAAGATGAGCAAGTCACTTGGCAACATTGTTGCGATAGAACAGGCGCTGAAAACATGGGGAGCAAATCCCATCCGACTCTACTGCTTGTCAGCACACTATTCAAAACCGCTTGATTATACAGATGAATTGCTAAAAGAGTCAACCCAAAGGTGGCGCCAGATAGAGACATGCGTCTACGAATTGCGCTTTGCAGTAGGCAGCGGCGGCGAAATTGATACTGTGAAGAGTATGTGTGAGGAATCTATGCGAGCTTTTGAAGCCGCAATGGACGAGGACATGAATACATCACTTGCAATTGCAGAGTTAATGAAGCTTGTAACAAAGCTCAACAGGTATATCGCAGCAGAAAAGCTAACAAAAGATATGGCAGATAATGCATTGCCAACTCTTAACAAGATAGTGGACATTCTGGGATTGAAAATTGTAGAATCTAGGGACAAAGAAATAGAAGTAATTGAGGAAATAGCGATACGACGTAACAAGATGCGGGCTGAGAAAAAATTCAAAGAGGCAGATGAACGCCGGAACAAGCTATTAGAACTGCTCTCTGCTGAGCTATTAGATCACAAAGGACGTACAACGTGGGTCAAGAGGGAAAAGGCCAGTATATGGAATGTTGATAATCGTGAGGATCAAGTGCGTGAAGCGAATAGAAAATTAGAAACCAGACTGATGCAGATTGTCAGACAGAGAAATCTAAATGCACACCTGCCTAGAGATAGACGTCCTTCTATCTCTGAGCTCGTAGATATTCTCATCACTAATAGAGTAATGCCAAAAGCAGGAAGATCAAGAGAATTTGCTGATACAATCACTCGGCTAGGAGATAAAACTGCTAGGGGAGAGCAAATAACTAAAGAAGAGTTTGTGGACGGAGATTATACCCTTGCAATAGCGTGGTTTGAAATGGAATTAGATGACATGAAAGAATTGGAACAATAACAATAATGACAAGACAGATGAAAGGAGAGGAAATATCACCACCATAGCATAGAAATTGAAGTGATTCAAACTAAAATCTTCTCCCTTTCTTCTTTCTATTTCCTTTTCACTTTATTATACTACCCCTTCAGCAGTACAATACAACTAACTATATCAGTTAAACTTCATCAAATAATACTCATACACCGATGAGCATTTTCAGGAATTCACATTAACTATCATACATTGCCAGTACGTCAAGGGGTATTCGCTTATTCTAGAGAACTTTAGCTTTTTACTACATATGCTACAGAATCATCTCAACAATAGGGATCAACCTTGAAAACTAGATTGGCACTATCTTGGGATCTTGGGACATCGTTGAGCAATATTCTTCTTATAAAGCACGCCTACGTCAGTGGTCCGCACATCAGCAAGGTGGAAGGATCTAAAGTGCCACTGTGATTCTGAAAAAGAATATTTGATCACTGCCTATCTTTTTCTTCCCTTATTTTTTCCAAGTCTTTTTGCAATAATTCAATAGTTTTAGGTATCTCCTTTTCTGCGCAATCTATGCAGATCTGCTGCAGGGAAAGTGGGTAAGTGAAGTATTTCACATTAAGTGCAATATCGCGTTTACATGATACACATTTTTTCATCTTGTAAGGGTCGGTATTTTTGATGATCAAACCTCGACCACTTCGCCTTGGCTGGGCGCATGGGCGTCGTAACCATACTTTTCCTTTATCTCTTCAGCAAACTTGACGCATGAGGGGCCATCGCCATGCACAGTCAGCACCTTTGGGTTGCCTTTGATACGGTCCAAGATTTCAAAAAGCTCACTTCTACTATTATGGCCGGAAAATTCAAAGCGCTTAACATCAGCGTAGCATTTTCTTATCTTACCATCAAAGTTTGCAACACGCTTTTCTAATAGCATTCTGCCCGGTGTCCCTTCGCCCTGGTATGACACAATCGCAATACCATTCTTTTCGCTGTTGGCTATTTGCTGAGTATAAAATATTGCAGAGCCTCCAACCAGCATGCCTGCTGGCGAAATTATGACGCATGGCTCCTCTACTACTCTGCGCCTTCTGCTCCAGCCCTGTATCCACTCGGCCTCGCCTATGGCTCGTTTGAACATTTCTGCATCTTTGAGGAACGCCGGGTGGCGACTCATTATCTGATTTGCCTTAAGAGCCATGCCGTCCATCACCACCTTGTGCTTGAAATTGTATGTCTTGAGCACAGTTGCAATTTCCTGTGAGCGCTCAACTGAAAAGGACGGGACAAAAAGAGTTCCACCACGCTCTATGACATCATATGCAAATTCAATGAGCTCCTTTTCAGCCTCTTCGCGGGGTTGCTGTTCTGACTGCGAATATGTGCTCTCTATTATCATCATGTCAATTTCGCCAAAGTCAAGGTCTGCAGGTCGCAAAAGCTTTGAGCCACGGGTATTAATGTCACCACTATAAAATACTTTCTTGCCTTGATGTTCTACTACAATGCTTGCACCACCTACTACATGTCCTGATTCATGAAGCGTCACCTTGGCATTATTTACCATGTAGGGTTCTCTATATTGCAGATTCTTGGAGCTTTTGAGCATCGTCATAACATCGATGTATTCAAACGGCAGATAGAATCCCGAGAGCTTAATCATGTCTTCAATAAGCAGCTCAGAAAGCTCAAAAGTTGGAAGAGTGCCAAGTGCCGGAATATTTGTTGAGCCGGACAGGTACAAGGAAGGAACAAAGCCGGAGTGATCAAGATGTGCATGAGTGATGACTACAGCATCAACTTCCTTGGGCTTGACGTGCATTGGGAAAATGGGCTCACGCTTGAGCAGGACGCCATAGTCCATCAGTACGTTGGTATCGTCACAGTTGACGAGAAATGCAGAGCGGCCCACTTCCTTCGCCGCTCCCAAAACCTTAACTTTCAATTTATTGTTACTATAGAGCTCTTAGCAATACTCACTTTAAAGCTTGCTAATTCCATTGAACCTGCCACATTGGTTCTAGCATTGCAGGATTTTCTAGCTTTTGTAAATAGCCATATCCGCATTCATCAAGTATGGATTCAAAGTCATATCTATCATTGAAAGGTGATTCTTTTTCAACTTGCATTTTGAGTGTTGTCTTGACACTTCGGACTTCTTGTGGTTTGGCATACACATACCAAAGGTTGTGTGCACCTCGCATCTTTGCTAGCCCGGTTCGATTGCTCTCTGGCATTTTTGTATAGTATCGATTCATGATCTCCGTATTGACATCCTCCCATGAAGGAGTCCTCCACCATGCCACCCTCTGGAAGCCATGGCCGTCAAATTCAGCTTCCAAGCTGATGCCCTGATCAAGTGTCGTGATAATAACGTCCGTGCTACGCGCAATTGGACTGCGAAAGTCTTGGCCCGGCTCCATCCAACCTACGAAAATAAGATCATATTTTTTGTCTATCCAATGCGCGTCTGTAATGCCAATATAATCTGGCTTTATGATACCAAGACCATAAAAAATCCCAGCGTCCTTTTCGATTCCTTCAGCACTTGGAATAAACTTCCGTACCTGCTTTAGGAAATCTCCGTAGCCACATCCTACATCGAGGTATTTTGGATTACTTGAGATTGCCTTTGCAACAGCGACAGTGCGCAGTACATCAATCTTCCTATATGCAAAGTAAGATCCTTTAAAAAAAGGAAAGATGTAGCGCTCATGGTTTGGTAACCATGTGTTTGCTCCAAATTGTGTCAGCTCATACCTAGCCTTGCGCAGATCTTCAAGATTAAATGGCATTTAGTCAAACTTCACTTCCCACACCTTTCTGTTGTTTCCAAGTGCTGGCAGCTCCTCCATGTAATGGAAGCCGCATTCGTCAAGGATAGACTCAAAATCGAACCTATCATTTGGATCTTCTACTTTTCTCAACCACCATTGCAAGCCTGACCTGATACTGGCGGTAAGTTTCGGCTTTGCATACACATACCAAAAGTTGTGTGCGGTGCGCAATCTTGCTAACTGCTCCTTCTTGCCTGAGTCAAGTGAAGGCGCATAGTAGCGATTCATGAGCTCTCCGTTTACATCTATCCACGACGGCGTTCTCCACCATGCCACCCTCTGGAAGCCAAATTCTTCATATTCGCAGGCAGAGTTTATGCCACACTGGCCACCCGTATCAAAGGTTGTAATAACACACTTGGCGCATTTGGCCACAAACCTCCGAAAGTCTTGCCCGGGCTCCATCCAGCCGACAAACGCTACATCGACTGACTCAGACAAATCCTCGGCAGGCATCATGCTAATGTAATCAGGTTTTGAAATCTGAAATGCATAAAACATGCTTCCGTCTTTTTCTATCCCCCTTGCATCTGGCAAGAGCTGTCGCACCTTGTCTAGAAAGTCGCCGTAGCCGCATCCAATATCGATATAGCTTGGATTAGCACAAATTGCCTTTGCAATCTCTACAGTCCGAAGTACATCTACTTTACGGTATGCGAAATACGAACCCCTAAAAAAGGGAAAGATGTAGCGTGCATGGTGGAGAGGCGGGTTGCAATCCAGAAACTGCCGGTAGGCTCTATACGCACTGTGCAGCTCATGAATTGCGAAGGGCACAAGCTTGCTCTTTTTTCTCAATCCTTATATTTCTAATGGGTTTGCAGAAGATATCGCAATTGCTGTATAACGGTGTTTTGCAAAAACCGAAAACCCTTAATAAGTTCAGTTCTTAAAATGTTGATATGGTTAGAAAATTTGATGACTGGTGGAAGACAGTTCCAGCTGACTTGAAGCAAAAAGCTCGCCAAGGTGACGAATCAAACAAACCCTTACTCAACCAAATTAACTATGTTCTTCTGCATCTTCATTTGGCAGGCAAGCATGATGCCAAACCAAGCCATGATGAGCTGAAGGATTGGCTACACAGTGGCCAAGTAGATGTGCTCAGAATGAACAAATAAAACAACTTTTTCCTTTATTTTCATTCACACTTTATTATTCAATCAGTTTTACACTGCTCTTAGATGTTTACATTATAACAGTGTTTTGCAGCATACATAGTGTTTAAATAGTTTCGAACAATACTGACGTTTAAGTGAATTAGAGTTGCCAATTGCTATACTTCCGGACATAGATGAGCAAAGGTGCATTGGCTGTGCACTCTGTGTAGAGATTTGCACTGCACTCGGTCCAGACGTTCTCAGGGTAAAACCAGTCGAAGGGTGGAAGAGAGGCAAGGCGTTCGTCTTTTATCCAGAAAGGTGCATTTCAGACGGCGCTTGTCTAGGTGTTTGCCCAACACATGCTATCTTCTGGATGAGGCCAATGGAATACACCTCAGGACAACCAGTCCCTCTGCACAAGAATGGTGTGTTCGACAAGGGCTGGGAAGAAGGATAAGTCGGAAACGACCAGCAAATATATTTTCCCCCTTTTTACATTTTTATTTTTCCAATCAGATTAAGAATCTTAACTTGTTTTCTATGTCCGGCACATTATAGAATCTCTCTTCTAATGTGAAATTATGTGTATTGTGAGCGCGTACAAGCAAGGGACTAGGTAAAAAGGACTGGAACTTGCATGATAGGAACCACACATGCAGAAGTCGAGGATATCACCTAAATGATTGTCAAGGCCTAATCCAAAGCACTTTTCTTCTTGTTCTTTCTTGAATTAATGTCTGCAAGCCTCAGTGGCTCAATACCAAGTTCCTTTACTAAGGTAATTGCAGTTTTCAAAGTTACCCTATGGCCAACGCTGATATACAATTTTTTGCTAATCGCATAACCTAGAATCTCGCCATCAAGCTCCACAAACCCATCAGGTCGCACTGTCCCACACAACCGGCTTTTCGCAACACCGATCGTGGGCTTGTCAAGGGATACACCAATGTAGCAGGCTAGCCCACATCTCCTTGGATGCAATAGTCCGTGGCCGTCAATAAGCAGTAGATCATAACTGTTCTTTAACAACTTGAGCGCGTAGAAAATTGGTTCCGCCTCCCTTAGCATCAATAGTCCTGGCACATAAGGATACTTCACAATGGTTTGCACATCGACGGACTCGACAAGCTGCTGCATGTTTTTGTCCATAATAACTGCAGAGCAGTAGGCAGCGTTGCTGCTGCCCCTGTAGGCAACATCTACTCCGCAAATACTGCTTATCTCGCCAAAGTCATCCTTGGCCGCTACTACCTTTTTTGCAATATTTTTTTGGAGTGTGATCGCATTGGCGTATGTCAAAGCGCAGAAATATCATCGACGAGACGGGCATTTAGCCTTGCAGCTTTAGTAGCCTGTTTCATGAAATCGTCAGGAGCTATGACGGCTATTTCCTCAAACCTGCCTGCAAATGACTTTAGCGATTCTATAAATGTTGGATAGTCTTCGAGTCTGTAACATGACCTTGTGGCAAGGTTATGCGATGCCGGAAAAACATCTGATATTTCTGCTGGAATAATGCCGAGGAATGGACTATAGCTGCAGACCTGTACATCAGGGAATTTCTTTACAATATTTTTGTAACTTGTAGTGGAGTAAAATGGGTGGATTTCGTCTTCAGGACATAGGATTAGTTTTTTCTTCGACGACTTGAATTTTGCAACAGTCTTCCTGAACCTTTTCGCCTCGGGCCTATGTTGGTCTATTGGATCGTAAAAAAAAATAGCCCTTTCTTTGAATAGCGGTGTGCCGTCCTCCAGCATTTCGACATCCTTGAAGATCTGCGCTGCTTCCATTAGCTTTGGATGTGCTCGCGCTTTCTGCATAACATATTCCCAAAGCCGGCCATCCACTATTGCTTGCTTGACAGCTTCCACCTCCGCCTTAAGTATATAGAGATTGTGTTTTGCAATTTCAATGGTCCGCTTATCCATTTCCATCTTGTGCAATTCCTGCATTGTGTGTGATGAGCAAACTGGACATTGGCACGATAGGTAAGCCAATTCATCGAGCCTAACTGTCCCATTTGGAGTCATGTATCTATTGTCCTTAGCATACAGCATGTAGGAAGCAGAATCAAAAGTATCGCAGCCAAGGGCAATTGCAAGCGGGATAGTGAGCGGGTGACCGGCTCCAAATAGGTGAATTGGTTTTGCAGGGATTACTTTTTTTGCAGATATTATCATGCGGGCAAGCATAGCAAACTCATATGCTTCCATCAACTCAACAGGACTGCCAAGCGCCATCATCTCAAAACCCATTGTATCAAGCTCTCTTGCAGAATGTTCAACAAGATCAAAGTGCTCGGCTCCCTGCACGGGTGCAACCCATATCGCGCCTGAGTTGCTGCCTATTGCGCGCAGGCTCTCTAGAGAATTTTTTAGCGTAATAGCAACATATTCTTTTGCCTTTTCATATTCAAGGCCATAGCCTGTCGGCCTATCAAGTGGGATGGGTATGTCGCTTTTGATGTCATTTTCAAACTGGGCCATCATTGCCGGCTCAACTTCGACAGAGCCGTACTCTAGTACCTGGTAACCACCCGAGTCAGTCATAACGGCCCCATCATAATTAATGATGTCATGTATTCCTCTCCTTCGTGCCTCGTCACCATAATGACGGAGAGTGATGTAGGCATTTGTAATCACAAGTTCAAAGCCCATCTTTTTCAAAAATTGTGTGCTGACCGTCTGTCTTACTGGGTGGACTACCGGCACAAAAGCTGGCGTTTCAACAGATCCATGAAGTGTCTGAAGCCTTCCTATGCGAGCTGCCAGATCTGAGTGCCGGAGCTCAAACACAACTACTTCTTTGTCTCCCTAGTGAATTCGTCATAGATAGCCTTAACCCTGTCAGCAGCAAGCCCGAAACCTTCCTCGATGCCAGCTTGCGTAACCTTTATCTTGTCCATGACGATTATTGCACCAACATCTTCTCGTATCTTGACAAGACCTGGGAAAACTCTTGATAGTCTCTCTGCAAGCGCCTTAAAGTCGAATGGTTTTTCCATCAATCTTACTTCCTTGACAAATGAGCCATTGATGATCACTTTCAGGATCCCCTGTCCTTCAACGTTATCGAGCACAACATCAAGTCTTTCATCTATTCCAGCAAGCGTGCCACTGTAAATTTTTTGATCCGAAGTTTCCACTGAGACCTTTTTTCCAAGGAACTGGAGTGCCTCCTCTCCAAATTTGCGTGTTACAACTGCAGCCATGTTAATCGGTATCGTCGAGTAATATATATACGAATTTTTGTAATACGTCCTGCCTAACTGACGGTCCAATATAGCTTTAGGGAGTTCTCCATATGCTCTGTATGATATTGATATGTGTGTGCCTCTTGTTGTTGTCGCCGCTCTGCACAATCTATATATGCATTTACTTATTTTTTACATTTGCTTTTCTGACGACAACAATATGTTTGAGCCACTTGCTTAGCAATAATTTTTTTCATTATCACAATACTTATACAAACTGCTTATTGTTCATTCAAATGTGGCGTTTGCTCGACGTATATATAGCAGTGGGCCTTTTTGCATACGGGATACAGACTGCAACGTACACACTTGTATATGCTTCTAGTATGGAAATATTATGTCTTTTTCTTGTAAGTTATTTTTTTTATTGCGTTCGCTTCATATAGAATGGCAAACCGCTGTTGCCAGTCTTTGTCGTGGCCTTCATGTCAGTCATATGTGAATTGCTGATTGGAAATTTCACTGCTGGGATAAGATGTAAAAACATTAGTATTTGAAAAATCTCCGCATATCGCCCTTTTCTGATACAAGGTTAAGCCAATCTATCCCTATAAGTTTTGATTTTGATTTTGGTTTTTTTTGCAGTGCGGCTAATATTTCGTCTGCAGTCTCTTTTGGGGTCTTGCCTGTTGTATCAAATTCAGCAACTTTACGCTTGCCAAAGGTTTTCAGTGAGTCGTAGAGTGATGTACCTAAGATCTCGCTTGCAACATTCTCTCTAGCTTTGTCCACGCTATAGCCTCTCTTTTTAAGAGTCTTCTCTAATTCATACGGTGACCTGCGCAGCACAGCTACCAAGCTGATGCCTACAGGTCTTAACACATAGGGAGCAAGATGTCCCACTATCACCAAATCCCTTTCTGCCTTGAGCTCTTTCTCAAGCAGCCTTACTAGTCTTTTGACATCAACATCAAGCCCGAGATCAGTCTTCTTACCCGTAGCATTGTTGTCAATTGCAACGTCGTTGATATCAATTATGTCTGCATTTATCTTTTCTGCGATTATCTTAGCGGTTGTGTGTTTGCCAACACCGGGATTGCCGGTTATAACAAATCTGAGCTTCTTCAATTAGCGTTTACTAGGCAGTGCATTATTTATTCATGGATGCATTGACAATAGAGATATGCGCACCTGTGAATCCTGCAACAGGGTCAGATTCTACTCACTCAACTTTCTATTCTCAAAAACGATATGCAATGAATGCTATCTAAAGATGAAAGAAAAGCAGAGCAAGCGCTAGCTCTGTAGGCTTCCGCACTTGCTGCAAAATTTCGCACTAATTTTAAGCTTGTTGCCGCAGCTGATGCAAAATTTCATTTCAGGCTCCAGTGTCTCCCTGTTAAGTGGTGTCAGTTGGGGAGGAGACATCACCTCAGTGGGCGCCGCAGACTCAACTCCCTTGTACATATCTGTGACAGCACCGCTAGGCTTGAATGAATCATCGATGTCTGGCACCAACTCTGGTTCTTTTTTGTTCCCTCTTTCTTCAAGGTAGAGCATAAGGCGCGGTCCCAGTTCACCGTTTGGAAGGTTCACCTGATCGCCAAGCCAAATTGCGAATTTTCTCAGTGTCATGTCGGGAGTAGAAAATGTAAGTGAGTGGGTCGACATGTATTCCTCAGTGGCGGCCCTGCCGTTGAACACCTTTGCCATTATGGATGAATGCTTGAAAGTAGCTATATTAATTATTGCGACCTACCGCACTTACTGCAGAACTTGGCATGCACTGGTATCGATGCATTGCATGCAATACAGTTTTTTGTTGTTGTTGTTGTTGTTGTTGAGCTTGCACGCGGTCTTGGTAGCTCGATATCTACAGGCTTGAATGTAGGCTCCTGCGGCGAAGGAAGTGTGTAGTCATTGCCGCTTGCAGCAGCGGGTCCCACTGTGCCGCCTGTGCCTACAAATCCTCCTATGCCAAAGCCTGCCTGCGGAGCTGATGGGGATGATGCACTTCCCCCGGTGGGACTTTTTATCGATGTGCCCTTATCCATGGCATTTTTGATTTCAAGTATTACTCGAACAGCAAGAAAATTCAGTGCAGAAGTTGAGACAAGATACTCGCCTATCTTGATAAAGAATTCCTTATCTCTCATCTTACCCTGTTTGTAGAGCTGGTTTGCGTCGATAAATGATTCGTACAAATTCTGAGTGTCGTCGATTAACCGCTTGAGCTTTTCAGTTAATCCACCTAAAGTGTCGACGCCAAAAGACATCAAAAAATAAAGAGCCAGCGGGCTTTAAAAACGGTGTGCCTGCTAATAGTTGTTGTTGCTATTGTTATTACTGCTGCCGTATCCGCGGCTGTAGCCATAGCGACTGCGCCTTCTATCGCGGCCATATCCTGTCTGGTTCCTGCTGCCGCTATAGCCACCGGAACCTCCTCCGCCGCCACCCCGCTCATTGCGGTAGCCGCTTCTGCTGCCGCTATAGCCACCGGAACCTCCTCCGCCGTCACCGCTGCCATAGCGTCGTCCGCCGCCACCCCGCTCATTGCGGTAGCCGCTTCTGCTGCCGCTATAGCCACCGGAACCTCCTCCGCCGTCACCGCTGCCATAGCGTCGTCCGCCGCCACCCCGCTCATTGCGGTAGCCGCTTCTGCTGCCGCTATAGCCACCGCGCGAGCGGTATCCACCTCCTCGACCAAAAGATGGTTGGCGCTGCGCTATTACCGGCACAATAACTCCAAGCTCATCATTAAGCTTGCGGATTGGCAACTTTGTCTGCGCAAGTATCCGCCCAAAGTCAGAGATCCTGTCGTTTGAGACAAGTGAGATTGCATTGCCCTCTCCCCCTGCTCTTGCAGTCCGTCCAATCCTGTGGAAATAGACATTCGGATCCTCCGGCACATCATAATTGATTACATTTCCCACAGCCGGGACATCTATTCCTCTTGCTGCAATGTCTGTTGCAACAAGTATGTCTTCAATTCCTCTCTTGAACTTGTGCATAGCATTGTCCCTCTGTTTTTGCGAAAGATCCCCGTGAATAGTGACTGCGCTAAAGCCCTCCTGTCTGAGCTTATATGCAAGCCTGTCTGCTCTTTGTTTTGTTGCAGCAAACACTATGGTCTGAGATTTGGCATTCTGGTTACGCCGAATGAAGTCCACCAAGTGTTTAAATTTTTCGCGCTCCTCTACTACCAGATATGATTGGTCGATAGTTTCAAGTGTGATTTCTTCTTCATTAAGCCTCACGTGCTCAATCTTGTTCTGTCTCATGTATTCTTCTGCCAGCCTCAAGATCTCTGGCGGCATCGTTGCAGAGAAAAGACATGTTTGCCTGTCTTCGCTGACATAGAACAGGATGAACTTAATGTCGTCAATAAAGCCCATGTCAAGCATCCTGTCTGCTTCGTCAAGTACCACGAACCTGACATCATCTAGGATTATCGAGCCTTGCTTGATGTGATCAATAAGTCTGCCCGGAGTCGCAACTATTATTTGTACACCTCGCCTGAGTTTGTCAAGCTGTAGGTTGATGCTTTGGCCGCCATAGATTGTGACTGCCCTAATTCCAAGGTACTTTGCAAACCGGTTGATCTCGTCTGTCACTTGCACCGCAAGTTCTCTTGTCGGAGCAAGTATCAAGACCTGTACTGGGCCGCCTGGCTTGATCTGTTGCAATATGGGCAGGCCAAAGGCCGCTGTCTTGCCGGTTCCTGTGTGCGCCTGTCCCACGACATCTTTACCCTGCAAAATAAGAGGTATAGCTGTCTCTTGTATGGGGAATGGCGCCTTAAATCCATTTTCTGGGAGTGCTTTTGTTAATTGTGCACTCAAACCCAATTCTTCAAAGGTTTTTGTCATTTTCCTTTTCACTCTTGTATATTTCTTTTATATCCACAAAAGCCACGGAAGAAATGAAAAGTCATTTTCTTGCTCATACTTGACAAATCCGCCGTATAGAAACTTTTGTCTTGCTTTGTTTAGACAAGACAATGATATAAGGTATGCGGTATCATATTCAGTTTAAATTTCAAGCTATCATACTGAGCACTATAATACATGCCTGATCCCGATGCTAGGCGCCTGCTTTGGTTCCTTTTTGCTGGCTCCCGCGGGGGCGACAATAGGATAAAGATAATCGATTTTCTTAAAAAGAGACCTTACAACATCAACCAGCTTGCAGATGCCCTTGGAGTCGACTACAAGCTGGTTCAGCATCACATTGGCGTGCTTGAGAGGAACAACATGGTCACAAAGGCTGGAGAAAAATATGCAGTACTTTACTTTATTTCAAACTACCTAGAGGCCAACATTGAGGCATTCAATGAGATCCAGGCCGCAATAGAAAAGCAGAACAAATCTGGAAAAAAGTAAATAAGGCAATTTCTCTGACGTCTGATGATAATGGCTCTGTTGATGGACATCAGCTCCCTTGTAAGCATGGCAAACATGGCTATACTGGTTGTATTGCTGGTGGTGTATGCTAGGATATATATCAAGACCCGAGCCACTTTTACGATCGGCCTTGCAGTTTTTGTCAGTATGCTTATGCTTCATAATGGTATAGCAGTTTACGGCTACTTTGCAATGGCGCCTCTTTATTCTGGCGAATTGCTACCCTATTTTGCCGGGATACATATCGCAGAGCTTGCAGGGCTAATAGCTCTTCTGAAAGTAACAGTCTGGCCTGAGGGATTAAAGACCACCAAAGCTGCCTCATAGACTGCGGAGAGCAAGCTAGAGATCTGGTAAAGATCTGGAAAAAAGTATTAATCTAAAAATTGGCAGATGCTGTATGAATTGGCAGAGACTAGCGTTTTAATATCTGCTCTAGCAGGGGCAGGATCATTTTTCTCGCCATGCATCTTGCCGATAATCCCTGCATTTGTCTCGTACCTCTCGGGCACAGCCCTTACCGAGATCCAGAGTCAAAACCCTAGCCTAAGCGGCGCTTCAGTCGCCATGAAAAAATCTACTAGGCTCAACATTTTTCTGAACACCATCTATTTTGTGCTTGGGTTTTCGCTTGTGTTTGCCATCATGGGCGTGTTATTGAATAGCTTCCTTGCCAACGTCGGTACTGGTTTTCAGACCACTTTCCAGTTGATAGGGGGCGCAGTAATAATTGCATTTGGAGGATATCTTCTCCTGTCTATGAAACTCCGCTTCCTCAACTTTGAAAAGAGGATGAGAAACCTGCCTCGCTTTAAGACTACCTATCTTACATCTTTTGTATTTGGGGCTGCCTTTGCTTCTGGTTGGACGCCATGTGTAGGCCCAATACTTGGGACAACGCTTACGCTAGCCGCTACATCTCCTGGCGCCGCTTACAATTCACTTCTTGCATACTCACTCGGACTGGGTGTGCCGTTCCTCATCACAGGTGCATTCTTTGCGCAATCAACAAAGGTAATCCGAAAGATGGTCAAGCATCTGAAATATTTTAACCCGCTAATGGGTGCTATACTGATCGTGCTTGGTATACTTGTACTCACCAACCAACTGAGTATAATCGGCAACTTTCCACTCGCAAACGAGATAATTAACTTGCAAGGAGGATGAGGAGGAGGACCATGAATACGGACAACTTGAGTGCGCTGATAGTAGGTGTCGGGGTGGTAGCGCTTATTGTCGGCTTTGGAGTATATTTTAACAGCCCCGAGCTCAATAATGCTGCCTCCGGTCAGCAGAAGAGTTTTGTTCCAGCCACAATAGTTGAAGATAATGGGACAATAACTAGAGTGCAAATAGACAAATCGCAGTTCAAGCTGGCTCCAGAGCTAGCAAATGTCAACGGCTACATCAACTCAGAGCCAATAACACTTGCAGATCTGAGGGGCAAGGTGGTGCTAGTAGATTTCTGGACGTACAGCTGCATCAATTGTATCAGAACTATTCCATACTTGAACGCATGGCATGAAAAATATGCAGATGAGGGTCTGGTGATTGTTGGAGTACACACACCAGAATTTGAGTTTGAAAAAGACTATAACAATGTCAAGGCGGCAGTTGAAAAATTTGACATCAAGTATCCTGTAGCGCAGGATAACGAAAAGGGCACATGGGAGGCATATGAAAATCGCTATTGGCCGCGAAAATACTTGATTGATAATGAAGGTTATGTTCGTTACGATCACATCGGGGAGGGAGCATACGCTGAAACTGAAAAAGTCATCCAATCGCTCCTTGCAGAGCGGACAGAATACTTCGGTGCAAACGTAACAATTGATCAATCAATAAGCAATCCAGAAAGTTCGCAGAGCGTCAACTTTGATAGAATCAATACGCCTGAGCTATACTTCGGCTACGAGTACTCAAGGGCGCCGCTCGGAAATTCGGAAGGCTACAAGCCAGATCAGGTAGTCAACTACACAATTCCTGACGATACCAAGATTGTGCCCAATAGGATATACCTTGCCGGTGAATGGAAAAACAATGCCGACCACATGGAACTCCAAAGTGAAGTTGGACGCATTGTGTTATCGTACTCTGCCAAGGCAATCAACATCGTTGCAGGAGGCAAGGGTGAGCTCCGTATTTTGGAGGATAACAACTCACCATTAAACGACAACTTCAGGGGCACGGATGTTTCTGAGGACGGCACGGTCAAAATAAATGGTCAAAGGCTCTATAATATTGTAGGACATGAGGAGTACGGCAACTACCAGATAGTAATCGAGGTTGTGGGCAGAGGGTTCCAGATCTACACCTTCACATTTGGCTAAAGCTTGTCCTGCCCCTGATTTCCTTTAACATTTCATAGCTTCATATGATGCCGCCTTTTTTTTGTAGCAAAACAATCACGTTACTGTAATAAATGGCAAAATTTTAGTGCTGTAGTTAAATTAAAAAATTCTCTGCCTGAATAATCAAAAAAATCTATTGGAGGTTTTTTGCGTACACATCACTATCTCCTCTAGGAGGCTATCTTTCTTACACTACCGGTTGTACCGGCGTTCTTCTATTTGATAATAAATTAATATACAGTTCTGACTACAGCACCCTAGCCTTTCATGGATTATCCTAGTAAAAGAAATAACAAGATTCCTTACCATCTACAGTGAAATTTCTGTATTGTATGCAACATGGCCGGACATAAAGGCAAACATATGATGGGCTGTTACAGCATTTACTAACATATCTCATATACATTCTCTGCAAACCTTCTGAATCGGGTCAAGTCTTCTTCTGAAATCCAAAGTAGCAGGAATGGCAGTATTCTTTTCCATAGATTACGCCTTGTGTCCCGCATTTAACACACGCCTTTTCGTGATCTACAGTAGAATCTAAGGATTTGGCCTTTTGGAGGCACTTGCCGCATATAGGGGCTTCGAGGTTGTAGCTGGACAAGAATCCTGCACCGCACTGAGTGCATCTCAAACTGTACATTTTTCCTTTTGGTTTCCAGCGATTGAATAATCCCACGAAGTATCTATTAGTGCAGCGGAATAATCAATGTATCGTTAGGGCTCTCTCTCTATGTCTACTAATTTATCGGTATGCTGATATTATACTTAGCAGCACTGCATGGCACCAGAAATGTCTGATACGAGCCGGCTTCTTGTGCGCAGAATAAAAGACGGCACAGTAATAGATCACATTGAAGCAGGCAAGGCACTTCTGGTTTTGCGAGCACTGAGCATCACCGGCAAGGAGGGCAATGTGATCACCGCTGCGCTCAATGTGCCAAGTAGCAAACATGGCAAGAAGGACATCATAAAGGTCGAAAACAGATTTCTGGAAAAAGATGAAACCAACAAGCTTGCACTTATTGCCCCGCGGTCAACAATCAACATCATCCGTGATTATAAACTGCTGGAAAAGCGTAAGATCCAGATGCCCCATTCAATAGTCGGGATCTTCAAGTGTCCTAACTTAAAATGCATTACAAACAGCGGCGAAGAAATAAGAACTCTGATAGATGTAATTGACAAGGAAAAAGTGGTGCTCAAGTGTAGATATTGCGCTCGGACGCTTTCAACTGACGAGCTGGTGTTTTAGGGATGTAACTTGACTATCCTAGTCGACTTTCATTCTGTATTGCTATGTTGCTGTACCTTGCTGAGCGCAAAATCAAAGCCGATCAATGGCGCAAACACTGCCATAGTTATAGCCGCAAGGGTATAGTTGCCAAGGTGCAGCCTATAGAGTATGATGCCAGCGGCAGTCATTATCTCGATTCAGTTACAGGTACACAGCGGAAAAAGATGTGCTTTAGATTCACAGTTGTATTTAGTATTTATTTTTGCTAATTGGATATTGATATTCCTAAAGTGTGATTTCAAATGTTAAAAAATTCAGATGAAATCAAGTTTCATAAATCCAACTAAAGTAGTATTCTTCTATATCATTGAATCGTTTTCCATCCCAGAGAATCTGCAGACCTGGAAGCTGCTGTATTAAGGGCATCTTCTGGTAATGCCGAACCATTGTAAACTTGTTGTATAGCTTGGGTTACGTGTTCAGCTATCTCCGGATATTCAGGTATATTTGGTCTGCTTCGACCATACGGAATCAGTGAAACCATCTCTTCAAAGTATGGGACCGATTCCTTTAGCGGTTCAGAGAGCGGACCGTCCCCTATCACTTTCTGTGTCGGCAAATAGCCATATTGTTGTAGAAACGGACCCAGTATTTCAGGCTGAGCCATTATTGTTACCAACTCCCATGACAAGTCACTATTTTGCGACGTACTAGGTATAGCAACCTCCCATCCTCCCATCATAGTTGAAGTCTGGATCGTCTGGTTAGGTACTGGAAACATAGGAATAAACCCAAGTTCCTGCTCCAATGTTGGCCATGATTCTTTTGGAAATTCTCCCGGCATCGCAGAATCCGCTAGCATTACTGAGAAATTCTTATTTGTAAATGCTTTTTCTAACTGTATTTCCTGCGGTTCAATTCCTGCATCTACCTGCCGCTTCAAGAACTCCATTGCTCTTATTCCCTCGGAGCTGTTGTATGATGGAAACCAGTAGACACCTTTTGTAGGATGACCTTCACGCAGCTGTAATATTTCCCCTCCAAGCATCCATAGGTATGGATACCACATATCTGGCTCATGTGGAGCATTTCTAAGATGTACTCCTTGAGTTACTCTATCTCCAAAGAAATCATTCAATTTTATTGCCGCGGAAATGTATCCATCCCAAGTTTTCAATGATTCCGGATCAACTCCTGCTTCTTGCAGCATGTCCTTCCAGTACCATATGCCCCTAGTATCGGTCCAAAGCCACAGACCATATATGGTCTTATTATAAACACTGCCATCAAGATTTGCTTCATATAGATCGGAAATTCTGCCCCACTGCTCAAATTCATCAGTTAGATTAGTTAGCAAACCCCTCCCTGCAAATTCACCAAGCCATATTTGATCTACAGATACAATGTCCACAGAATCGCCACTTGATAACCTATCTAAAATTCTATTTCTTGTAACATTATAAGGGAAATCAGTATATTCTATCTGTATGTTCATGTCTGGGTGGCGTCTATTGAGTTCATCAAGAGAAGGCTGGAGCAATTGATTCCACCTTCCTGGATTGGCTAGGTCAGTAAAAAGCCCTCTAAGGGTAACATTAGTTTTATCAAGTACTGATGTTTGATTTGACGGAACAAGTGTGAAAGATTTGTTGTTGTATTCACTATTATTGTCATCATAAGTCGTTGTGTTAGTTAGAGGTAAATTGGTGGCAGTAGTAGCTAGTATAGGTTGTAAAATTGTTGTAGGTGTTATGATGATTATTATGAGAGCAATGACAACCTGAACCCTATTGGGGATACAATATTGGTTCGTGTTGCATAGTTGCCATCTTCTACTCAATGTTATTATGCTACTCCTGCTCTTGTCCTCTAAACTACGATAAATATGGACAGATGTCCTCGCATAAAAACATCTTCACTTATTTTTCTAGATCGGCTATTCCTCTAAATAGAATAAAAGCACTTATACCGTAGCATCCCATTTATATTCTAACCAAAGGGTTACCAGCTATAGTGACAGAAATTAGAAGAATTAGGTTAGGCATTAGAGGATTTGGCGTTCTTGCTGTAATATTGATTATAGTCTCAGCCTATGCTCTATTCTTTTATTACCAACGTGAAGCCCACGAGGAGCTAAATTCGCAGCTTTTTGAAGAGCAAAGGGAAAGACAGATAGGATCAACCCAGCAAATTGCTAATAATGTGGGCTCTGATCTCACGCTGATCCTGTCAATTCTTGATGGCATTTCGAATTCTAAATACTTGCAAGAGGGGCAATTATATGGTCAAGAAATTAGACAGCTTGCAACAGAAAAATATGCGCAGATGAGCGAAAGGGTGGATAGCCTGTTTGTTTTGAATAATGAAGACATAGTAGTCGGCGGAGCAGGCAATTCTAGCAGTGGCAGCAGCACTATAGCGCCTGTAGGAAATGATCTTTCATTCCGACCGTGGGTCAGAGAGACACGTGATACCTTCGAGCCTGTTTTCTCACAGGGGTTTGAACATCTTGGAGAATACCGAGTAATTATCACTAATCCTGTCATAGACCGAGAGACAAAACAATACTTGGGATTAGTGGGCGTCTCGATTCCTACGATGCCTTTCTTTGAGCATTATGGAAATGTTTATGATATCAATTCACAATTTCTAGCGGCATTTGATAGTAAGGGTACTATTCTCGCAGTAGGAGCTAATGCAAGCCTAGTAGGTCTTGACTATTTTGGAGATACTACACAGAATTTTATAAACCGAAATCCTACACTCAATAAGATTACAACTGAGTTATTGCAAGGCAATACAGGTGATGCAGTCTTTGACGTGGGAAGAGGAGAAAGGCTCGAAACTCACCAACCAATATATGTTAGAGGCAATCCTACATACTTTCTACAGGTAATTACTCCAACTGACACCATATACTCGCAGATAACTCCTATTTTTACAAGAGAAAGCGAAAGATTGGCATTATTTTTAGCAGTACCTACTGGGGCTAGTGTAATATTGATAATATTTCTATTACTTTGGAACTCCAGTCTAGGAAAGGAAGTAAAGAAAAGGACTAGAGAGTTACAGGAATCAAATAGGCTCCTTGGTGTTACCAATGAACAGTTAACGGAGCGAGACCGTATGCAAAATGAATTCATAAATATTGCTGCTCATGAAATGCGAACACCAATACAGCCAATTCTTGGATTGTCTGATATTATACTGCAAAGAATATTGAACATTGCCAAGCAATTGCAAAGGGAAGAGAAGGAGGTTGTTTACGAACAACTACGGGATTCCTCTAGCGTTCCGACTCGACCTAATTCGATCTTTAGGTCCTCTTTGTCACTATCTGTAGAGAAGCTTATCCCTATGATAGAGATCATAAATAGGAACGCAAAAAGGCTCGAGAAGCTGACCAACAATTTGCTTGACGTTACTCGATTCGAAAACAACAAGTCTATAGATCTAAGCAAGGAGCAATTCGATATTGACTCGGTTATTCGAGATTGTATAATCGATGCCAGTCAGCATATTGGAAAGAAGAATATTAAATTTTCATATATGCCAGCAGACGACAGCCAACAGGTAATAATAATCAAAGCAGATAGGACTAGAATTGCACAGGTTTTAATGAATCTGCTGGATAATTCGATAAACTCTAGTCAAGAGGGAATTATCTCTGTGACTACAGCTATTGACCCTGACGCAAATAGTATAACGGTAAGTGTGAAAGATGCAGGGTCTGGGATAAATCCCGATATCCTTCCCAGATTATTTTCAAAGTTTGTAACAGCATCGGAAAAGGGCACAGGCCTTGGATTGTATATTTCGAAGAAGATCATTGAGGCTCATGGTGGCAAGATATGGGCTGAGAACAACAAAGATGGAAAAGGCGCAACATTTTCATTTACCTTACCATTGACGTAGTTCGCATGATCTAGGTTTGAGTATCTTTACTTGGAATATGCTATAACACTTCCAGTTTATTCAAAACCCCGTGTCTACACGCATACACAGACCATCTAAAAGATTAAAAACTGTCAAAACCGCTAGTGCCCTTCAAATTAATGTTGATGATGTAGTTAGCCACCAATTATGTAGTGTCACAGTTAGGCGAAGCAAGCAATTCATGTTAGACTCCTCGCAAGGAATTGATGAGAGAAAGTTTGGCTGAAATTAGAGGACATGGTAATGAGGTGTAATGCCAATGACATTAACGATAATCCATTTATTGTATACCCTAAAGGTTAAACCTGAAATAGTGCATATTCTTCTGTTGTCCGAAAACATATCAAGTTAATTATAGACTTATATGTTAAAAAATCACTTGAACAAAGAAGAATTGCGCGGAAAACACTTTTTGACTTGGGTGACGACTGGTTCCTTAGAGGGCCCAATTCCACCTGTTGATGCAATTACTTTGCCAATTTTGAAGTTCTCTTTTTTAGCTTTGAGACTCCTATTTAAACTACTGCTAGGTCGAGAGAGAAGAAATAAAATACATTTTCTGAGGAAGTTTTGGTTAGACACTAGCCCTTCATATCTATTAATGGTTCGTGTACATCGCTTTCTTCATAGAAATAAAGATGATGTTCAACTGCTAAAGATACAAGTGCCAAAAGATCACTACCAATATTTTTGCAGAATAGGAATGGGCGATTTTCTTCCAGGGCATGAAGGTCACATCGTGGGAAGATTTACGCCAAAAGAAGGAGACACAGTTATTGACATTGGCGCGCACATAGGCCGCTATACTATAACAAGCTCGAAGCAGGTTGGTAACACTGGAAAAGTGGTGGCTATTGAAGCTGATCCTGATAATTTTCAGCTCCTAAAAAGAAACATTGCCCTTAACAACCTGACAAATGTTCTACCATTAAACTATGCAGTATTTTCCACAAGAACGAGAATGAAGTTGTATGAGCAATCGGCTTCAGCTAAATATAATAGTGTAATGTTGGCGCGGGCTGCTAAAACTAAGAATTATGTAGAAGTGAACGCAGATACATTGGACAGTATTCTTAAGCAAAATGGAATAAATCAAGTCAATTGGATAAAAATAGATGTAGAGGGCGCCGAGTTTGAGGTATTGAAAGGCTCAACTGAAACGTTATCTGGTGAGAATGTATCTCTTCTTGTTGAAATACATAATATTGATGATCCAAGCCATTATGATAATATTATTGACTTTCTCAAATATCGTAATTACGAAATAACATTTGAGCAGCGTTATGATGGGAGCGGCGAAAGCCACGTAATATTTCGTAAGAAAAATAATGATAATAACAATAACAATTTAAAATATCTTTGACGATGTTTCTATACATCTAATGCTTTTTGGTACCATGATTAACTTATTAACACCAAGCCTTTTTCTTCAGTTGGTTCATGCCAAATATCCTCGTCTATTCTCCAAAATCTCCATGCATTGAGGAGATATTTCAAAATGGGACACAATATATAGCATTATGCCTCAAATTAACGTGCGTCACGATAATTTGACAGACACTGCAAAAACTATACTTGCTCGGTTGTTTGTTCTTAATGTAGATGTATCTTCTTATATAATCTTAATCTTAAAAAATTAACAAGATTCTACAAATACTTAATCTCAGATTCTATTTCTAATATGTTAGCAAATTCGCCTATTAGCCCGACCATTCCAGTGGTGGATTTGGATCGAGCAAAAAGGTTCTACGAAACAACACTGGGCCTCAAACCTGTACCTGCCAATAATGATAACACATCTGGCATAGCTACGTTTGAATGTGGCAAAGGCACTAGTATTGATCTCTACCAACGGGGCCCCTCAAAAGCAGACCATACTGTAGCTACATTTGAAGTGTCTGATACAGAAGAGGAGGTTAATGCTTTGAGAGGAAAGGGAGTTGTTTTTGAAGAGTATGATATGCCTGAAATCAAGACTCAGAACGGTATAGCGACGCATGGTCCGCACAAAGCGGCATGGTTCAAGGATAGCGAAGGAAACATCCTTTGCATTCACCAACTACTAAGATAAACTTGCTTGCATTCAAGCCAAAACAGAAAAACCTGTACCTCTGAAAACTTCTTCATTTGCAGCGGATGTTCTCACCATATTTGTATTGTACAAATAAGAAACTATTATCTGTGTTTGATCTTCTTTGCTATCTTTTCTTTGTAAAAGTATCATTATGTAGTATATATGATACACCCATCTTCATTGTATATCCTGGTTGAGCTAATATGCAACTTAAGGCTATCAATTAGAGAAAAAAGTCTGATCTATTAAAAAGTGGATTATGGGAAATTTCATGATTTCTTTTGCTCTTTTTCTAGGCTGAACTGATGACCTGGTCTTTTGACTGGCTACTTCTTTTTATCCTGACAAGGCGACCGCTTGGCTCCAATTTGTTGCTAGACAACCTGTCAATTATAAAATGGAATCCGATAAGGGGCGCAAACACCACGACAGTTAGCGCCGCCAGGTGATAGCTCTGCAGGTTCAACAGATAAAACGTTATGCCTGCGCCAGTCATTATTTCAATCCAGGTACAGGTGCACAGCTGTATCGCGACGTGTCTTAAATTCATATGACTTAGAGTTGCTCACTTCAACTATTTGATTTTTTCTAGATCTTGGCCGTCATCACAGCTACTAACCGTCCTGCACCTTAGTGGTGAGCTTTTTGGATAGTTTGTATCCAAAGCCCATAGCCATAAAGAGGGTAATCAAGCCTGCAACCATGGTCACGATAAGGTTAGTCTTAATGACGTAATGCATCACAAGCGTCACTGCTATGGCAGGAATGGAAATGACAAGCGCCAAAACTGTGCTGGCGGCAAAAACACGGGTTGCAGTGATCTTGTTTGGCTTGTCGCTCATCATGATTTCAACGAGGATTCTAATTTATTAGCGTGATCCTGCCGCCAATAGAAATTTATTCCCAGCCAATCTGTTGTTTGTAGTATTTCACCAGCTTGGCATGCATCATCCTTTCGCCTGTCGCCTTGGCCTTTTCCATCTTCTTCATGTGAGAGCGAAGCTGGCTGAGGTCGCACATACACACACCTGCAATTGGCTTGTACTTTGTTCTCGATATCTCGTGCTTTTTGTGATCGGCGTAGAATATCGGTAGCTTGGTCAGGCCAACTGTAGCCAATATACCTCCAACCATCCAGTATATGATACCGGTTGAGACCATTGAGGCAAACGGATTGACTCCTGCTACAAACTGCAAATATGCCAGAGGAAGGAATATTGAGAGCACAATTCCAACCGGCGTGGAAAACATCGAGAAGGTAGAGAACCTATCGTAAGGCTCTACTTCGCGCTCGAATTGGTTTAGCAATTTATCCAACTTGTCATCCAGTTTGGTCTCTTCTCGCAGAGATGAGAGTTCCATTTGTTATTATTACATTGTCTGACTGGTAATTATTAAGTTTAACTGAACTTTCTTATTTTTTGATAATTCTGCAAAATTCTTATTCAGATTTAACTTTTTTATACATTTAGAAGGAGTAACTTGGTATAATTAACGACCATGATTGTTTTAATTTGGCATAAACGTTGAAAAATTTAGCTGAAGTGTCCAAAGGACCTAAAAATTCATTTTAGGACCTCCACATGACATAATATTGTACATTTATGTTAATACAGCTTGTGACATCTTATTGTGTCAATATTAATATTTCAATCTTTCTCAATAAAAGTTGAGAAAATGACATCACAACAATCCAAATTGATCTTTTCAAACCGGCGACTTGAAAACGTCTCTCCTGACGCGCTTATCAAGTCATTCTGGGTCAGTTCAGCGCTTGCACTGATAATGACGCTTCCTCCGCTTGGGATATTCCTAGCGTTCCATTATAACGACGGCAACATTCTTGCTGGTGCCGTTATAGGATTTGGCTTACACTTTGTCCTTCTTGCACTGTCTGAAAGGATATCAAATGCATTATCACGCCTGTTTGACGACTAACCTTTTCTCACCCTCATAGGCTTTTTATAGAGTATTGGACGAACAAAGGCATGCATTATGAGTAGCAAAGTTAGCATGCCAAGCAAGATTTTCGGCACTGTCCTCTCACATGGTCTGAGGGGCAGGATGTTAACAAAAGGTGAGCTCCAGACGCTTGCAGAATCCCGCGACATTGAAGAGCTTGTCACTAGGACGAAAAATACCGTCTATCTTGATGCGCTTGCCAAGCTCACAAAGCCCTACACTGCGGAGAAGGTGGAAGGGGCCCTGCGTGAATATCTGGTCAACATGCACGCCAAGATGGTCACTATCGCAGGCGGCTCTACGATTTTGGACGCTTATTTTGTCAAGTATATTACCCGGAATCTAAAGCTCGTGCTAAAGGGCAAGGCATTGGGCAAGACTTACGAAGAGCTTCTCCCCAAGATCAACTTGAGGGCTGAGGAACTAGTTGGCAGGCGTGATCTCGTGATAAAGGCGCTTGTGGCCAAGGATCTTGATGAAGCAGTAGCCTCGCTTGCAGGGAGTGAATTTGGTGAAGATGTAGCCAAGGCAGTGGCAGCCTACAAGGAAAAGAGGGATGTCAGACTTTTTGACACTTATCTTGATCACGCATTCTACCACGCCCTTGATAGAGCACTGGTAACCGACGCGCAGTCGCAAGACGTAAAAAAACTGGTCTCAACTGACATTGACTCATACAATGTCTTGGCCGTCCTCCGGGGCAAGTTCTGGGGATTGAGCCAGCAAGACATCACCGACCTGATAGTGACTACCACGCCCAAGGTTACGCGGGAAAGCATTCACAAAATGATTAACACAGAAAAACTGTCGGAGGCTATCGGAGAGCTCAACAATACAGTTTACCGCGATATTGTTCCGCAAAATGCATCAAACGACATTGACGCAATAATGCAGCTTGAAGCGGGCTTTGAGTCAGTGGCCCATAAGCGTGTCGTCAGCTCCTTTCGTGCAGTGTTCACAGTAGCGATAATGCTCTCAGCCCTCAAGTTGATGATGATTGAAGTAAAGAACCTGGCGGCAATCGCAGCAGGCGTGGAACAAAACGTTCCTGCAGAAACAATAATGTCGCGGCTGGTCAGGCTAGAATAAAAAACCCAGCGTGTCGTCTATATCTTGTCAAAAATTAGAAGTTATGCACTATTTCTTGGCCTGAACCGGCACCTCGCTGTCTTTCCAGACAAAGTTACTATAGAGCATTTTAGGCACGATCTTCTTGAACTCCGTTCCCTCGCCTACGTACCACTTGGGGAACCACTCGTACAGGTGGAGCCTGATAGTCTGGATGTATACAATGAGCCCTTCAATAAGCATGATGCCAATGTTGCCACCGATAAGTACCGCATAGCCGCCCCCATGCTCAAATGCGTCGTTGACGGTCACCAGCAGCGCAGAGTGCACTAGCAGCATGATTCCGAGTCGAGAGTAGCTGATCGTATTTGACAGCATTTCTATGATCCTCACCATGATGACTTCGACGATAATTCCTACAAGCCCTCCGCCCTCGTCTTTGCCCTGGGCCTTCAGATGCTTCTCTTCTTTTATTCCGCCAATTATCATGATGACAACAGTAGCAATGATAACTAGCGGTGCGACCTTGGCCACAAGATCTACAGTAACCCAGTCGCCAAAGACAACCGTCAGCCACGGGACTGGTTCTGTATGGGTAACGCCTGTGATGCCAAACATGCCAATAATGTCATAGCCTGACCCGATGGCTGCAAGTATCAGAGCTACCACTGCGAAGTACTGTAGGATTGTCGGGATATCGTGGTAGAACACCATCATCTTGTTGCCCTGCTTAAAGTCGGCGCGAAGCCTCAGGAAGTATGCCATCAACAGATGCACTATGCCTATCGCTATAGATATCTCCAGTATCTTGACCACTTGCTCAAACGTCAGTTCAGACACGCTCAGGAGTCCAACAAAGCCGAGCGGCTCAAAGATTGGCGCAAGAATTGCGATCTCTTCAAAGTGGAACCCAAACATCTCACCAGTTCCAAGACCTGCCAAGGCGGCAGCTGCGCCACTTGCTGCAATGAGTGTTCCCCATGTTCTGAGTGATCCATTACCTCTATATCGGAAAAGCATGCCTAGTCCGAACAAAAGTATGCCGTGCCCAAGATCGGCAAACATCAGTCCGTAAAAAGCCGGCCAAACAAAAGCGATAATAGGCGTAGGATCGACTTCGCCGTACCTCGGTATTCCCTGAGTTTCAGTTATCACTTCAAAGGTGCGAGTATACGACTTGTTTGTAAGAAGCGTGGGCAGGATTTCTTCTCCTTCTCCTCCATGCTTGTCAGCGTGCAGATGCACGTCCTCGATTACGCTGACATAATCCTTAGTCATGCTCCTAAACTTCTTTTCCATCTTGTCTGGAATGTAACCCTGAATTAGCGCAAAGTTGCGAGTGCCAGCTGGCTTCCTAGTAGTTTCAAGCACGTCCTTGGCAACCTTGGCTGCTTCATGCAAAGAAAGAACCTTGGTCAAAAGCGATTTCTTGAGTTTTTCGATATTCTTTTCGATCTCTGTCTGCTTGGCTTCAAGCTCCTTGACCTTGGCTTCTGCTTTAGCATAGGCAACACTTGGATTCTGTGGCATGTTGGTCGGAATCTGGAGTGGGTGGACCCCAAAGCTCCTGAGTGTCTTTGTTATGCGGTCAGAATCGTCAGCCGCGCCGAAGACCACCATTGATAACTTATGCTCGGAGAGTTTGCTGGTATAAATCGGAAGGTCGCCTAGCGTTCTTCGGATCTCGACTTCATCTGTGGAATCAATTACAAACAGGTCGGAAAAGAAATATTTTAATTTGCCAAAAAGCGTCAGGTCAAGGTTAACTTTGGCTGCCATCTCGAGCGCGTCTTTAAGATTCCTGTATTCTTCAAGCTCCTTGGCAACCTTGTTCCGCTCTGCAATCATCTTCTTAGGATTGTCCAAGATGACTGCGCTCTTGTCCTCCAAGTCTGCGATAAAGTTCTGTATGTTTTCAATGAAGTAATCGGTCTTTCCCTTTGGGGCACCCTTGAACATCGTGGCCATAACGCCAGTTTCAAGAGGTATACCAAGGTCCTTGACGACTTCGTCTATTTCTTGAAAAAGCCTCTGTGCCTTGAGCAAAAGGTCGTCAAGGTAGGGGTTAGAATGATCAGAAGGAGTCTGGATGGGATGAAACCATTCAAGCTCTGCCAACCTGCTCACCACTTCCGGCGTATCTACCCGGGAAAGTACTACGGTGGCTTTCATTAGTTTGGCTAGTCCCATTCTTGCCTACCGTTAATTTCAATCTCTTTAAAATCTTTCCGTTTGCAAATGAAAAAGGAGGGGATAGAAAAAAACTTTCCTTAGGTCTGGCCCAAGATGATAAACATCATGACTATACCATAAATGGCGATCGATTCGACCATACCTACGATGATGAACACTCTTGATTGCATCTTGGGATTATCGCTAATTGCGGCAAGACCTGCCGCACCTACGAACCCAAGACCAATACCTGCTCCGAGGGCTGCCAGGCCAAACGCCATGCCTGCTCCTATCAGCTTCGATGATCCTACGTCGCCTCCAGCTGCTGGGCTTTCCTGCGCAAACGCCTGACCCCCTAAGCCCGCTAAAGCAATTGAGGGAAGAACCACCAAAAGTGAAATTGTGATGCGTCCGTTCAGCTTCTCCATGTAAGAGTTCGAGATAAAATGCCATATTTAACTATAACTACGATTCTGTAGTCTTTGTCGGGTGTTTCCTTCCGTTGTTGGGAATCAGTTGGTAACGAGTTGTTGTTGATTTTACGTGATACTCACTTATTGCATTAGTAGTATTGTGAATGTTCTCTACCATTCTAAACAACCTGTCTCTATTTGGCAACACAATGTTGTTCCGCTCTGCATATTCTAAAGTAAACATCAATGCTACGTCTAATTCGTCATAGAGCCTTTGGTTAAGCTGTTTCATTCTGTCAACCTGTTTCCATTCTTCAATTATTTTTTTTGTCACGCTTCAAACTCATTCGAGGCTCTTGCCTTCTATGATCAATCTCCTTTGCCACTATTGCTCATGGTGCTGGTGTCTCTTCTTCTCTCTGTGTCTCTAGCTCTTCTTTCTAAATATCTATCAATCCAATTGAGAAGGGATTCTTTTTGTTTATACCTATTTACAGTATCGTGTAAGGTTTCCCCTCTCTTTAGGGGCATAGGGCAAAATGATTGTTTGGTCTTTGAAGACTTCCTTGAAAAGTGCTTTAACTTCTCCTTCTTCCATGCCACGAATATGACCAGTGGATACCGCACTCAAAGTACAATTCCGCTAGCATTCCGAGCGTAGATCAATACTGTTTGTGGTATTCCTTGGATTGCCCTTCTGAAAGTATATCGATTTGTTTTGATAGTGCATCAATATTCTTCCATAAGGCATTAGACCTCTCATTACATCTATCTTTGAATTCATCCATCGGATGCTGGTCAGACATATTTCTAAAACTCATCCTCCTCGATTCTCTTACGTTTCATTTTCATAGAATGTCTTGCTTGTTCGACTGCGTTAACGTGAACTTATGGGGTTAGGCTTCTCGGTGACAGGTTCGTTTGTACCTGTCTTGATTTTGAATATCGTATGATTGACGCTTGTAAGCACATACATATGCAGCTAAGCTATAGATTGCTGTCAGGACACAATTACAAAATGAGTCAAAGCCTACAGTCTTTGCAGATGATGCTATTCCATGCACTAGATGGTCGCTATTTGGAAGCGTTCTCTTGATTATTGTTTTGATGATATTCTTAGGGATGGCTCTATACAATAATAAAATAGTCAATCAATCAATCAATCAATCAACCCACTCACTCGTAGGCAACTGATTATCCTTATAACCTTGAAATCTCTATTCCCTAATCATTTTACAATACCTTTCCCATTAACCCCTAATTCAACCAGACCAACGGAGTCACAACAACTGATCTAAACAACGGAAGAACCAACAGAACCATAACTACTTGAAAAAGGTGAAAATAAGGATTAGATTTTAGATAGCGCCTTGCGCTTGCTTGCCGCAATGTCGCCTTTGATCTTTTCCACCATTGAGTCGTGCTCGGCCTTGAGCTCGGCCTTGGCCTTTTCAAAATAGCTTGAAATCTCTTCTGTCATGTCCTTGCGCTTGCCTGCTCTTCTGCCATCTTCTTCTTGTCCAGTACTACTTTAACCTTCTTGAGCCTGACGAACTCCTCGCGCTCGCGCTCCTCTAGGGTTGCCTTGATGAAGTATATTGCATCTTGATATTGCGGTATGATGACGTATTCAAGTGCGTTGAGCAGCTTTTGTGTACGCTCTAGCTCTTTTGCAAGGCTGAATATTGCATTTTCGTATTCTGCTGCCTTGCATATGCCGGGGAGCATGCTCTTGATGAGCTTGGCCGCCTTGTCGACAGACGCGTTTGTTTCGACAAAGCCGTATGACAGCTGCTGCCTGCCCTTCTCTGTCTCGACCTTCAGCGTTGGTATTTTAACATCTACGATGCGCCTGATGTTGACGTCGACTTCCATTATACTGGGGGTCGAATCCGATATTGATTCAAGCGTCATTGTGCCAAGGGACATATAGGCGTCATAAACAGAGGTGTATATTTCATCCAAGGGTGTCCATATGTCTTCCCTTGCCTTGTTTGCTTCTTCAATCATTTCGTCTATCTTTTTCAACAATACTTCGCGCTTGTCGTCTAGAATCTTGTGCACCATCTTGGCTACTTGCATCGAGCGCCTTATCTTGATAAGCTCTATCTTTGTTGCTGTAACCCTACCTCCAAATGACATATTTCTCTACTTCTCACCCTTTGTAGTACTGCCTGACGTGCTTTTCTTTGATCTTGGTCAACTCCCCTTCGGGCAGACCTGAGAGTACGTCCCATGCTCTAGTGAGTGTTTCTTCAAGTGTCCTATTCTCGTCAGGTGCCTGCTTTAGGAAGTGTTGCTCAAACTTATCGCCAGCATCGAGGTACTTCAAGTCTACGCCTGTAAGACCTGCCCTGCCAACAATCTCTGAAAGCGCCCTGACCTCCTGCGCTCTTGAATAAGCGTCATAGAGCTGATTGCCAACTTCCATGTGATCTGATCTGGTTTTACCTTCGCCTACTCCATCCTTCATTAGCCTTGAAAGCGACATGAGCACGTTTACTGGCGGGTAAATGCCCTTTCTGAACAGATCGCGCCCAAGCACAATTTGGCCCTCAGTGATGTATCCTGTGAGGTCTGGGATTGGATGCGTAATATCGTCAGCTGGCATAGACAGGATGGGCACCTGAGTTACACTGCCATTCTTGCCCTTGATCCTCCCCGCGCGCTCGTAGTTGTTTGCAAGGTCTGTATAGAGGTAGCCGGGGTAACCCTTCCTGCCGGGGACTTCTTCCCTTGCAGCGCTGATTTCGCGAAGTGCCTCTGCATAGTTGGTCATGTCCGTCAGTATCGCTAATACATGCATACCTAGATCAAATGCAAGGTACTCTGCCACCGTCAGCGCCACCCTTGGGGTAATGATTCTTTCAATTGCAGGGTCATCTGCCAAATTGAGGAATAGCACAGAGCGCCTCAACGCGCCTGAC
>Ga0299914_10000109_pt1 | contig 46847 bp, 45 predicted proteins | sample RVTome_10_FD_201361 | JGI IMG/M metagenome (GOLD analysis project Ga0299914, IMG submission 201361) | Soil microbial communities from uranium-contaminated site in the Upper Colorado River Basin, Wyoming, United States - RVT153D57 (version 2) ... | reverse complement strand
TGGCGGAGAAGATGTGCAAGGTGATGGACCTCGCCGCCCAGGTCGGGGCGCCGGTGGTCGGCATCAACGACTCCGGCGGCGCCCGCATCCAGGAGGGCGTCGTCTCGCTCGGCGCCTACGGCGACGTTTTCGTCCGCAACGTGCAGTGCTCGGGCGTGATCCCGCAGATCAGCCTGATCATGGGACCCTGCGCCGGCGGCGCCGTCTACTCGCCGGCGATGACCGACTTCATCTTCATGGTCAAGGAGACCTCGCACATGTTCATCACCGGGCCGGAAGTGATCAAGACGGTGACCGGCGAGGAGGTCGAGTTCGAGGAGCTGGGCGGGGCGATGAGCCACAACTCGAAATCCGGCGTCGCCCACTTCGCCGCCGAGGACGAGGAGAGCTGTCTGGAGGACGTGCGCTACCTGCTCGGCTTCCTGCCCTCCAACAACCTCGAGCCGCCGCCGCGCTTCGCCCCCGGCGACGACCCCGAGCGCGAAGACCCCGAGCTCGACACGATCGTCCCCCCCGACCCCTCCAAGCCCTACGACATGCGCGACGCGATCTCCCGCGTCGTCGACGACGAGGAGTTCTTCGAGGTGCACGAACACTTCGCCAAGAACATCGTCTGCGGCTTCGCCCGGCTCGACGGCTTCCCGGTGGGGATCGTCGGCAACCAGCCCGCCCACCTGGCCGGCGTGCTCGACATCGAGGCCTCCGAGAAGGCCGCCCGCTTCGTCCGCACCTGCGACGCCTTCAACGTGCCGCTGCTGACCTTCACCGACGTGCCCGGCTTCCTGCCGGGGACCGACCAGGAGTGGAACGGGATCATCCGCCACGGCGCCAAGCTGCTCTACGCCTTCACCGAGGCGACCGTGCCGAAGCTGACCGTGGTCACCCGCAAGGCCTACGGCGGCGCCTACGACGTGATGGCCTCCAAGCACATGCTGGCCGACTACAACGTCGCCTGGCCGACCGCCGAGGTGGCGGTGATGGGGCCCGAGGGCGCGGTCAACATCATCTACCGCAAGGACATCGCCTCCTCGCCGACCCCCGACGAACGGCGCCAGAAGCTGATCGACGACTACAAAGCCCACTTCGCCAATCCCTACTCGGCGGCCGAGCGCGGCTACATCGACGACGTGATCGAGCCCCGCCAGACCCGCCCCAAGCTGATCCGCGCTCTGCGCATGCTGCAGTCCAAGCGGGTCGAGCAGCCGAAGCGCAAGCACGGCAACATCCCGCTGTAGCGGGCTGTCTACTGCGGTCCCTGCGAGGCCGCCTCGCGGCGGGCGCTCCACTGGGCCAGGGGGGCGGCGGTCATCTCCTCCCAGGCGGCGCGCTCGCCGAGGTACTGCATGACGACGAAGTGGAGCAGGCCGGGGAGCATCTCCGGCGCCCGCGCGGCGTCGCCGTCCATCAGCTTCGCCGCCAGCAGCGTGTCGATCGCGCCGACGACGAAGTCGGAGGTGACGGCGGGCGGGGACTGGCCCGCGCCGGCCTCACCGCGCCCGCCGTCGAGGGCGCGGGCGAGGCGGGCCATCAGCTCGCGGCGCCTCGCCAACGGCCGCTCGCCGACGGCGTGGACCTCGACCAGCAGCGCCTTGGCGACCTGGGGCTGGTTGGCGCAGAACTCGAGCAGCTCGGCGAGCGCCACCCGCACGCCCTCGCGCCAGGTGGGCCGGCGCTTGCCGGCGCCGATCAGGCGCCGGCAGAGCCACTCGCCGGCCTCGCCGTAGGCTTGCGCGAAGCAGTCCTCGCGGTCGTCGAAGTGCTTGTAGAAGGTGGCGCGGCTGGCCCCGCCTCGCTCGATCACATGTCGCACGGCGACCTGCTCGTAGCCGAGCTCGCCGCCGGAGAGGAGCATCGCCTCCAGCAGCCGCGCGCGGGCGGGGCGGCGGGCGCGAGAGCCCGGAAAGGGGAAGATGGAGGCGTTCTGAAAGGGGAAGATGGAGGCGTTCTCGTTGTCTGAAAACATGCTCCTTTTGTCTAGGTATAGCACCTTTCAAAAACGCAGCTTCCTAGAAGGCCCCGTTTTCTGTAGAAAAGGAGAGTAGACATCAGCTGAATGTCCTGGTATCTTGGCGGTATGGCCGACTCGCGATCGCTGTCGGAGCGTCTCGCCAAGCTGCCGCCCGGGCGTCACCTGATCCCCCGCGACTTCGTCGCACAGAACCAGCGCGAGCGGATGCTGCTGGCGACCGCCGAGCTGGTCGCCGAGCGCGGCTACCAGAAGACGACGATCGAGCTGATCGCGAAGACGGCGCGGGTCGCCCTGGTCACCTTCTACGAGCACTTCGCCAACAAGGAAGAGTGCTTCCTCGCCGCCTTCGACGAGAGCGTCTCCGGCGCGCGCGAGGTCTTCGTCGAGCTGGTCGACCCCGAGCAGCCCTGGGTCGAGCAGATCTCGACCGGCCTCGAGGTGTTCCTGGAGATGGTCGTCGCTGAGCCGGCCCGGGCGAAGCTCTGCATCGTCGAGAGCCAGGCGGCCGGCAGCACCGCGCTGGCGCGCTACCAGGCGATGCTGGAGACGGTCGCGCCGAAGCTGCGCGAGGGGCGGGAGCTGAATCCGCGGTCGAGCCGGCTGCCCGAGGGCCTCGAGCCGGCGATCGCGGGGGGCCTGATGTGGCTCGTGCACCAGCGGCTGGTCGCCGACCGGGTGGGCGACCTCAAGGGCCTACTGCCCGAGATGCTCCAGGTGACGCTGACGCCCTACGTCGGCGAGGTCGAGGCGGCGCGCGCCGCGGAGGCGGCGCAGGCGCGGGCGGCGGCCTGATGGCCCCCTCGAGGGAGAAGCCAAGGCGTTTGATTGCACGGCCGCGTGCGGGGTCGTGGAATCAAACGCCAAGCGCGGGGAGCTGGGCCGGGCCGATGTGAGCGTCCCGCGCAGAGGACGCGATCCGGCGCGGGAGAGGATCGCCGCCGCGATGGTCGAGATGGTCGCCGAACGCGGTTTCGAGGCGGTTGTGTTGGAGGAGCTGTGCGGGCGGGCGGACGTGAGCCGAGTGCAGTTCGACCGCTGCTTTGCCGACCTCGAGGAGTGCTTCCTCGGCCTGCACGAGGAGGCGCTCGAGCAGCTCTGCGCCCGGGTCGAGTCGGCGCGCGACGGTCGCGAGAGCTGGCACGACCGCGTCTGGGCGGCCGGCCTGGCGGCGGTGCGCTACCTACAGGAGGATCCGGCCCGCGCCCGCTTCCTCGTCGTCGCCGTCAACGGCGCCGGCCCCGGCGCCCAGTCGCGCCGCGACCTGATCGTGCAGCGGATCGCCGACCAGCTCGACCCCGGCCGGGGCGAGGTGGAGGGCGAGCGGCCGGTCTCCCGCGCCACCGCCGAAATCGCCGCCGGCGCCGTCTACGGCACGATCCTCGCCAAGGTCGAAGGCGGCGCGCTCGACCGCGGCGAGGAGTTCCTGCCGGAGCTGATCTACCTGGCGACCATGCCCTACCTCGGCTCCCGAGCCGCCGAGGACGAGTTGATGGTTCAGCCGCTCCGCTAGCGGCCAAGGTATGGTCGGCTCATGGCAAAGGGGAAGGCGGAGAAGGGGGGCGAGGACGCGACCGCGACCTCTCCGCGCCTCCCCGCGGGACGGCATGGCCTGCCGCGCGAGTTCGTCGTCCAGAACCAGCGCGAGCGGATCGTTACCGCGCTGGTCGACACGGTCGCCGAGCGCGGCTACAACGCGACCACCGTCGCCGACATCACCAAAGCGGCGGCGGTCTCGCGCCGCACCTTCTACGAGCACTTCGACGACAAGGAGGCCTGCTTCCTCGCCGCCTACGAGATGGTCGCCGAGCACATCGTCGCCTCGATGCGGGCGGCGGCCGAGTCCTTCGAGGAGTGGCCGCAACAGGTGCGGGCGGCGCTGGCGACGATGCTGCGCTTCCTCGCTGGCGAGCCGGAGCTGGCCCGCCTCTGCATGATCGAGCCGATCTCAGCCGGGGGGGAGATCGCCGCCCGCCACCGTGCCTCGATGCAGGACCTGGTCGAGATCCTCAAGGCCGGACGTCCGGAGCACGGCGGCGCCCACCCCCTGCCCGAGGCGACCGAGGAGACCCTGGTCGGGGGCATCGTCTCGCTGATCGTGCGCGAGATCAGCGCCGACCGCACCGCCGAGCTGGAGTCGCTGCTGCCCGACCTGGTCGAGTTGACGCTGGCGCCGTATGTGGGCCCCGAAGAGGCGGAGAAACTGGCCCGGGTTTAGAAACCCAACGGGTGCCTGGATACGAAGCCCGCGCCGCCGCGCGTGTCGGGGTGCCAGCTGGGGCCGGTTTTGCCGTCGCTGTTGCCGGAGGTGTCCCAGCGGTAGCCGGCGATCACCGCGTAGGTGTGGCCGGCGTTGGCGTAGACGGTGATCCAGCGACCCTTGCCCGGCATGCCCCAGCGCGCCAGCGGGCCGGACGGCAGCGGGCTCTTGAGGAAGTTGCCGCCGCGCAGCGCGAAGCTGACCGAGCCGGAGCAGTCGTAGCCGCGATCCCACCAGCGGCGATGGCCGCCCCCGTAGACGTAGGGTTTGTTGCGGATTTTGTTGGCGTGGGCGATCACCCGCTTGATCCGCGGCGGGGCGGACTTGGGCGGAATCAGCATCCCGTTGCTTAGAAGCCTTGCTTTCGGGGTAGGGGTGCACATATCGACCTGTGCCGGCGTCAGGCCGCCACCGTCGCAACCCGCCGAGGCTGCCGATGGGGCGAGGGCGAAAACGACGAACGCCGCGACTGCAATCAGTCCCGCCTGCGACTTTGAGCTGTTCTTGAGCAAACCGATATCTCCTTCGTCGGCCTACGGGGTTAGCTGTCGGGCTGGCGCGAAAGGAGCCTGCGCCCCCGCCCTATGCGGGCGGGTTAGCCCCGAAAACGTGGTTCCCCCGTTCCCGCGGCGCCTCCAGCGAGCGGGATTCGGCGTTTCGGTTGTTCGGAACGGCGGGCAGTGTAGACGATTCCCCGGAAGGATGCTCACAGAAAACAAACATTTTGTGGCTCTTCGCACTTGACCCCCGAATCCCTTTCGACCGGGGGCTGGTAGCTTCGCCCCTGAAATGGACCTTTCAGGCCGCACCGCCCTGCTCACCGGCGCCACCGGCGGCCTCGGACGAGCGATCGCCGCGGCACTCGCCGCGCGCGGCACCAAGCTGGTCCTCAGCGGCCGCAAGGCGGAGGCCCTGGAGGCGCTGGCCGCCGAACTGCCCGGCGACGACCACCGCACGATCCCCGCCGACCTCGCCGACCCCGGCGCGGCGGAAAAACTCGCCGCCGAGGCGGGCGACATCGACGCCCTGATCGCCAACGCCGGCCTGCCGGGCGCGGGTTGGCTAACCGACTTCGAGCCCGAGCAGGTGACGCGTGCGCTGCGGGTCAACCTGGAGGCACCGATGCTGATGGCGCGCGCCCTCTTCCCGGCAATGATCGAGCGCGGCTCGGGCCACCTGGTCTTCGTTTCCTCGCTCTCCGGCAAGGTCGCCAGCCCCCGCAGCTCGATCTACAACGCGACCAAGTTCGGCCTGCGCGGCTTCGCCCTCGCCCTGCGGGCCGACCTGGCGCCGAAGGGCATCGGCGTTTCCCTGGTCTCGCCGGGCTTCATCCGCGACGCGGGGATGTTCGCCGACTCGGGCGCCAAGCCACCGCCTGGAATGGGCACCGCCCGTCCGGAGCAGGTCGGCTCCAGCGTCGTGCGCGCGATCGAGCGCGACAAGGTCGAGGTGGTCGTCGCGCCACTGCCGCTACGCGTCATCTCCCACTTCTCCATGGCGACGCCGGGGATCTCGGTCCGCGCCCAAAGCGGCGCCGCCGGCCAGAAGGCCGCCCAAGCTGTCGCGGACGGACACCCCCCAGACAAGCGCTAGGACGTAGGCAGTCGGTAGGGGGTGTCCGACCTCGCCGTTCCTACGACCGCCTTACGAGGCGGCGATGCGGGGTGCCCCTCGAACCGGCGGATACTCAAAGTGCCGGTCTCATTAGACCGGCACTTGTCGGGGCGAGGGGCACCCCGTAGCGCCGCCCCACCCGAGGCTCTCCGTCCTTAGGATGGAGTCATGACCCACCCCGACTCCTTCGGCGCACGTTCCACCCTCGAAGTCGGCGGCCGCTCCTACGAGATCTTCCGCCTGGACGCGCTGCAGGACCGCTTTGACGTAGCTCGACTCCCGTACTCCTTGAAGGTGCTCTTGGAGAACGTGCTGCGGCTGGAGGACGGGGGGTCGGCAACGAAGGCCGACGCCGAGGCGATCGCCTCCTGGGACGCCGCCGCCGAGCCCAGCATCGAGATCCCCTACCAGCCGGCGCGGGTGCTGATGCAGGATTTCACCGGTGTGCCGGCGGTGGTCGACCTGGCGGCGATGCGCGACGCGATGGCCGAGATCGGCGGTCAGGGAGCGGAGCGACCGGTCGACGCCGAAGGCGTCGCGGAGAGGATCAACCCGCTGGTCGACGTCGACCTGGTGATCGACCACTCGGTCCAGGTCGACGCCTTCGGCAACGAGCGCGCCTTCGCGCTCAACGCCGAGCGCGAGTTCGAGCGCAACCGCGAGCGCTACTCGTTCCTCAAGTGGGGGAGGGAGGCGTTCGACAACTTCAGCGTCGTGCCGCCGGCGACCGGGATCTGCCACCAGGTGAACCTCGAGCACATCTCCCAGGTCGTCTACCGCTCCGACCGCACCGGCACGCTGCAGGCCTACCCCGACACGCTGGTCGGCACCGACTCGCACACGACGATGGTCAACGGCCTCGGCGTGCTCGGCTGGGGGGTCGGCGGGATCGAGGCCGAGGCGGCGATGCTCGGTCAGCCGGTCTCGATGCTGCTGCCCCAGGTGGTCGGCTTCAAGCTCGGCGGTGAGCTGCCCGAGGGCTCGACCGCCACCGACCTCGTCCTCACCGTGACCGAGATGCTGCGCGAGCACGGCGTCGTCTCCAAGTTCGTCGAGTTCTTCGGCCCCGGCCTTGGCACGCTCGGGCTCGCCGACCGGGCGACGATCGGCAACATGTCGCCCGAGTTCGGCTCGACCTGCGCGATCTTCCCGGTCGACGCCGAGACGCTGCGCTACCTGGAGCTGACCGGGCGGCCGACCGAGGCGATCGAGCTGGTCGACGCCTACGCGCGCGAGCAGGGGATGTTCCACGCCGAGGACTCCGAAGACCCGGTCTTCTCGGCGACCCTGGAGCTCGACCTGGGCGAGGTCGAGCCGAGCATCGCCGGCCCGAAACGCCCCCAGGACCGGGTTCCGCTGGCGGAGGCCAAGGGGGCCTTCCTGGAGGCGATGCGCGAGTTCGACCCCAACGCCGCGACCCGGATGGGCAACGGGGTCGACGAGGCGAGCGAAGAGTCCTTCCCCGCCTCTGATCCGCCCGCCGAGAGTCACGACGATGCGCGCGGCAGGCCGCGGCAGGCGGTCAGCGGCACCCCGGTGGCGACTCTCGACGGCGGCAGCGGCGATCAGGTCGAGGTGACGCTGGAGGACGGCGCCACGGTCGAGCTCGACCACGGCCGCGTGGTGATCGCCGCGATCACCAGCTGCACCAACACCTCCAACCCCTCGGTGATGATCGGCGCCGGCCTGCTCGCCCGCAACGCCGTGCAGCGCGGCCTGCGCCGGCAGCCCTGGGTGAAGACCTCGCTCGCGCCGGGCTCGACCGTCGTCACCGACTACCTGCAGCGGGCCGGCCTGACCGAGTACCTCGACGCGCTCCAGTTCAACCTGGTCGGCTATGGCTGCACGACCTGCATCGGCAATTCCGGCCCGTTGCCGCCGCAGATCTCCGCCGCGGTCGAGCAGAACGACCTGACCGTCTGTGCGGTGCTGTCGGGCAACCGCAACTTCGAGGGGCGCATCAACCAGGACGTGAAGGCGAACTACCTGGCCAGCCCGCCGCTGGTCGTCGCCTACGCGCTGGCCGGTCGCATGGACCTCGACCTGACCTCCGAGCCGCTCGGCAAGGGCAGCGACGGCGAGCCGGTCTACCTGCGCGACCTCTGGCCGGACCCGGCCGAGGTGAAGGAGCTGATCGGCCGCTCGATCGCCTCGGAGATGTTCAGCAAGAACTACGCCTCGGTGCTCGAGGGCGACGCCACCTGGCAGGAGGTCGAGGTGCCGGCCGGCGACCGCTACACCTGGCCCGACTCGACCTACGTGCGCAAGCCCTCCTTCTTCGAGGGGATGCCGGCCGAGCCGCCGGGTGTCGAGCCGATCGCCGGCGCCCGCGTGCTCGCCCTGCTCGGCGACTCGATCACCACCGACCACATCTCCCCGGCCGGGGCGATCAAGAAGGCGAGCCCGGCCGGCGAGTGGCTGATCGAGCAGGGGGTCGAGCCGGCCGACTTCAACTCATACGGCTCGCGGCGCGGCAACCACGAGGTGATGATCCGCGGCACCTTCGCCAACATCCGCCTGCGCAACCTGCTGGTCGACCGGGCCGGCGGCCATACGCGCCGCTTCCCCGGCGGCGAGGAGACGACGATCTTCGAGGCGGCGATGGCCTACGCCGAGGAAGGCGTGCCGCTGGTCGTGCTGGCGGGCAAGGAGTACGGCTCCGGCTCCTCGCGCGACTGGGCGGCGAAGGGGACCAAGCTGCTCGGCGTCCGCGCCGTCATCGCCGAGTCCTTCGAGCGCATCCACCGCTCCAACCTGATCGGCATGGGCGTCCTCCCCCTCCAGTTCCCCGACGGCAAGTCAGCTGCCTCCCTAGGCCTGACTGGGGAAGAGGTCATAGACATAGGCGACCTGGAAGACGGAAGGGCCAAGATCGTGTCTGTGAAGGCTGGAGACGTCGAGTTCGAGGCGACCGTGAGGCTGGACACGCCGAATGAGATCGAATACTTCCGTAACGACGGCATCCTTCAGACGGTCTTGAGAAAGTTGCGAAATTCGAATCCGTAAGCACCAGACTTTCGAGGCGCCCCCGCACCGACAAGAGCGGTACAGGAGGGCCGCGGGAGGCAGGGGGTCCGCGCGACCCTCACTGCACCAATGCGTCGGTAGCCAGGGAGGGATGCCGACGCGCCTGCCCCCCCTGACAGACCGTCCGAGGGAACAGTCACTGTCTACCTATAACGCCTGCACGGGCTGAGGTCAAGGTGCCTTGACCGAAACTATGGTGTTTCTGAGACGTTTTGCGGGGATTCTCCAACCCCCCAGCCGCGCCGCTCGATCAGCTCGATCCCGATCACGCTGCCGACCGGCCCGACCGGCGTAAGGGTGGCGGCGAGCAGGGTGTAGGGGGCCTCGCGTCGCACGCACGCCATCCAGATCAGCAGACAGAGGGCAATAAAGCCAAGTCCATGCGCCCATCCAAAGACCATCGTTCCAGTCTCAAATCCAGGCATCAACCAGAAGAAGAGCAGCCCCCCGAAGAGCCCCAGCTCCACCCACGAGAATCGCTTGACCCAGACGAAGAGCTTCCCGGGAACGGGCCTTCTCATAGCCTCCTACGCCCCAGGAGTCAAAGCGGTGAGCACGATCCGCTCCTGCTCGCGGGCATGCGCCACCGAGTACCCCTCGCCCGGGCTGGCCCGGGTCGGCCGGCCGACGTAGCCGAGCTCGACCCCCTCGGGCATCAGGTCGGGAAGGCGGCGCGACATCACCTTCCAGCAGCCCATGTTGCGCGGCTCCTCCTGTGCCCAGACGACCTCCTTCAGGTTCGGGTAGGCGGCGATCAGCTCGCTCAGCTGTTCCCTGGCGAACGGGTAGAGCAGCTCGACCCGGGCGATCGCGACGTTCTCCGCCGCCGCACGGCGCTCGCTGGCGTCGATGTCCCAGTAGACCTTGCCCGTGCAGAGCACCAGGCGCTCCACCTTCTCGCGCCGCTCGACCGCGCTGACGTCGTCGAGGATGAAGTGGAAGTGGCCGCCGGTCAGCTCCTCGACGCTAGCCGCCGCCTTGTCGAGCCGCAGCAGCCCCTTCGGGGTGAAGACGATCAGCGGCCGCGGCTTGCGGATCAGCGCCTGGCGGCGCAGCAGGTGGAAGTACTGGGCGGCGGTGCTGGGGTTGGCGATGCGGATGTTGCCCTCCGCCGCCAGGGCGATGAAGCGCTCGATGCGGGCGCTGGAGTGCTCCGGCCCCGAGCCCTCGTAGCCGTGCGGCAGCAGCAGCGTCAGGCGGCTGGTCTGGCCCCACTTGGCCTCGCCGGAGACGATGAAGCTGTCGACGATCACCTGGCCGGCGTTGGCGAAGTCGCCGTACTGCGCCTCCCAGAGGACGAGGGCGCTCGGCGTCGCCGCCGAGTAGCCGTACTCGAAGCCGAGGCAGGCGATCTCCGAGAGCGGGCTGTTGAACAGCTCGAAGGGGGCCGTAGCGCTGTCCAGGTTCTGCATCGGACAGTAGGGCAGGCCCGTCTTCTCGTCGTGGAGGACGAGGTGGCGGTGGGAGAAGGTGCCGCGCTCGGTGTCCTGCCCGGTGAGGCGGATGTGGACGTCCTCGGTCAGCAGCGAGGCGAAGGCGAGCGCCTCGGCGTGGCCGAACTCGATCCCGCCCTCCTCCAGCGCCGCCTCGCGCTTGCCCAGGGGTTTGCGCAGCTTGCGGTGGATCGTGAAGCTCTCCGGCACCTCGAGCAGCGCCCTGTTGAGCTCGCGCAGGCGCTCCGCCGGGACCGCCGTCTCCACCGGCGGGCTGGCGCTGCGGTCGAGTTCGCCGGTGCTGGAGGTCGTCACCGTCGGGTCTTCGTACTCGCCCAGCTCCATCTTCTTGCGCAGGTTCTTGAGCGCCGCCGACATCTCGTCGTGGCGCTGCTTGCGCGCGCTCTCGACATCCTCGCTGCCGATCGCTCCCTCGTCGATCAGCTGCTCGGCGTAGATCTCGGAGACCGGCGGGTGCGCCTTGATCTTGGCGGCGGTCTCCGGCTGGGTGTAGGCGGGCTCGTCGGTCTCGTTGTGGCCGTAGCGGCGGTAGCCGATCACGTCGATGACGATGTCGCGTCCCCAGCGCTCGCGGTAGGCCATCGCCAGGCGGACCGCCGCTGTGCAGGCCTCGACGTCGTCGGCGTTGACGTGGACGATCGGGATGTTGAAGCCCTTCGCCATGTCGGCCGCGTAGGGGGTCGAGCGGGCGTCCTCGGGATCGGTGGTGAAGCCGACCTGGTTGTCCTGGATGATGTGGACGGTGCCGCCGGTGGTGTAGCCGCGCAGCGCCTGCAGGTTGAGCGTCTCGGCGACGACCCCCTGCCCGGGGAAGGCGGCGTCGCCGTGCAGCAGCACCGGCACCGCCCGCTTCGGGTCGTGCTCGAGCTTCGCCCCGTCGAGCTCGGATTGGATGAAGCGCGTCGCCCCCTCGACCACCGGGTTGACGAACTCGAGGTGGCTCGGGTTGGGGTAGAGGCGCACGGCGATCTTCTCGCCCTCGGAGGTTTCGTAGACCCCCTGGTGGCCGTAGTGGTACTTGACGTCGCCGGTGCCGCCGTGGGGGATCGCGGCCACCGCCTTCACCTGCTCGATCTGCTTTGCCCCCTCGAACTCGGCCAGGATCGACTCCACCGAGCGGCCGAGGTTGTGGGCGAGGACGGCGAGCCGGCCGCGGTGGGCCATGCCGAAGACGACCTCCCCGGCGCCGGACCGGTAGGAGAGGGTGACGAGCTCGTCGAGCATCGGCACGATCGCGTCGAGGCCCTCGATCGTGAAGATCTTCTGGCCCAGGTAGGCCTTCTCGACGAAGCGCTCGAACTCGAAGACGTCGATCAGGCGGCCGAGCAGGCGGCGTTTCTCCTCGTCGGCGAGCGGCTGGCGGTGGGCGCCGGTCTCGACCATCTCGCGCAGCCAGGTCCGCTGCTGGTGGGAGGAGAGGTGCTCGAACTGGTAGGCGATCGGGCCGCAGTAGGCCTCGCGCATCCGCGGCAGCACGTCGAGCAGGGTCTCGCCGGGCACGCCGATGCGCAGGACCGAGGCCGGCACGCGGGCCATCAGCTCCGGGGTCAGGTTGAGGTTCTCGGGCTGGATCGCCGGGTCGCCCTTCGGCTCGCGGCCGAGCGGGTCGAGGCGGGCGGCGAGGTGGCCGTGGGTGCGGTAGCCCTTGAGCAGCGAGGTCGCGGCCTGCACGGCGCTGAGCAGCTCCTCGTCGGGCCGGCCCGGGGCGGGCGCCGGCGGCGCGGCGCCGAGCGGCGGCGCCGAGGCGGAGGCCGGGTGCGCGGCGACCAGCGGCCCGGGGTCGACGCCGAAGTCGGCGGCGACGGCCTCATAGAAGCCGCCGTCGCCTTCGAGCAGCTGCTCGACCCGGCGCAGGAAGGCGCCGGACTCGGCGCCCTGGATCACCCGGTGGTCGTAGGTCGAGGTCAGGGTCATCGTCTTCGAGACGCCGAGCTGCCGCAGCCGGTCGGGCGAGGCGTGGGCCCACTCGGGCGGGTAGGCGATCGCGCCGGCGGCGACGATCGCGCTCTGGTCGCGCATCAGGCGGGGGACCGAGGCGACGGTGCCGATCCCGCCCGGGTTGGTCAGCGAGATGTTGGTCCCCCGGAAGTCGTCGGGGGTGAGCTTGCTCTCGCGGGTCTTCGTGATCAGGTCCTCGTAGTAGGAGTGGAAGGCGGCGAAGTCGAGCCCGTCGGCGCCCTTGATCGCCGGCACCATCAGGCTGTGTGAGCCGTCCTTGCGCTCGACGTCGACCGCGATGCCGAGGTTGACCGAGCCTCCCTCGATCGCGAACGGCTTGCCGTCGCGTTCCTCGAAGCTGCGCGCCATCACCGGCCACTCCTTGGCCGCCTGCACGATGGCCCAGGCGATCAGGTGGGTGAAGGAGACCTTCAGCCCGCGCTCGTTGAGCTCTCCGTTGAGCGCCTTGCGCTTCGCGTCGAGCGTGTCGACCGCGACCGTCCGGAACGACGTCGCCGTCGGCACCTCCCGGCTCTCGCCCATCGCCTGCGCCAGCATCGCCGCCGGCCCCCGCAGCGGCTTCGCCTCGCCGGCGACCGGCGCCGCGACAGCCGTTTCGCTCCCGTCGGCAACGGCCAGCACGTCGTCCTTGGTGACCTTGCCCCCCGGCCCATTGCCGTTGACGCCTCCCAGATCGATTCCACGCTCCGCAGCTATTCGCCGCGCAACGGGCGTCGCCCGCACCCCGTTGCCGGCGTCGGTCCCGGCGGCGGCCGCCTCAGACGCCTCTCCCGCGGGTGGCGTGGGGGTTGGTTCCTTCCCCGTAGCCTGCGAGGGGGAGGAACCTTCCCCCGCGACAGGACCCGCGGCTGAAGCCTCAGAACCCTCGCCCGTCCCGTCACCGCCCTCGCCGGGCTCCATCTCGGCGAGCGGCGCCCCCACCGGCACCTCCTCGTCCACCTGCGCGATCAGCTTGGTGATCGTCCCGTCGGCCGGCGCTGGCACCTCCGCGTCGACCTTGTCGGTCGAGACCTCGACGACCGTGTCGCCCTCGTTGACGAAATCGCCCGCGGCGACGTGCCACTCGAGCACGATGCCCTCGGTGACCGACTCGCCCATCTCGGGCATCTGGATCTGGACGGTCGCCGTTTGCGCCATTTGTCGATTGAGTGTATGAAAGAGCGGTGAATTACTTCGTCACCGGAGCGACGGGGTTCATCGGTCGCAACCTGGTCGAGCGCCTGCTGCAGCGGGAGGGCACCGTCTACGCGCTGGTGCGGGCCGGCTCGCGCGGCCGCCTCGAGGCGCTGCGGACCGCCTGGGGAGCCGACGGCGCGCGGGTCGTGCCGGTCGACGGCGACCTCGCCCAGCCGGGGCTCGGCGTCTCCGAGGAGGACCTCCTCGTCCTGCGCGGCGACGTCGACCACTTCTTCCACCTGGCGGCGATCTACGACATGACCGCGGGGGCGAAGGCGCAGGAGATCGCCAACGTCGAGGGGACGCGGCACGCGGTCGAACTGGCGGGCGCGATCGAGGCCGGCTGCTTCCACCAGGTCAGCTCGATCGCCGCCGCCGGCCTCTACAGGGGCACCTGGACCGAGGAGATGTTCGAGCAGGCCGAAGACCTCGATACCCACCCGTACTTCCGCACCAAGCACGAGTCCGAGCGGGTCGTGCGCGAGGAGTGCGGCCGCCCCTGGCGCGTCTACCGGCCGGGGATCGTGGTCGGCGACTCGCGCAGCGGCGAGATCGACAAGATCGACGGCCCCTACTACTTCTTCAAGGCGTTGCAGCGGGCGCGCCGCGCCCTGCCCGGCTGGCTGCCCACGGTCGGCATCGAAGGCGGCGAGATCAACATCGTGCCGGTCGACTTCGTCGCCGCCGCGATCGACCACATCGCCCACCAGCCGGGGCTGGACGGGCGCGCCTTCCACCTCACCGACCCCGACCCGAAGACGGCCGGCGAGGCGATCAACCTCTTCGCCAAGGCGGCGGACGCGCCGCAGGCCGCCTGGCAGCTGGACCGCGGTCTGACCGAGCCGGCGACCGGCCTCCTCCGCACCGGCCTGCGCCTCCTGCCGCCGGCCAAGCGGGCGGCGGAGCTGGCGCTGGCCCGGGCCGGCATCCCGGCCGGCGTGCTCGCCTACGTCGACTACCCGACCCACTTCGACTCGAGCGGCGCGCAGGCGGCGCTGCGCGGCTCGGGGATCGAGGCGCCGCCGCTGGAGACCTACGCCGGCCGCGTCTGGGACTACTGGGAGCGCAACCTCGCCCCCGGCCTGTTCAAGGACCGCACCCTCGCGGCCGCGGTGCGGGGCAAGGTGGTGCTGATCACCGGAGCCTCGTCGGGGATCGGCAAGGCGACCGCGGTCAAGGTCGCCGACGCGGGGGCGACCGTGCTGCTCGTCGCCCGCTCGGTGGAGAAGCTGGAGGAGACCAAGGCGGAGATCGAGTCGGCCGGCGGCGTCGCCCACATCCACCGCTGCGACATGTCCGACGTCGAGGAGGTCGAGCGGATGGCCGACGAGGTGCTCGCCTACCACGGCCACGTCGACATCCTGGTCAACAACGCGGGCCGCTCGATCCGGCGCTCGGTCGCCCTCTCCTACGACCGCTTCCACGACTACGAGCGGACGATCCGGCTCAACTACCTGGGGGCGCTGCGGCTGATCCTCATGCTGCTGCCGACGATGCGGGCGCGCAAGTCGGGCCACGTGATCAACATCAGCTCGATCGGCGTGCAGACCAACCCGCCGCGCTTCTCGGCCTACGTCGCCTCGAAGGCGGCGCTCGACGCGTTCAGCCGCGTCGTCGCCTCGGAGGTCTTCGACGACGGCGTCCACATGACGACGATCCACATGCCGCTGGTGCGCACGCCGATGATCGCGCCGACGCGGATGTACGACATGTTCCCGGCGATCAGCCCCGAGGAGGCGGCGGAGATGATCGCCAAGGCGATGGTCGAGCGGCCGAAGAAGGTCGCGACCCGGCTCGGCAACTTCGGCGAGCTGCTCTACGCGGTCGCCCCCTCGGTCAGCGACCGGATCCTCAACACCGCCTACAAGCTCTTCCCGGAGTCGCAGGCGGCGAAGGGCAAGAAGGACGAGGCGCCCGACAAGCCGCCGAGCACGGAGGCGGTCGCCTTCGCCCACCTGATGAAAGGCGTGCACTGGTAGGCGTCTGCCCGATCCCACTTGACGCCCGCCCCCCGCGGCGTAGTGTGGACGGGCAATGCGGCCACAGACCCGGTACGCGAGCAGCGGCGACGTCGGCATCGCCTACCAGGTGTACGGCGAGGGCGACGTCGACCTGGTCGTCGCCTTCCCCTTCGTCTCCCACCTCGACATGCTCTGGGAAAACCCGGCGCAGGCGCGCTTCATGCGCCGGCTGGGGAGCTTCGCCCGGGTGATCCCCTTCGACCGCCGCGGCGTCGGCCTCTCCGATCCGGTCGACTCGGCGACGACGCTGGAGGAACGGATGGACGACGTGCGCGCCGTGATGGACGCGGCGGGCTCCGAGCGGGCCGCCCTGTTCGGCATGTCGGAGGGGGCGACGATGTGCATGCTGTTCGCCGCCGCCCACCCCGAGCGCACCTCGGCCCTCGTCCTCTGGGGGGCGATGGCGCGCTCGACCGAAGCGCCCGACTACCCGTGGGCGCCGCCGAAGGAGGCGCTGCTGGAAGCCGACGAGGAGCTGATGGCGCCCTTCTGGGGGCAGGGGGCGACGATCGACGTCTTCTCGCCCAGCCTCGCCGGCGACCCCAGTGCCCGCGAGCGCCAGGCCCGCTTCGAGCGCCAGGCGGCGAGCCCGATGCGGGTGCAGCAGCTCTTCGAGATGTTCCTCGACACCGACGTTCGCGACACCCTGCCGCTGATCCGCACGCCGACCCTGATCCTGCACCGCCGCGGCGACCACGCGGTCAACTACCGTGCCGCCCGCTGGCTGTCCGAGCAGATCGAGGGCAGCCGCTACGTCGAGCTGGAGGGGGTGGACCACTTCCCCTGGGTCGCCGACGAAGACGGCCGTGCGATCGACGAGATCGAGGAGTTCGTCACCGGCGTGCGCCCCGGCCCGGTGCCGCAGCGGGTGCTGGCGACCGTCCTCTTCACCGACATCGTCGACTCGACCCGGCTGGCCGGCGAGATGGGCGACCGCCGCTGGCGCGAGTTGCTCGAGCAGCACCAGGAGCTGGTGCGCGAGCAGCTGCGCCGCTTCGAGGGACGTGAGATCAAGACCACCGGCGACGGCTTCCTCGCCACCTTCGACGGGCCGACCCGGGCGGCCGAGTGCGCGCGGGCGATCGCCGACGAGATGCCCTCGCTGGGAATCGAGGTCCGGGCCGGCCTGCACGCCGGCGAAGTCGAGCTGATGGGCGAGGACGTCGGCGGCATCGCCGTCCATGTCGCCGCCCGCATCGCGGCCCTGGCCGACGCCCGCACCGTGCTCGCCTCGCGCACGGTGCGCGACCTGGCCGCCGGCTCGGGCGTCGAGTTCGCCTCCTACGGCCGCCACGAGCTGAAGGGCGTGCCCGACGAGTGGGACGTCTACAGCGTCGCCTCGACGCCGCTCTCGGTCGCCTGAGGGACGCCCGCCTAAGCTCCCGCCCGCCGCTCGCCGACCGCCCAGATCGCGGCCAGCGGCGGCAGCAGCAGCAGGGTGAGCGAGGCGAGCTGGGCGACCGCGTCGGCGGCGCCGTAGCCGTCGAGATGGGTGGCGTGGAAGAGGAAGTGAAGGCTCGCCGTCAGCAGCCAGGCGGAACAGGCGGCGCGAACCAGGGTTGGGCTAAGGTTGCGCGCCGCCCAGACGAAGATTACGGCGAAGCCCAGGTAGAGGCCGCCGACATCGGTGACCAGGTGCGAGTTGTAGGGGGGAAGCAGGTCGACCCAGTGGGAGACGAAAGGGAAGTCGTCGTAGAAGGTGCGCGGCGCCAGGGTCGCCGGCAGGCCGACGAACAGGGTCGAGAAGGCGAGGAACGCGAGCGCGATGCGGGCGGTCGCGGGGTCGCGCAGCCGCTCGGAGCCCTCAGAGTCCTCAGCCACCGGCCAGCCACTGCTCGAATGTTGGCCCGCCGGCCGCCGCCCCCGTGTTGCAGAGTGCCCCTTCGCGAACCGGGCGGAGAATCCGTCCGACCGCCGGGATCCGCACCGGCAGCGCCCGCTGTCCCCTGACCCGGCGCCAGGCGGCGGCCAACTCGCTCATCGTCAGCACCTGCGGGCCGGCGACCTCGGGCAACCGCCCAACGGGCTCGGCGTGGACCGCCTCGGCGAGCCGGGCAGCGGCCACGGCCGCGTCGACCGGCTGCAGGGGCGCCTTCCCGGTCGGCCGCAATCTCAGCCGGCCGGCCTGCTCGAAGGCCCAGCCCAGCAGCGAGTGGAACTGGGTTGCGCGCAGGATGCTCCACGGCACCTCGCCCGCGGCGATCGCCTCCTCCTGTTCGACCTTGACCTTGTAATAGGCCATCGGCACCTTGTCGCAGCCGACGATCGAGACGCCGATGTGGTGGCGCACTCCCGCATCCGCTCCGGCGCGCAGCAGCCGTTCGGTGCCCTCGACCAGCACCGGGCCGGCGTTGCGCGGATTTGAGTTGGAGGCGTCGACGACGACCTCGACCCCGGCGAGCGCCTCGGCCAGCCCGTCCCCCGTGGTCAGGTCGACGCGGCGATGCGCGACCCCCTCCGGCAGTGCCGGCCCCGGCTTGCGACTCAAAGCAAGCACCTCGCCGCCGCGCTTCGCCAGCTCGGCGACGAGCGGTTTGCCCAGGACACCGGTCCCGCCGACCACGGCCACTTTCACGACAACCAGCTTATGCGAGCTGCGGCTGGCGGAAGAGCTCGGCCGAGGGAATGCCGATCACCTCGCCCCGGAAGCGCTTGCGCTTGCCGTAGACGACCCAGGTGGTGTCGATTTCGCCGATGTCGAGGTCGAGCCGCAGCTCCTCCGCGTGCTCCTCGACGTGCTCCATGTGGGTCAGGCCGGAGTCGTAGTCGCCGTGCAGCAGGCCTTCGGCGACGAGCGGCTTGGAGGCGACGTCGATCACCTCCTCCCAGCCGGAGAGGTCGAGGTAGCCCTTGGTCGCCGGCACGATCCCCAGCGAGCGCGGCCGCTCGACCTCCTTGCGGCTGAGCAGCACCAGATGCTTGGTCGGGAAGACGAAGGTGTCGACGACGAAGACCTCGGTCCAGTATTTCTCGGTTATCTCGTGCACCTTCGGGTGGGCGCTGCACTGGACGAGGAAGGCGCCCGGCGTCTCGCGCAGCATCTCCAGGCCGACGAAGAAGTCGACGATCAGCTCGATCGCGTAGTCCTCGACGCCCTGGAAGGCCATGTAGCGCTGCACCGCACGCTCGTGGCAGGTGCCGGTCGGCCCCAGGGTGATCATCGTCGGCCGCTCGTGGCTATGCGCGCTCGCCTCCATTCTCAATCAAGGTTACTTGACCAAATTGTCAGTGGCTACCCGCCGCTGCACCGGGCGATGTCGTTTCCGGAACTGCACGCCGGGTAGCTCTCGTCCACTGCATCCGAAGGAAAGGAACCATGGGAATCATCGACAAGATCACCGGCCGAACCAAGAAGGCGGCGGGCGACCTCGCCGACGACCCTTCCCTGCGCCGCGAAGGTAGGCAGGAGGAGAAGAAGGGCGAAAAGAAGGAGGAGCACGACCGCGCCCGCGAGGAAGCCGACCGCAAGGCCGAAGAAGCCGCCGACCTGGAGCGCAAGAGTTGAGCTCGAGCCGCCTCGAGCCGTGAAGGGCCTCTAGCCGAGCCGGGCGGCGCCCTTGCGCATCGCGGCGATGCGGCAGCTCGGAGACGCCCCGGTCCTGCGGCCGCGCGGCGCGGTCGCCCCCGTGTACAGGCGACGGTCGGCGATCCCAGGCCGGTTCCCAGGCGGAGACGGATTGTTAATCCGGTACTGATCCGTCCACAGAGCGCCGCTAGGGGTGTACAATCGCGTTTACGTGAACCTCTCGGGGCTGATCGAGAAAGAGCATCTTCCCAAGGGCCGCGAGGATCTGGCCGAGCCCCTCGTCGCCCACTCGCAGCGGGAGCGGATCCTCGTCGCGATGGCCGACAGCTGCGCCGCCAAGGGCTACAACGCGACCACGATCGCCGACATCGTCGAGCCGGCGGGGGTCTCCCGCGCCACCTTCTACGAGCTCTTCAAGGACAAGGAGGACTGCTTCCACGCGGCGATGGAGGTCTCGCTGGCCGACGCGATGGGCCGCATCGTCTCCGCCTACTCGCCCGACAAGCCGTGGGCGACGATGGTCCGCGACGCGGCCGACGCCTTCCTCGACCTGCTGGCGAGCCGCCCCGCCTTCGCCCGCATGGCACTGATCGAGGCGCCGGCCTCGGGCGATCGCGCCTTCGAGCTCTACGCGTCCGGCAAGCGGGTGCTGCAGTCGCTGCTCGACCGCGGCCGCGACGACCCGGTCGAGGAGGAAGCGATCCCCTCCAGCGCCGGGCGGGCGGCGCTCTCCGGCGCCGAGGCGCTGATCGTCGGCCAGATCCTCGCCGGCAACGCCGAGCGCCTGCGCGAGCTGCTGCCCGACGTCGTCTACATCACCACCGTCCCCTACCTCGGCCAGGACGAGGCGCTGCGCCAGTCGCGCCAGGCCGAGAAGCTCCTGGATCCACCCGGAGGCTGACCGGAGTGGAGCGGGCAGGGGGGGGAGAGCCGTGGCGCCCCCCGCGCGGGCGCCACCGGCTGCCGCCGGAGGTGGTGGCGCGCTCGCAGCGCGACCGCCTGCTGGAGGCCGCGATCCGGCTCGTCGCCGCCCAGGGCTACGGCGCGATGACGGTCGGCGACCTGACCGGCGAGGCGGGCGTCTCGCGGACTACGTTCTACGAGCTGTTCGAGGACAAGGAGGCCTGCTTCCTGGCGGCCTACGACAACGCGATCGACGTGCTGGTGCGCCGCGTCACCGCCGCCTACGAGGAGGCGGGGTCCTGGCCGGAGCGGGCGGCGCGCGGGCTCGCGGAGCTGCTCGAGCAGCTCGCCGCCGAGCCGCAGCTGGCGCGCCTCGCGCTGGTCGACATCGGCTCCGCCGGCCCGGCCGCGCAGCGGCGCTACCGGGCCGCCGTGCAGCGCCTGACGCCGCTCTTCGAGGAAGGCCGCGACTTCGCCCCCGGCGGCCGCAACCTGCCCGCCAACACCTCGCGGATGGCGATCGGCGGCGTCACCGGCCTGATCTCCGACGAGCTCGTCGCCGGCCGCGCGGAGCAGCTGCCCGGTTTGCTTTCGGACGTGCTTTTTGCCACGCTTGTCCCCTACATAGGCCCGGACGCGGCAGCCAGGGAGGTCGAGAGGCTGACTCGATAAACGTTAACGTACACGGTGCCGCTATGATCCATATACCCGATAGTTCAACCCTGGCGGGTGGGTCAGTGGCGAGCAGCAATACGCGGCATCGAGACATCCTTGAGGCGATGGTACGGGTGGTCGGCCGGCAGGGCTACAAGGCCACCTCGGTCGCCGACGTGATCGCGGAGGCGGACGTCTCCCGCACGACCTTCTACAAGCACTTCGAGGACAAGCACGAGTGCTTCCTGGCCGCCTACGACCTGGCGGTCGAACGGATCCTCGACGAGGTGATCGCCAGCTGCGACGGGGAGCGCCCCTGGCTGGAGCGGGTGCGGGTCGGCCTGGCGACGATCGTCGACCTGTTCGCGCTCGACCCGGAGCTGGCCCGCACGGCGGTCGTCGAGGTCGCCGCCGCCGGCGCCGACGCCCGCCGGCGCCACTGGGACGCGATCAGCCGCTTCACCGAGTTCCTCGAGGACGGCGAAGAGCTGGCGGACGGTCGCGAGCTGCCCGAGAACCTCGCCCTGATGGCGGCCGGCGCCGTCTCCGGCCTGATCTTCGACGAGCTGCTCACCGGGCGGGCGGAGCGCCTGCCGGAGCTGCTGCCCGATCTGCTCTTCACGCTGCTCGTCCCCTACATCGGCCCCGGAGCGGCAACCGAGGAGATGCGCCGGGCAGCGACCGGCTGAGGCCGCCGGGGCCTCAACAGGTCGCCCTCCTCTCTAAGCCGGCTCGAGCTCGCGGCGCAGCTTGGCGCGCAGCCGGTGCAGGCGGACCTTGACCGTGCCGTCGGGGATCCCCAGCCGGCGGGCGATCCCCTCCTGGGTCAGGTCCTCGTCGTAGCGCAGCCGCACCAGCTGCCGCTCGCGCTCGTCGAGGCGGTCGAGCGCCGCCCGCAGGTCGGCCCGTTCGGCGGTCGCCAGCACGCGCTCGTCCTCGGCGCCCTGGTAGGCGTCGAGCGTGTCGCTGAGCGCCGGCTTGTTGCGCCCGTACTCGCGGTAGGCCTCGTTGCGGACGATCGCCGCCAGCCAGGGCTTGAGGCTGGCGCGGTCGCGGAGCGTCGATCGTTTGCGCCAGGCCCGCAGCACCGCGTCCTGGGCGATGTCCTCCGCCTCGATCGAGTTCTTCGCGTAGCGGTAGGCGAAGCGCACGCAGGTGCGGCGGACCTCCTCCCAGTCCCAGCCGTCGCCGCTGCCCTTCCCCGTCGCCGCGTTCGAATCGAGCCGTCGAGCCTCCACGATTCGGAACAAACTAGCAGATCTGATCGATGAAACATTGTCGAACCATTCACTGTCTGGCAGGTCGTGGAGGCGACAGCAGCAGTCCAGCCGGGGAGCCGGGAGGCCGAGCAGGCCTACGAGGCGATGGCACCCGTCTATGACGATTTCACCGCCCATCACAACTACGAGTTGTGGCTGGGCAACCTCCTGCCCGAACTCCGCCGCCACGGGTTGCGCGGGCGTCGCCTGCTCGACGTCGGTTGCGGGACGGGCAAGAGCTTCCTGCCGATGCTCGAGCGAGGCTGGGAGGTCACCGCGTGTGACCTCTCGCCGGCGATGCTCGAGCTGGCGAGGGCCAAGGCCGGCGGCGCGGCCCGCCTGGCCGTCGCCGACATGCGGGAGTTGCCGGTATTCGGCGAGTTCGATCTCGTCTGGGCGCTGGACGACGCCGTCAACTACCTGCTCAGCCCGGAGGAAATGGGGGAGGCGCTGAGCGGGATGCGGGCCAACCTGGCCTCCGGCGGACTGCTGATGTTCGACGTCAACACGCTGCAGGCCTACCGCACCTTCTTCGCCGAAGTGCAGCGGGTCGAACGCGGCGGCCGCCGCCTGGTCTGGCGGGGGCAGGCCGCTGCGGATACGCCGCCGGGCTCGATCAGCGAGGCACGCCTGGAAGCCGAGGCGGCGGAGAACGGCGCGCCGTCGATGCCGACCCACGTCCACCGCCAGCGTCACTTCCCCGAAGCGGAGCTGCTCGGCCTGCTCGAGGAGGCTGAGCTGGAGTGCCTCGACGTCTTCGGCCACGGCTACGACGCCGAGCTGAAGCAGCCGCTCGACGACCTCGTCCATACGAAGGCCGTCTACATCTGCCGGCGCCGGGATGAAGGATCCACCTCACTCCCCCGGGCTACCGGGCGTGCATCCGCCTGATCGCCGACGCCCTGGCTGACGCCTTCCCGATGCCCGGCGAATCCTCGGGTTGCGTCGTCCGAACACGTCCGAGTAGTCATAACACCACCCGCTTCCACGGCGCGGAACGTTGGTCTCATACCTAGTCGCTTCCGTCGGACCGTTCGTATACATAACCAGTGTTGCCATGGGCGATGGTGCTGTTGTGACTTGCGGCGATTGCAGTGGTTGATGTGGTTACACCAAAGCGGTTGCCGGAGGCGATCGCCGAGGTTTTCCCCGGCTCGTCTACCGGTCACGGTTGAGGGCTCTTTGCAGCGATTTCTCGCCGGGGCTCACCACAGTTAGCGCCAATATCACACCACACTGCTCAGGCGCATTCACCCTTGCACGGCGACGGTCAAATTGCCTAACCTGCTTCTTATAAGTGACGGTAACGGTTAGAACTCGTATGAGAGCCTGTATCGGTACGTCTAAATGTGTAGCGTTTTCAGCCGTGCGCCCAGCTACTTATATTCTGTAGACTCGTTCGTCATAAGCTGACACGCTCCGCCGCGTGTCCAAGGAGGCGCTCAAAGCCCTGGGCGAAGCGATTCGCGCTCGCAGGGCTGAAATCGAAGGTCTTTCGCAAGAGGGACTGGCCGACCTTGCCGGAATGCACCGCACCTATGTCAGCGAGATCGAGCGTGGGTTGCGCAACCCGAGCTACCGCAACCTCTTCAAGCTGGCAGCGGCCCTCGAAGTCCCGCTGTCGGAGCTGATCGCCCGCGCCGAGCGCATCGTCGCCGGCGAGTCACCGGTCTGAGCGGGAGCGACGGGGCAGAGCTCCGCCAAGGACACCAGATTGATTCGGGGCTAGCCGAGCGCCGGCGGCAGGGTCTGCAAGCCCTGATCGCGTGCGGCGCGATGAAGGCGCGTGTCCCAGGTGGCGAGGGTCAAGTCCCCCGCGGGCGGGACGAGCGCCGCTGCCAGATGTAGGGCGTCCAGGCTGTGCAGCTCGGTCGAGAGCGCCAGTTGCGCGGCATGCTCGGTGAGGGCACGATCGACCTCGATCACGTCGAAGGCAAGCCAGTCCGCTTCGACCCTCTTGACGGCTTTACGCCCGGCCGCCAGGGCGACAGCGCGAACGGTCTCCACGTAGCCGATCCGGCACATCGACCAAGCGCGTGCCCCCTCCATCCCAGACAGCACCAACTCGCTGCCCACCTCCTCGACGTAGCGCTTGACGAGCGCGCTCGCGTCGAGGTAGAGCATCAGCGCTCGTCGTCGCGCTCGGCCAGGACGATCGCCGAAGCGGAGCGCCCGGTGTCCAGCGGGCGCGGAGAGCGACCCGGACGGGCACGAGCGGCCGGGGTGATCCTTCCTTCGGCCACCAGCTCCCGCAGGCGCTCGTCGCCGCGACGGGGGCCTGCGGGGACGATGTCGGCAACCGGCCGCCCGCGCCTCGTCACCCTGATCTGCTCACCCTCGTCGACCCGATGCAGCACGCTGCTCAGGCTGGTCTTCAACTCCCGAATCCCAATCTCACGCATGTGGCTACCTTAGCAGGGTGGTGACCACATTAAACGACGACGACGACGACGAACTGTCGAAGGGCACCTGCCCGATGGTGTTTACCTTCGTCCCGGTCAGCTCATCGAGCAGAGCGGGAGCGACGGGGCAGGAGTCCGTCAAGGACACCGGATTGAGATTCGGGGCTGAGCGCGCGAGGGCGTCAATCGATCAGCGTTTGCGCTGTGCCCGTTGAACCAGCGCCTGCGCACGCTCAAGGACCAACATGTCGAGCCGCAGCCGGTGGACCCGCGCGACCCGTTCGTGGAGGACGCGCAGCTCGTTGTCGTCGAGGGCGCCGAGTGAGGTGCGGCGATCCAGTGCTGCCGCCGGCAGCCGCAGCAGCGAGCTGACGATCGCAGCGTTCTCGACCGGCAGGCCCCCGAAGCGCTCGGGCTCCAGGTGAAAGAGGCCGGGATCGGAGCCTTCGCGCACACGCTCGCACTCCGCCTCTGAGGTGAGCTTCTCGAGGCGGCGCAGGCGCAGCGCCAGCACTTCGTCATGCTCGGGGAGCACCTCGGTGATGACGAGAACCGGACGGGCCTTCACCGGAACCAGTAGCGCGAACTCGCTCGCCCCCTTTCGGGCGGCCGCGGTGAACGGCTCCACCGAATCGACCGGCCTCGGCGCGGCGCCCTCCTGGTAGATCCGGAACGGCGGCGCGGGGGCGAAGGGGGCGAGCGCCCAATAGCAATGACCGAGTGGCGGCGGCAATTAGCCGAACAGCTCGGCGATCACCGCCGGGTCGGTGATCGGCTCACCCGGTGTGCCCTCCTCGAGATGGGCGCGGAGAGCCTCCGGAGTGGGCTCAAGCGACGGTAGCTCGGCGACCTCGGCCAGCATTCGGTCGAGCTCGTCGAGGCGATGAAAGTCGTCGGGGTGGACGAGCATGGCGCGCTCCTTTCCGTAGCGAGAGATCACAGTCACCTCGCCCGCCTGCGGGTCCGGGACCCGGACCTCGTTGCCGCTGACGACCTTGGCGGTGAGCGTCATGGGAGCAAAGGTAGCACTCTCGGACGACAAAACCAAAGCCGGACGAGAAGTGCTGGGTACAGGGCAACGGACTCAGGGTCGAATCGAGTGGGCGGGCGCGAGGGCCAAGCGGAATCCTCCAACCGAGTCGGGTCAAGTGCCGATCTGGCGATAGGCGCGACTTGCGCTCGATTTGTTGCGATTCAGGCACTGGTGCCCAATGCAGAGGCGAGAAGCGCCGCTAATCGGCGCAAGTCCTTGTCTGCAACTATCACTCGATGTCCGAGAGGGTCTACGTGGAATCAGCGATGGCCGCAAGGGCTGGTACATCGGTGACCGAGGAGCACGCCGATGGCTCGCTCGTCGTCGTTCCGGACAGGACCCGCCCGAATGGACTCGCTGGGTAGCCAGTAAGGCTTACGCAGAAGCGAGGCGAGAAGCCGCTGCCTGCTCGTAGCGGTCCGCCAACGCTAGGGCCGCCTCGCGATAGCCGTCGATATCGGTCTGCGTTGCCTGGGCGCGAAGCTCCTCAGCGCGCCCGGAAAGCTCTCTTGCGGGCTGGGTGGTGTTCTCCAAGCGTTTCTCCATCAACTCCAACGCCCAGCGGTGCTTGTCGGGAAGGTCCGGCCACAGGCGAGTTTCCATGATGGAAAGTGTAGCTCGCACGCAAGACCCCGCAAGACGGGCGTCGCATCCACCCGGACAGTCGTGGCGATCCATGCGTAGGCTGTTGTCTACATGACAACGCCGACTGACGCAGACCCGAGTGAGAAGGCGATGCTGGCCGAGATCGAGGCTGGATTCGAGAAGCTGGCCCGAAACCCCAAGGCACTCGCCGCGTATAGGGCCGAGAGCCGAGAAATCGGCGAACTGATCGACCGCTACTCTGGCTGCCTCGACACCGACGGCGACCTACGCGCACAGGCGGACGGGTTGCGCGACGAGTGGCAGTAGCCCTCGGCTCCGACACGAAGCGCGTAGAAATTTACGGGAGCGACGGGACTCGAACCCGCGACCTCCGGCGTGACAGGCCGGCGCTCTAACCAACTGAGCTACGCCCCCTGGCGTCGGGCGTCGAACGCCCGGGGAGGGATTATCTCAGGGTCGCTGGATCAGCAGCCTGAAGGCCCCGCCGGAGCGGATCGCGGAGCGGAGGGCGAGGCGCAGCCGGGTCTGGCCGCAGACGGTGAAGTCGAGCCGGTTGCCGAAGCCGAGCCCGCGGGGCGCGCTGCGCAGCAGGTGGCCGGAGCGGCTGGTGAGCCGCAGCAGGTAGCGGCGGGCGCCCCGCGGTCGCAGGCTCACCTTTCCGTCGAGCGGTGTGCGGAAGGCGCGCACCGCGGGGCGGCCGCGCCGCGGCGGCACCCGACCGCGCAGCCGCAAGGCGGTGCGACCCCGCCACGGCCGCAGCGTGTCGCGGCGGATCGCCCGCAGGGCGCGGTCGTCGGGCTTGAGGGCCGGCAGCCAGCGCCAGGGCGGCGCCCCGACCGGGAAGCGGGCGCGCGCGAACGCCTCGGCGAACGCCTCGCCCGGGTCCCTGAAGTAGTGGAGGCCGAAGCTGCCCGGGAAGACGCGGCGGTCGCGGCGCAGCTGGCAGATGCGCTCGTGGCTCGACCAGCGCGCCGTGCCCCAGTCGATCGCCGGCGGGAAGGGGGCCGGGCTCAGGCGGTGGCGGGCGACGTGGTGGCCGTACTCGTGGGCGAGGACGAACTCGCGGCTGGCGCCGTCTTCGGCCGGCGTGTCGTTGCCGCCGATCACGATTTTGTTCTGCAGCCCGTAGTAACAGGCCTGGGCGCCGTAGCCGCAGTCGAAGTCGACCTGCGAGGGCGTATCCAGCTGGACGGTGAGCAGCTCCATCTCCGGCCCGTGGACCAGCGTGCCGAGGAAGTTGGCGATCTGCTGCGGCTCGGCCGCTGTGCAGGTTTCCCGGCAGGCGGCGGTGACGGCGATCGCCACGGTCGCGCCGCTGCCGTCGTCGACCGCGTAGCGGCTCGTCGCGGCGCCGGCCGAGATGCGGGCCGAGCCGGCGCTCGGCATCCCGATCAACGTGTCGCGTGGCCGCAGGTCCGCCGCCGCCGGGGCGGCGAGGAGAAGGACCATGGCTATGCCCGCAAGCGCCCCCGCCGGGCGCTTGCTCAAGGGGCGGGCCCCGGTGCGGTGCGCGTGTCAGCCGGCAGCGCGATCACGGTGGATCTTCTGGACACGGTAGCTCGCCCGGCGCCGCTGTTCAACGCCGCCGCCGCCCGGAGCCGTACCCAGTGGGATAGCCGTGTCTGGCAGACTGCCGCGAGGTGGTCCTGGAGCGCACCGAAAACCCGGCCTGGCTGTCCAACGCCTACCTCGTCGCCGACGAAACAGGCGGCAAGGGGGTGTTGATCGACGGCAACGACGAGCTCGGGCCGCTGCTCGAGCGGGCGGAGCGGGAGAGCATCGAGATCACCCACTTCCTCGTCACCCACCCGCACCTCGACCACGTCGCCGGCCTGGCCGAGGCGCGCGAGCGGCTCGGCGATCCGCCCCTGGTCGCCCACCCGGACGCGGCGGCGGAGCTCGAGGAGGATGTCGAGGTGACGCTCGCCGACGGCGAGAAGCTCGCCACCGGCGGGCTCGAGATCGAGGCGATCGCGACGCCAGGGCACGCCAGCGGCCACCTCGCCTACCTCGTCGACGGCACCGACCTCTTCACCGCCGACGTCCTCTTCAAGGGCACGGTGGGGGGGACGATGGCGCCGGGCGGGACCGACCCCGAGCAGCTGCGCGACTCGGTGATGCGCTTGATGGAGCTGCCGCCGCAGACCCGGGTCCACCCGGGCCACCGCGAGCCGACGACGATCGGCGCCGAGTGGGAGGGCAACCCGTTCGTGCGGATCTGGCGCGGGCTGGACGAGGTCGGCGCCGAGCAGTGCACGGTCTGGGACCGGCCGGCGACGCTGAAGCTCTGGGCGCCCGACTACGACGGCGGCAACAAGGCCTGGATCGTCTTCGCCGACGACGGCAGCGAGGCGATCGTCGGCGGCTCGCAGGTAGTGCGCAGCTAGACGGCGCGCGAGCTTTGAGCCGCCCGGCGCGTTTGTGCCACGGAGACCTCCGTGGCCGCCGCCGACCTGCAGAGCTTCCTCTTCGACTGGTACCCGATCTTCGGGATCGTCTTCATGTTCTGCCTGCTGCTCGTCTTCGTCACCCTGCTGCGCGGCACGCTCGGCGCGACCAAGCCGGAGACGGTCAAGGCGAGCCGGACCAAGCCGGTGCTGTGGGAGGAGGTGCAGGGGGTCGACGCCGCCAAGGACGAGCTGATGGACGTCGCCGAGTGGCTGCGCGACCCGGATCGCTTCGCGGCCCTCGGCGCGCAGCCGCCGCGCGGCGTGCTGCTCTTCGGCCCGCCGGGGACCGGCAAGACGATGCTGGCGCGGGCGGTCGCCGCGCAGGCCGGGGTCGACTTCTTCTCGGCCTCGGGCTCGAGCTTCGTGGAGATGTTCGTGGGGAGGGGAGCCGCGCGCATCCGGCGCCTGTTCAAGGAGGCGCGCAAGTCGGGCCGGGCCGTCATCTTCATCGACGAGCTGGACGCGGTGGGGGGCGCGCGCAGCGGCGGCGGTGGGGATGGCGGCTCCTCCGAGCGCGAGCAGGCCCTCAACCAGCTGCTGGTCGAGCTCGACGGCTTCGAGCGCGACCCGGGGACGGTGATCGTGATCGCCGCCTCCAACTACGTCGACAAGCTCGACAAGGCGCTGCTGCGGCCGGGGCGGTTCGACCGCCAGGTGCTGGTCGCGCCACCCGACCGCAACGGCCGCGAGGCGATCCTGCGCGCCCACGCCAAGGGCAAGCCGCTCGGCCCCGACCTCGACCTGGCCGACGTCGCCCGCAAGACCACCGGGATGACCGGCGCCCAGCTGGCCAACGCGCTCAACGAGGGGGCGATCATCGCCGGGCGGGCGGGCCGCGCCGCGGTCGCCCGCGAGGACCTCGACGAGGCGCTGCTGCGCCAGTCGGTCGGCTCGCAGCAGGCGCGGCGGCTGAACCGCAAGGAGCGGCGGATCGTCGCCTACCACGAGGCGGGGCACGCGCTCTGCCGGCGGCTGCTCGGGCTCGACCCGCCGGAGATCCTCAGCATCGTGCCGCGCGGGCCGGCGCTCGGCTTCGTCGGCCACTCGCCGCAGGAGGACACCTACCTGAAGTCGCGCGAGGAGCTGCTCGACGAGCTGGTCACCCTGCTGGGCGGCCGTGCCGCCGAGGAGGAGGTGATGGGCGAGTCCTACTCGGGCGCCGTCGACGACCTCGCCCGCGTGCACATGGCCTGCCGGCAGATGGTCGCCGAGTTCGGCATGGGGGTGTCGCTGGACGCCGACGGGGCGCCGCCGATCGCCCTGCCGACCGGGGACTACGCCCTCTCCGACCGCACCCGCCGCGACGTCGACGTGGCGGCGATGACCCTGGCGCGCGAGGCCCACCGGCGGGCGCGGGCGCTGCTGAGGGCGAACCGCGAGTGCCTCGACGCCCTCGCTGCCAACGCGCTCGAGCGCGAGACGCTGACGCGCGAGGACCTCGACGAGATCTTCGCCGCGCACCGGCTGGGGGAGGAGCCGCTCAGGGAACCAGCCGCGCCTCGAGCTTGGCCCCCGGTCGCCTCCGGGTCCGCGCATTAGACTCAGGGTCTCTTGACCGCCGCCAGTGAGGACTCGCGCTACTACTTCCCGCCGGGCCGCTCGCTGGCGCGGCGGGTGCACGGCGAGCGCTCGGTCGGGTTGCTCTACGGGCAGCGGGCGCTGCTGATCGGCGCGCTCGAACCGCTCACCTACACGGGCACGATGCTCTCCACGCGCTCCGGCGACCGGCCGTTCGAGCGGCTCGCCCGTACCGCGAAGATCCAGGAGACGGTCTTCCTCGGCAGCCGCGCCGAGGCCGACGAGGCGCTGGCCAAGGTGCGGCGCTTGCACGAGAACGTCAAGGGCACCCTGCCCGAGGCGGCCGGCGCCCACCCCGCCGGCGCCGCCTACTCGGCCTTCGACCCGCAGCTGATGCTGTGGACGCTGGCGGTGATCGCCGACTCGGGGCGGGAGATGTACGAGACGCTGGTGCGGCCGCTGGACCCCGAGGAGCGCGAGGCGCTCTGGCAGGACTACGTGCGTTTCGGCGAGCTCTTCGAGCTGCCGCGCGGCGAGGTTCCCGCCACCCACCGGGAGTTCAAAGCCTGGTGGGACGGCAGGCTCGCCGCACCCGACCTGCAGGCGACCGAGCACGGGCTCGAGATGGCGCCGCTGGTCGCCTTCCGCCAGCCGGTGCCGGCGGCGGCGCGCGGCAACCTCGCCGTGCAGAACCACATCATCAAGGGCACGCTGCCGCCGCGCATGCGCGAGATCTTCGGCATCCGCTGGAGCCGCGCCCACGAGGCCAGCTTCCAGGCGATCGCCGCCGCCCACCGCCGCTCGCACAACCTCTTCCCCCGCCGCATGCGCCGCGGCCGCAACGACGTCTTCTTCGACGTCGTCACGAAGGCCGAGCGCCGCCGCGGCGGCACGGCGACGCCCCAGCTCCGCACCGGCGCGCCCTGAGCGGTGGCGGAGAGAAATAGCTGACGACGGGTGCGTTCGCGCCGATAAGTCAAGTCGCACCAGCAAGGCGCACGCAATCGCCGGTAATCCCGCTAATCCGGTCTGCCCGCGCGGCTTGACGCCGCCGTGGTCGTGGAAGGAGTGCGCGTGCATGCACCGAAGCCGGTAGCGATGCCGCGCCCTGATGTCCGCGTTGCTGTCGATGCTCCATATCGAGAGCGTGCCCAGGCCGTGCTCGGCAGCCTGCGGTCCTACTTCCTCGAGATGCCGCGCGGCAGTGCGTTCTGCGAGCGAGACGAGTTCGAGCGAGGGTACAAAGCCTTGCGCAAGGCGACTCGCCGCGGCGCTGAGCTGAGCGGCGAGGCGCTGCTCGGCGCGATCAGTGAGGAGCCACGGGCATGGCTCGTGCTGCGGTGCATGGTCGGCATGTCGCCCGGCGAGGCCGCGTACCTGGCTATAGAGGAGACGGCCGGGCGCGACGAAGTACTGGTCATCGACCAGGCCGACGCGCGGGAGATCGATGCGCGCGCGAAGCGCGGCCAACAGTTGCTGTTCGACGCGCTCCCACGAGGCAGCAAGCAGCAACGCTACGACTGCCTCCTTCGCACCGTAGTCCCCCTGCTCGCGGAGGTGCTGCGTCGCCCAGTGCCGACGGTCCCGCCGGACAAGATCCACCGACTCGACAAGTGCGACACGCATGGCGGGCAGGCCACAATCGCCAAGATGCTCTCGACGGGCAAGGTCTCCTACTCGGAGTTGCTCTACGAGAGATTGCTCGGCAGGCCGTATGCGTCACATCGTGACTCCGTTTCGGGCATCGTCGGCAAGCTCATCGAGAACGCCGTCACCGAGCTTCTCGAGCGGTATGAGATCGACGGACGTGCGACCAGGGACCGTGAGAACGTGCCGGGGTTCGAGCAGGCCCCGGACTTCCTCGTCCCGGCCGAGAACGCAAGGGTGATAATCGAGGCGAAGCTCACGGAGGACGACGGGACGGCGCGTGACAAGGTCGCACGCGTGCAGACGCTTCGCCAGTACGAGAACGCACGCCCAGCCGCCAAGCGACGCACCATCGTGGCGGTCATCGACGGGCGCGGATTCGGTCACCGTGTCGCAGACCTGAACCGGATGCTGAAGGCGTGTGAGGGCCACGTGTACACGCTCGCGGAGCTGGAGATGCTCGTCCAGGCAGGCGGGCCGCTGCGGCCGTACGCCGGAACGCGAAGCCGGCCGAGCAAGAAGCGCGGCGGCTAGGAAGCGACTCGCGCCACCGAGCCGTCCGCGGGCGCCGCCGCCGACACTTCCTCGCCTGCGTCCTTGGCGAGGGCGAGCAGAGCGTCGCGCGCAGCCTCCACGCGCTCCTCGATCGGCGCCGCCGGATTCCAGGCGGGGGCGAGAACACGCACTGCGCTTTCGGCGAGGAGGCCGTGACGGATGCAGCGGCGGTCGCCGTCGCTCACGGTGAGGTCTGCGTCCACGAGGTTCTTGACGTGCTCGATCAGACGCTCGTTGAGCGGCGCGGTGCGCTCGTCTCGTATGCCGATCGGCGGCTTGCGTAGGACAAAGACCGTGTCCACGCGGCTGGAATCGGAGTTGTTGATGTGGATCGAGCCACGCATCTCCGACGGGCAGACCAGCGTCGTCGAGGGCACGAGGCCGGCGTCGAGGACGGCGACCACAAGCGCTGCGTAGGAGGACAGGTCGTTGTGGTGATACGTGAAGACGAACGGCGACCCTGGGCGCAGGGCGTGTGCGGCTGCTCGATATACGTCAGACAGACGCTCGGCGAAAGCGTCGATGTCCCGGCCAGCCGTGACGTTCCCGGTGACCTCATCCTGCGACTTCGAAGTCGGCCGATCGAAGAACGGCACATCGGAGATCAGCCGTCGCAGCCATGCGTAGCAAAAGTCCATCAGCTCCGAGTACTGGACGTTGGCGAAGTACGGGGGATCGGTCAGAACCAGATCGACGCTGTTCTCCGGCAGCGGCTGCGCTGTGATGCTCGCGCACCGCAGCAGCGCCGCCCGCTTACGGTGGAGTTCGGCGTGATCATCGACGGGAACGGCGGCGATTCGCTCCCCTGGCACAGGCACACGTTGCTTGCGCCCGTGCAGGCGAACGGTCTCAAACGGCTCTCGGCAGTAGCGCTTGGCGGCAGCGTACTTAGCCAGGAAGTGCCGGTAGCCGCCCGAGCCGACTTTAGGGATGCCGATGAGGGCGGCCTCGCACTGGACGCGATGGACGGGAAAGCCGTGGACCGAGAAGATGTCGAGGACCTTCAGGGCGGCGGTGTCATACCGGCAGACCATGTTCTGGTAGCGGATGAAGTCCGAGAACACGGTGGCGAGAGCCGGCCGCACGTCCGAGGGCGCGCGGGAGATCCGCTCAGCAAGCATGGCGAGGCCGAGCAGCTGACGCTCGTTGTGTAGATCGCGAAAGCCCTGGTACCCCCAGCGCAAGAGACGGTTCGTCTCGTCTCCCCGCGGGATCTCGTCGATCGGCCAGAAGGGCGAGTCCACGCCCACGAGCCGTGTCTGTGCCTCGGCAAACCGCGCATGGTCCTCGGCGTCGGCACCCTTGAAGAAGCGCCCCCGGCGTCCCTTGCGCACCTTGCACGACTTGCAGTGGTACTCCAGCGCGAACAGCGTGTGCTTGGGCGGCTGCTCGCTGCCCGGACGGCCGACCCTGAACGGACGGCCACACGAGCACGCGCTCTTCGCTGACACCTTGGTATCCGCGTAGGGTGCCCCGCAATGAGGGCAATCATCAGCCGGCTCATCTGGGAGCAGTTGCGCGACGGAGCGGCAGGATCCGCAAACGAGGACGTTGTGCGTATGGCGGCCCATCTTGCGCCCGGCGACCAACGGCCCCGGGAACAGCAGCGTCTCCTTGCCGCAGTCGCAGACGTGCGTCTTGACCCACAGAAAGAATTTGACCGACGCCTCTTCACCGCACTCCTCACATCGCGTCGTATATAGGCCGCGCAGTTCCTGCTCCACCTCGGTCGCAATCGCCTCGCCCTCGCGCTCGAACGCGTCGACGTCCAGCTCCTCGAGCTCGCGCTCCAAGAGCCAACGGGACATCGGGTTGGTGTCATAGCCGACTACCGAGAGACCCAAGCGGTTGGCCTCGAACAGGGACGTCCCGCCGCCCATGAACGGATCGAGCACGACGCCATCGAGGTCATGGCTCTCGAAGTAGTGTTCCGCGAGCGGCGCATCAACAAGCTCCGTTAGCGCAAGGCCCCGAAACAACGTCCCGGGCCGCCTGGCAAACCACTTGTGGACCGCGATGACCGGTCGATAGCTCTGCTGAACCTGCTTCTCGGCGGCGGCGAGCCCGGCCACCAGCGTCTCATCGAAGTTCGTCTCCATGCCCGGCGATGGACGATACGGATCCGCGCGGACCGCCGAGAACCCGGCCCGCGGTTGCGCCCCGGGCGTGACTTCCCGCACCGCGATGTGCGCGCGCGGCGCTGCCCGAACGGAGCCAAGAGCGTGAGCTGCTCCAGCACCGCCGACCGTGAGGACGTTGTGGCCATGGGAACATATGTTCCCATGGGGCTAGGACGGAAGTGAAGACAACATACGTCTAGCTACTCTCGTCTTTGCCTTCGCTGGATGGGCGGTGACGGGCTCGAACCGCCGACCCCCTGCTTGTAAAGCAGGTGCTCTCCCAACTGAGCTAACCGCCCGGAATCGGGATTCCGATGCCGATGATAGCCCGCACTCCGAGTGGGCACCTTTCGCCGCAGGGCACGCCCCGGTTCCCGCTCAAATAGAACTGTTGAATACAATGAGTGCCAAGCCTCAGGGCCAACGGAGGAAGGGGGATGCAGTGACTGGATCGAGGCCGATCGCGCTCTTGCTGGCGCTGACCGGCGCATTGGCGCTGCTCGCCGCGCAGGCGTCCGGCGAGGCCAGGGCCGCCACGACCGCACCCGTGGGCCCGCTCGCGTTCGGTCAGAGCTACGTTGGGACGCTCGAGACCCAGAGCGACAGGCATCTCTACTTCTTCTACGTGACCTCGGCCGCTCCGGCGCAGGTGGTGCTCACGGTCGAGAACCTCGGCGGGGGCGAAGAGTTCTCCAGCGTCAGCGTGACGATCAAGGACGCCTCCTCGACGCCGATCGGCGGCTACGCCTACTCGGTCGGCAGGGGGGAGAGCGGTGCCGCCGTGGCCACGGTCGGGCCGCAGAAATACTTCGTCGAGGTCGCCCCTCACGAGAGCTTCGGCGACAGGTACCGCCTGACGGCCTCCGGCGGCGAAGGCGCGTTCGGCCCCTATGCCCTGATCGCCGCCCGCTGCTCGAGGGCCACTGCGGCGGCCGCGAAGGCGAGCAACAGGCTGAGCCATCGCCGGGCGAAGCTGCTGCGGGCAACGGCCCGCCTGCGACGCAGTCGCTTCGACACCCGCCGCGCCCGCAGGAGGGCCGAGGCCGGCTACCGGAGGGCGAAGTCGCGCGTCGCCGCTGAGCGGAGGCGCCTCAAAGCGGCGCGAAGGGCGCGCAGCCCTTGGTGCGCCATCCCGCAGTAGCCGAGCCTCAACGGCCGCCCACCCGGCAGCTGCGGATCAGCGTGCTGGAGAGGGTGCGGCCGTCGTCGAAGCCGAAGGAGGCGCGGGCGAAGGGGAAGGTGGCGCCGGGGAAGCCGGGCGGCGCGGCGCAGGCGGCGCTGAGGTAGGAGCGCTGCCGGCCGCGGTAGCGGTAGCTGCGTTTCAGCTGGAAGAAGATCGACTTGATGGAGACGTTGCGGGTGAGCGCCTCGGGCAGCTCGGCCGCGATCTCCGTGCCGAAGGCGCCGGGGCGCCGGCGGATCTTGAAGACGATCCGCACAGTCACCGAGCCCGGGTTGGCGATGTAGACGTGCGCCAGGATCGCCCGCCGGCGCCGCGCCGCGCTGTTGAAGAGCAGTAGCTCGCCGCGCAGGGTCGCCGGCGGCTGGTTGGGGAGAAACGTCCTCACGACGATGCCGCCCGCGCCGACCAGGGCCTTCCCGCACCTCTCCAGCGCCTCGACGGACGTGGCCCCGCCGAGCCGCCTGCGCGGACAGACGGGCAGGCCGCGGGTGCTCAAGCGCCCGCCCTCGTTGAGGGCTATCCGGATGTGACGCAGGCGCGGGCGCTCGCCCGAAAGCGCCTTGATCGTCCCTTCGATGCGCAGGCCGACCGGCGCGAGGGAGTGGCGCGGCAGGGTGGTCGGCGAGAGGCCTCCGTCGAAGCGGATGAAGAGGTTGCCCTTCTGCACCAGCTCGCCGGACGCGGGGGCCGCTGCGCACGCCATCAAGATCGCGACGGCGACGACGATCGCCCCCACCTTCCCCCGAGCAAGCCCCATGGAGGCCATTTTAGGGAACCGGCAAATTTATCTTGAGAGAATTGGTGGGCCGCCGAAACGAGAGGAGAAGACACCCCGAGACACCTCACGGGACGGCTCTAGCTGTCGAAGGGGTCGAACAGCTCGACGCCCGTGGCTTCGACGTCGGCGACATTGCGGGTCACCAGCGTCAGCCCGAGAACCCTGGCCGTTGCGGCCAAGAGGCCGTCGACGACGGGCAATGGATCGGGCACGTTCATCCTGCCCCACTCCTCCGCGATGGCTCGATCCACCTGCAGTATCCGGTCGCGGTGTGCCTCGGTCAAGCGGGAGAGCCAGCTGTCCAGAGCGGTGGCGGAGTCGGGATTGCGGCGGCGCACGCTCTCGATCCCGCGGCGGATCTCTCCGATCGTCAGGACGCTCAGGTAGATCTCCTGATCGGCAAGACCGTCGAACCAGCTGGAGACGCTCGGCTCGGCCCGTTCCCCCTTGCGCAGCTCGGAGATGACGTTGGTATCGAGCAGGTAGCTCAAAGCTCGACCGCGCGACCACGGTCTTCCGGTCGCTCAAAGTCCCCATCCACCCCGACATCGGGCATCGCGAGCAAGAGCTCCTTGAGGGATTGGCCCGGCACCTCGGGCCTCAGCGCCTCACGCAAGATATGCCGATGCTCCTCCTCAGCCGAGCGGCCATGGCGGGCTGCGCGAACCTTCAGCTCGCGTACAACCTCGCCTTCTATGTCACGGACCAAGAGCTGTGCCATCAGTGATAGCAATGATAGCATCAGCACATTCACGCTGGGCGGTAGGCCGGACCCTGATGATCGCGTGAGTTAGGAGGTCTCACCCCTGCTACTTGACGAACTGGAGTCGGTGCTGCAACGGAAGAAGTTTCGGCGCTACGTCGACCTCGACGGCGTCGCGGCATATCTGGACCTTCTGCGCCGCAACGCCAAACAGGCGGCAGACCCCGAGACCCCACCGCCTATCCGCTGCACGGATCCCGACGATGACTACCTCATCGCCCTAGCCCACCGCCAGCGCGCCGCCCTCGTCTCGGGCGACGACCACCTGCTCGAACTCGCCGACAAGATTCCGGTCTTCACACCAGCCGAATTCCTCGCGAGCCTAACCGCCCGGGGCGGAACGTCGGATTGAAGGCCAGTTGCCGTCATGGACCTGGCAACAGGCCCGCCCATTCCCCAGGAATCCCAATGCGCCCGACGAGAATCGAACTCGCGACCTTCGGCTTGCAAGGACGAGGGGCGGTCGCATGACAAACGGGATTGCGGCAATTATGCGACCGATATGCGACTTGTCCGGTGCGGTCGTTTCGACCGAAGGTCAAGGGCTACACGCAACCCCGGCAGGTACGATTCAGGCATGACCGCGAAGGAGAAGCTACTCCAGCAAGCGCCGCAATGGAATGACGCGCAGGCGACCGCCACGCTACCCGTGGTCGAGGCCCACGACCAGTTGGCCTCGTACCTCGACGAGGACGCTACCTCGGCCGACGAGCGCGAGGACCGCTGGGCAGCAGCGAATGCTCGCGAGGCGATCCGCGAGGAGCGGTGGTAGCCCGAGGCGAGGTCTGCTGGTTGGAGCTGGCAGAGGAGGGATGGCGCTCGGTCTGCGTGCTGCGCTGTCAGGGGGTCTCCACCGAGACGATGTGACTAGTCTGCGACAGGGGAGCCCTGCGGGCGCCAGAAGTCGCAAAGGCTAGGACAACTACCGGGGCGAGTCCATTAGAAACCGGGCGATCTCGCTCCCCTCGCGATTCGTGAGCACCAGCCATGCTCGCCTCTCCGAGCGAGAAGCAAAGACATAAACCCGATCACCGCTACTGAGACCCAGGACTTGACGTGCTGCCTTTGGAATGGTCAACTGTCCCTGACCACTAACAGGGACGCATCCGAAGTCTTCGATATCAGAGGGAAAGTGATCTTGAGAAGGCACAGGGACTTTCTCTGTCCGGGTATGTTGTGATACTTAGAATCTAAAGATGGGCCAAAAACTAAACGAGCGAATCTTAACCCGGAGGAGGTCTTCGCGTGATGCGCGCAAATCTCGGTAGGAGCCAAGCTCAAACGCCTGGCTCGGGTATAGGCTGCCCGCGGATGCTAGGGCGACGCAGCAGCCAACGATCAGAATCCTGGACGTTGCGCCATAGGAGTTGGTCGCTATGACCGCTGCACCCGCCGCTGAGATCAAGATCACCGCGAACGAGTTCTTCCTCGGTCTCTTCTCAGCGCTGAAACTCCAAGGTCAAGACGCCTTCTCGATCCGCGCTGATCGGTTTGACGCAGCCATCAAGGAGATCTACGAAAAAGCTCCAGACTTGCCGGGAGGAGACCATGTCAGTCTGGCGTTCCGCATACGCCCGCACCAGATCTATGGTGATTCGCGCACGGTTCGACGAGCGCTGACTGCCGCGGCCCAGCGACGGGTGATCTCCTTCGACAACCCCGAGTATCTCGACATCCGGATTCAACTCGATGAGCTCGATGCTGACCGTAAACTGCGGCGGCTCGGTGCGCCCCAGGGATTTTTTGATGGGGTCGCCGACGAGTTTTTGCGCGCCTATCGGCAGCGACGCGACCCAGCGGCCGTGCACTGAGTCTCATTCCAGCTTTCGGGAAGGTCGAGGAGGTGGCCGGGCATGTCGGCTCATGAGCGGTTTCAGGAGGAACTTGAGCAGTGGACTGAGAGTCTGCTGCGGCCGTATATTTCACGCCTGGAAGGAGAGCGGGTTGGGCGGCATTCCAAGGAGTTCAACGATCCCATCTGGAGCACCATTGTTCTGAGGCCACTAGAGGTGGCGATCTTGGACAGTCCGCTACTCCAGCGGCTGCGTTTCATTCGTCAACTTGGCCTAGTCCACCTAGTGTATCCCGCCGCTCAACACACCCGACTAGAGCACTCGATAGGCGTTGTCGCTCAAATCGATCGCCTCGTAGAGTCGGTCAACCAGCATTTTACGGACCACCAAGACGAAGGAGGGCTCGCGATCAATGAAGATGTTCGCCAAACCCTTCGCCTCACTGGTTTGTGCCACGATGTCGGTCATGGAGCTATGTCGCATGTCTCCGAGAATGCGATCTCGCTCTACCCAGAGTGCGTCGAGATTCGAGACGGCTTTGACGATGAGATCGGAGGCGAGGAAACCCCGCTCTCCGAGATCGCGTCGTACTACATCGTTGGAAGTCCAGCCTTCTCTAACTTGCTCTCTGTGGCCGCAGTCGCCGTAGCAGAGCAGGTTCCACCGGAAGCAATCAACCATATGAAGCAGTTAATCGTCGCTCAGAAGATAACCGACAAACTGCCGCTACTACAGGAGTTTATGTCAGGCCCCTTTGACGCTGACAAGCTTGACTATATGACCCGAGACGCAATCATGAGCGGTGTACCCGTAGTGACGGACACGGAGCGCCTCGTCCAGAAGATTAGAGCAGTTCGCGTTCCTCAGGACAAGCTACCGCCGGAACTTCAGGGTAAGGTAGCGAACCGCGATAACTACGTAGTTACCGGTATCAGTATGTCGGGGGCGCGAGCAATTGACGAGCTCATGTTTGGCCGCGTTCTGCTACATGACAAGCTCTACCGCCACCACAAGGTTCGCGCAGCCGAGGCGATGGTTGCGGCAATGTTTCGTCTAATTACCCCGGTATTGCCGGAGGGTCCCGTCCTAACCCCTTTCCGTTTGGAGGATCAACAGCTGCTTGAGCTTGAGCGTAGTGATGTACGTTCACTAGCTGGAAGAACGCTAACTCGGCGAGAGGTTCGCCACGCCGAGGCCGCCGTGCGGCTCGCGGCGATGCTGCGTCGCCGCGAATTGTTTGTTCGCGCCTTCGCCTTCGCTCTGGATATGCCCGGGGATCCATACCACGGCGAGCCTCAGCACTTCGATGGGCTCAGCGACATTGTCGAAAATTCGGAGGAACCAGAGTTCCTAGATGAACTTGTGGGGGCTATCGCAAGGGAGTTACTAACTATATGTGAAACGCTCGCCCCTGAACTTATTGACCGGTATCCTGGCGGCTTTGAGTCCTTTGTGGCCCTTGACCCGCCGAAACCGCCCCCGGATGACACCGATGCAAGCCACGCTTACCTGATTTCGGAAAGTCCAGAAGGAAGCCGCATTCACCCCGCCCGGCCAGGAATCGCCGGTGCATCACGCTGGTCAGAGGCTTACCTACTCACCCGCGAGACTGGCTACGTGTTTACCACTCGCGAGCTTGCGCCTTATGTCTACTTAGCAAGCGAGGTTGTTTTTCGGCGTGATCATGGAATCCGCATTCCAGAGGGAATGCTTGACTACGCCAAGCAGGACAATCCCACGATTGAAAAGAATAAGCGTCAGCTCGCCGACGGTGGCTATTTTCGTGGTCTACCGTCAGATTTAGCGCCCCTACCTACAGCCCTCCAGACGCCTGCGGCAAAGGCCCGACTCGCAGCCATTCTTGAGGGGCTGCAAGGATACGAAGGACCCCGAAGTTCTCGCACCGACAAAGGGCTGCCTTTACTTACTAGCCAACGTCTAATCGATTGGCTTAAGCAGTTTGGGTCTGAGTTCGATGATGAGCCGTTGAAACTGCTTGAGCGCATACGTATGGTTGGGCGCGAGGAGGTTCTGGGTGCTCTCGGCAGTTTCTTTGAGAAGCATGGAAATAGCTTTGCCGGAGCATCCATTTGCCCTCTTGGAACGGCGAAGGATAGTTCAGCGATCACTGCCTACTACAGCGGGGACCTTCGCGGGCATCGCGTGCTCTCACTTGCCGAAGCACTGACTCGCGAGGAGCCAATTGTGTTTATCGACGACTTCATCGGTCGCGGAGACCAGTCGATTAGCATCTTGGAGTCCTGGTTTGGAGTCGAGTCCACCACCGACCTTAACGAGGAGCGCGGTGACCCCCTGAGTAAAGGTGCAAGAGATGCACTGCAAGGTCGCCCTCTCGGCTTTGTCTTTGCAAGTGGTCAGCAGCAAGGTGCTGCCAGGCTCAAGGCCGCTCTAGAAAGGCTTGGTCTCAATGGGACTGTCGCGTTACACAGCGATCCCACCGCCCCTAGAGCCTTCGTAGGGCAAATGAGCGACAAGCGATCTGCCCTCATGGACCGGTGCCGCGATGTCGGTCGCCAGCTACTAGGAGACGAGAACTCCAACCACGATGCAATCTGGCGAGAGAAAAGGGCGATCGGCTATGGAAACGAGGCATACCTAGTGGTCTTCCCCTACAACACCCCGACTCAAACCCTTACCTGCTTATGGCAGTCTGGGGTTGTAGACGGAGTTGAGTGGACCGCACTCTTTCCGCGAAGGAAGAAGCTCTAGCTGAGTAGATAGCGAAGAAAGTAGTTGCGCTAGCCACTGCCGAGAGTTGCTCTCTCTTCGGCGAGTGTGAACGGTACCCGAGTAACTTGGCCCGACCAACGCGCTCGCGATGGCGATCAGAGGCCGTGACCCCGATCGCACCGTGATCCATAGCGACCGCGGCACCCAATTCACGTCCTGGTCCTTCACCCGGCGTGTGAAGGAAGCGGAGTTGATGCCGTCTGTCGGTCGCACCGGTACCGCCCTCGACAACGCGATGATGGAGTCGTTCTGGGGCCGGATGCAAGTCGAGCTACTCAACCGCCGACGCTGGAAGACGAGGGTTGAGCTCGCCAACGCGATCTTCGAATACATCGAGTCGTTCCACAACAACCGCCGGCGCCACAGCTCGCTCAATATGCTCACGCCAAACGGAGTTCGAGGAGCTCCATCAGAAAGAATCCAGCTAGCTGGATTCTCATGCGAAGTGGACGGGGCTGGGGGTTAGATCAGGTGGACCGATGAACGGGGTCCGGTCACGGGCTTAAGAACCCGACTGCTGCCATCAGCGGCGACGAGGACGACCGAGCGGCCTTCGTCGGCGGCGCGCTGAATCTCGTGGCCCGCTTGAGGCGTGTCGGCGTCGATGAATGCGGCCTTCTCGGGGTAGGGCGAGCGACCCTCGACGGCCAAGTTGATCGCTTCGTCCATCACCTTGGCGGCGGGAGAGCGGTTGCTGTCGGTGCTCATTGCCTTTCCCATCCTTCGATCGTCTCGCGGTAGCCGCCCTCGATCTCCTCGATTGCAGCGCGCATTCCTTCTCCAAGGGTACCGCTGTGAAACGGCGTCCCGGCCTGCTTACCATCGCCGCGGGTATATCGGTGCATCTCGTTATGGCCATGAGCGGCGTCGTAGACGCGAATCGTCTCGATCACCTCTCCGACCTCGAGCAGCAGGACCACGGCGTAGTCGGTGATCTCGCGGCCGTCGGTCGTGAACTCGACCCGAAGCATCGCCCCGAGGACGTGATCGAGGATCCGCAGATAGTTGGCGCTCATGGCCGGCAGACAGTAGCTGCGCCTCCTGCCGTCATCCGCTCAAAGGGAAGGTGAAGGGAAGGAGATGGCCCTGAATCGGGCGTCTTTCACGCGCTGACCTCGATTGACTCGCGTTGACCCACAGTCGAGACCGACGCTGAAGAAGCCGGTTTTGCAGGCGTATTTGGCTCTGCAATAGGCTTTGCTGATGCGCCCGACGAGAATCGAACTCGCGGCCTTCGGCTTGAAAGGACGCGCGTCGTCCGCGCGGGGAGCGGAATCACGGCGGCGATGCGATCCAAATGCGACAGTGTTTTCCGCGTCCAGACTCACGGAGAGTTCGAGTCGCTCAGGACACTCTTGTCAACTTCGCTCTGAGAGGTACGATGGTCTCTGACAGCCAACGAGGCTAGGGCTCATTGACGGCCCTAGCCCCACCTCCAAGCAGACCGCTTGGAAAAGGAGCGTCGAACATGACTAAAGCGGCCAAGCCGCGCATCCTGCCGATGAAAACGGCGGGCACGCAGCACTTTATCGAGCGGACCTATCGCGAGAGCGGAGCCTTCCAGTGGGTCCGGGAGACGTATAAGAACGCCGAGGAGGCTGACGCAACTCACGTCGAATTCGGCATTGAGTGGCAGGCGGTCGAAAACCTGGGCGTCTACCGCCGGATGATCGCCGACAACGGGTCGGGCATGACGCCAGAGCACCTCGTCGAGTACTTCAACACTTTCGGGGGAGGTGGCAAGCCGATCGGCGGCCTCCACGAAAACTTTGGGGTGGGCTCCAAGACCTCTCTGCTGCCCTGGAACCCCGCGGGCATGGTGGTCGTCTCCTACCAGGATGGCGACGCGGCCATGATCGAGGTCCAACGCGATCCCTCTAGTGGCGAGTACGGATTACGGTTGCACACGGCAGAAGACCCCGACACGGGCGAAGAGAGCCTGGAGGAGGTCGTCGAGCCCTATGACGACCCCGACCGAGGGTGCGACTGGTCGGCCATCAAGCCCTCCTGGCTCGGAGACCACGGGACGATCATCGTGCTGCTCGGATCCGACCCGGCCGAGGACACCGTTCTCGGCGACCGAACCCGTGAAGAGCAGGACATCAAGGGCATCTCGACCTACCTCAACCGACGGATCTGGCAAGTTCCGGATGGGGTTGAGGTGATCGTGGACGAGCTCCGCACCGGCTCGCGGGGTGACTGGCCCCGGTCGGAGGAGGAGGCCCACGGAACGCAGCCGAAAGGTGGCGTGGACCGCCGGACCAACAGCCGGACGATTCGGGGTGCCGACTACTACATCAACTACCCCGTGCCAACCTACAAGAAGGGAAATCTTGCCCACTCGGGCTCGGTTGAGCTCGATTCGGGATCCGAGGTGAGCTGGTACCTCTGGGAGGGCGACAGGCCCGCTATTCAGTCCTACGCGGCTCAGGGTGGATACATCGGTGCGCTCTACGAGAACGAGCTCTATGACGTGGTCAGCCACCAGGCGACCTACCGCTCCTTTGGGATCACCGAGCGTGAGGTCCGCAGCAAGGTATGGCTGGTCGTCAAGCCACCGATCGCCGGGTCTGAGGACGGTCGCCACGGTGTGTACCCGCGGACCGACCGGAATTCGCTTCTCGTAAAAGGCGGCCCGGACGCAGGTGGCCCGCTTCCCATCAACGATTGGGCGCGGGAATTCTCCACCGTCATGCCTAAACCGCTTGTAGACGCGATCAACAGCGCCCGCGCCACCGGCGGGGGTTCGATCAACGACAAGGCATGGCGCGATCGCCTTGCCGACCGGTTCGGCTCTCGTTGGCGGATTCCGAAGCTCCGCGCCCGCAAAGGTGGTCCGGTCTCGGTCGACGCGACTCAGCCCGGAACGAAGAAGGCACGCATCAAAAAGGTGAAACCGACCCACGTAAACAAAGGTGGCAACGCTGGCGGTACCGGCGGCGACCTCAACACGGGGACGAAAGCCGGCAACGTCAAAGCGGTCAAGACCTCTGTCGGCGGGGGCATACCGAGCTTCCGGAAGGTAGGAGCCGATCAGGTCGAGGACGGCATGTTGGCCGTCTGGCAGCCCAACGATCCGACGGAGCCGAACGGCGTCGTCCTCATCAACATCGAGCACCCGGTACTCCGGGCCGAGATCGAGCACTGGGCCTCGCAGTACCCGGATCATCTTGCCGAGCAGGTCGGTACGGAAGTTGGGAATGTTTACGGAGAGATGGCCGTGGCCAAGGTCGCACACTCCGAGCACCTCAAAGGCATCATTCCAGCCGCAGAGATCGAAGAAGACCTTCGCTCTCCGGCAGCTTTGACGATGTCCCTGCTCGGATTGATTGGCGAGGAGGCAGTGCTGGCACCCCGCATCGGCGGCAAATTCTCGAAGAAAGCGGCGGCCTAACCCGGCTAGAGCGGCTAGGTGCCGGGGAACCCCGCATCTAGCCGCCAACGCCATCGGCTGGTGAAACGTCGCGCCTGGTGTTTATCTGTCCAAGCCATAACTCGAAGCGCTCCTCGCCAGATCGCGAGAAATCGCGAGAGGACGGCGCTTCGCTGCATACGGATCGACCGCCGACCCGAGACCCATCAGCCGTGCGAAGTTCGCGAGCTCACTGTTCCCGGCGGGGCACCCTCATGCGCTTGACAGGACGGCTGCCGGATCGCACGGCGATGCGACCGAAATGCAACCATCGAGCCATGGCGATCAAAAAGCTGGAACACGTCGGGGTTGTGGTCGACGACCTGGAGGCCGCAATCAAGTTCTTCGTCGAGCTGGGACTAGAGCCGGGAGGCAAGGGCCAGGTCGAGGGTGAGTGGGTCGACCGCATCATCGCGCTCGAAGGGACCGAAGCCGAGTTAGCGATGCTACGGACCTCGGACGGCCACGGAGAAATTGAGCTGGTGAAGTTCCACTCGCCGCCCACCCGAGGCGGCGACCCGCACGCACCGTCAAACACCCCGGGCATCCGCCATCTCTCCTTCCTCGTCGAGGACATCGACGCTGTAGTCGCAGGCCTACAAGCCCGTGGCACCGAACTAATCGGCGAGCTGGTCCGCTACGAGAACAGCTACCGGCTCTGCTACGTCCGCGGCCCCGAGGGGATCATCATCGAGCTGGCCGAGAAGATCGGCTGACGGTCGGCGCCGACCCCCGACCCACCGGCATCAGGTTGGAAGACTGATGTGAAGGGACCGCAGCGGGGCAGGGATTGAGATCGGCGATCGGATTGCCACACGCGGCGATTGCCAAAAACATGGCGAACCCATGGTGTCCGGCAAGTGAAGACGGCTCAAGGCTGCTCGTATTACCTGCTCAAAGGAGCAGGGGCTGACGCAATAGCGCAGATACGAACTACGGTGTTTATTACGCGAACAGGCTCAATCGTTCGATATCCGTTGCTCTAAGTAAGGTTCGCGTTCCATGCGGATCTCAGAGCATTTCGGCCTAGGGCAATCGCAGGGAGCGCTCGACTTCATTGATGTCGAGCTGGAAGGCGACACCCGCGCCTTTATCGAGCCGAGGGCAATACGGCGGATCCAGAGCGAGTGGGCGGAAGGCTGTGTTGGGCTGCTACAGAATTTTTTCAAGCACGTCCTCCGGGCAGTTCGAAAGGATGAACGCGACCGGGGCCTTGACCTTTTGGAAGGCCTCCGGGAGCCGAACGAGACGCATCTCGGCCTTTCCTCGGATCGGCCCAGGGGAAGCGGCTTGGGACCAGGCCTCGTGGACCGGGTTTGGGAACGGATGAGACAAAGCGAGGCGGCCAAAACGGGGCTGCTCAAGGATCTCGAGGACACCGCCCTAGTCATCTATGGCATCGACGTGGATCGGATCTCCGACATCACGACCAACATCATCCGCCAGCCCCTAATTGACTACACCCGAGAGATGGCGGAGCATTACGGGATTCCAACCGAGCAGGTAGGGACTGGTCACACTTGGAATCCAGACACTGGCGCGTGGAATCCTGAAGAATATGGCCACTTGCCGATGACGCCGGTCGGCCCCTTGATCCTTGTGCCGAAAGTTATCGTGCGAACCCGACTGGATTTTAATCCTGGTCAATATTTCAGAGGCTACATTCTTGAGGCCCTCCAGAATCGAGAGCTTTCCGCTGGAACGAACCTTGTCCATACCCTCAAAAGCGGCGATCAACGCGTCTACAAGAAAGATGTTCAGAAGAAATACTTCGGCAAGAATCCGGCAATTAAGACTGCCAACGAAGAAACGACCCTAGAAGAACCGCGACTGCTGGAGCAGTATCGAAAAGACAAGTCCAAACAGGAACATCGAGACCCTCCTCTTTCGTACGACGATTTAGAGGAGCTAACCCGAATCATTCACCAAGCGCCCGCGAGTAACGCCAGCACGCAGGAGCGGGTGTGTATGTCTGAGCGCGGCCGGGTGCTGCCGCGGGAGTCGCGACGGAAGCCGC
>Ga0299914_10000108_pt1 | contig 46876 bp, 53 predicted proteins | sample RVTome_10_FD_201361 | JGI IMG/M metagenome (GOLD analysis project Ga0299914, IMG submission 201361) | Soil microbial communities from uranium-contaminated site in the Upper Colorado River Basin, Wyoming, United States - RVT153D57 (version 2) ... | reverse complement strand
TCGGACGGCCGCAGACTCCTCAGGCGAAAAACCCAGCGCCACGCCGGGTGCCCCACCCCGCGACAGGACCCGCGGCCGAAAGCGCTCCGTATCGACGCCGGGAGGGCCGAGGCGTGTCTTCTTTTGAAGGCCAGGAACCTCAGGCAGCGCCGCCCAGAGCGACTCCGCCGTATGGCGCGAGCCGACGAGGACGCAGCGGGCGGCGCGCATGCCCTCTTCGGCGTAAGGCAGAAACCGCGGATGCGGTTTGACGGTGTACTCGAGGGCCGAGCCGTGGACCTTGGCGGCGAAATCGCCGACGCCCGCGCGGGCGACGATCGCCGGGCCCATGACGAGGTGCCCGGCCAGGGCGGCGTCGAAGCCACCGACGCGCTCGGCGACCTGGCGCACGCAGGCGACGTTGGCGTCGATGTAGCGGTCGAGCTCCTCGTCGCTCAGCTCGGGGAAGGCCTTCACCTCGAAGCCCTCGTAGGGGTCTTTGACATAGACAGGCAGCAGGCCGTGGATGTAGGGGTTGTGGATCTCGACCCCCTCGATCTCGACCTCCCGCTCCTGGCAGAGCAGGTGCACCTCGTGGCCGAGCTTGGCCAGGGCGCGCGCGAGGTTGGCCGTGTAGATGTTGCTGCCGGTGCCGCGCAGCATGTAGCCGTGGAAGAGCAGAATCTTCATGAAGAATCAGATATGGACAGGCAGTCGCTCCCGCGTCCAGGGGCAGCGCAGTGGGGACTCCGTCCATTGTTATTGTGCGCGCGGATGAACTCGAAGCAGCTCCACCGGATGCGGGCGCCGGCCTCCGGCCGCGAGGCGCTCGCTGGGGCCGAGCCGGGCAAGGTCTATGCCGATCGCGAGACCGGCGAGGAGATGCAGCCGGTGGCGATGGTGCTGCCTCTCGCCCCCTCCGCCTCGGCCCTCCCCCGCTCCCCCGAGAACCTGCGCGCGTGCCGCCGCTGCGACCAGCTAATTGGCTTGGACGTCAGCGACTGCCCATATTGCGGTTTAAGGCAGTCCGCGCTCGTCAAGGGGTCTTGACGACGGTCGCCGTGTAGAGCAGGCGAGCGTTGCTGTAGTAGCAGCCGTAGGTCTTGACTTTGCCGACGCCCTGCTGGGGGTGGCCGCCCTGGATGTCCTGCTTGGAGGAGCATTTGCCCGGCAGGCGGCTGCCGCGCCAGGTGTTGTCGTCGGCGACGTTGAAGGCGAACATCGGCGCCCAGGTCGGGATGGTCAGCGCGACGACCTGGCCTTTGAGCACGGTCAGCGGGTGCTCGAGGGCAAAGATCGGGGTGCTGCCGAAGTATGGGTTGAGCACCTGCAGCGGGCTCTGCCGCACCAGCTTGAATTTGGGCGGCTTGGTGCCCTCGACCGGGCGCAGGACGCCGACCCGCGCCCGCGACGGTTTGCCGAGGAATTCGTTGAAGAAGCCGACCTCGTCGGTCATTTTCTCGGTGTCGCGGCGCGAGGGGCGCGCGAGGGTGATCGACCAGGCGACGATCTTGCCGTCGAAGGGCGCCTCGTAGGGCCGCGGCACGCCGCCGGCGATCGCCTGGAAGCCGGTCACGTGTCCCTCGACCCGGCAGGGCACGACCTCGACGTTGTTGACGATTTTGCCCGGGCAGGAAGCGCGCGGCGTCGAGTCGGTGCGGCCGAGCACGACGACGCGCGCCGGCGCCGAGTCGGCCGCGCCGGGCCAGACCGCAGCGACCAGGCCGGCGAGCGCGCAGGCGAGCGCCACGGCGACCAGCGCACGCGTCCGTCCGGCTCGGTTTTCGGCTGCTCCGCTCATGGTTCTCGGGCTGAGAACCCGGGCCCAAAGCCAGGGTTGCGGCCAGATTCTGCCGTTCGCCGCGGGCCGCCGCCCTCCTGCCGAGGCAACTGCACGATCCCGATCATCTAGGGTGCCTGCCGAGATGGCGGGCTCGACCGATCCAGACGATTTCGTCCCGGCGGGTCTCGCCGCGCTCGGGATCGAGGCCGACGAGGCGGAGCTGGCGCTGATCGGCGGCCTGCATCAGGTCTTCTGGCCGGCCATCCTCGACCTGCTGGCGCTCGACACCAAGGGCGTCGAGCCGGAGCGCTGCCCCGACCTCTCGGCGGCCCCACGGTGAGCGAGGCGCTCGACCTCGGCCTGCGCGCCCAGGCGGCGGCGATCGCGGCCGGCGAGGCCGACCCGGCGCAGCTGCTGGAGGCGGCGCTGGCGCGGATCGAGCAGCGCAACCCGACGCTCAACGCCGTCGTCGAGACCTTCCCCGAGCGCTCGCGCGAGATGCTCGCCGCGGCGCCGCCAGGCCCCCTGCACGGCGTGCCGATCGTCGTCAAGGACGAGTGGCCGCTGCCCTGGCGGGCGCAGCGCTTCGGCGCCGCCGAACTGCACGTCAAGACCGAGCCCGCCGAGTCCGGCCCCTACCGGGCGCTGCGCGACGCCGGCGCGGTCGTCGTCGGCGTCGGCAACATGCACGAGCTCGGCGCCGGCAGCACCGGCAACACCTCCTGGTACGGCCCGGCCCGCAACCCCTGGGACACGGCACGCTGCCCGGGCGGCTCCTCCAGCGGCCCGGCGTCGGCGGTCGCCGCGCGGCTCGTCGCCGGCGCGGTCGGCGCCGACGGCCTCGGCTCGGTCCGCTTCCCGGCCGCCTACTGCGGCCTGACCGGCCTCAAGCCGACCTTCGGCCGCGCGGCGATGGACGGCCACCACATGGCGCCGGTCACCACCCTGATCGTCTCCGGGCCGCTCTGCGCCGACGCCGCCGACTGCCGCCTGCTCGGGTCGGTCCTGTTCGGCGAGGAGCTGACGACCGGCGACGCGGCCGGGCTGCGGATCGGCGTCGTCCGCGACGCCGTCTCCGAGGACGTGGCCCCCGAGGTGCGCGAGGCCTGCGAGGCGGCGATCGAGGCGCTGCGAGCCGAAACCGGCGGCGAGGTCGTCGAGGTCGAGCTCGCCGACCTCGAGGCAGCCGCGGTGGCGGCGATCGTGACGATCAACGGCGAGAGCACGACCGGGATCGCGCCGGCCGACCTCAACGACCTCCACCCCGAGCTCAGCCCGCTCGCCCGCGCCTCGCTCAAGTACCGGATGCTCGTCCCCGGCGCGGCGGCGGTCCAGGCGGGCCGCGTGCGGACGCTGATGCGGGAGCGGCTCGCCGCCCTCTTCGAGCGGGTCGACGTGCTCGCCTGGCCGACCGTCCCCGCCCCGGCGCCGCCGCTCGAGGCGCCGCTGGTCGAGCTTCCCTCCGGCACGGCCCTGGCCGACAAAGCCAACGTGCGCGGCGCCGCGCTCGCCAACCTGACGGGCACGCCAGCGATCAGCGTCCCGGTCGGGCTGAGCGGCGAGGGGCTGCCGCTCGCCCTGCAGCTGGCGGCGGGCTGGGGCGGCGACGCGCTGCTGCTCGACGCCGCCGAGGCGCTGGAGCGGGCCAACGGCCGCCGCTGGGTCGACTCGCGGCCGGCCGTCGCCGAGAGCGAGCCCGCAGCCGCCGACCCCGCCTGATGGCGGCAATCGCGGTCGAGGGCCTCGAACGCGCCTTCGAGGGCGTGCACGCCGTCCAGGGCGTCGACCTCGAAGTCGGCGCGGGCGAGATCTACGGCTTCCTCGGCCCCAACGGGGCGGGCAAGACGACGACGGTGCGGATGCTGACCACGCTGCTGCTGCCGACCGGCGGGCGGGCGACCGTCGCCGGGCACGACGTGGTCGACGAAGCGCGCCAGGTGCGCGCCTCGATCGGCGTCGCCCTGCAGGAGGCGGCGCTCGACCCGTTGATGACCGGGCGCGAGCTGATCCGCCTGCAGGCGACCCTGCACGGCCTCCCGGCCGCCGAGGGCCGCCGCCGCGCCGACAGGCTGCTGGAACGGGTCGACCTCGTCGATGCCGCCGACCGCCGCGTCGGCACCTACTCGGGCGGCATGCAGCGCCGGCTCGACCTCGCCGCGGCGCTGGTCCACGAGCCCCGCGTCCTCTTCCTCGACGAGCCGACCACCGGCCTCGACCCGGTCAGCCGCAAGACGATCTGGGAGGAGGTGCGGGCGCTGAACGACGCCGGCACGACGGTCTTCCTCACGACGCAGTACCTGGAGGAGGCCGACCGGCTCGCCGACAACGTCGGCATCATCGACCGCGGCCGGATCGTCGCCGAGGGGACGCCGGCGGCGCTCAAAGCCGGCATCGGCCGGCCCCACGTCCGCCTGCAGCTGGAGGAGGGCTCGATCGCCGCGGCGGAGGAGGCGTGCGCCCGGATCGGTCGCCTGCTGCCGCCGGTCGACGGCAAGACGGTGCTGGTCGAGGTCGAGCGCGGCGCCGCCGACATCCCGCGCGTCGTGCGGGCGCTCGACGAGGCCGGCATCGAGGTCGGCTCGCTGGAGCTCGTCCGCCCCAGCCTCGACGACGTCTTCGTCGCCAAGACGGGTCATCACTTGGAGAAGCAGGGCGAGGCCGGCGGCGAGGACGAGGGCGCCCTCGCCGTATGAGCGCCCTGACGACGAACGCCCGTGTCGTGACGGCGCTCGGCGCCCGCTCGATCCGCCAGACCTTCCGCCGGCCGCAGCTGATCGCGCCGATCGTCGTCTTCCCCACCCTGCTGCTGGCGATCCAGACCGGCGGCGCGGGCAGCGCGGTCGAGCTGCCCGGCTTCCCGCCGGTGCAGAGCTTCCTCCAGTTCATGCTCGCCGGGGCGATGATGCAGTCCCTGATGCTGGCCGGCAACAGCGGCGGCATCGCGATGGCGATCGACATCGAGATGGGCTTCACCGACCGCCTCTTCGCGGCGCCGATCTCGCGCTTCTCGATCGTCCTCGGGCGGCTCGCCGGCACCGCCGCGCTCGGCCTCTTCTCGGCGCTCTGGTTCCTGGCGATAGGCCTCGCCTTCGGCGCCGAGATCGCCGCCGGCGTTCCGGGCGCCCTCATCGCGATCGTCCTGGTCACCGTCGCGGCGCTGGCGATCGGCGGGATCGCCGCCGCGATCGCCCTGCGCACCGGCACCGCGAGCGTCGTCCAGGGGATGTTCCCGCTGGTCTTCGTCGTCCTCTTCCTCTCCAGCGCCTTCTTCCCGCAGGAGCTGATGATCGAGCCGGCCAAGACGATCGCCGAGTACAACCCGTTCAGCTTCATCGTCGAAGGGGTACGCGAGCCGATCGTCGCCGGCGTCGGCGCCTCCGAGCTGCTGGCCGCCACGCTCGCCGTCACCGGCATCGCCCTGCTCGGCCTGGGGCTGAGCGCGAGGGCGCTGCGCCACCGCTTGCGGGTGGGTTGATGGGCGCCGCGTCGCTGCCGCCCTGGCGGGCCAACCTGGCGACGATCGCGGCGCTGATCGCGCGCGCCCGCAACGAGCTGCTGCGGGTGCCGGCGGCGGCGATCCCCGGCGTGCTGGCGCCGACGATCTTCTTCCTCGGGCTCAACGGCGCCTTCGGCGCCCTCACCGGGCTGACCGGCTTCACCACCGGCAGCTACGAGAGCTTCATCGTGCCGATCAGCATGCTGCAGGGGGCCGGCTTCACCGGCGCCGCCACCGGCGTCAACCTCGCCCGCGACATCGAGCAGGGCTGGCTCGACCGCCTGCTCGTCTCGCCGGCGCCGCGCTGGGTGCTGCTCGCCGGCATGGTGCTCGCCGCCGGGGCGCGGGCGCTGATCCCGGCGACCGCGGTGCTGGCGGTCGCGCTGGCGGTCGGCGCGCACTGGCCGGGCGGCGCCGGCCTCCTGATCGCCTTCGCGATGGTCGTCGCCACGGCGGCAATCGCCGCCTGCTGGGGGGCGATGCTGGCGCTGCGCTTCAAGAGCCAGTCGGCGGCGCCGCTGATGCAGGCGGGGATGCTGGCGCTGATCCTGCTCACCACCGCCTACGCGCCGCTGGCCCTCCTGCAGGGCTGGCTGCAGGACGTCGCCCGCGTCAACCCGATCACCGAGGTGGTCGAAGCGGCGCGCCAGGGCTTCGTCGGCGGCGTCAGCTGGGCCGACACCTGGCCCGGCCTGCTCGCCCTCGCCGCCCTGCTCGCGCTGCTCGGCGCCCTCGCCCTGCGCGAAATGCGCCGCACCGGGGTGTGACGCCTATTTGTACCTGTAGGTAATACGGCCTCGGTCGAGGTCGTAAGGCGAAAGCTCGATCTTGACGCGGTCGCCGGGCAGGATGCGGATGTAGTGGCGGCGCATCTTGCCGGAGATGTGCCCGAGCACCTCGTGGTCGTTGTCGAGCTTGACCCGGAACATCGTGTTGGGGAGGGCCTCGGTGATCTCGCCCTCCATCTCGATCTTCTCCTCTTTCGCCATGCGGCGAGGAGCGTATACGGAAGCCGCTAGCCACGCACCCGCCGGGCGCGGTCGAGCGCCTCCTCGCGGCTGCCGATCTCGCCCGCGTACTGCGCCGCCTCCAGCTCGGCCAGCAGGTCGCCCAGCTCGGCGCCGGGCTCGATCCCCAGCTCGGCGGCGAGCTCGTCGCCGCGCAGCAGCGGCTCGGGCGGGCCGTCGCGGCGCCAGTCGAGCGCCGCGGCCAGCATCTGCCGCGCCAGCGCCAGGTGCGCCTCGATCGCCTCCTCGGTCGCGAAGGGACCGCCGCCGCGGGCCGAGAGCCGGTCGGCGACGGTGAGCAGGGTGACGTCGGCGGCGACGGGTCCGGTGGCGCGCAGGTACTCGTGCACGCGCCGCGGCGGCAGCGGCGCCTCGTGGACCATGAAGCCGAGTCGCAGGTGGTGACGGGTGAGGCCTTCCAGGTGCCCCCGCAGCTGCCGGCTGGCGCGCAGGCGGCGGCAGACCCCGGCCACGATCTCGGCGCCGACCCCGTCGTGGCCGATGAAGGTGACGTAGCCTTCGCGCTCCCCCCGCGTCGCCGGCTTGCCGATGTCGTGCAGGAGGGCGCCGAAGCGCAGCGCCGTGCCGCGGCTCATCTCGTCGGCCAGCGGCTCGGCGAGCAAAGCCGCCACTTCCTCCGCCCGCTCGCCGGCGAAGCGCTCCAGGTCCGCCTCGACCTCGAGCGTGCGCTCCAGCACGGCGAGCGTGTGGCCGTGCACGTCGAGGTGGTGGTTGGGTCCCTGCTCCACCCCCCGCAGCGCCTCCAGCTCGGGCAGGACCACCGCGGTCAGGCCGAGCTCGTCGAGCAGGCCGACGCCGCGCAGCGGCTCGGGGCCGCCGATCAGGCGGCGCAGCTCCGCCAGCTGCCGCTCGCCGGCCGGCTCGGCGGCGAGGGCCGCCTCGGCGCGGGCGAGCGCGGCGGTGCCGGGGTCGACTTCGAGGCCGAGGTCGGCGGCGAGGCGGGCGGCGCGCAGCAGGCGCAGCGGGTCGGCGCGGAAGCTGCCCTCGCCGACGACGCGCAGCCGGCGCCGCTCGAGGTCGGCGAGGCCGCCGTGCGGGTCGATCGGCTCGCCGCCGGCCAGCGGCACCGCAACGGCGCCCAGGGTGAAGTCGCGCGCCGCCAGGTCGGCCTCGATCGTCTCGCCGCGCAGCGCCGTCGCGTCGAGCTGCCAGGAGCGGTCGGCGGCGACCGCCCGCCAGGTGGCGAACTCGGACGACAGCTCGAAGGCGTACCCGCCGCCCTCGCGAGCGACCGCCTTCGCCGCCGCCGCCGGGTCGCCGGAAACGGCGAGGTCGAGGTCGGTCACCTCGCGGCCGAGGGCGGCGTCGCGAACCGCGCCGCCGGCGATCCAGGCATCGGGCCGATCGGCCAGCGCCCGCCGCGCGAGGCCGACCAGCGGCGAGCGGTCGAGGCGCTCGGCGAGCTTCACACCTCGACCCGGGGCACCCGCGCGGAGATCCCGCAGGTGATCTCGTAGTTGATCGTGTCGAGCCGGCGCGCCAGGTCCTCGGCGAGGACCGTCTCGCCCTCCTGGGAGCCGATCAGCACCGCCTCGTCGCCCGGCTCGACCTCGGTATCCGGGCCGAGGTCGATCGTCGCGTTGTCCATCGAGACCGTGCCGACGAGCGGGTAACGGCGGCCACGGACCAGCACCTCGGCGTTGTTGGAGAGGCCGCGGCGGACCCCGTCGCCGTAGCCGAGCGGCAGCACTCCCACGCAGGTCGCCCGCTCGGCCCGCCAGGTCCGGCCGTAGCCGGCGCTGTCGCCGGGCACGAAGGGCTTCACGTCGGCGACGTAGGAGCGCAGCGAGAGCGCCGGGCGCAGGCCGCGCTCGGCCGGGTCGCCCTGGAACGGGTCGAGGCCGTAGACGGCGACGCCGCAGCGCGCCATGTCGAAGTGGGCGCGGCGGTCGCGGAAGACCGCGGCGCTGTTGGCGGCGTGGACGAGGATCCCGGGCGCCTCGCGCCGCGCCGCCGCGGCGACGGCCTCGAAGCGCTCCAGCTGCTCGTCGAAGAAGCCCGACGCCGGTTCGTCGGCGGTGGCGAAATGCGTCCAGACGCCGGCCGGCGTCAGCTCGGGCCGCTCGGCGCAGGCCCGCAGCAGCGCCAGCACCTCCTCCGGGTCGCAGTTGCCGAGCCTGCCCATGCCGCTGTCGTGCTTGACGTGGATACGGGCGGGGCGGCCGTGCGCCCGCGCCCGCTCGGTGACGAGGTCGAGGAATCCTCGCCGCCAGACGGCCACCTCGGCGCCCGCCTCGAGCGCCGTGTCGAGCTCGGTCGGGGTCAGCGCGCCCATCGTCAGCAACGACACGTGCGGGTAGCGGCGGCCCACCCGCTCCGCCTCTGCGGCGGTCGCCACCGCCAGCCGGGTCGCGCCGCCCTCCAGCGCCGCGCGGGCGCAGCCGTCCTCGCCGTGGCCATAGGCATCGGCCTTGACCACCGCGCACAGCTCCGCCCCGTCCCCCAGCTCGGACTTCAGCCGGGCGCAGTTCTGCCGCACGGCGCCGAGCTCGATCCGGGCGACCGCCCGCCTCATGTCAATCTTCGACTAGCGCGGCGAGCGCGTCGGCCCGGGTGACGAGCCCGGCGAGGCGGCCCTCGTCGTCGACCACCGGGAGGTGGTTGTGGTGCTTCTCGGCGATCCTCCGCGCCACCGTCTCGGCGCTCGAGTAGTCGTTGACGACGACCGGGTCGGGCGTCATCAATTCGGAGACCTTGGTCGCGAAGGCCTTGTCGAGCCGCTCCTCGAAGCCCTTCATCGAGCCGACGAAGACGACGCCGCCCATGATGTTGAGGTAGTGCGGCAGGTGCAGGTCGGCCTCCTCCTCGCTGAGCACCAGGTCGGACTCGCTGACGATGCCGACCACGCGGCGCTCCTCGTCGACCACCGGGATCGCCCCCTTGTCGGTCTTGGCGAGAAGCTCGATCGCGCTGCGCGCGTCGGCGTCCAGCGAGATGCTCGGCACGCTGCTGTCCATGATCTCGGCGGCGGTCTTCATCGCGGGCTGAGGTTATTCGACCGGCCGGTTACGACGCTTCCGACTTTTCCCGTGCCCCAGGCCGGGCAGTGTCGGCTGCGTCGTCGCGCGGCATCCGCAGGCCCGCCGGGATCGAGTCGATCACGTCGCCGGCGATGACCGACTCGGCGGCGCCGATGCGGGCGGCGGCCTCGCGGCCCGCCCGGGCGTGGGCGAGCACGCCGGCGCAAGCGGCGGCGAAGGGATCGAGGCCGCGGGCGAGCAGCGCCGCGAGGATGCCGGAGAGGACGTCGCCGGTGCCGGCGGTGGCCAGCGCCGGCGCGGAGAGGGCGTTGACGGCGACCCGCTCGCCGTCGGTGACGATCGTGTCGTCGCCCTTCAGAACGACGATCGCCGCCGCCGCGCGCGCCGCCTCTCGGGCAGCGGCGAGCCGCCGCTCGGCGACCTCCTCCGAGCGGCGATCGAGCAGGCGCCCCAGCTCGCCCGCGTGCGGGGTGAGCACGGTCGGCGCCGCGCGCGCCGCGATCCGCGGCAACTCGCCGCCGAAGGCGTTGAGCCCGTCGGCGTCGACCACAAGCGGCGCCTCGATCCGGGGGAGGACTTCGCGGGCCAGCTCGACCGCGCCCGGGTCACGCCCCAGGCCGGGACCGAGGACGCCGGCCGCGGCGCGCTCGAAGCTGCGCAGCAGCGGCTTCGCCGAGGCCGGCGCCAGGCAGCCGTCGCCGCCCGGGCAGCCGACCGACATCACCTCGGGCCGGCCGGCTTCGAAGATCGCCTCCAGGTCGGCGGGCACGGCGACGGTGGCGTAGCCGGCCCCGGCCCGGATCGCCGCCCGCGAGGCCATCTGCACGGCGCCGGTCAGGCCGCGGGAGCCGCCGGCGATCGCCACCTGGCCGGAGCTGAACTTGGTCGAGCGCGGGCCGCGACGCGGCGCCAGCTCCAGCACCGCGGCCTCGATCGCCCCGGCGGCGGGCTCGCCCGGCGCGCCGGCCGGGATGCCGATCGGCGCGACCCGCAGCTCGCCGGTGTGCCACTTGCCGGGGGCCACCAGGTGGCCCAGCTTGGCGGCGTGGAAGCTGACGGTGAAGTCGGCCTCGACCGCGGCGCCGGCCACCTCGCCGCTGGAGGCGTCGACCCCGGAGGCGACGTCGCAGGCGACGATCGGGGCGCCGCAGACGTCGATCGCGGCGATCGCGGCCGCGACCGGCTCGCGCGGCCGGCCGGCGAAGCCGGTGCCGAAGATCGCGTCGACGACCGCGCCCGAGTCGGCCAGCCGCGACCCGAGATCGCCCGCGACGTGCTCGGCGGCGGGGAAGCGCTCCAGGTTCGCCGCCGCGTCGCCGCTCAGCTCATCGCCCGGCCAGAGCAGCAGCGCCTCGACCTCGAAGCCCGCCTCGGCCAGGTAGCGGGCGGCAACCAGGCCGTCGCCGCCGTTGTTGCCCTTGCCGCAGACGACCCGCACCGGCCCGTCGAGCGCCAGCTCGCCGACCGTTTCCGCCACCGCCCGCCCCGCCGCCTCCATCAGCTCCAGCGAGGGCACCCCCATCTCCCCGATCGCCCAACGGTCCACCGCCCGCATCCCATCGGCGTCGTAGAGGGGTCTCAGCCAGGGCTCCATCGTGTTACGCCTCGAACAGCGCATCGGCCTCGATCGGCTCCTGCTCACCGTGAATTCTGCCCGCGAGCTCGACGAGCGGATCCGCCGCCACGTAATGGGCCCCACGTTTCTCACCGCGCTGGGTGAGCATGCCGGCCTTGACCATCGCTCGCAGATCGTTGGTCGCGACCTGGTTGGAGATCGTTTCCAGCTCGGTCAACTCCACGCTCTTGCGGTGGGAGGCGTTGCGCACCCGCAGACCGCTCGCCGCGTCGAGCAAGGTGCTGATCGCACGCTCAGGCAAGCCCTGTTCGAGGCGCAGCTCGTCGATTGCCACCCAGAGCGCCTCGGACTCTCGGACCCTCCTGAGCACGGTCGCCGCTTGGAGGTAATGCGAGCGCAGGCAGAAGCGCACCCAGGGACGAGCATCGCCCTCCGGTTGCCAGGAGCCCTGCCCCACCTCGGCGAGGATGTCGTAGTAGGCCTGCGTATTGGCTCCAAGGTGCTCCTCGATGCTCATCCACTCCGGCGAGAGGATGCGGTCGCGAGCGAGCGCCAACGTCTGCAGGCATCGTGCCATTCGCCCGTTGCCGTCGCGAAATGGATGGATCATCGCCAGGTTCAGGTGTGCCATCGCACCGCGGATGATCGCCGGAACGTCCTCGCGCCGTTGCAGCTGAACGACGAGCTCCTCGACGAGCTCCGGCACGACATCGCTCTCGGGGCCTTCGTAGACGATCTCCCCCGTTGCGTCGTTGCGGACCCAGATCGGCCCCGGGCGCCAGAGGCCCGGGCCGGCGTCCAGGTCGTACTCCGTGACCATGAAATGGAGACTGCGGATCAGGTTCGACGAGTACTGAAAGTGGTCGTCGCGGGCCAGTTGCAGCACATATGTCATCGCGCGCCTGTAGCCGACGACCGCCAGCCAGTCGCGTTCGCTCGCATCTACGGGCTCCTCCCCATCCACCGCAGCCAAAGCATCCTCGACCGAAACCTCGAAGCCCTCGATGCTGTTCGATCCGCGGATCGCTCGCGCGCTCAGCACGCGCCGGACCGATCCCACCCAGCGACGTGGCTCCGCCACACGATGCCGGAGTTCTCGTTTCAGAAGGTCGATCTTCTCCAGCGCGGCCAGCTCCGGGGCCTGAACGTCGGGGGTCTCGTAGATCATCTTTTCGCCTTTGATATATGGAATGCCTCAACTATGGGACATATATTATCAAAGTTAGCGATGATATTATCTATATAAATATCATGGCCGAGACTCGGCAACCGCCACCGCGGCGGCGTAGTCGCGCGAGTGGGTCAAGGAGATCTCGATCCGAGTGCCGGCGGCGGCCGCGGCGGCGCGGCCGCTGAGGCGGACGGTCGGCGGCTCGCCGGCGACGACCTCGATCTCGCCCAGGCCGAAGCCGCCCGGCGTGCCGATCGCCTTCAGCACCGCCTCCTTGGCGGCGAAGCGGGCCGCCAGGTGGCGGGCCGGGCGGGCGCGGGCGGCCGCGTAGGAGCGCTCGGCCGCGGTGAAGAGGCGCTCGGCGAGGCGCGGGCGGCGCTCCAGCGCCCGCTCCATGCGGTCGATCTCCAGCAGGTCGATGCCGACGCCGCTCACTCGACCGTGACCGTCTTCGCCAGGTTGCGCGGCTGGTCGACGTTGAGGCCGCGGGCGCGGGCGATGCCGTAGGCGAGCAGCTGCAGCGGCAGGATCGCCAGGATCGGCTGTATCAGCCAGTCGGTGCGGGGGACCGCGATCGTCTCGTCGGCGACCTCCCCGACCCGCTCGCAACCCTCGGTGGCGATCGCGATCGTGTCGGCGCCGCGCGCCCGCACCTCTTCCACGTTGGAGAGCACCTTGTCGAGCACCGGGCTCTCGGTCGCCACGCAGATCACCGGAGTCGACTCGTCGAGCAGGGCGATCGGCCCGTGCTTCATCTCGCCGGCGGCGTAGGCGTCGGTCGGGATGTAGGAGATCTCCTTCAGCTTCAGCGCCCCCTCGAGGCAGACCGGCAGGCCGACGTGGCGGCCGAGGTAGAGGAAGAACTGCTGCTCGGCGTGGGCGGCGGCGACGGCCAGCGCGCGCTCCTCGCAGGCAACCAGGGTCGCCTCGACCTTCGCGGGCAGCGACTTCAGCTCGGCCGCCAGCTCGGCCAGGCGCTCGGCCGACAGCGTCCCGCGCAGCTCCGCCAGCCGCAACCCCAGCAGATACATCGCCGCCACCTGGGCGACGAAGGTCTTGGTCGCGGCGACGCTGACCTCGGGGCCGGCGCGGGTGTAGAGGACGTCGTCGGCGTCGCGAGTCGCCTGGCTGCCCATCACGTTGGTGATCGCCAGCACCCGGGCGCCGCGTTGGCGCGCCAGGCGCATCGCCGCCAGCGTGTCGGCGGTCTCGCCCGACTGGGTGATGCCGATCACCAGGTCGCCGGCGCCGACCACCGGGTTGCGGTAGCGGTACTCGGAGGCGATGTCCATCTCGACCGGCACCCGCGCCCACTCCTCGACCGCGTAGCGGCCGACCAGGCCGGCGTGGTAGGAGGTGCCGCAGGCGACGATCACGATCCGCTCGAGCTCGCGCAGGACGGAGTCCTCGAGGCCGGCGTCGGAGAGGTCGACGCCCCCCTCAGCCGGCAGGCGGTCGCCGATCGTCTCCGCCACCGCCTCCGGCTGTTCGTGGATCTCCTTCAGCATGAAGGTCTCGTAGCCGTCCTTCTCCGCCGCGGCGGCGTCCCAGGTGACCTCTTCGGTCTCGCGAGCGACCGGGTTGCCGTCGGCGTCGACGATCGACACGCCGTCGGCGCCGATCGTCACCACCTCGCCGTTCTCGATCGAGACCGCCTGGCGCGTCTCGGCGAGGAAGGCCGGGATCGCCGAGGCGAGGAAGCTCTCGCCCTCGCCGACGCCGGCGACCAGCGGGCACTCCTGCCGCGCCCCGACCAGCTCGCCCGGTCGGTCGGGGTGCATGGCGACGAAGGCGTAGTGGCCGCGCAGCTCGGCGCAGGCGGCGCGCACGGCGGCGGCGAGGTCGCCGTCGTAGTGGGCGGCGATCAGGTGGGCGACCACCTCGGCGTCGGTCTCCGAGCTGAAGGCGCGCCCTTCCGACTCGAGCCGGGCGCGCAGCTTGGCGTGGTTCTCGACGATCCCGTTGAGGACGATGTGGACGCGGTCTTCGCCGTCGCTGTGCGGGTGGGCGTTCTCCTCGGTGACCCGGCCGTGCGTCGCCCAGCGGGTGTGGGCGACCCCGGTCGTCGCCGGCGGCGCGGCCACCGCGACGCCACCCTCGCCCTCGGGCTGCAACGCCGCAGCGCGCTCCTCGATCGCCGCCCGCAGGTTGGCCAGGTTGCCGACCGCGCGCACGCTCTCCACCTTCCCGTCCTCGATCGTCGAGACCCCGGCCGAGTCATAGCCGCGGTACTCGAGCTTCTCCAGGCCGGCGAAGAGGATCTCGCGGCAGGGCCGCGCCCCGACGTATCCGACGATTCCGCACATGGGAGGCGGTTAAGGGTAGACGCTGGCCGGTCTCAACCCAGCTCTTCGCGGACCAGGTCGGCAAGGCGCTTGCAGACCGACTCCGCCTCCGCGGCGCTCGGGGCCTCGGCCATCACCCGGACCAGCGGCTCGGTGCCGGAGGGGCGGAGGAGGACGCGGCCGCGGCCGTCGAGCTCCGCTTCCTCGCGCTCGACCGCCTCCCAGACGGCGCTCGCGCCGGCGATCGCCTCGCGGTCGGCGACCTCGACGTTGACCAGCTTCTGCGGCAGCTTCTCCATCGCCCCGACGGTCGCCAGGTCGCGGCCGCCGAGCTCGCGCATCGTCATCAGCGCCGCCGCGATCCCGTCGCCGGTGGCGACGAAGCCGGTGTCGATGATGTGGCCCGACTGCTCGCCGCCCAGCGCCCAGCCGCGCCGGCGCAGCTCGTCGAGGACGTGGCGGTCGCCGACCTTGGTCACGGCGACCTCGATCCCGGCCCCCTCCATCGCCCGGTGGAAGCCGTAGTTGCTCATCACGGTGACCGCGACTCCGCCGTCGAGCTCGCCACGGGCGGCCATCCCGCGGGCGAGCAGCGTGATCAGCTCGTCGCCGTCGTGGGTGCGGCCCTCCCCGTCGACCGCCAGCACCCGGTCGCCGTCGCCGTCGAAGGCGAAGCCGATCGTCGCCTCCGAGGCGGCGACGTGGGCGCTGAGGTTGTCGAGGTGGGTCGAGCCGCAGCCGTCGTTGATGTTGCGGCCGTCGGGCTCTACCGCCAGCGCCTCGACCGTCGCGCCGAGCCGCTCGAAGATCGCCGGCGCGGCGCGGTGGGTGGCGCCATTGGCGCAGTCGAGCGCCACGGTGACGCCGGAGAGGTCGAGCGGGAAGGCGGCCTCGAGCGCCCGCAGGTAGTCGTCGAGGGCGCCGTTCAGCTCGCGCACGTGACCGGGGGCGACCGCGTCCGCGGGCCGATCGAGCATGACCTCGATCCCGGCCTCGGTCTCGTCGCCGAGCTTCGTCCCGGCGGCGCTGAAGAACTTGATCCCGTTGTCGCGGTAGGGGTTGTGGGAGGCGGAGACGACCGCGGCGAGGTCGAGGCCGAGGCGGCGGGCGAGGATCGCCGCGCCCGGGGTCGGCAGCACGCCGCCCAGCAGGGCGTCCCCGCCGGCGGCGGCGATCCCGGCGGCGAGCCCCGCTTCCAGCATCGGCCCCGACTCGCGCGTGTCGCGCACGATCAGCACCTGCGGCCGCTCCGCCTGCAGCGAGGCGGTCGCGGCACGGCCCACCCGCAGCGCCAGCTCGGCGGTGAGGAACGTCCCGGCCTCTCCTCGGACCCCGTCGGTTCCGAAGAGCTTGCGCTCGCTGCCCATAGAGCCGGCCCTTAGCGCTTGCTGAATTGGGGCCGCTTCCTGGCCTTCTTGAGGCCCGCCTTGCGGCGCTCCTTGGCGCGCGCGTCGCGGGTCAGGAAGCCGCGCCGCTTGAGCTCGGCCCGCAGCTCCGGGTCGACCTCGGTCAGCGCCCTGGCGATGCCGTGGCGGATCGCGCCAGCCTGGCCGCTGATGCCGCCGCCGTGGACGCGCACGCGGACGTCGACGCTGCCCTCGTAGCCGGTCGTGACGAGCGGCTGGCAGGCGGTGGTCCGGTGCAGCGGGCGGGGGAAGAACTCCTCGATCGGGCGGCCGTTGACGATGAACTCGCCGCCCCCGGGCAGCAGCGTCACGCGGGCGATCGCGTTCTTGCGTTTGCCGGTCGCCAGATAGCGCGAGTCGCCCTCCATCTTCGCCGGGGCGCGGCTCGCCGCCTTCTCTTCCTCGACCGACTCGCCGGCCAGCTCGGCCTCCTTCTGCCGCCGCTCCTCTTCTTCGGCTTCCAGCCGGGCCTTCTCTTCCGCGCTGAGCGGTCGCTCCTCCGGCTCGACCGCGATCGGCTCCAGATCGGCACCGGGGATCGCGTCCTTTTCCTTCTTCTCCTTCGCCCGCGGCTCCTCGGGCTCAGCCTCCTCCCGCTCAGCAGCAGGCGGCTCAGCGGACTCCTCCGCAGGGGTCTCATCCTGAGGCTGCTCATCCTCCGGCGCCTCTCCAGCGGGCGGCGTGGATGAGGGCTCCTCGCCCGCAGCCTGCGAGGACGAGGAGTCCTCGTCCGCGACAGGACCCGCGGCCTGAGAGTCCTCATCCTGAGGAGGAGCCTCCTGCGACTCCTCGTCCTGCGACTCGACGTCTTTCTGCTCGTCCTCAGCCATCAGGCGATCTCCATCTCCTTGGGTTTCTGCGCCGCATGCGGATGATCCGGCCCCGCGTACACCTTCAACTTGGTCAGCTGCTTGCGGGCGAGGCGGTTGCGGGGAAGCATCCCCTTGACCGCCTTGCGGATCACCTCCTCCGGGCGCCGCTCGAGCATCTCGGCCAGGGTGCGGGACTTGATCCCGCCCGGGTAGCCGCTGTGGCGCCAGTAGCGCTTCTGCTCGAGCTTTTTGCCGGTGACGTGGATCTTCTCGGCGTTGACGACGACGACGAAGTCGCCGGTGTCGACGTGCGGGGTGTACTCGGGCTTGCGCTTGCCGCGCAGCGCATCGGCGATTCGGGTCGCCAAACGGCCCAACGTCTGCCCCTCGGCGTCGACGACGTACCAGTCTCGCTGGCGGTCGGCGGCGGTGGCGACGTAGGTCTTCATCAGAGAAAAGCCGCGGGAGGGCTCCCAGCGGCCACGGGATGATAGCCGCCGCGCGGCCTCTTCGCGCCCGCACATGCTGCCGGGGGGCGCTCTATACTGCCGCGCCAAGCAATAGCCGAATCCCGGCCGTCGGCGGCCGGGAGCGGAGGAACCGCAGAGGCCATGCAGGTCTCGGGGGCGAATCGGGCGAAGTCCAAGCCCGTAGCGCATCTCTTTCAGCGCGAGCCCGACAGCTAACTCCGCAGGCGAACGAAAGAGAGGGCACGTTTGTCACGCAGTGCTTTGCTTGCCGGTTTTGCAACTTCGATGGCGGTGGCGATGGTCACGGCGGTCTTCGCGGCCTCCGCCCTCGCCGCGACCGGCGGCGCCCCGACGCCGGTCGGCAGCGCCCCTCCCCCGCCCAGCCGCAGTGGCTCTCCCGACCCCTCCCCCACCACCGGGCAGATCGGCCTGCGCTCGGCCCAGACCTGGCCGCGCAAGTCCTTCTACTACGGCGTCCGCGCCCCCCGCCTGCGCTACGAAGTCGACAGCGACCTGCCCGCCAACGACCTGCGCATCGACGTCGTCGGCCCGGACGGCCAGACGGTAAAGAGCTTCTTCCGCAACGACGTCGCGCCGGCCACCCCCGACAGCGTCCGCTGGGACGGCACGATCGGCGGCGACCGCCCAGCCAGGAACGGGCGCTACTCGTTCCGGATCGCGCCCCAGGACGGCGGCGGGGAGGCGGACAGCGCCTTCCAGGCGTCGGTGCGACGCACGCTGCGCAGGACGAGGCGCCAGGCCTCCTCCTCGGCCGCCGCCCGCTCGGTCGGCCTCAGCTTCTCCCTCTACGGCTACGCCTTCCCGGTGCTCGGCCCGCACGACTACGGGCAGAGCGGCGCCCGCTTCGGGGCCGGGCGCTCCGGCCACACCCACCAGGGGCACGACGTGATGGCCAAGTGCGGCACGCCGCTGATCGCCGCGCGAGGCGGCCGCGTGCGCTACGCTGGCTACCAGAGCGCCGCCGGCAACTACCTGGTCATCGACGGCCGCGGCACCGGGCTCGACACCGCCTACATGCACCTGCTGCGCCCCTCGCCGCTGAAGACGGGGATGACCGTGCGCACCGGCCAGCCGATCGGCCTCATCGGCAGCACCGGCTCCTCGACCGCCTGCCACCTCCACTTCGAGATCTGGACCAAGCCCGGCTGGTATGAGGGCGGCAGCCCGATCGACCCGCTGCCCTTCCTGAAGGGCTGGGACCGCTACTCCTGACGGTCGGGTCGGCAACCGTCGGCCACCCCGACTGAGCCGCGGCCGGCCAGCGCCAGGGCCAGCGCTACCGGCACGGTCGCCGGCAGGGTGTCGAAGGCGAAGAAGAGCAGGTCGAAGGCCAGGCCCAGCACCGCGGCGATCCCAGCCGCCCAGAGCTGTCTGCCGGTCGGGACGAGGAGGGCGCCGGCGGTTGCGGCGACGAAGGCGTCGCCGAAGCCCATCCGGGCGGAACCGAATTCGAGCACCTGGAAACGCGGCAGGCCGCCGGGGTCGGCGGCGCTGAGCACGCCGCTGGGGCCCTGGAGGAGCTCGGCGGCGACGAGGGCGGCGTCGATCGCCGCCATCGCGTAGATCCCCCAGCGCAGCCAACCGGCCGGGACGACGCAGACGAGCAGCCAGCCGAGCGAGACGCAGGCGAGGCCGGAGAGCAGCGCCGCCGCCGTCTCCCCCGCCAGGCTGCCCTCGGCCGCCCAGGCGAGGACGAACAGCGGCAGCGCGAGCCACGCCCACCAGGGCCGCGATCCGTGCACCAGCCGGCCGAGCGCCAGCGCCGCCAGCGGCGGCACGGTCAGCAGCGCCAGCCAGGCGAGCGCCGTCGCCGAGCCCGGCAGCAGCTCGATCCCGCCGACCACGACGACGATCGACCCGGCCGGGACCAGCGCCCACCACGGACTCGCCGGCATCCAGCCGAACCGCGGCCGCCCCCGCGGCAGGGCGACCAACGCCGCCTGGAAAAGGCTCAGAACAGCAATAGAAATTGGAAATGACATGGCGAGGTCAGGAGGTTGCCTGGGTAGGACGCAGGCAATTCGCCGCCGGGAGCGTAGATGTCTCCTACGTGACCAAGGCGAATTGCCGAGGACACCGCCAGGCGACCTCCTGGCCCGCCATTACTCCCACTCGATCGTCGCTGGGGGCTTGGAGGAGATATCGAGGGCGACGCGATTCACGTCGCGGATCTCGTTGATGATCCGGTTGGAAACGCGCTCCAGGAGGTCGTAGGGCAGGCGGGCCCAGTCGGCGGTCATCGCGTCGTCGGAGGTGACGGCGCGGATCACGATCGGGTAGGCGTAGGTGCGGCCGTCCCCCTGCACGCCGACCGAGCGCACCACCGGCAGCACGCAGAAGGACTGCCAGAGCCGGCGGTAGAGCTCGGCGGCGCGGATCTCCTCCTGCAGGATCGCGTCGGCGGCGCGCAGTATGTCGAGCCGCTCCCTCGTCACCTCGCCGCCGACGATGCGGATGCCCAGCCCGGGCCCGGGGAAGGGCTGGCGCCAAACCATCCGCTCGGGCAGCCCGAGCTCGGCGCCGACCGCCCGCACCTCGTCCTTGAACAGCATCCGCAGCGGCTCGACCAGCTCGAACTCGAGGTCCTCGGGCAGGCCGCCGACGTTGTGGTGCGACTTGATCGTCGCCGCCGACTCGCTGCCGCCCGACTCGATCACGTCGGAGTAGAGCGTGCCCTGGACCAGGAAGGAGGCGTCCTCGAGCTTCGCCGCCTCCTCCTCGAAGACGCGGATGAACTCGCCGCCGATGATCTTGCGCTTGCTCTCCGGGTCCTCGACCCCGGCGAGCTTGGCGAGGAAGCGCTCCTCGGCGTCGACGTGGACCAGCGGGATGCCGAACTGGCTGAACGCCTCGACCACCTGCTCGGCCTCGTTGAGCCGCATCAGGCCGTGGTCGACGAAGACGCAGGTGAGCCGCTCGCCGATCGCCCGGTGGACGAGCAGCGCCGCGACCGAGGAGTCGACCCCGCCGGAGAGGCCGCAGATCGCCCGGCCCTCGCCCACCTGGGCGCGGATCGCCGCGACCTGCTCGGCGATCACCGACTGCGGCGACCACTTCTGCTCGCAGGCGGCGATCTCGCGCAGGAAGCGGGTCAGGACCTCGGTCCCGTAGGGAGTGTGCACCACCTCCGGGTGGAACTGGATGCCGTAGAGGCCGCGCTGCGGGTCCTCGCAGGCGGCCACCGGCGAGCCGGGGGTGGAGGCCAGCGCGGCGAAGCCGGGCGGTGGCTCGAAGACCGTGTCGCGGTGGCTCATCCAGCAGCTCTGCTCCGCCGGCAGGCCGCCGAGCAGGCGGCCGCCGTCGCCGCGCAGGGTCAGCTCGGCACGACCGAACTCGCCCGACTCGGCCCCCTCGACCTTCCCCCCCAGCGCCTGCACCATCACCTGCATCCCGTAACAGATGCCCAGCATCGGAATTTCGAGATCCAGTAGATCTGTCGGGAAGGGAGGCGCTCCGTCCTCGTACACAGAGGCCGGCCCTCCCGACAAGACCAACCCCTTTGGCTGCCGCTCGCGAATCGCCTCGACCGAGGTCGTCGCCGGCAACAGCTCGGCGAACACCCCGCACTCGCGTATTCGCCTAGCGATCAGCTGCGAGTACTGGCCCCCGAAGTCGAGGACCAGCACCTCCTCCAGCGCACTTCCGGCTGGCGGCCGCGCCGCGTCGGCGACAGCAGCCGCGCGGGCCTCAGTCATCCGCTACGCCGACCCCCGCAGAGACCGCCGCACGCCCGTTGGAGCCCATGCCGACCGCCTGCTCGGTCTGCAGCTTCTTGCCCTCGCTCATCAGCGCCGGCGCGACCATCACCTCGGCCCGCTGGAAGGAGCGGATGTCCTCGTAGCCGCAGGTCGCCATCGAGGTCCTCAGCGCCCCCATCAGGTTGAAGGTGCCGTCGTTCTCCTGCGCCGGGCCGAGCAGGATCTCCTCCATCGTCCCGTCCTGGGCGGTCGAGACCCGGGTGCCGCGCGGCAGCGAGGGATGGAAGGTCGCCATCCCCCAGTGGAAGCCGCGCCCCGGCGCCTCCTCGGCGCGGGCCAGGGGCGAGCCGACCATCACCGCGTCGGCGCCGGTGGCGATCGCCTTGGATACGTCGCCGCCGGTGCGCATGCCGCCGTCGGCGATCACGTTGACGTACTCGCCGGTCTCCAGCATGTGCTGCGAGCGGGCCGCGGCGACGTCGGCGATCGCGGTCGCCTGCGGGACGCCGATCCCGAGCACGCCGCGGGTCGTGCAGGCGGCGCCGGGGCCGACCCCGACCAGGACGCCGACCGCGCCGGTGCGCATCAGGTGCAGCCCGGTCGAGTAAGAGGCGCAGCCGCCGACCACGGTCGGCACCGGCACTTCGGCGATGAACTCCTTCAGGTTGAGCGGCTCGACCGTGGTCGAGACGTGTTCGGCGGAGATCACCGTGCCCTGGATTACGAGGATGTCGATCCCGGCCTCGACCGCGATCTCGTAGTGCTCGCGCACCTTCTGCGGGGTGAGCGAGCCGCAGGCGACCGCGCCGCGCTCCTTGATCTCGGCGATCCGCCGGCCGATCAGCTCCGGCTGCACCGGCCGGGCGTAGATCTCCTGCATGATCCGCGTCGCCTCGTGCGCCGGCGCAGCGGCGATCCGCTCCAGCTGCTCCTCTGCCTCCTCGAAGCGGGTCCAGATCCCCTCCAGGTTGAGCACGCCGAGCCCGCCGAGCTGGTTGACGAGGACCGCCGTGTCGGGGCTGACCACGCCGTCCATCGCCGAGGCGACGAGCGGCAGCTCGAAGCGGTAGGGGCCGAGCGTCCAGCTGATGTCTATGTCGTCGGGATCGCGGGTGCGGCGCGACGGGACGATCGCGATGTCGTCGAATCCGTATGCGCGCCTCCCCTTCTTTCCGCGACCGATATCGATCTCCAAATCGATCCTCCAGGGAAGTTGTGTTGGAACAGCCAGCCTACACTTCGGCGGGGATCTCCAACTCGTGCAGCTCGACCGCGTCGAGCAGCCGCTCGACCTGGTGGCGGTCGACCGTGCCGGCGCCGAAGTGCTGGGTCGACTCCGCTCCGCAGGCGACGCCGTAGGCGAGGCAGTCGGCCGGCTCGCGGCCGTCGTAGAGGGCGGCGACGTAGCCGGCCAGGAAGGCGTCGCCCGAGCCGACGGTGGAGACCGGCTCCAGCGCCCTGGTGCGGACCTCCAGCACGCGCCGCTCCTGCCCCTGGCCGACCGCGGCGAGGCAGCCGTCGGGGCGGGTGATCGCCGCCTCGCCGGCACCCAGCCGGACCAGCTCGGTGAGCCCCTGGACGTAGTCCTCGCGGTCCTCGAACTCCTGCCCGACCAGCTCCTCGGCCTCGCGCTCGTTCGGCGTCACCACCGAGGCGCCGGCCCGCAGCCCGGCCAGCATCGGCTCGCCCTCGGAGTCGAGCACCGAGACGATCCCGGCCTCGCGCAGCTCGCCGACCAGGCGGGCGTAGAGGTCGTCGCCGGCGCCCGGCGGCAGGGTGCCGGCGAGGACGCAGATGCGCGCGCCGGCCGCCAGGTAGCGCAGCCGCTCGACGAAGCGCTCGACCTCCTCCGGGCTGACCGCCGGGCCGCGCTCGTTGATCTCGGTCTGCTCGCCCGACGTCGGGTCGACGACCGCCAGGTTGACGCGCGTCTCGGCGGCGATCCAGGTGAAGTCGGTGAGGATCGCCTCGCGGCGCAGCTGCTCGAGCACCCGGTTGCCGGTCGGCCCGCCGGCGAAGCCGGCGGCGATCACCGGCCGTCCCAGCAGGCGCAGGGCGCGGGCGACGTTGATCCCCTTGCCGCCGGCGACCGTGCGGGTCTCGACCGCGCGGTGGCGGCGGGCGAGGCGGAAGTTGGGCACCGCGACCGTGCGATCGATCGCGGCGTTGAGAGTGACGGTGACGATCATCGGATGAGGCGCCTCCCGAGAACGGCTCCCACCAGTATCGCGGACAGCGCCAGAACGAGCCAGAGCGCCTTGTCGCCGAGGAAGCTGCGCAGCTTGTCGAGCGTGCTCGCTTCGGCGACGCCGCGGCCGGCGCGCAGCGGCACCGCGGCGACGCGGCGACCGTCGACCGAGACGAGCGCCCGGCCCAGCCGGGCGCCGCGGCGGATCGGCCCCTCGACCTCGCCGGGGGCGCGCACCGCGACCCGCAGCCGCCGGCCGCGGCGGACGCCGACCGCGACGCTGCGCGCCGCCCGCAGGGTCAGCTCGTCGCCGCTGTAGCGGATCGATGGCGTGGCGAGCGCCTCCCCCGCCCGCACCGGCAGCCGCTTGCGGTACAGGGCGAAGCCGTGTTCGAGCAGCTCCAGCGTCTCGCCGTCGCGGGAGGCCTCGCTGGGCGCGCCGAGCACGGCGGAGATCAGCTCGACCCCCTTGCGCCGGCCGGAGCCGACCAGGACGTAGGCGGCGCCATTGGTGTGGCCGGTCTTCACCCCGGTCGCCCAGGGGACGGCGAGCAGGAAGTCGTTGAGCGTCTCGATCCGCCGCGGCGGGCGCAGGCTGCGCAGCACGGCGCTGCGCGAGTCGGCGATGCGGGCGAAGGCGGGGTCGCGCAGCAGCCGCCGCGCCAGCGCCGCGAGGTCGAGCGCGTTGGAGTAGTTGCCCTCATGATCGAGGCCGATCGGGTTGGCGTAGTGCGTGCCGGCGAGGCCGAGCGCCGCCGCGTAGCGGTTCATCTCAGTGACGAAGCGCCGCACCGAGCCGGAGGTCGCGAGGGCGAGGTCCACGGCCGAGTCGTTGCCGCTGCGCAGGATCAGGCCATAGAGGAGGTCACGCACGCTGACCTCGTCACCAGGCTGCAGCTCGAGCAGCGACTCGCCGAGCAGGGCCGCGTAGGGCGATGCCTCGACCGTCATCCGCAGCGACAGCTCGCGCAGCGCCACGTAAGCGGTCATCAGCTTGGTCGTGCTGGCGACCGGCAGGCGCTGCGAGGCGGCGTGCGAGGCGAGCACCTCGCCGGAGCGGGCCTCGATCAACACCCAGGCGCGCGCTTCGAGGCGCGGCGGCTCGGCCGTCGCGGCGGCGGGCGCGCCCAGGACGAGGGCGGCCAGAACGGCGACGAGCGCCGGCAGGCGACGCGGCGCGCCCCTCACCGCAGCTTCAGCTTTTCGCCCGAGACGAGGATCTGCGGGTCGACCCCAGGGTTGAGCGCCTGGATGCGAGCCACCGAGACGCCGGTCTTGCGGGCGATCGAGGTCAGCGTGTCGCCGTTCTGGACCACGTAGGCCTGCGGCGGCTTGCCTCCCTTGCCGGCGGCCTTGCCGGTCTGCACGGCCCCCGGCGTGCCGCTGCCGCTGCCGTCCTCGCCACCGCCCAGCGAGCCCGCGATCACCACGATCACGACGAGGAAGCCGCAGATCACCGCGAGCGCGGCGAGGGCGCGGGCCGAGGCTGAGGAGCGCTGCTTCACGACACGCCCCAGTTTGCGGGTTCGCGGTCGAGGCCGGGGCAGACCTGGCCGCGGCGCCCCTCGGCGAGCGCCGCGAGCCGGTCCGCGAAAGGGGTCTGGCTCGGGCTCAGCCCTTGACCTTGGACTTCAGCGCCGAGCCGGCGGAGAAGCGCGGGACCTTGCCGCCCGGGATGGTGATCCTTTCGCCGGTGCGCGGGTTGACGCCCTGGCGCGGACCGCGCTCGGCGACGTGGAATTTGCCGAAGCCGGTGAAGCCGACCTCACCCCCGCCGCTCAGGGTGTCGGTGATCGCGTCGAGCACCGCGTCCAACGCGTCGCTCGCGGCTTTCTTGCCGCCCAAACGCTCGTCAGCCGCCAGTTGGTCCAGAAACTCAGCCTTGGTCACGTCGAAAGCTCCTCGGTCGGGGTCTTAAGGTCGCGCGGCAATCTAACAGCGCGCGCGGGCGTAACGCATGGCTCTGCGCCACCGATGCCGCGCACGGGACTCAGGAGCCGCTGACCGCCAGCTCGCCGATCAGGAGCGGCGGCGCGCTGACCGAGTCGCCGAAGGGCACCCAGCGCGGCTCGGCGCCCGCCGCCCGGACGGCGCGCAGCAACGAGAGGAGGTCGCCCGCAATCGTGAACTCGCGCAGCGGCTCGGCCCGCTCACCGCCCCTGATCGCCCGCCCGCTCGCCCCCACCGAGAAGGCGCCGGAGACCGGGTTGACGCCGGAGTGCAGGCCGGCGACGTCGTTGACGAGGACGCCGTCGCCGGCCTCGCGCAGGAGCTGCTCGAAGCCGGCGCCGCCCGGGGCGACGATCAGGTTCGAGGCCGAGACCTTGGGCGGCACGCGGTAGCCGGAGCGCCCCGCGTTGCCGGTCGGGGCGGCGCCGCCGCGGCGCGCGGTGTAGGAGTCGTGGAGGAAGGTCTGGAGCCTGCCGGCCTCGATCAGCGGCGTGCGGCGGCGCGGCGTCCCCTCGGCGTCGACCGGCGAGGCGGCGAAGCCCTGCGGCTCGAGCCCGTCGTCGCGCAGCACGAAGGCCTCGCTCGCCACCTCCTCGCCGGGCAGCTCGGCGAAGGGCGAGCGGCCGCGCTGCACCGCGTCGGCGCCCAGCGCTTTGCCGAGCAGCCCGGCGAAGCCGGCGGCGACGGTCGGGTCGAGCACGACCGGGCAGCTGCGCGAAGCGGGCTTGGTCGAGCCGATCATCTCGGTGGCGCGGGCGGCCCCCTCGCGGCCGATCGCCTCGGGGTCGAGGCCGGCGGGGCCGCGCGCCAGGCCGAAGCCGAGCCCGGTCTCGCGGCCGTCCTCCCCCTCGGCCAGCGCCTGCAGGTAGGCGTAGCAGCTGCTCGTCTCGTACTCGGCCGCCGCCCCGGCCGAGGAGGCGATCGCGACCCGCTCGCCGCTGTCGGAGTAGACCGCCTGCTCGACCCCGACCACGCGCCGGTCGGCGGCGAGCGCGGCGCGCTCGACCGCCAGCGCCAGCTCCGCCACCCGCTCGGTCGCCCACTCGCCGCGCGAGGCGTCGCTCAGCCCGTCCAGGGCCGGGACCTCTCCGGCGGCCTCGGGGACGGCGGCGAACTCGTCCTCGTCGACGGCGCGGGCCGTCTCGACCGCGCGGGCGGCGATCGCGGCGACGCCCTGTGGCGAGAGATCGGTGCCGAAGCCGTAGCCGACCCGCCGGCCGATCCAGACCCGCAGGCCGAGGCCGCGCCGGGTCGCCGCGGTGAGGCTCTCCACCTTGCCGCCGTGGGCGCGCACCTCGCGCTCCTCGCCGGCGCCGGCGTAGGCCTCGGCCTCGCCGGCGCCGGCCGCGAGCGCCGCCTCCAGGCCGGCCCGGGCGCTGGCCGCAAGGTCGCTCACGACCCCGTGCCCCCGACCGTCATCGCCGCGATCCGCACGTGTCCCTGGCCGGTGCCGACCGGCACTTTCTGGCCGCTCTTGCCGCAGATGCCGGTCTTCATCCAGAAGTCGCTGCCGACCGCGTCGATCGCCGCCAGCGCCTCGAGGCAGTTGCCGACCAGGGTCGCGCCGCGGCAGGGACGGGTCGACTTGCCGTCCTCGATCAGGTACCCCTCGCTGACCCCGAAGACGAAGTCGCCGGTCGCCGGGTCGACCTGGCCGCCGCCGAAGGAGACCGCGTAGAAGCCCTTCTTCAGCTCGCCGATCATCGCCTCGGGCTCGGCCTCGCCGGGGGCGATGTAGGTGTTGGTCATGCGGGGGATCGGCAGGTGGCGGAAGCTCTCGCGGCGGCCGTTGCCGGTCGAGGCGACGCCGTCGCGCTCGGCCCGCCCGCGGTCGTAGATGAAGGAGACGAGGCGGCCGTCCTCGATCAGCTGCGTCTTCTGGGTCGGCGTTCCCTCGTCGTCGATCGCGTCGCTGCCCCACTCGCCCGGCAGGCGGCCGTCGTCGTAGGCGCTGAGCAGCGGTTGGGCGACTGCCTCGCCGAGCTTGCCGGCGTAGACGCTGGCGCCCTTCTGCACGTGGTCGGCCTCCAGCCCGTGCCCGGTCATCTCGTGGAAGAGGACGCCGCCGAAGCCGCCGCCGACGACGACCGGCATCGAGCCGCTCGGCGCCGGGCCGGCGTCGAGCAGGGTGAGCGCCCTGCGCGCCGCGCCGGCGGCGATCGCGCCGGGGTCGTCGTCGAGCAGCTCGAAGCCGCGGTGGCCGCCGAGCGTCTCGGCGCCGGTCTCGACCCGCCCGCCGCGGCGGGCGACGGCCTGGACGCCGATCCGCACCCGGGTGCGGTCGTCGCCGCTCAGCAGGCCCGCGGAGTTGGCGACCGCGACCTCGCGCCGCGCCTCGCCGTAGGAGGCGATCAGCTGGGCGATCTCGCCGCCCTCGGCGCGGCCGCGCCGGTCGAGCTCGCGCAGCAGCTCCGCCTTGCGCTCGGCCGGGACCTCTGCGGGCGGGCGCTCGACCGGCAGCGGCTCCCCGGCGACGGCCTGCAGGGCGCGGGCGCCGGTGCGCTCGCCGCGCAGCGCCGCCGCCGCCTCGTCGGCCGCCCGCTCGAGGTCGTCCAGATGGAGGCCGTCGACGTGGGCGAAGTAGGTGGTGCCGCCGCTCAGCACCCGCACCCCGGCGCCCTCTTCGCCGCCCGACTGCGCCGCCTCGACCCGCGACTCGTCGATCGCCAGGGTGAGGCCGCCGCGCCGTTCGGCGAACAGCTCGGCGAACTCGCCGCCATGGGCGAGGGCACGGGCGACGACGCGCTCGGCGACGTCGGGGGCGACGAGCTGGGCCGAATCGCTCACTGCTTCGGTCGCTTCCCGGCGACCTCGATCAGCCGCCCGGCGGCGACGAACAGCTCGCCGCCGGCCCGCGAGTCGACCGCGTGGTCCTCGGCCCGCCCGTCGCCGTAGTAGAGGCGGGCGAAGGGCTTGCGGGCGGCGCGGCGGCGGCGCATGTAGCCGGCCGCCTCGTCGGCGTAGCCGGAGACGCGGTCGAGCAAGACGCGGTGCGGCTTGGGGGTCACTCGTCCTCCGCCTTGCTGTCGTCGCCGGCGGCCAGCTCGCGCAACAGCGAGCGCATGTCGAAGAAGGTCAGCGAGGCGAGCGCGAAGCGCTCGGTAACGGCTACAGCGGCGAGGCCGGCGTGGCGCAGGGCGAAGACCTCGCCCTGTTCGGTGCCGATGTGGATCTGCTCGACCGGCTCGCCGCCGGCCCGGTCGGCGACCTCGAACAGCGCCGCGGCGTCGTCGCGCCAGCGCGCCGGGCTGCCGCCGGCGGCCAGAACCTCGCCGTCGGCGGCGAGGATCGCCGCGCCGCGCAGGTCGGGTGACATCTCGGCGAGGAAGGCGAGGGCGCCCTCGGCCGCCTCGCCGGAAAGGGCACCGCTCGTCTCACCGTCGGACATCTGCGTGAAAATACCGCCCCGTGCCCCTGGCTCGAGCATCGTGGATCGTCGTCGTCGTCGTCTGCGCGGTCGCCGCGATCCTCTTCGCGGTCGGCGGCTACACCGGCTACGCGGCGACCGTGGTCGCGGTCGGCCTCGCCGCCGCCGTGAATCTGCTGCCCTCGCCGTAGGACGCCTCAGCCCGCCCGGTAGGGGCTGGCGTCGCGCTCCGGGTCGTGGAAGGAGGTCTCCGGCTCGACGTGGATCAGCACCTCGGCGCGGCGCAGGCGGGACTCGATCTCGTCGCGCATCGCGTGGGCGAGCTCGTGGGCGCGCTCCAGGCTGGTGCCGGAGCGGTACTGGACGTGGAGGTCGATGTAGCGGCGGCTGCCGGCGCGGCGGGCGCGCAGCTTGTGGTAGCCGGCGACCTCGGGGGTGCGGGCAGCGGCGATCGCCGCCTCGATTCGGTCCATCTCCTCCTCCGGCAGAACTTCGTCGACCAGCACGCCGGAGGAGCGGCGGATGATCCGCAGGCCGGCGACGACGATCGCCGCGGCGACCACCAGCGCGGTGATCGAGTCGAAGGCGACGATCCCGGTCAGCTCGACCGCCGCCAGGCCGGCGAGCACGCCGGCCGAGGTCAGCGCGTCGGTGCGCAGGTGCGCCGCATCGCCTTCCAGCGCCTGAGACTCGTGCGCCCGCGCCTGGCGGTAGAGGACCGTCGAGACCACCAGGTTGGCGATCACCGAGAAGCCCATCACCGCGATCCCCACCCAGAGCGCGTCGACCTCGGCGCCGGCGACCAGCCGCCGGGTCGCCTCGAAGACGATGATCCCGGCGCCGACCAGGATCAGCATTCCCTCGATCGCCGCCGCCAGGCTTTCGACCTTCTCGTGCCCGTAGGGATGGTCGGCGTCGGCCGGCTCGCCCGCTTTGCGCACCGAGACGAAGGCGACCACCGAGGCGATCAGGTCGATCAGCGAGTGGATCGCCTCGGTGAGGATCGCGATCGAGCCGGTGATCGCGCCGGCCGCCAGCTTGAGCGCGATCAGGATGGAGTTGGAGGCGATCGACAGCGCCGCCGCGCCGCTTTTGGTGCGGATCATCGCCCGCTCGCCGCCGTGCCGGCCTCGCGCAGCCGGCGGGCGAGCCGGCGGGCGGCGCCGCCGCGGTGGCTGATCGCGTTCTTCTCCGCCTGACTCAGCTCGGAGTAGGTGCGCTCGTCCTCGGGCCCGGTGGCGTCGGGGACGAAGGCCGGGTCGTAGCCGAAACCGCCTTCGCCGCGGGGTCGCTCGATCAGCTGCCCCTCGCAGCGGTCTTCGAAGACGTGCTCGCTGCCGTCGGCTTCGACCAGGGCGAGGGCGCACGTGTAAAAGGCGCCGCGCTCATCGCCCGCCGCGGCGACCTCGCGCAGCAGCTTGTCCAGGTTCTCCTCGTCGGTCGCCCCCTCGCCCCCGTAGCGGGCCGAGTGGATCCCCGGCCGGCCGCCGAGCGCCACGGCGCCGATCCCCGAGTCGTCGGCGATCGCTGCCTCGCCGGTCGCGGCGTGGGCGGCGCGCGCCTTCGCCACCGCGATCGCGGCGAAGCTCTCGCCGTCCTCGGGCGGCAGCTCGACCCCCTCCGGCAGCGCTTCCAGCTCGACGCCCGGCAGCAGTTCGCGCATCTCGCGCAGCTTGTGCTTATTGCCCGTGGCGAAGATCAATCGGCTCTGCGGTCCCGGTTACCCGCTCCTGCACGCCGCGCAGCCGCGAGATGCCCATCTCGGCGAGCTTCAGCAGCTCGTCGAGCGAAGCGCGCGAGAGCGGCGTGCGCTCGGCCGTCGCCTGCACCTCGACCAGGCCGCCGTCGCCGGTCATCACCACGTTGGCGTCGACCTCGGCGCGCGAGTCCTCGTTGTAGTCGAGGTCGCAGAGGGCGCGGCCGTCGACCATGCCGACGCTGACTGCGGCGATCGAGCCGCTCAACGGCATCTCGGCGATCCGCCCCTTGTCGATCAGCCCCTGCAGGGCCAGCCGCAGGGCGACGTAGCCGCCGGTGATCGCCGCGCAGCGGGTGCCGCCGTCGGCCTGCAGCACGTCGCAGTCGACGTAGACGCTGCGTTCGCCCAGCGCCTTGAAGTCGACCGCGACCCGCAGCGAGCGGCCGATCAGCCGCTGGATCTCGACGCCGCGGCCGTCCTGGCGGCCCTTGGCGACGTCGCGCGCCTTGCGGTCGCTGGTCGAGGCGGGCAGCATCGAGTACTCGGCGGTCACCCAGCCCTTGCCCTTGCCGCCCATCCACTTCGGCACCGACTCCTGCACCGAGGCGGTGCAGATCACCCGCGTTTTGCCGATCGAGATCAGCGCCGAGCCCTCGGCGGTCTCGACGAAGCCCGGATCGATCGTCACCGGCCGGATGTCGGCCGGCGCCCGGTCGTAGCTGCGCGAAGCTGGCATGAGCGCGAGTCTCTCATGAGCGGGACCCGCTGCGTCCGTCAGTCCTGGCATCGGTGGAGCGGACAAGGGCGCCCGCTCCACCGATTCATCTGCCTGGTTCTATTCGACGCTGTACCCGCGCAGGGTCATCGTGCCGGTGTAGGTGCCGTCTTCGTATTTGCCTTTCGGACAGAAGAAAGGACCGACGATCGAGTAGGTCATGCCGCTGACGTCGAACTCGACCTGCACAGCGCGTTCGCTGCCTGCGCCGACGTTTTTGTAGTCGATCGCATCGAGGCCGGCTTGCTCCGGAATTACGATGCTGCACCCGGTCTGGTTGTGGAGTTCGTAAGAGAACCCTTCGGGGCAGTCGAGGCCAAACTCACCGACATAGGGCGGACCCGCATTGTCGACCGTCACGGCGTACTCGCAACCGTTCGAGGAGATCGTCGTCGCCCCGCCGGTGGAGAGTTTGCATGAGAAGAAGGGGTAGACCGGCGCGAGGTCGAGTTCTGACGTCGCGCCCGACAGGTCCCCTAAGAATTCAGCCGAGGGGCAGTTGTAGCTGGCGATTTCGCCGAAGCCGAAGACGTGGGCGGTAGTCGATTTGCCGACCAGTTCCAGCGGATAGCTTTCGGCTTCCACCCTGGGCTGGGCTTCAGCTTCTTCCGATTCTTCGCCCGCCAGGAAGACGCCCACCTGTTCCTGTGCCGCAGCGGGGGACGCCATCGCTCCGATCAGGGCAAAGGCGGCGAGGATCGTGCCGGCAAGCAGGCCGATGCGCTTCAGCATCGAGCTCTCCAGTGCGAGCCCACGTTGGATTGCATACATGGTCTTCTCCAATTCCGGGAATCGCTTCCCTCTGACTGGTTTGCATTCGAGCCGGCCGTTGCCGACTTCAGACAACCTCGCAACCAGGCCTCTCCCCCACCACACCAAGGTGACAAGCCAAACCAATAAAGACTGAGCGAATCGACGAACTCGCCCAAGGGATGTCTGGTTAAGTAGACATCTCGCCCATGGCGACGCTGTCAGGCGAATCCATCGGGGGATCGATCTTCTCCAGGCGCAGCGCAATCTCGATCTCCGGCGCGCAGCTCTCGATCGTTCGGCCAATCATCTGCTCGACGGTGCGCAGTCGGCTGCCGACCGTTTGCCTGCTCACGCCGAGCGCGGAAGCGGCGGAGGTGACGTTCCGACCTGCCGCGAAGTAGGCGCGCAGGGTGCTGCGCAGGGCGGTGCCCCCGTCACGGGCGTCGGTCAGCGGAACCAAATAGAGCTGGCGCAGCGAGCTGCTGACGAGGCGATCTTGCGCGATCGACGCCAGAAGACCGACCTCGGCATACCGTATGAAGCCCTCGGAGCCCGGCCGAGCCACCCGAAGTGCGGCGCTCGCCTGCAGGTGGGTCAGTCGCCAGCCCTCGATGCCCCGGGCCGGCTCGCCCAGCCCGACGAGCGCCTCTCGACCGACGGTCGGCCCAGCCCGTCGGGTCAGCTCGGCGACTTCGGCTCGACGTCGCCCTCCGAACCACGCCCACATCTCTTCTTCCTCCTCCTCCGGCCGGACGAGAAGCAGGCGGCGATCGGCAGCGCTCGCGATTTCGCGCAGCGCGTGCACAGCGCCTGCGCCCCGGGCAACCGCGCCGACATGCCAGTCCTCGATCTCGTACGCCAGGATCGCGGTGTCGGCAAGCTCCCCGGCCAGCAACCCTTTGACGCACTCGAGCCGGCGCGCTTCCGACACTCGGTACCACCCGCGCCACTCTCTCGCGTGCTCGCGGGCGACCGCGGCGAGGACACGTCCGAGCAGAGTCGTCTGTGAATACACGATCTGACGGAGCGCTCGGCCGTGCAGGGTGCTTTCTTCCTCCGCCGCCTGCAAAATGAAGTCACCGAACAGGGCATAGCCGGCGAGATGGCAGCGAAACAACGATTCGAGGCGGATGCCATCCTGTGCAGCCTGCCTTGCCAGGCGGAGCAACGGCTGCGGGACCGGCCCTTCCGCCCCTGACTCCACGCCCGAGAGGCCGTATGCCACGCCGCTCGAGACCGCCTCGGCCAGTTGTGGCACCCGGCCGCCGTCGCCCTCCAGCCAACCCGGCGCTTCAGCGATCTGAGAAACAATCGATTGCTCGATTTCGGGACGACGGGCCTTTAGACGCTCGCACACCTCTGCGCGAGTCCTGTCCACCTTCTCCATGGCGCCCCCCCACCGGCACGCAATCGGAATAACGAACTGGGACGTTTGCTAAAGGCGAAGCCTAGTCCGTAGCCAACCCCGCGCAACCTCAGTTCTCGGTAAACAGATCGCGGAAGCAGCAGTTGGTCAGCGCACGGCAACACGCGCAGCCCCCGCTGGGCGAAATGGGTGTCGAAGGCGAACGCCTGCGTCGGACCCATGGGCAGCGGCGGGGCGGCCCGCGCAGCGAGCCGCCCCTCCTCCAGCCTCACTTGAACGTCACCTTGCCGACCGCCTGCTTGATCTTGTCGACGATCACGCCGGCCAGCTCAACGCCCTGTTTACCTTGAAAGCCCTTCATCGCGGCGACCATGCCCACCATCAGCAGCGAGACGAGCAGGATCAGGCCGACGTACTCGACCGTGCCCTGCCCGCGCTCGGCGAGGGCGCGGATCGCCCGCACCCGCCAGGCGATCGCGGCGTGCGCGTAGCCCATCAGCATGTAGATCATCGGAGCCTCCTTTTCGGGTTTGCCCCGACGCTGCATGGCTTCGACGAACGGATCTAGACGCGAGTGCGCCAACTCTGTGGCGGGGATCTAAAAATTCCGAGACATCCGGGCGAGGCCGCTGCTGCGGATACGCTCAGCGGCCGATGAGGGTGCTGGTCGTGACCAACTTCGTGCCCGACGCCGGGGCGCCTCAGCGCGGGCGGTGGGTGCGCGACCAGGTCGAGGAGATCCGGCGGCTCGGGGTCGAGGCGGACGTCTTCAGCTTCCCGCCCGGGTCGAGCCATTACCTGCCCGCCGCTCTGCGGCTGCGGCGGCTGCTGCGCCGCGAGCAGTTCGATCTCGTCCACGTCCACTACGGCCTGACCGGCTGGTGCGGGGTGCTGGCCGGCGCCCGGCCGCTGGTCGTCACCTTCCACGGCACCGACGTGCGCCATCCCGTCGTCGGGCCGATGTCGCGCCGCCTCGCCCCCCGGGTCGACGTGGTCGCCACCGTCTCGCGCGCCCTCTTCGCACCCGAGGACGGCCGGCCCGGGCTGCCGCGCCTGCCCGGCGCCGCCGTCCTTCCCTGCGGACCGGACTTGCGCCGCTTCCGACCGCTCGACCGGGCCGAGGCGCGACGCCGGCTCGGCCTCGATCCGGCCGGCCGCTACTTGCTCTTCCCCGCCAACCCGGAGCGGCGCGCCAAGCGCGTCGACCGCGCTCGCGAGCTGGCAGCGGCGAGCGCGGTCGAGCTGCTGACCGGCGGCTCGATCGAGCCCGATCAGATGCCGCTCTGGGTCAATGCCGCAAACGCCGTCCTCGTCACCTCCGACTACGAGGGCTTCGGCCTCGCCTGCGTCGAGGCGCTGGCCTGCGACGTTCCGGCGCTCTCGACCCCGGTGGGGATCGCGCCGTTCGCGCTCCGGGGCATCGCCGGGACCCTCTGCGCGCCCTTCGACGCTGCCGCCTGGGCCGAGGCCGTCCAGCCGCACCTGGACGCGGACGACCCGCGCGTAGACGGCGCGGCCCGCGCGGCCATGCTCTCCGCGGCGCGGATGGCGGAGCGCACGGTCGAGGCGTACCGGGACGCGCTCGGCGAAAGCGGCTCGCCGCTGCGCCCCAGGTAATAGATTGCCCACTGAATGAAACGGGGGAAGGTTCTCCTATGAGCGAAGAGGCGCGGGAGCAAGCAAGCGAGGGCACAGGCGCCAAGATCGAGGGCGCCGAGCGCCGCCTGCGTGAGGCGGTCGAGGCGGCCGCCAAGGCCGAAGAGCGGGCCACGGCGGAGATCCTCGCGCTAGAAGCCGACCTCGAGAAGGAGCGCCAGAAGGCGGCCGAAGAGCTCGAGCGGCTGCGCCGCCGCCACGCCGAAGAGATCGCCGAGGAGCGCAGCGCCCGGGACCGCGCGATCGCCGCCGCCGAGGGGCGGCTGAGCGAGATCGAGGCCCAGACGGAGACGGCGGAGAAGCGGGTCGAGGAGGCCGAACGCCGCGCCGCCGCCGCCGAGGGCTCCAACGCCGACGTCGAGGCGCGGGCCCGCGAAGCGGCCGCCGCCTGGCTGCGCGGACAGATCAAGGCGATCCGGCGAGAGGCGGCAGGGCGATAGCGCCAGCCTCAGAGTGCGACGTCGCCGTGGTCGGCGGCGGTGCCGCAGGACTCTGGACGGCGCTCTGCGCGGCGGAGCGCGGCGGGGCGGTCTGCCTGATCTCCCGCACCCCCCTCTCGCAGAGCGCCAGCTTCTGGGCGCAAGGCGGCCTCGCGGCGGCGCTCGAGCCGGGCGACTCGCCCGCCCAGCACGCCGCCGACACGATCGCCGCCGGGCGCGGCCTCTACCGGCCGAGCGCGGTGCAGGTGCTGGTCGAGGAGGCGCCCGCGGCGGTGCGCGAGCTGCGCGAGCGTGGCGTCGCCTTCGACCTCGACGCGGACGGCGAGCTGGCGCTGGGCCTCGAGGGCGGCCACACGCGGCGCCGCATCGTCCACGCCGGCGGCAGCCAGACCGGCGCCGAGATCACCTCGAAGCTGGCGGCGATGGTCGCCGCCGAGCCGCGCATCGCCGTCCGCGAGCGCGCCTCGGCGGTGGCGCTGTGGAGCGACGGCGAGCGCTGCCACGGCGTGCTCACCGAGACCGAGCGGGTCGCGGCGGCGGCGACCGTCCTCGCCACCGGCGGCGCGGCGGCCCTCTGGCGGCGCAGCACCAACCCCTGGGGAGCGATCGGCGCCGGTCCCGTCTTCGCCGCCGCCGCGGGCGCCGACCTCGCCGACCTCGAGTTCTGCCAGTTCCACCCGACCGCCCTGGCCCAGCCGGGCACCGAGTTCGACGGCCGCCTGATCACCGAGGCGGTGCGCGGCGAGGGCGCCACCCTGCTCGACATCGCCGGCCGGCGCTTCACCGACGAGCTGGCGCCGCGCGACGCGGTCACCGCCGCGGTGCTCGACCGGATGGAGGCCGACGGCGTCGACCACGTGCGGCTCGACCTGCGCGGCGTCGACCCGGCCCGCTTCCCCAGCGTCTTCGACTCGCTCGCCGAGGCGGGGCTCGATCCCGGCAAAAAGCCGGTCCCGGTCGCGCCGGCCGCCCACTACACGACCGGCGGCGTCGCGGTCGACCTGCACGGCCGCTCCTCGCTGCCCGGCCTCTACGCCGTCGGCGAGTGCTCCTGCACGGGCCTGCACGGCGCCAACCGGCTCGCCTCCAACTCGCTCAGCGAGTGCTTCGTCTTCGGCGGCCGCGCCGGGCGGGCGGCGCTGGAGGAGGAGCCCGCGGCGCGGCAGCCGCCGCTCCCGAAGTGGCGCTTCGAGCCGCCAACCGAGGCGACCCGGGAGGCGGTCTGGCGGCTGGCCGGCCCGCTGCGGCGGCCCGAGCGGCTGCGCGAGCTGACCCACGACCCGTACCCGCTGGCGGCGGCGATCGCCGCCTGCGCGCTGGCGCGCGAGGAGTCTCGCGGCGGCCACCTGCGGGTCGACCTCCCCGGCCTCGACCCCGAGCTCGACGGCATCCACATCGTCCGCGCGGCCGACGGCTCGACCCGGCGCGAGCGCTGGCGCTGAGCTGGATGATTTAGCGTCGGGCCATGCTGCTCGGGGTCGACGTCGGCGGGACCTTCACCGACGCCGTGCTGGTCGACGGCGAGGCCGTCCACACCGCGAAGCTGCCGACCACGCCACAGGACCAATCGGTGGCGGTGATCGGCGCGGTCGAGGAGGTGCTGCGGCGGGCCGGCGCGACGGCCGCCCGGGTCGAGTCCTTCGCCCACGGGATGACCGTCGGCACCAACGCCCTGCTCGAGGAACGGGGAGCGCGCACGGCGCTGATCGCCACCGCCGGCTTCGCCGACCTGCTCGAGATCGGCCGCCAGGACCGGCCCGAGCTCTACCGCCTCTGCACCCCCAAGCCGGCGCCGCTGGTCGAGCCGGAGCTGCGCTTCGAGGCGGCCGAGCGGGTCGGCCCGGAGGGGGCGATCGAGCCGCTCGGCGAGGGCGAGCCGGAGCGGCTGGCGGAGCTGGTCCGCGCCGGCGGCGCCGAGTCGGTGGCGATCTGCCTGCTCTTCTCCTACCTCGACGCCGCCCACGAGGAGGCAATCGCCGCCCGCCTGCGCGCCGAGCTGCCCGGGGTCCACGTTTCCGTCTCGCACGAGGTCCTGCCCCGCTTCCGCGAGTACGAGCGCTGCTCGACGACGACGATCGACGCCTACCTCTCCCCCCTGCTCGGCCGCTACCTGGGCCGGCTCGGCGAGAGCGCCGCGGCGGCGGGGCTGCCGCCGCCGCTGGTTATGCGGTCCTCCGGCGGCGTCGCCCCGGCGCAGGAGGCGGCGCGGGCGGGCGCCTGGAGCGTCCTCTCCGGGCCGGCCGGGGGCGCGGTCGGCGCCGGCCTGCTGGCCCGCGCCTGCGGCGACGGCAACGCCCTCGGGCTCGACATGGGCGGCACCTCCTGCGACGTCTGCGTGGTCGAGGACGGCGAGGTGCGGCGCACCGACTCGCGCACGATCGGCGGCCGCACGATCCAGCTGCCGATGGTCGACGTGCACACGGTCGGCGCCGGCGGCGGCTCGATCGGCTGGCGCGACAGCGGCGGGGCGCTGCGGGTCGGGCCGCGCTCGGCCGGCGCCGAGCCGGGGCCCGCCTGCTACGGGCGCGGCGGCGGCGAGCCGACCGTCACCGACGCCAACCTGCTGCTCGGCAACCTCGCCGCCGACTCGACCCTGGCCGGCGGGGTGGCCCTCGACGTCGACGCCGCGCGGCGGGCGGTCGCCGGCCTGGCGGCCGGGCTCGGCCTCGACGAGCTGGAGGCGGCGGAGGGGATCGTGCGGGTCGCCAACCAGGAGATGGTGCGGGCGTTGCGCGTGGTCACGGTCAAGCGCGGCGTCGACCCGCGCCGCTTCGCCCTGCTGCCCTTCGGCGGCGCCGGGCCGATGCACGCCGCCGGGATCGCGGCCGAGCTCGGCATCGAGCGGATCCTCTGCCCGCGCGCCGGCGGCGTCCTCTCGGCGCTCGGCCTCTGCGCGTCGGACCGGCGGCGCGACACGACCCGCACGGTGATGCTCGGCGGCGACGAGCTCAACGCCGAGCGGATCGCCGCCGAGGTCGACGAGCTGGCCGACCGCCTCGGCGACGGCCTGCCCGAGGCCGAGGCCGAGGTCGTCTACGAGCTGCGCTACGCCGGCCAGGCCTTCGAGCTGCCCGTCCGCGGCTCGGCCCGCCCCGACCCCGGCGACCTCGTCGCCCGCTTCGAGCAGACGCACGAGCAGCGCTACGGCCACCGCGACCCCGAGGGCGAGGTCGTCCTCGTCCACATCCGGCTCGCCCTGGTCGAACCGGGGCCCCGCCCCCAACCGGCCGCCGCGCCGCCCGGCCGGCTGGAGCGCGGCAGCCGCCAGGTGCGCTTCGACGGCGCCTGGGGCGAGACCCCGGTGCTGCGCGGCGAGCCCGAGGCCGGCCTCGAGGCCGACGGCCCGCTCGTCTTCGAGCTGCCCGAGGCGACCTTCGTCGTCCCGCCCGCCTGGCACGCCCACGTCGACCACACCGGCACCATCCACGCGGAGGAACGATGACGGGGCTTGACCCGGTGACGCTGCAGGTGATGATCGGCGGGCTGCGGGCCGCCTGCGACGAGATGGGGGCGACGCTGATCCGCTCCGCCTACTCGTCGAACATCAAGGAGCGCCGCGACTGCTCGACCGCGCTCTTCGACGCCGGGGGCGAGCTGGTGATGCAGGCCGAGCACATCCCCGTCCACCTCGGGTCGATGCCCGACGCGGTCGCCGCGGTGCTGGACGAGGAGCAGCGGCCGGGCGGCGCCTGGATCCTCAACGACCCCTACCGCGGCGGCACCCACCTGCCCGACGTCACCCTGGTCTCGCCCGTCTTCGCCGACGACGACCTGCTCGGCTTCGCCGCCTGCCGCGCCCACCACGCCGACGTCGGCGGGCCCACCCCGGGCGGGATGCCGGCCCGCTCGCGCACGCTCGAGGAGGAGGGCGTCGTCATCCCGCCGACCCGGATCGAGGACGACGTGCTGGAGCGGCTCGCGGCCCAGATGCGCGCCCCACGCCAGCGCCTCGCCGACCTGCGCGCCCAGGCGGCCGCCAACCGGGTCGGCGAGCGCCGCCTCGCCGAGCTGGTCGAGCGGCACGGCCTGGCGCCGCTGCGCGCCGGGATGGAGGAGATCCTCGCTTACGCCGAGCGCCGCACGCGGGCGGCGCTCGCGGCGTTCCCCGACGGCGCCTACGCCGCCGCGGACGCGCTCGAGGACGACGCCGACGGCGAGCCAGGCGAGATAACTCTGCGGGTCGAGGCGCGGATCGAGGGCGACCGGTTGACGCTCGACTTCGGCGGCACCGACGCCCAGGTCGAGGGCAACCTCAACTGCCCCCTCTCGGTGACCAAATCGGCCGCCTTCTTCGCCGTGCGGGTGCTGACCGACCCCGACGCGCCGCCCTCCGCCGGCGCCCACCGGCCGATCGAGGTGCTCGCCCCCGAGGGCTGCCTGCTCAACGCCCGCTTCCCGGCCGCGGTCGTCGCCGGCAACATCGAGACCTCGAGCCGCGTCGCCGACCTGGTGATCGCCGCGCTCGGCGGCGCCCGGCCGGTGCCCGCCCAGGGGCAGGGGACGATGAACAACCTGACGCTCGCCAACGACGACTTCACCTACTACGAGACGGTCGGCGGCGGCCAGGGCGCCTGCCCCGACGCCGACGGGCCGAGCGCGATCCACGTCGCGATGTCGAACACGCTCAACACGCCGGTCGAGGCGCTGGAGACCGAATTCCCGCTGCGGGTGCGCGAGCTCGCCCTGCGACGCGGCAGCGGCGGCAGCGGCCGCCGGCGCGGCGGCGATGGGATCGTGCGCGAGATCGAGGCGCTGGCGCCGATGCGCTACACGCTGCTCGGCGAGCGCCGCCGCCACGGCCCGCGCGGGCGCGATGGGGGCGGCGATGGCGCGCCCGGGCGCAACCTGCTGAGCGGCGAGCCTCTGCCCGGCAAGGCCGAAGGCGACCTCGCAGCCGGCGACGTGCTTCGTGTGGAGACGCCCGGCGGCGGCGGGTTCGGGGAAGAAACCCCTGCTGGGAAGCGTTAATTTGTCGATTCGGCCGGCCTCGTTTAGAATGGGCCGCCTTGGGCGGGGCCTATCCCTGGACAGGGTTCCAAGGCGCCAACCCTCCCAGTCAAGATTCACCCCCCACCTTCTCAGGTAGGACTGCAAATGCCGATCGCGCTAAAGGAATGGGCTGTAACGGTGCGCGCCCTCGCCGAGGGCGAGCAATTGCTGACCCTGCGCAAGGGCGGCATCCGCGAGGAGAACAAGCACTTCGAGCTCGAGCACGAACGCTTCTTCCTCTATCCCACCTTCGACCACCAGCGCAACAACCTGGTGCGCGAGTCCCACCACCCCGAGCTGCGGCGCGCCCTCGAGGAGGGCGTCTGGCCAGACGAGGAGCCGCCGCCCGGCGCGCTGATCCAGGACGGCGGCATCCCGCAGCCCGAGCGCGTGCGGCTGCGCTGCTGGGCCGAGGTGACCGACCACCTGACGGTCACCAACCCGCGCGCGATCGACGAACTCTCCCCCTTCTACGTCTGGACCCCCGACTACGCCGAAAAGCGGCTCAACTGGAAGCGGCGCCACCCGCTGCACATCCTGCTGCTGCGCGTCCACCGCATCCCGCGGCCGGTGACCGTGAAGGTGCGCGAGGAGTACCACGGCTGCCGCTCCTGGGTCGAGATCGACCGCGACCTGCCCTTCGAGGGCACGCCGGTGATGGCCGACGAGGAGTTCGACCGGGCCCGGGCGGAGATCCACTCGGTGTGCGAATCCGAACCGGTCCTTGTTTAAGGCCCCGTTGTAGGCTCGCCCCATCCCCTGGGTCGAGACGCATTCCTTGAGCTTCACGGCGCGCCACGACAGCGGCGACACAGCCTTCGCCGAGCGCACGCTCGACCGCATGGAGGAACTGCGGCTGCGGCTCGAGGACCGCTTCGCCAAGGTGCCGGGACAGGTCACCGTCGTCGTCCACACCAACCCGGCGCTGCTGGCGCTCGCCCACCCCTTCCTGCCCGCGGCGCGCTGGTCGGCGGCCCCGGCCGGCCGCCGCTACCTGGCCGGCTGGGCGATGGCGACCGAGCTGCACGTGCTCAACGACCCGCACATGGACCGCCGCGCCGCCGGCGAGGACTCGCGCGAAGCGCTGCGCGGCACCGCCGAGCGCCTCTATGCGCAGCTGGTGGTCGCCGCCAACAACCCGGACCTGCCGCCCTCCTGGACGCCGCGCCGCTTCGCCCGCTATCTCGGCTGGGCCTGGCTGGTCGAGGGCGCCGCCCAGTACTTCGCCCGCCAGGTCGGCCTCTACCGGGCGGCGGTGATCCGCCGCCTGCGCGAGAGCGCGCGGCCGTCGTTCCCGCCCTCGCGGCGCGACGCGGTGATCCTCGGCGGCACGATCTTCGACCTGCTGGAGAGCGAGCGCGGCCCCGACGCCTGCGAGCGCCTCGCGTTGGAGCTGCGCCCGGGCGGCCCCGAAGCGACCCTCGAGGCCGCCTTCGAAGCCCGTCCGGCCGAGATCGAGGCCACCTGGCGCGACTACCTACGCGCGATCGGGCGGCCGAGCGCGGTCTAGACGAGGTCCGGCTCCACCGGGGCGCGGGGCCGGTCCACGCTCACAGCCCGCTACCCCGCCCCCGGCATGCCCTCGAGCACCTCGCGCGCCTGCTCCACCAGCTCCTCGGCCACGAGGACGAGGCGCGGCCCAGCGGGGAGGAAGTCCGGCACGTCGAAGCCGGGCGCGCGCTTGAGCATGCTCGGGATGCCGTGCTCGGAGAGCAGCCCCCGGATCATCTCGGCCTCGGCCTCGTTGGTCGCGTAGGCGACCTTCACCCACTGGCCGCTACTCGACGACAAGCTCGGCCTCGGAGATCTCGCCGTCGCGGATCCAGAAACCCTTCAGCTCGGGAGCCCCGGGGTCGGCCAGCGAGACGATCAGGTAGACCGCTTCCGGCCAGCCGGCCAGGTTGACGTCGGTCTGCGAGGGGTAGGCGGCGCTCTTGGTGTGCGAGTGGTAGATCGCCGCCAGCTCCTCCCCCGCCGCCTCGATCTCCCGCATCAGCCGGAACTGCTCTTGGGAATCGATCGAGTAGCGCAGGGGGCTCGCCTCAGCGTTCTCCGCCCGGTACACCGTCCGCGCCTCCCCGCCTCCCCCGCCGACCATCCCGCAGCACTCGTTCGGCAAGTCCTCCCGCGCGTGAGCGACGATCTCGTCCACCAGCTGCTGGGAGATACGCATTTCAGCCTCTCCGAATACGGGTGTGCGTGGCCAAGCAGATCAAGGACGCAGGAAGGCCGGTGAGGGGAGCGCACTGTTCGTGCGTGACCCGATCCGGCCGACCGAGGACGCAGATATGCGCCGCGCCACGCGCGCCCCTACCACCAAACCGTTGAGTCAAGATTGGCAATGTCGTCGATCGGGCGGGTGTAGACGCCGGAGGAGAGGTACTTCCAGCCGTCGTCGGGGATCAGGAAGACGACGTTGCCGCCCTCGAGCTCCTCGCCGATGCGGACGGCGATGCGGGCGATCGCGCCGGAGGAGACGCCGGCGAAGACGCCCTCCTCGTCGAGCAGCTTGCGGGTCCAGACGATCGCGTCGCGGTTGGAGACCATGATCTTGCGGTCAAACAGCTCGATGTCGATGATCGGCGGGATGAAGCCGTCGTCGAGCGAGCGCAGGCCGTGCACCATCTCCCCCTGCATCGGCTCGGCGGCGACCAAGAGCGTCTCGGGATCGTGCTCCTTCAGGCGTCGGCCGTTGCCCATCAGCGTGCCACCGGTGCCGAGCCCGCCGACGAAGGCCGCGACCTCGTCCAGCTCTTCGAGGATCTCGACCGCGGTGCCGTTGTAGTGCGCCAGCGGGTTGGCCTCGTTGCCGTACTGGTAGGGCATGTAGTAGCGCGAGTCCTCGGCCATCTCCAGGGCCACCTCGACCGCGCCGTTGGAGCCCTTGGCGCCCTCCGAGTAGACGATCTCCGCCCCGTACATCTCCAGCAGCTGGGTGCGCTCGGCGGTCACGTTGTCGGGCATCACCACCTTCAGCGGGTAGCCCTTGCGGCGGCAGATCATCCCCAGCGAGATGCCGGTGTTGCCCGAGGTCGGCTCGAGGATCGTCTGGCCGGGCCCGATCGCCCCCTCCGCCTCGGCCGCCTCGATCATCGACTTGGCGACCCGGTCCTTGACCGAGCCGGTCGGGTTGCGGCCCTCCAGCTTGGCGTAGATGCGAACCCCCGGCTTGGGCGAGAGCTTCGGCAGCTCGACCAGCGGCGTGTTGCCGATCGACTCGACGATGTCGCCGTAGCGCCCCCCGCAGGGTCGGTTGGCAAGCTCTCCCCTCATCACTTCAAAAAGTATAGCCATGGAAAGTTGAGGCGGCGAGAGCCAAGCCTGGCCAGGACGCAGAGAGGCCGACGAGGGGAGCGCACAAATCAGTGCGTAACCCGAGGAGGCCGACCGAGGACGACGCCAGGCGCCGGCTATCGCCGTCTCAGCCGCCGGCCATGGCGGGCATGATGATGACCGTGTCCCCGTCGGCGACCGCCGTGTCGAGGCCGTCCAGCACCCGCACGTCCTCGTCGTTGAGGTAGACGTTGACGTAGCGGTTGAGGCCGCCCTCGGGATCGAACAGCTGCCCCCCGGTGTCGGGGTGCGCGGCGGTCAGCGCCCGTAGCACCTCGCCGACGTCGGAGCCGGCCGCCTCGACCTCCGGCTGGCCGCCGGTCTGCGGGCGCAGGACGGGTGGGATGCGGATCGTGGCCATCGAGCGGAAACCTACCGCGTCGGCCCGTCCGGCCGCACGGCGGAATCGCTTGAGCGCTTCGCGGCCGCGAGCAGGGTGGCGACGTCCTCCAGGTCGCGATCGCGGCCTGACGCCCGCTTCAGCCGGATCAGATCGTCGAAGCCGACGGCGCGGACGGTTACGCCCGCGACGACCGCCTCCACAGCGCGGGGGCGCATCTCATCGTAGGGCCGCCCGCCCGGGATCTCGTCGGGGTCGAACAGATCGAGGCCTCCCGCGGCGGTGCGCAACGTGAAGTTCCCGCCGTTCAACAGGTCCTCGGGGTCGTGCGGATCGACATCGAGGAGATCCGCGTCGACCCCATGGAGCCGGGCGTCGAGCTCCGCCAGGGCAGCCGCCAGACGGCGCGTGTTCTCGGCGCTCCACTCGATCAGGATGTCGACGTCGCGCGTATTGCGGACGTGGCCGTGGGCGTTGACGGCGACGCCGCCGATCGTCAGGTACTCGACCTCGTGGCGCTGCAGCGACTCGAAGATCCGCACCGGGTCCAGCGGGCCGCGATCGAGCTCGGAGGGCGTCTCCTCTAGCATGCTCACTCCCGTCCTGACAGCGGCCGCAGCGGAGCGCGAGCAAGGCGATCGCCGAACCGCATCCACGCGAACAGCCTCTCCAAGCGCTCGGCGGGCGTACCGGCGGCCTCGGCGTCGAGATGCACAGGGTCCGCTTCGCTGCCGGCGAGTTCCCGGAGCTCGACGCGAGGCTCGAAGCCGAGCGCCTCCAAACAGACAGCGAAGCGCTCGAAGGAGGGCGACTCGTGCCCGTTCTCGATCCGGCTGAGCGCCGGGGCGGCGATGCCCGTTCGAACCGAGAGCCGGCGCTGGGAGATGCCGGCGCGCTCCCGCGCCTCGCGCAGGATTTGCCCAAGCGCCGGTCTATCGGCATGCCTTACAGCAGGCATAACGGATAGGTTAACAAGCGAGATCGACCGGTACGACCTTCTCGACGCGATCGTCGTCACCACCGGCCCGGAGGCCTACCGCCGCCGCGACGGCATCGGCGTCGTCCCAGCCACCCTGCTCGGGCCGTAGCGGGGTTGTGGAGCCGGTCTACCAGGCCCTAGGCCAGGGGATCGACGAGCTTCACCCGGGCCGGCTCGAAGTCGCGCCGATTGAGCGTTGCGAGCGCCAGGTCGTGCGTGAGAGCAGTCGCCGCGATCAGGCTGTCTTTGACCGACATCGGCCTGCCGCGGCGGCGCAGGTCGGCGAGCAGCTGCGCCCAGCGAAGGCCGACCGCCGAGTCCCAGGGAAGGCACTCGATGCGCCCGACGCCCCGCTCGAACCAGCGTTCCAGCTCGGCGCGGCGGGCGCCGGGGTCGAGCAGCAGGATGCCGAAGCGGATCTCGCCCAGGACGACCGGGTCGACGACCAGCGAGCGCTCGTTGGCGCGAAGCCACTCGACGATACGGGTGTCGGGGTCGGGCTTGGTCCCCTCGGAGAGGACGTTGGCGTCGACCAGGTGCCTCAAAGCGTGTCGGTCGACTCAGAGTCGATCGGCGTGAAGTAGCCCTTCTGCGGGCACTCGAGGAGCCAGTCGACCAGTCCTTCGTTGGGGGCGGGCGCTACGCGGCGCAGCCGGTACTCCTCGGCCCCAAGTCGCTCGACCTCGAACTCCTGGCCGGCCTCGATGCGGTCACGCCGGCGCAGCTCAGCCGGCAGCACGATCTGGCCCTTGGTGGAAACCTTCGTTCGCATGTACGTAAGATAGCATCTTACATTCGACCGCAGAATTTTTGCCAGATCAGCCCGCGCAGAAGGTCTCGTAGTCGGGGAACTTGCCCAAGTCCTCGTCGGCGATCTCCGGCGCGTCGTCGCCGCAGATCGGGCAGTTGGGGTCGCGGCGCACCTTGAGCTCGGTGAAGCGAGTGCTGAGCGCCTCGAAGAGCAAGAGGCGGCCGATCAGCGGCTCGCCGATGCCGATCACCAGCTTCAGCACCTCGTTGGCCTGCAGGAGGCCCATCGTGCCGGCCATCACGCCGAGCACCCCGTTGGCCGAGCAGCTCGGCGCCAGCTCGGCCGGCGGCGGCGTCGGGTAGAGGCAGCGGTAGCAGGGCCCCTCGTAGGGGACGAAGGTCGAGACCTGCCCGTCGAAGCTGAGGATCGAGGCGGAGACGACCGGCTTGCGCAGCCGCACCGAGGCGTCGTTGAGCAGGTAGCGGGTGGGGAAGTTGTCGGCCCCGTCGACGATCACGTCGTACTCGGAGAGGACCTCGACGATGTTGGAGGCGTCGAGCCGGGTGCGGTGCTCGACCACGTCGACGTCGGGGTTGAGCGCCTCGATCGTCGCCCGCGCCGAGGCGGTCTTCGGCGTGCCGATCCGCTCGGTGTTGTGGATCACCTGGCGCTGCAGGTTGGAGGCGTCGACCACGTCGTCGTCGACCAGACCGAGGGTGCCGATCCCGGCCGCGGCGAGGTAGAGCGCGGTTGGCGCGCCGAGCCCGCCGGCGCCGACCAGCAGAACCTTGGCGTTGAGCATCTTCAGCTGGCCGTCGACGCCGACCTCGGGCAGCAGGGTGTGGCGCGAGTAGCGGTCGCGCTGCTCGGCGCTCAGGCCGCCGGCGGAGACGACCGGCAGGCCCTGCTCCTGCCAGGCGAGGATGCCGCCGGCCATCGAGGCGACGTCCTCGTAGCCCAGCGCTTCCATCTGCTCGGCCGCCTTGTAGGAGCGGTTGCCGCTGCGGCAGTAGAGGATCGTGCGGGCCGACTTGTCCGGCGCCGCCGCGGCGATCTCGTCGGCCAGCAGCCCCGGCGGCACCAGCTTGCCGCCCTCCAGGTGGGCCTCCTGGTACTCGTGCGGCTCGCGCGTGTCGACCAGGACGACGTCGCCCCCCTCGATCTCCTGCGCCGCCTCGAACGCCTCGATCTCCTCGACCTGCCGCTTGATCTGCGTAGCCATGGCTCGTCAAATCCCCCGAATCCGGATCAGCTTTACTTCAAAAAGTATAGCGGGGGATCGAGCAGACGAGGCTGGCCTCGATCAGCCGATCGCCGGTCGGCGAAGAAGCAGGCTCGGCAATATCCTGCCCCTGCGGCCTGTGAACCGCGTGCTACCCGGCGGCGCTGCCGCTCGCCACCCGCAGCTGCGAGCGCCGCTTGCCCGGCCGCTTCGCTCCTCTGCGCTTCGCCTTCCCGCACGGCACCTTGATCCGCGGCCGCAGCAGGACCTGCCTGGCGTTGTGGGCGCTCATCGCGATCCGCGCCCGCTGCGGGCCTTTGCAGAGGTTGCGGGAGGCGACCAGGAGGCTCTTCTTGCCGGCC